>Ga0115565_10004133_pt1 | contig 10001 bp, 5 predicted proteins | sample COGITO_mtgs_1105_FD_87199 | JGI IMG/M metagenome (GOLD analysis project Ga0115565, IMG submission 87199) | Pelagic marine microbial communities from North Sea - COGITO_mtgs_110530 | ecosystem: Environmental > Aquatic > Marine > Epipelagic | place: Germany:Helgoland, sampling site Kabeltonne... | reverse complement strand
GCAACTATAATAAGTCCAGAGTTTCAAATTAATTCAGAAGTAAATGTTGCTGAAAATACAGCTTCCGTTGTAGAGGGTGATCGCTTTGTTTTAAGTCTACAACAAGGTATACCCTATACTATTACACTACCCAGTGGTGAAGTAAAAAATGGAGCCGTTACTATTAATACTATTACTGTAGCAGCGGCAGGTATTTATACGTTCACAACATCAGAAGGTTGTACACGAAAATTTGAGCTGGTAGTGGCTATAAAGGATGTTGATGATATTGATAATGATGGAATTTCAGACGGAGTAGATCGCTGCGAAAATACCCCCGCTAATTCTTTAGTAACATCTGAAGGATGTGCTATTACTACTTTTCCTGATAACCAATTTACAATTATCTCCGATGGGTATACCTGCGGTACTACAGCTATGGCAAATATGGTAATTGCCCTTAGCTCTAACGTGATAGGTGAATTCAACGCTATACTCACAAAAGATGAGGCTATTATTAACAATTATAGCTTTAAACAGGTACTCACTATAGAAGATTTAGATATGGGAGAATACGAACTTTGTATTTCTTCAAATACCTATGTAAATTTAGAGCGATGCTTTCCTATAGCTGTTACAGTTCCTGAAGAAGTTACTGTTTTTTATACACGTAATGTACTAGACAATAGTATTACGCTATCCTTAAGAGGATCTTCTCTATTCTATGTTTCTTTAAATGATAATGTATTAGAAACCTTAGCTACCACTATAGTTTTACCATTAAACAAAGAGGTTAACAATTTAGTAGTTTCTACAGATCAATGCAAAAGCTTGTTTCAAGAATTGATATTAAGAGATGAAGTTTTTGTGGTATACCCTAACCCTATGGAAGATAGTCTCGCTATTAATGTAGAAAATCTTAAAGATCTGCAAGTAGAGGTAACGCTCCACTCTATATTAGGTAAAATTTTATATAGCGAAACACATGCTACTTCAAATAATATTATAAACATTAATACAGCGTATATTTCTCAGGGGTATTTTTTCTTACGACTTAAAGGAGCTACAACGAATAAGATTTTTAAGCTTGTAAAATAAGATAGCACGGCTATCCCATGAAATTGGATCCATTCATATTTCTACTGGCTGAATAAACGAAAACTTCACGGTGCTATACTATGATGAGATGGTATTGTGAAAAATAGCTTAAAAAGCTAAAAATACCTATGGCATTTTTAGCTTTTTTTTTGTTCATTATTAAAAAAAAGATTGAATATCAAATTCGGTTTCTGCCTACCAATCTTATTTATTTACAAGAAACTCTGACCTTCTATTCATGCGGTGCTTCTCTTCGGAGCATGGCGTAGTGTCATCACACTCATTTAATAATTTCTGTTCCCCAAAAGCCTCTGGTATTAATTGGGTACTATCTACACCTCTTGATGTTAGATAGGTTGCAGTGGCATCCACTCTTCTTTGAGAAAGCATATCATTATAAGCAGATGATCCTCTAGAATCTGTATGAGAAGTTACGTTGATAACCAACGCAGGATACTCTTTTAGAATAGTAACTAAGGAATCTAGTACAACACTAGATGTATTTGTAATAGCTGATTTATTTAAATCGAAATATATAGTTCCAATGTTGGCAATACGAGATTTGATTGCCTTCTCTCTTTTAGCATCTGCTAATTTTTTTTCATTCGCTGCTGCTTTTTCTTTTTCTAATTGAGCCGCTAGAAGATTAGCCTCACGTGCTGCGTCTGCCTGTGTAATAGAATCTAACTGACGTTGCTTTTCTTCCTCTAATGCTTCTATCAAAGCTAACTTTTCCTCGCCATTTTTAGAAAGTGCTTTCTCTATTTTAAATTGGTAAACAACGCCTAAAGCATGTTGTAAATGATTGGTAGCACCATTCTCACTACCTATAGACCATTTACCCGTAGAATTTAGATCAATCCCTATTCTTTCAGATAACCATGCTCTAAAACCAATAACAGCATTATACGTTCCTCTTCTATCTTTGTTAGCATCTGTATAACCCAGTCCTACACCTACATAAGGATCAAACCATCCTGTTTCGCCAATAGCTTTATTTAGGTCATAAGACAATCTTGCATCTAAGGCATAATAATCTACATCTCTCAGATTTATTTCCCCATCTATAACTTTACCTTCTTTGTATTTGTTATAACTGGCAATCCCCTCTAGTCCTATTCCGCTTTTAAAATATCTTCCAAGACTAATCCTAGAAGGGTAAGGAACCATATTCCATTCCTCCTTTATTTTAACAAGGTCTCCAAGAACATCTCCAGAATCATCTACAGCATTAAAGCCTAAACCTACCATCCAAGAACTTACTACAATACTGTCTTTTGCAGTTAATTCAAGTGGGGCTTCTTGCGCTATAACTCCAGAAAAGCAAAATGCCGCTAAGAGTAAAAAGGTATAATATTTCATTATTTGTAAGTTTTGGATTTATGATATTGGATGAAAGTACTTTTAAAATAGCACATTATCAAAAAAACGTTCGGTTGTGTTGTCATATTTGGTATTTAAGCTAATGTGCCGATTATAACGATAAACTTAAATTACTTGTCAAAAATGATTTTTTTATCCGTAGTGATGGTATAAAGTATAAAAGGACTTATTATAGCGGTACCTGCGGCCTTAGCAGAAAAATGCTTTTTTGAAAGCGTGATTGTATTACGAGTATTACTCTTAATTATAAGTGCTACATGAGCATTTTTAGTTTCGCCACTACAGTATATAACCACGCTATTTTCATCAAAATTGACGTTAGGAACTTCAAAACCAGGTTTTCTTGTTCTATTAATAAAACCCATAAATAATTGAAGTTCTTCTTGACTTTTTACCACTTGGAAGTGTTCTTTAGTAAAACCACTATAAGAACTCTTCAAAATTTCTATAAGTTCTAAATTACTGGTTTTTAAAGTGCTAGAAGAGATGTGCTGACTTTTACAAGAATTACACAATAGTATGGTAGTTATAAAGGATATAAGAATACTTTTATACATTTTTTAATCGCTGCTCGTAGGCTCTTTCATATATAGCCTCATACTTTGGTACTACTTTTTGTAGATCAAAATTACGCGCTTGTTTTAGTGCGTTTAATTTAAATCGCTCTAATGTAACATCGTCTTTTAAAATAGCTATCCCATTTTTAGCCATATCTTCTATATCGCCTAGATTGCTTAAAAATCCGCTAATACCGTGTACATTTACTTCTGGTATGCCGCCTACGTTACTAGAAATTACTGGAACCCTATTAATCATTGCTTCCAAAGCTGCCAATCCAAAACTTTCAGACTCGGACGGCAGAAGAAACAGATCTGAGAAACATAGTATCTTATCAATCTCATTACTATTCCCTAAGAAAATAACTTTATCTGATATTCCTAAAGCATCGCACAAACGCTCTGCACCCTCTTTCTCTGGCCCCTCACCTACCATTATCATTTTAGAAGGTATGTGCTCTTGTATTTTAGCAAATACTTTCAGGACATCTGGGATTCTTTTTACTTTTCTAAAATTACTTATGTGTGTAATAATACGTTCACTATCTAAAGCCATATTAGATCGCTGGCAATCTGTATACACTACCTTGTATTTATTCTTATCTATAAAATTTGGAATTACTTCAATAGCGCCTTTTATATCAAAAGTTTTTAAGGTTCCCTGTCGTAAACTTTCTGAAACAGAGGTAACAACATCTGACTGATTAATGCTAAAGGTTACTGCTGGTTTATAAAAAGGATGCTTTCCTACTAGGGTAATATCTGTACCATGAAGCGTTGTGACCATAGGAACGTAAATACCTTCTTCTTCTAACATTTTCTTAGCCATATACCCTGCGTAAGCATGTGGTATGGCATAGTGCACGTGTAAGACGTCTATATTATGGAGTTTGATAGTATCTACCAATTTGCTAGACAGCGCAAGTTCATAGGGTTGGTACTGAAAAAGAGGATACTCAGGAACGTGCACCTCATGAAAAAATATATTATTGTTTAAAAGCTCTAGCCTTACGGGCTGCTTGTAAGTAACAAAATGAACTTCATGACCTCTATTGGATAAGGCAATACCCAATTCTGTTGCTACAACGCCACTGCCACCAAAGGTGGGGTAACAAACTATTGCTATTTTCATGTAGTAAATCTATTTTTTAATTTAGTAATGCGTCATAAATTATTTGCTGAATTCTGGTTCTTAATCCAGATTTAACCAGCAACGTATTAGAAGCAGTGGGGTATGTTCTATTAGATAAAAATACATAAACAATTTCTTTATCTGGGTCTGCCCAAGTATAAGTACCCGTAAAACCGCTATGCCCAAAACTTTTACGTGATACGCAACCGCAGGTTGGTCCACTTTCTTGAAGTTGTGGTTTATCAAAACCTACGCCCCTTCTTACATTCCGATCGCAAAAATAACAGGTATTAAATTTCTTTATAGTTCTGCTATCAAAAAACGAGGTGCCACCGTATTCACCATCCTGCAAATACATCTGCATAATTTTTGCAATGTCATTAGCATTGCTAAATAAACCAGCATGCCCACCTACACCGCCTTGCATTGCTGCGCCCATATCGTGCACGTATCCTTGTACGGTTTGGTAGCGGTAATAGGTATCTTCTTCTGAAGGTACAATTTGCGATTTGAGAAATTGCTCTAGAGGATTAAATGCCGTGTGATTAGCCCCAATTCTTTGATACAAAAATTCTTTAGCTATGGTATCTAGCCGTCTTTGATATGTATCTTCTATATATTTTTTCATCACATAATAAGGAACATCACTATACCTGTATCTATTAGATTTTAAATCTTGCCGCCCTATTCTATTGGAAATACTATCTTTATAAGCATCCGTTATATACAAATTCTCTGCTACCTTATTAGAAAAACCAGGGGTTGGCAGTGTTCTATAAAATTCTACTGAAGGTTTTTTGTTTTTATCTAACGTAGGAATGTAAAAAGGAATCCATGCCGGTAACCGTGCGTAATGAGACAATGCTTTTAGAACAGTAACATTTTTTATTTCCGTATTAGAAAATCGCGGCTCTAAAGTTTCAAATGTATCGTTTAATTTAATTTTACCTTCTTCCTCCATTTTCATAACCATAGGCAAAGTGGCTAGTATTTTTGTAAGCGAAGCAAGATCATACATATGATCGTTTGTGATTTTTTCAGTGGCGCTATACGTAGCCTTTCCAAAACTTTTTGAATAGATTACTTTTCCTTTTCTTGCTACTAAAACTTGTGCTCCTGGAAACATTAAACTATCTAAACCATGCTGTACCAAGGTATCTATTTTACTTAAAATAGTTGCGTTCATACCAACGCGCTTTGCCACACTGTACCCCAACCTTTTTAAAGAAGGCGTTGTTATACCTATGCCTACTTCAAATTCGGGGTGCACGGTTACGGGTAATTTCCCTTTAGCGGGTAACGCTCCAAATAAAACCTGTGCTGTTTTTTGTTGTGCTATAGCGCTATTTTGGTAGCCAACTACAACGCCGTCTATACCATTAAAAGAGTTAAGATCTCCCAAGGCATAAGGTTTGGCAAAAACGCATAATAATACTTTCGCAGAATTTATGGTTGCTATCTCTTTTAATAACACTTTTTCCGAACTCGTGAATTTGTAGGATTTCCAAGGACTTTCATTACTCTTATGATGCCCTATAATAATGAGGTTGTACTCTGTTAACCTATTTTTAAGTGTTGCTGAATTCGTGCCATCTATAACCGTTACAGTAGTATACTTCTTTAGTTCATTTACAAAATCGGTATTATTAGCGTCGCCAAATTTCACATAAGCAATTTTTTTGGTCTCTAAATTTTTAATACCTACAACTTCATTCTCATTCTTAACTACCGTAATGGCATGCTCTATAGCTTCTTCATACACAATGTCATCCTCTAAAGTATTCAGATCTGTATATAGATTGTCTATTTCTATAGGAGCGTACTCGTGCAACCCTGCTTTGTACTTAGCCATTAGAATTTTCTTTACAGAATAGGCTAATCTGTTTTCTGAAAGTTCCCCTTTATCGCAGGCATTCACCAATTTTTGAATGGCTTCTTCTATATTAGTCGGCATTAGTAGAATATCATTTCCAGCCATAAAAGCAGCATACTCTACAGATCCATTCTTTCCTGAATTTGCAACACCTTTCATATTTAAGGCATCTGTAAAAATCAGACCTTGAAAATCTAATTGTTCTTTTAGTAAACCTGAAATAATTTGTTCAGACAAGGAAGAGGGTAATCCTTTCTTCATCTCCAATGCTGGCACTTCTAAATGCGCTACCATAATACTACTTAAGCCTTTTGAAATAAGCTGTTTAAACGGATATAACTCCACACTATCTAAACGTTGTTTGGTGAAATTTACGGTGGGTAATGCTAGGTGAGAATCTACCGCTGTATCTCCATGACCGGGAAAATGTTTTCCTGTGGATAATACTCCAACACTCTCCATGCCCTGCATAAAGGCAATTCCCTTTTCTGTAACATTTTGTTTATCCTCTCCAAAAGATCTATTTCCAATAATAGGGTTTTTCGGATTTGTATTGATATCAATATCTGGCGCAAAATTAATATGAACTCCTAGCCGCTTTGCATGTTGTCCTATTTGCTTGCCTACCTTACTTACAATAGCATTGTCCTGTATAGCTCCTAAGGTCATGTTCCAAGGAAAAGCGTAAGTGGAATCTAAACGCATAGCAAGACCCCATTCCGCATCCATACCTATTAACAGGGGTATTGATGATTTAGATTGATAGGTATTTGTAAGTTTTGCCTGCCTTTTTGGACCTCCTGTAGAAAATATAACACCACCAATACCATGTGTAGTAATAAGATTACTAATTTTATCTGTGGCTGCTTTACTTTGATCAGATGCTACACTAACCATAAATAATTGACCTATTTTTTGCTGCAAGGTCATCTTATTATATTGACCATTTACCCATTGCATTTGAGCTACACTATCTTTAGTTTGCAAGGGATATACCTGGGCAAAAACAGCAGTATTTCCTATGTATAGGATAAAAAAAATATAAATTAAACGCATATGTTTTAAATGTATGGTCATAACTAAAAACACCCTAGAATATTGTCTAAAGTAGAGGTTACTTGTCTAAGAAACCAGTATAACCTCAGCAAGTCGCTCTTTCTAAAATTTAGAACTACACAATAGTATGGCGCTTATTCCTTCATTATAATTACAGCGTAGCAACTACAAGCTACTAATAATGATAGTAGCACTTGTACTACATAAAGAAATCTTTAAAAATTTTAATAAAATGAAAGTCATACTTCTTTAAATACTCTTCAAATGAACACTTTAAGTAGTAAATTATTTCAATCCCAGTACCCTATCACTACGCAACTGAACCTTCCAATGCTGATAGGATACTAGTTGAGAATTATACTTTCAAGGCGGCTTTAAGAATAGAGACAGGATGCTCTGCTATTCTCTTTGTACCATCAAAAATTTGATGTCTGCAACTTGTACCATTCGCTGCAATAATTGTAGAAGCCTTCGATTTCCGTACCGCTGGGAATAGTTTTAGGTCTCCAATTTTCATACTAGTCTCGTAGTGTTCCTTTTCATAGCCAAAAGATCCTGCCATACCGCAACAACCAGAAGCAATGATGGTTACTTTATAGTTTACTGGTAAATTAAGAATATCAAAAGTTACTTTTTGGTTACTTAAAGCTTTCTGGTGGCAATGGTTGTGAATTTTAACATCCTGTGCATCCTCTGTAAAATAAGAAGCGTTTAAAATTTTATCTGCTACTTGGTTTGCTAAAAATTCCTCTATAAGGAATGAATTTGCAGCAATCGCATTGGCGCTTTCTTTATCTCTCGTCAGCCTCGTATATTCATCTCTAAAAGACAAAATTGCAGAAGGTTCTAAGCCTAAAACAGGCACTCCCGCTTTTGAAAATTTTAGTAACGCTTTACTATTCTTATACGCCAATGCTTTTGCCTGTTTTAAGAAACCTTTAGAAAGGTAAGTTCTTCCGCTTTCTGCGCAGAACAAGGATACATCATACCCTAAGGAAGTTAGCAATTGAATAGCGTCTTGCCCAACTTTTACATCTAGATACCTAGTAAACTCATCTATATACAAAACCACCTTTATCTTGGTTACTTTAGAAGTGCGCTGTGCTTTAACTAATTCTTTATCAAAATTAAAACTATAGACCTTTGGCAAAGTTCGCTCTTGCGCTACTCCACTCGTCTTTTTTAAAAAACCTCCTAAAATTTTAGAATCATATACAGCATTGGTCAATCTTGGGAAAATACTCCCCGCGCTATTAAACTTAGTGTTGTAAGCAAACAGTTTACTACGTAATGAGTAACCATTCTTCTCTTGGTACTGGTATAAAAATTCCGCTTTTAAAGTAGATACGTCTACATTACTAGGGCATTCGCTTGCACACGCTTTGCAGCTGATGCATAAGTCAAAAACTTCCTTTAATTCTTCGCTGTCAAACGCATTGCTATTTTCAGGATTTGTAAGTACTTCCCGCAAAGCATTGGCCCTACCCCTTGTAGTATCTTTTTCATTTTTTGTTGCGTGGTAACTAGGACACATACCACCCGCCATATGATGTGTTTTACGGCAATCTCCACTTCCGTTACATTTTTCGGCAGCTTTTAAAATTCCTTCACTATCAGAGAAATCTAACAAAGTATTTATTACAGGTTCTTTACGGTCTACTTCATATCTAAAGGAGGCGTCCATTGGGTAAGCGTCTACAATCTTTCCTGGGTTAAGTATATTTTTTGGATCAAAATAGAACTTCACACGTCGTAAGAGTTCATAATTCTTGTCTCCAATCATTAAAGAGATAAACTCTGCTCTTACAATACCGTCTCCATGTTCACCACTAAAAGAACCCCTATACTTTTTTGTCAGCTTTGCTACATCCGTTGTAATAGCTCTAAATAGAACAACATCCTCTACTTTTTTTAGGTTTAAAATAGGTCGTAAATGCAATTCTCCTGCTCCTGCATGTGCATAATAGACTGCTTTCTGCTTATAACGCTCCATTATCAACGTAAATTCCGCTATAAATGGTTTTAAATCTTCAAGAGCTACAGCGGTGTCTTCTATACACGCCACTGCTTTTTTATCTCCTACTATATTTCCTAAAAGTCCTAAACCTGCCTTTCTAAGTGTTATCGCCTTTGCTATTGTTTCTCCGTATAATATAGGTTGAGCATAACTAAGACCAGAAATTTTTACTGTTTCTAAGACCGCTGCAATAATTTTCTTCAAGGCAGCTTCTGTATGTGCACTTACCTGTAACATTAATAATGCCTCAGGATCGCCTTCTACAAAAAACCGATTAGCTAATTGTGCTCTGTTGTTTTTTGTACAGTCTAATATTACTTTATCCATCATTTCGCATAACTGCAAAGGATGTTTCATTAAGGGCGCTACGTCTTCTAAACAATCTTCTAACGTGCTATAATGTGTTACAATCATGGCAGACACCTTTGGTGGCAACGTATCTAATTGTATGGTTATTTCTGTTGTAAATGCTAAGGTACCCTCACTCCCACATAGCAATTTAGCTAGATTTATTTCCGCTTCGCTACCACCAAAAATACTAGCAGATAGGAGCTCATCTACTGCATACCCCGTATTACGCCTATGAATTTCTGGTTTTGGAAAATTTTCTATTATTTCTTGGGCGATGTCTTTATCAGACAATTCTTTATACAGGTTTTTATAAATAGATGCTTCCATCGTTACACCCTCAGCTTTCTGTAAAAATGCCTCTTTATTTAAAGCTGAAAATGTAGCTAATGTACCATCTGCCAAAATAGTTTTTAATGAAATGACCTTATCTCTGGTTACCCCATATTGGATAGAGGTTGTCCCAGATGAATTATTGCCCACCATACCGCCAATCATACACCTATTTGAGGTAGATGTATTAGGCCCGAAAAATAAACCATGTGGTGCTAAAAACTG
>Ga0115565_10004132_pt1 | contig 10003 bp, 7 predicted proteins | sample COGITO_mtgs_1105_FD_87199 | JGI IMG/M metagenome (GOLD analysis project Ga0115565, IMG submission 87199) | Pelagic marine microbial communities from North Sea - COGITO_mtgs_110530 | ecosystem: Environmental > Aquatic > Marine > Epipelagic | place: Germany:Helgoland, sampling site Kabeltonne... | reverse complement strand
ATTACCTGGTGCTAAAGATGTTGCTAGAGTTAAAAACCTTCTTCAAAGTACAGCTCAATTAGAATTTTGGTATACTGAGAAAAATGATGATTTTTTACCTTTCTTATCAAAAGCTAACGAAGCTTTGAAAACTATTTTAGTTGATGAGGATAAATCAGAAAACATAGAAACCTCTGAAATTGATGATTTATTGGCTGATGTTGAAGCTAATGATTCTATCAATTCTAATGAAAAGAATCCTCTTTTTGATTATTTAGTTGGAACTGGTTTTCAAGGAGGCCCAGTAATCGCTCAATTTTTAGCTAAAGATCAAAATAAAATTGAGGAGTATTTGTCAATGCCAGAAATTAGACAATTACTTCCCTCAGAAAAAAGATTTACTCGTTTTTTATTTGGTAAGGCTGATGTGTCTAATAATGTAGTTGATCTTTATGCTATCCAATCTAATAGGGATAATAAGCCACCACTTAGTGGTAGTGTAGTTGTTGATGCAAGTCAATCTTATGATCAGGTTGGTGCAGCAGCAGTTTCAATGCAGATGAATGGAAAGGGTGCTAGAAAATGGGAAGAAATGACAGGAAACGCTTATAAAGATAAAAGCAATATTGCTATTGTTTTAGATGATATAGTTTACTCAGCGCCTGGTGTTTCAAGGGGTGCAATTTCTGGTGGTAGATCTGAAATTTCTGGTCAATTTACATTAAATGAAGCAATTGATTTAGCTAATGTTTTAAGAGCGGGAAAATTACCTGCTTCAGCTGAAATTATTGAATCTGAGGTAGTTGGCCCATCGCTTGGAAAAGAAAATATTGAAAAAGGTATAAATTCTTTTATTATAGCTCTAATTCTGGTTCTTATTTGGATGATTTTTTATTATGGTAGAGCTGGGATATATGCTGATGTTGCTCTGGTATTGAACTTAGTTTTAATATTTGGAATTTTAGCGGGTCTAGGAGCTGTACTAACCTTACCAGGGATTGCTGGTATTGTTTTAACAATTGGTATGTCAGTTGACGCTAACGTACTTATTTTTGAAAGAATTAGAGAAGAATTAAGAAGAGGAAAAGGTCTCAAGCATTCTGTTGGAGATGGTTTTAGTAACGCATTATCTTCAATTTTGGACGCTAATATTACCACTGGTCTTACCGCATTAATCCTTTTTGTTTTTGGATCAGGTCCAATAAAAGGTTTTGCAACAACTTTACTTATAGGTATTGCTACGTCTTTATTTACTGCAATTTTCATTACAAGAATGTTAGTTGACTCAAGACTATCAAAGGGTAGAATTCTTGATTTCTCTACAACACTTACTAAAAACCTATTTAGTAAACTTTCTATTAGGTTTTTACAAAAGAGAAAAGTAGCTTATTTTGTTTCAGTTTCTTTACTATTAATTAGTTTATATTCATTAAGTACAAACGGATTAAATCAAGGTGTTGATTTTGTTGGAGGAAGAACATATACTGTCAGGTTTGATAATGATGTAAATCAAAGTGAAATACAGGCTTCGTTGATTGATGTTTTAGGGAATGCAGAAGCAAAAACATTTGGTTCAGACAATCAATTAAAAATTACTACTAATTATAAAGTTGATGTTGAAGGTATTGAAGTTGATAACGAAATTCAACAAAAGATGTTTGATGCTTTAAAAACTAAGTTTCCTGAAAATTTAACTTATGATGATTTTGTAAATGGAGCTGACGATAAATCTGTTGGAATAATGGGGTCTTCTAAGGTTGGACCTACCATTGCCGATGATATTAAAAAGAATTCGTTTTTAGCAATATTTGGTTCATTATTTGTGGTTTTCTTGTATATTTTGCTAAGGTTTAGAGATTGGCAATACTCTTTAGGAGCCGTTACTGCAGTTTTTCATGATGTTTTAATAGTATTAGGGATATTTTCTTTAACATATTCTTTTATGCCTTTTAATATGGAAATAAATCAAGCCTTTATTGCTGCAGTTCTAACAGTAATTGGATATTCTTTAAATGATACTGTGGTTGTGTTTGACAGGATCAGAGAGTTTAGATTAATAAATAAATCATGGGAGTTTAAAAAAACTGTTAATGGTGCACTGAATAGTACTTTGAGCCGAACTTTAAATACTTCTTTTACTACTTTGGTTGTATTACTTGCTATTTTCCTTTTTGGAGGAGAATCAATTAGAGGATTTATGTTCGCTTTAATTGTTGGTGTTTTAGTTGGTACTTACTCTTCTGTTTTTATCGCTACACCTGTTATGTTTGATACATTAAGAAAAAGTTTAAAGAAATAATTTAAGCATACTTTCTTCTTGAATATAGCATTAGGACTATTCCTATAATTATAAAAGGTATACTTAGCCACTGGCCAGTTGATAAAATTCCTAGAGTATCTTCAAGTCCTCCTTGACTTTCTTTAATATTTTCAACTAACATTCTTATTGAAAAAAGGCAAGTTAAAAACAATCCAAAAATGAATCCTTTGTATTTTTTTAAATCTGTTTTCCAGTAAATGTTCCAAAGAAGAATAAATAATAATAAATAACCGAAAGCCTCGTATAATTGCGCAGGATGTCTTGGAAAAATTTCGCCATTATTTTGAAACACTACACCAAAATTTGAATTAGTATAATTCCCTACAATTTCAGAATTAAAAAAATTTCCAATTCTCACAAACATTCCACCTATCGAAATCGGAATTACAATTCTATCAAAAATCCATAATACTGAATTGTATTTGAATTTGTATTTGTAAATGAACATAGCAGTTATTATTCCAATAGTTGCACCATGACTAGCTAATCCTCTGTAACCTACAAATTTCCAACCATCAATGATTCCAAAAAGAAATGAACTATTTATATCTTTTTTTATAGGAAGAAAAATCTCTATTAAATTATTTTGAAAATAATCCCAATTATAAAAAAACACCTCACCTAATCTTGCTCCAATAAGAGTTCCAAATACTACATATATAAAAAGTGGTTCTACTAATGTAACAGACTTGTTATCATTAATATATATTTTTTGAACAATATAATAGCCTAAAGAAAAAGCTATTATAAACATTACACTGTACCAATATATTGTTAAAGAAAAAACTTCAAAAAGAATTTCATTTGGAGCCCAATCTATTTTAAAAAACATCATAATCTAAATTTTTATTAATTACACTAAGGTATAGGATCATATCCATTTCCGCCCCATGGATTACATTTTAATATTCTTTTAACACTCATTAATGAACCCTTGAAAAGACCATGTTTTGTTAAACATTGTTTAGCATATTCAGAACAAGTTGGAGTATACCTACATGTCGATGGTAATAATGGAGAAATGAAAGATTGGTAAAATTTAATTAAAATTAAAAATGGAAAAATAATAATTCTTTTCATTAAATTAATTCAAATGAAGAGCTGTTTTTATCGTCGTTTAATTGTATTCCAAGTTTAAATAACTCGTCTCTTATTTGATCTGATAATGTAAAGTTTTTATCATTTCTGGCTTGAGATCTTATTTTAATTAATAACTCAACTAGTTCATTTTGAGAATTTGATTTTTCAACCTTACTTATCTCACTATTAAAGCCTAAAATATTAAACAAAATATCATTAAAAGTTATGGCTAGCCTTTCTTTATCCTTAGTGTTTAAATTTTTTGAATTGATTTTAACATTATTTATAAACTTTACACATTCAAATAATTCGGCTATTAACATTGGAGTGTTAAAATCGTCATTCATTTTAGCATAACATTTACTAATCCAAAGGTCTATATCAAAGTCAGAAACCTCACTATTATGATTTAACTTAGAAATTGATAAAAATCCACTCATTAATTTTTTAAATCCTTTTTCTGAAGCAATTAAAGCATCGTTGCTTAGATCCAACACGCTTCTGTAGTGAGCTTGATAAATAAAGAATTTAACAACATTTGGGCTAAATGATTTGCTTAAGATTTTATTATTACCATTAAAAACTTCGTTAGGTAAAATAAAATTCTCAATTGATTTTGACATTTTTTTCCCATTTAAAGTCAACATATTGGTATGCATCCAAAATTTTGCTGGATTTTTTCCGTCAATTGCTTCGGACTGAGCTATCTCACAATCGTGATGCGGAAATTTTAAATCAATGCCTCCACCGTGAATATCAAAATAATCTCCAAGATATTTTTTACTCATTGATGTACATTCAAGATGCCACCCTGGGAACCCTTTTCCCCAAGGAGAATCCCAAAACATAATATGATTTTTTTCAGCTTTTTTCCACAATGCGAAATCTTGTGGGTTTTTTTTATCAACAGATCCATCTAAAGATCTTGATTGATTTAGCATTTCTTCAATTTTTCTTCCACTTAATTTTCCATAAGTTTTAGATTCATTGAATTTCATAATATCAAAATATACTGAACCATTTTTCTCGTATGCAAATCCAGATTTTAATATTTGTTTTATGCTATCAATTTGTTCAATTATATGGCCAGTTGCACTAGGTTCTATACTAGGTGGTAATGTGTTTAACTTATTTAAAATACTATGGAAATCTAATGTGTATTTTTGTACTACTTCCATAGGTTCTAAATTCTCAAGTCTTGCTTTTTTAGAGACCTTATCTTCACCTGTATCATCTTCATTTTCTAAATGACCTACATCAGTTAGATTCCTTACATATCTTACATTATAACCTAAGTGTTTTAAATATCTGTATATTAAATCAAATGAGATAAATGTCCTGCAATTTCCTAAATGTGCATTACTGTAAACAGTTGGACCACAAACATACATACCAACATTGAGTTCTTGAATTGGTATGAATTTTTCTTTTTTGCCAGTTAAGGAATTGTATAATTTTAAATTTTTAGCGTAGTTTGAAATCATTTCAAATTATTTCAGCTTTAATTACTAATATAACCTAAAAATTCTCTTTTAACATTTTTATCCTTAAACTTACCTCCAAATTCAGCAGTAACAGTACTGCAATCTACATCTTTTATTCCTCTCGAATTGACACACAAATGTTTAGCATCAATAACACATGCAACATCTTCAGTACCAAGTGCTTCTTGTAAAGCTTTTACTACTTGGATAGTAAGTCTTTCTTGAACTTGAGGACGTTTTGAAAAATAATCAACAATTCTATTCATTTTGGATAAACCAATTACATTTCCTTTGGAAAAGTATGCAACATGAGCTTTCCCAATTATTGGTAATAAATGATGTTCACAGGTTGAATAAACTGTAATATTTTTTTCTACCAACATCTCTTTATATAAATATTTATTATCAAATGTTGATGCTTTTGGCATTTTATCTGGATTTAACCCTCCAAAAAGTTCATTAACCCATGCTTTAGCGACTCTTTTTGGTGTGCCTTTCAAACTGTCGTCTGTAAGGTCCATACCAATTGTCTCTAAAATATTGTAAACGTTTTTTTCTATGATTGAAATTTTTTCTTCATCACTTATTTCAAAAGCATCTTCTCTTAGTGGAGTATCGGGTGAGGAACTTAAATGATCATCCCCGGCAATATCTATTTGTTCTTCAAAAAATTTTTCGTATTTCATATTGATAATAAATGTGTTGCAAAGTTAATTAAAGATTAATTAATTCTAAAATTTAAATACAATTGATAATGATGAGATTGATTTAGTTGATTCTAATAAAGCTATATCAGACAGCCCAGTGTCAAATAATTGATGATTTTTACTTTGTTCTAATGTTTTGTGAGAAAAATTAATTAATGTATTTCCAAAATCGTAACCAAACCCATACGCGAGAGAAGTACTGTTTTCAGTGAAATTTGTTAATGGGCTTTCGATGGAATTGAAACCAGCTCTTAAGCTTAATTTATTCAATCTTATTTCAGAACCAATTTTAAAATTTAATGTACTTTGTAGTTGCGATTTAATTAAATTATTAGAATCAGTGAACTCATTTTTTGGTTTGACTTTAATTTTCGAATAATCTTTAGATATTACATCAAAACTTAATAATCCAATTTTTCCAATAACCAAAGCTGAGCTTAGTGTTATAGAGGATGGTGAGTTTAATTTATATTTTGGATATAAATTTGTTATTCTTGGGTTAACTATATCTCTGTAATTTAATCCATTTAAATCAACTGATTCGGTTTCTAGATATTGTGATGTTTCATCCCAAAGTGTATACCACGTTGGTGATTGATAAGAAACTCCAATTCTTAATTTATTAAATTTTCTTAATGCACCAATCTGAAAAGAAAACCCTTCTCCGTAAGTTGTTAGTCTGTTTTCAAATAAAATTGACTTTATTGCTGAGTCTTCATCAAAATTTGACTCGAAAAGTCTAGTGTAGTTTTCTATATAAACTTCGTGTGTGTTTATGTTTAATCCGAAATAAAAATCTTCCTTAAACTGAATTGCAATATTTAAGTTGTATTTATTATTGTAACCTTTAGAATCACTTGTGTATTGCTGATCAACTCCATTATTATAGCGTGCAAGCGAATAAAAGGTATTATTTGAATCATCAAAGTCAATTAGATAACCTTGGTATGCCAAGAATGCTTGTTGCGCTGAAAAACCATAATACTCTCCTAGAAATTTATAAACTTCTGTGGTGGATTCATTTGTACCAACACTTAAATCTGAAACGGTAACTCCATTAGAATTGTTAAGGAAAAATTTATCAATTGAATTAAATTGATTTTTACCTTTTATTTCAAAATTATCATAATAGGAATTATTAGTTTGAGCATTTACACCGAAAGAAATTTTATTAACATTTCCTCCTCCATAGTTTTTAAAAACCCAAACTCCACCGCCTTGATTAACGCTAAACTTATTTTTATTTTTAACAGATGTGTCAGAATAATAATAGGATTTAGTTGATTTTTTACTGTTAGAAAGTGTAAACTCATATTGATTATCGTTGAAAACAGCACTGCCAGCAGGGTTAACGTTAATTGCAGACAAATCACCACCAAGAGCACCAAATGCACCTCCCATTGACTCAAACCTTGCAGAACCAACTGGATTATCAATAGAAATTTTTAAAAAATCATTTAAACTTTGTGAGTTTAAAGAAAATGAAAAAATTAATAATAAAAATGAAATTTTTCTATGTAACATTTAAGACATTATCTTTTACCTCTAGATACGCCACCTGATCTTCCTGAAGAACTACTGCTGCTCACATTACCAACACTAGACCTTGATGAGCTAGATGGCGGACTGTAGGTCGGTCTAGAACTGCTTGAGCTTGACGAAGTATTTGATCGAGGTCTTGAATAATTTCTAGCTTTATTACTAGAATTATTACTGTTGCTTTCTGGTCTAGAATAACTTCTTGTATTACTGGAATTATTACTATTATTTTCAGGTCTAGAATAAACCCTTCCTTTGTTTAAGGAACTCTTGCTAGATCTCGAAACATCATATGATCTTGTATTTGATCCATATTTACTTGCTTGAAAATTAGATTTTGATTTGTTATCAGTTGCAGAATTTCCATAATTTCCAACTTCACCTCTGTTTTGGTATCCTCTAGCTGGTCCTACTCTGCCTTGACTATTTTTTAGAGCATAATATACTCTATTAATATTTCTATTCTTTATTTGTTCTGATTTTTCTCCAGTTTTGGAATTTACTATTTTACTGTCATTCCTTCCAACATTATAATTTGTTGTAACGTTTGAGTTAGATGAGTTTTCAAGAATTCCTTTATCAGTTGAATATATAGAACTTCTTTTACCATTCATATAAGCAACTCTATTTTCGTTTCTGTAATAATATGGATCATTATAATCTGGTCCATTATAGTATGGATGCCACCAATTATTCCACATTCCATATCCATATCCATATCCATATCCATATCCATATCCATATCCATATCCGTTTCTATATCTTGGGTAGTTATATCCCCAAGGAGAGTACCATCTATTCCAATAGCTTGTCATATAATTGTCATACCAATTATATCCATAAGGGTAATAATTCATGTAAGGTTTGTAAACATAACGATCTCTAAAAATTATATTTACTGAGGTTGGATTATCTCCCCAAGAACCATTACTATTTGTGTATGAAATATTTGTGTTTGAAGAATAAGAATTTATGTCTGTGAGCACTGAATCGTTTATTGAGCTATTAAGACCCAATTCATCAGATTTTTGTTCAAAATAATTTTTATAAAATGCACTGTTATTACCTGAAACTTCACTATTATTACCGTAAATACCATCACTAGTACTTGAGTTGATTGAATTCAAGGGTCCACAACTAATTAATGATAATGTAAAAAGTAATAATATTAAGTATCTCATTTTATTTATAATTTAATTAATTTAGCTACACTTAAAATTAATCAATAATTATGCCAATAGCAATTCATGTCTAAAAAGTTAACTAAAAGAGAAGAAGATTATTCAAAATGGTACAACGAGTTAGTAGTTAAAGCTGATTTAGCAGAAAACTCATCTGTTCGAGGATGTATGGTGATAAAACCGTATGGTTATGCTATTTGGGAAAAAATGCAGGCCCAACTCGATATAATGTTTAAAGAGACTGGTCATCAAAATGCTTACTTTCCTCTGTTTGTTCCGAAAAGTTTGTTCGAGGCTGAAGAAAAAAATGCCGAAGGGTTTGCAAAAGAATGTGCTGTAGTTACACATTATAGATTAAAAAATGATGATGAAAATCCTGGAAAATTAATTGTAGACGAAAAAGCTAAGCTTGAAGAAGAATTAATTGTAAGACCAACCAGCGAAGCAATTATTTGGAATACTTATAAAAACTGGATTCAATCATACAGAGATCTTCCTATACTTATAAACCAGTGGGCTAATGTTGTGAGATGGGAAATGAGAACTAGATTGTTTTTGAGAACTGCCGAGTTTTTATGGCAAGAGGGTCATACAGCTCACTCAACAAAACAAGAAGCTTTAGATGAAGCTGAATTAATGAATAATATTTATGCTGAATTTGCTCAAAATTTTATGGGAATACCCGTGATTAAGGGACTTAAATCAGAAAGTGAAAGATTTGCTGGAGCAGAAGAAACTTATTGTATTGAAGCCTTAATGCAAGATGGTAAAGCATTGCAGGCTGGAACTTCTCATTTTTTAGGTCAAAATTTTGCAAAAGCATTTGATGTTAAATTTGCAAATAAAACTGGTTCTTTGGATTATGTGTGGGCAACTTCTTGGGGTGTTTCAACTAGATTAATGGGAGCTTTAATTATGACTCACTCCGATGATAATGGTTTAGTGCTGCCTCCAAAGTTAGCACCTGTTCAAGTAGTTATAATTCCTATATATAGATCTGATGAACAGTTTGATCTAATTTGTTCTAAAGTAAACCCTATAATTGACAAGCTTAAATCCAAAAATATTTCTGTTTTGTTTGATAAAAGAGATACTCATAAACCAGGATTCAAATTTAATGAGCATGAAATAAAAGGAGTTCCAATTAGAATAGCCGTTGGGCCAAAAGATTTAGAGAATTCAACTTTAGAAATTTTTAGAAGAGATGAAATGAAAAAGGAAACTATTAGGTTTGATGAAGTTTTTGAAAAAATTGATTTTTTGTTAGAAGATATTCAAATCAATTTATTTTCTAAAGCAAAGACATTTACTGAAAATAATGTTAGAGTTGTAAATGATTATGACGAATTTAAAGATATTTTAAAAGAAAAAGGTGGGTTTATTTCAGCTCACTGGGATGGAACAACAGAAACAGAAGAAAAAATAAAAAAAGAAACTAAAGCAACTATTAGATGTATACCTCTAAATTCATCAAAAGAATCAGGAAAATGTATCTATTCAAATAAGCCATCTTCTCAAAGAGTATTGTTTGCTAAGGCTTATTGATTTACAAGTTTTTATAAATAAAAAAATTATGTTGCAAGTTTGTATCCTTTCAATTACATTTGCAATCGTTTTTAATAGGCCCGTTCGTCTATCGGCTAGGACGCCAGGTTTTCATCCTGGTAAGAGGGGTTCGATTCCCCTACGGGCTACTAAATAAATAATATGGCT
>Ga0115565_10004126_pt1 | contig 10009 bp, 8 predicted proteins | sample COGITO_mtgs_1105_FD_87199 | JGI IMG/M metagenome (GOLD analysis project Ga0115565, IMG submission 87199) | Pelagic marine microbial communities from North Sea - COGITO_mtgs_110530 | ecosystem: Environmental > Aquatic > Marine > Epipelagic | place: Germany:Helgoland, sampling site Kabeltonne... | reverse complement strand
GGTAGTTTTGAGTTTGCTGAAAATATGATCTTTAGATTTGCTCTTAGTAAAACAAACTCAAGACCTGATCTAGAGCAAATGAGAGCAACTGTTGATACTACACCATACTCTAGTCAGTATCCTGTATCAGTTATTAAAGGTAACCCGAATTTACAACCATATGAAGCTGAGAATCTCGACCTGGCATATGAATACTATTATGCTGAAGGAAGTTACTTTGCTCTAAATTACTTTAGAAAAAATATTAATGGCTGGCATGGATCGCAGAACGGGTCAGGATCATTTAATGGTGTTACAGATATTGGTCAATCACAATTTTTTCTAGACTTATTAGAACAATCACAAAATTATTCAGATGATAATGCATCAAGCGGTGCAGAAAAAATGTGTCAAGTGTTTAGTTGGTCTTGTGGTGTTGGAGAAGAGGGTAGGACTAATGGTTTTGCATGGATCCTAGCACACGATGATGGTGGAAATTGGGCTCAATATGATTGGAGTTATGAAGGCGACCAACCATACATACCTTCAACAGGCCTATCAGGACAAAATAACATCTTTATTTCTGAAGATGGTGATCCTTTGTATATGTTTAGTATATTTAAACCTGTAAACAAGTACTCAGGAACACTTAACGGGGTTGAGATTGCATTACAGCATTTATTTGAAGATTCAAACTGGGGATTCCTTGCTAATTTAACTTTGGTTAGTGGAGATACCGATGTGGATCCGGCAAGAATAGGTGAGCAGTTTGCTTTACCTGGATTTGGAGATGCTGGCAACTTATCAGTCTTTTATGAGGATAACCAATTTTCAGCAAGACTTTCTTACAATATAAGAGGGGAAACTTATGCTGGTCAGGATCAATATAATCCATTATTTATTGAAGAAAGAGGTCAATTAGACTTTAGCGCCTCATATGAATTCAATGAGAACGGATCTATATTCCTTGAAGCACAGAACCTTACAAAAGAAAATGTAAGACTTTACTCAAGATATGAAGAAATGCTTTTCTTGTATCAAGATCATGGTTCAATATTTAGAGCTGGATTCAGATATAAGCTATAAAATTTCTTAATAATTATAAAGAGGGTTTATGCCCTCTTTTTTTTGTTTAAATTATATAAATGTAGCAGGACTACAAAAAATATTTAATTTAAAGTCATTAGATTCAATGTCTTTAATATGCTTGACACATCATCTACATTATTATTTACTAGATTTAACCCTATTTAATATATTATTTTAATGAAAAATTTCTTTAAGTTAGTTTCTATAATTGTTTTTATATCCTCCTGCGGAGGCGGCGGAGGCGGAGGCGGAGGCGGCGGTGATGCTGGCGGCGGTGGTTCATTTCCTGCTCCAACAATTTCTATAACCTCCGATATTTCATCTGCTTCTACTGGTGATAGCGCTTTAATATCATGGTCATCCACTAATGCAACGTCATGTACAGCATCTGGAGGATGGACCGGCAGCAAAGGCACCTCAGGATCTGAATCTATATCTTTAGTGGCTGGAAATAATACTTTTAGTTTAAGTTGCTCAGGAAGTGGTGGCTCCTTTAATCAGTCTGTTGTGGTTTTTGCTTTTGATTTTGGTCTAGAGACAGGAACGATTACAATTAATGAAGACACCGTATACACAGGAAGTATCGCTGCATCTCCAAATGAAACCCTAACAAATCCACTACAGTATTCAATCACGTCCAATCCTGAAAAGGGAATATTGGACTTTAGATCAGAGGATGCAGGAATCGTATATACACCTAATTCAAATATTAATGGGGCAGATTCTTTTACCTATGAAGTGTTTTCTTCAGATAAGGGAATTACCAAGCAAGTAACGATCAATATCGAGATAATCTCTGTAAATGACATACCTAAAATTTCTTTTGAAGCAGACCCAGGCCTTTCAAAAAACTCAATGGTCATTGATCAATCCTATGACTTTAGAGTTAATGTTGAGGATGTAGACAGCCAAATGGATAGTTTGCAATTTTCAGCTCTTGTTGATGATTCTGATTTTGCAGCTACTTTTGTGTTAGATGAAGGAGACAATCCAAATGGAACAGGCACTCTGACCTTAGACTTAGGCTCTCTTGCTCTTGGAGGATTATTTAATGTTGATTTGATAGTTTCAGATGGTGAGAACTCTGCAAAAATTGAGTTTGAATCTTGGTTCGTTGGCTATAGGGAAACTGTAACCATCAATCAGGATGTCGATCCTGAAGATGGTTTTAATGGCGGGGAAAAAATACTTAAAGATTACAATGTTTACTACTTAGTTGGTCAGCCTGGAGATATGGGCTCATTGGGTAGAACAAATTATCTATTTATTGGCGACTCTTTAAATGGAGAAGCAGACATAGATTTATACAGAAGGGCGTTATTAGCATCTCTTAATAAGGTTAGAGAATCTGATGCTGGTGCATTTTTTAAAGAAGATTACTTTAAGGTTGTTTCTGTTGAGCCTGTTGAGCCTGATGGAACCTCACCAACTGGTATAAGAACAGGTTGTTATTCATTTGATGAAACCGTTTATTGTGTTGGAGATATGGATACAGCGATATTTGATGATTTCTTGCCTGACAATACTCTAGTATCAACTCTAACAAGAGTACAAGGAAGAGGCGTGAACCTTGGAAACAGAAATATTCAAAGAATTAGAGATACTAACCCTGAACGAACCAGCACTACTCTAATGCATGAATTAGGTCACGCTCATGGCTATATGGGTGATGAGTATCGCTCTGATGATGATCGAGATGTAAGTGCCTATGCTGATCTAAACATTAATACAAGCACACAAGGAAATGCCACCGTTGTAAAATGGAATCATCATTTTGAAGACTCATTAAATATTTTAGGCAGAGACGTTCAGGTTTGCTATAACTATGCAGACGGCACAATTGCCGACTTCGACAATATCGGTGTTGTGATCGAGGACTGCGGTTGCTTTGCAAATAATTGGGATGATCAAGGTAATTTTGTAGGCAAGAATGAAGAATGTAACAAAGTTGGGCACTTTGAAGGAAATTATTATGGTCTATATGACAACTACAGACCTAACTTTTGCAACATCATGGATTCGTGTTCTAGCGGAGGTTATGGAAAAGTAAATACTGAAGGTTTTGCTGTTGGTTCTTTGCAGAACCAAGGTTTCTATGACCCAGGTAATGCATCTACAAGTTCAAATGAGCAAGGCCAAGTCACTTCATGGAATATAACAATTGATGTTAATTACAATCCTGAACAAATCACTCTTAAATGGTACGTTGATGGTGTTGAGGATGTTTCTAAAGAAAATAAACAATCAGTATCATTTGGAAGGCCGTCTGATAATGGTATCAGAATATACACATACAAAGCAGTAGACTTAACGGGAACAATTATTGCTCCCGATGACCCAATGAATAATAATGATTTTTATAGAGGGCTTATGCAGTCTGCTTTTACATGGATAGATGGTAATGGTAATTCGGCAAGAGATCCTGTTGCCAGTGTATTATCAGAGTATGATTATGGATACATGTATGGCCCGATTGGTGGGTCATGGGGAGTAAACTGGGCAAAATGGTAAAACTTATAAACTTAACTTTAATTCTTTTTTTTGGCTATACATTTAGTGCTGTTGATAAAGATATAGATATAGAATTTCTTTCTAAAAATTTAAATGAAGATGCTCTAGTATTGTCTTTCGTAGGAAGCAAGGATGGCCTTAAATTAGAAAAATTAATGGTAGAAAAACCAAATTATAATGTCGTAGCAAAATATAAATCTTTTAGTAAAAGAGACAAGTATGTCCTTAGAATATTGAATGATGAAGAGAAAGAAGTCGCTGTAATTGGACTTGGCAACCCTTTTTATATCCATGCACAACATATTGATTATGAAGATAGTGATGAATTTGGAACTTACATTGATAATGCAAAATTCAATGCTGTTATACCAATTGGTATAGATGCTTCATATGTTGTTTTGGCTTCTCAAGATGCTTTTGGCTTTGATGATATCAATCAAATTCCTCTTAAAAATACATTACCAATTATTCAATAAATAGGCATTTAATATATTGTTTTTAACAATGCTTACAAGGGTATTATTATTGCTTGAAAGGATAAGGCTTAAAGGTTATATTAGCTCACTTGATGCGGTACTAGCTCAGTTGGTAGAGCGTCTGCTTGCCAAGCAGAAGGCCGCCGGTTCGAGACCGGCGTACCGCACCAATTCCCTTAAACTTAACATCAAAATTTTTTTAATGACATAATAGTATGACAATGTTTATTAAACTTATTTACATTCAAGGAATCTTATATACGTGAAATTTAAATTTTTAATAATTTGTATTTTTTTAACCTCTTGTGGAGGCGGTGGAGGTGAGTCTGATAGTGCTTCTGGTATAGCTGGCCCACCAATAAACCCACCAAGCTTTTCTGAGCAATGCATCGATGCTGGGTTAAATATCGAAAGGTGCACATTCACACATAATGGCATAGAAAGGTATTACCTTATTTATGTGCCATCAAATATTGATCAAAGCAGCAAAACACCTTTACTTTTTAGTCTTCATGGCTACGGCGGAAGCGCTATTAGAAATATTGAATATTCAAATTTTAGATCTATAGCTGATGCCAATGGATTCATAGTGGTGTTTCCTCAGGGGGCTCCTTACACATCTCAACTAGTCTCAAGCTCATCTCACTGGAACTCAGGTGGATGGACAACTGGAAGTAATGTTGATGATGTGGATTTTATTGATACGATAATTGACCAATCATTAAGTAAGCATAATATTGATTCAAATAGAATTTACTCAACCGGTATGTCAAATGGAGGCTTTATGAGCTATCACCTAGCATGTAATTTAAGCTCTAAAATAGCTGCAATCGCGTCAGTTACTGGTTCAATGACTTTTGAGACATATGATGATTGCAATCCTTCTCATCCGACCTCAGTGCTTCAAATACATGGAGCTCAAGATACAACTGTGCCTTTTGAGGGGAATACAACCCTGGGTATGAAAAGCATCCCAAATTCAATTGAATATTGGGCTTTGTATAATTCATGTAATTCAGATCCCACAATTGCAATTTCAGACTTTTTTGAGGAAGGCTATTCAATACAATTTGATTATTATGAAAATTGTTTAAATAATGTAAGTGTTGAATTGGTTTTGCATAGCTCTATGAGGCATACCTGGCCTACATCCGAATCACTAAGCTATTCGGCATCTCAAAATATTTGGGATTTTCTTTCAAAATATGATTTAGATGGACTGATTGATTAAGTCTACTTTTTGTATATATTTTTTCTCTACATCTAATCCAAGACATGTATCATTAAAGTCAATTTAATTTAAAACAGGGAGAGAAAAATGAGAATAATATTAACTTTAGCTTTGTTTTTATCCTTTGGTGTTATTGCTGACGGTCACGAGGCGGATGAACCAAAATATAAAGCCAATAAAGCTGAATACTACGTCAATGTCTTTAAAGATGGTAAGGACATGGACGACTTAATGAAGTGGAGCATGAAATGGAAGAAATGGGCCTCAGAAGGAGAGCCTGGTGAAGTTTTTAAAAACTATAAAGCAGCAATACTTGTTCCATATTATGGCCATAATTTAAATACCTTTGATGCTATATGGGTTGGTGTAAGCCCAGATCCAGAAGAGCATTATGTAGGCAATGAGTACTGGATGAAAAATGGCACTAAGTTATTTAATGAGCTACCAGTTACTTTTCCACAGGTTATAGATACATGGCAAAGAACAGTATCAGAAACACCTGATGGATCGGCTGGTTATATTGTGTATTCTGATTGCAAGCTTGGCGAAGGTGTTACTAATGAGCAATTTTATGATGCTTATTTTGCATATGCTGAAGCTGCAAAGAAAAATGGAGATGTTGCAGGCAGAAAAATGATTTGGCCTCAGACTGGAGTTGAGCCTGGATGGGATTTTGACTTTGTTCAAGCAGTAATGACTTCTTCGATAGGTGAATATGGCAAGAATTGGACTAATTTCTGGAGTGAAAAAGCTGATACTCTTCCAGAGGCTGAAGCAATGGCAGCTCTTGGTGGTTCATGCACAAATGAAAGATCTTTTTCAATAGTGCCTGTTAAAAGCTAAGTATTTTTTTATAAAAGGAGGCTTAATGCCTCCTTTTTTTTGTGCATTATGCATAATATACCTATGAATAGGTATAAGGATCATGTGGCCATCATAGGCTGTGGTATTGCAGGTCTTGCAACTGGATGTGTTCTTTTAAGAGAGGGCATATCTTCAATTATTTTTGAAAAGCACTCAAAACTAGGAACTCATGGGTCTGGAATTTCTCTTTCACCAAACGCTTTAAGAGTTCTAAAATATATTGATCTTGAGGATGAGATAAAAAAAATATCTGAGCTAACATTGTCGACAAAGATCCAAGATACTAAGAAGATTCTCTATTCAAGCCCATCTATAGTAAGAACTACTTCTAGAGAGATGCTTTATAAAACCTTGCTTAATAAATATGAGTCTTCTGGGGGTGTGGTTATTTATAACCATGAACTCAGGTCAATTGATCAAAGCCAATCAAAAATATTTTTTACAAACCATTCAAGTTTTTTAGTCAGACATGTTGTAGCTTGTGATGGAATAAAATCTAGTTCTAGAGATTTGATATTAAAGGATAACGCAGCACCATCATATAGCGGATATTCAGCCTGGAGGGGAATTATTAATTCTAAAGATCATTCTATTAATCTCCATCTTTCAAAAAACTCTCATGTAGTTACTTATCCAATTAATGATAGGTTAACTAGCTTTGTTGCGGTTATTAAAACAGCTAAAAGATATAAAGAAACATGGCGAGTGGAAGGTACCGCTGATGAGATGAGCGCTGATTTGTTCATGCATTCTAGAGAACTTGTTAACAAGCTTGCTAAATCAAAAGAGGTTTTTAAATGGGGGATTTACAAAAGACCACATACTGGAAGATTGTTTGTTAAGAATGTTACTTTTCTTGGAGATGCAGCTCACCCAATTGTTCCTTTTCTAGGTCAGGGTGGTTGCATGGCTCTTGAAGACGCCTATATATTTGGAAAACTTTTAATCAAATATGATAATGATATTGCTTTTGCACAAAGAGAATATCAAAGAATAAGACATTCAAGAATTAGAATGATCAAAAATATGTCTGAGATGCAAGGCCACCTTTATCATTTATCAAATCCATGCCTTACAATAGCAAGAAATTTTCTTATGAAGCATTCATTGAAAGCAACCGATAAAAGACTAAATAAAATATGGGACTATGATCCAAACATAGACATCTAAAGATTCTCAATTTAAACAATTAATTTATTTAGCTTTTAATTTTCTGTTATATAATTTTTTGATGAATATATTTAAAAAATTAAAATCAATTTTTATTAACTCTAATGATTCTGGTAATAATCAAAGTTCTAAAAAAGGACTTAAATTAAAAATTTCATCTGATATTAAAAATGTATTAGAGGATGAGATTCTTCCAGGTTTAGGTATTACAGCAGAAGATTTTTGGGTGAGTTTTGAAAGAATTATTGACACTTTTTCTCCAAGAAATAAAGCCTTATTAGAAAAAAGAGAGAAAATTCAAAAACTTATTGATGAATGGCATATTAGCAGAAAAAGCCAAAACCATAACCATGATGAGTATAAAAGCTTTTTAGAGGAAATAGGCTATATTGCGACAAGGGCTAAAGATTTTACAATTTCAACTGAAAATGTAGATCCGGAAATAAAAACTATAGCTGGCCCTCAGCTTGTAGTGCCTGTTATGAATGCAAGGTTTGCTCTTAATGCTGCTAATGCTAGATGGGGAAGTCTTTACGATGCTCTATATGGAACAGATATGATTTCAGAGGAGAATGGAGCACACAAGGATGGTGGTTACAATCCTAAAAGAGGGGACAGGGTTATAGCTTTTTCTAAAAACTTTCTTGATGAGACTGTGCCTTTAGAGAATGGCTCATACAAGAACGTTATCAGTTTTGAATTTGCTAACGGTAATATTTTAGCTCAGCTAGCAGATGGCTCATCATCTTTCTTAATCAATCAAGATCAATATCAGGGATATGTTGATAATGGCAATGATTCACTTGGCTTGCTGTACAAAAATAATAATTTACATTTTGAGATACAAATAGATAGATCTCATCCGATTGGTAAAACAGATCCTGCAGGAATAAAAGATATTTTGATAGAATCAGCAATCACTACTATTCAGGATTGCGAGGATTCAGTTGCCGCTGTTGATGGAGAAGACAAAGCGCTTGTTTATAGGAATTGGTTAGGTCTTATGAAAGGAGATCTAACTGATACATTTGTTAAAAATGGTAAATCACTAACAAGGGAGCTCAGTCCTGATAGAGAATATATCTCTAAGGATGGCACTAATTTAGTTCTTCCGGGAAGAAGTACTATGCTTGTGAGGAACGTTGGCCACCTTATGACTAACCCCGGTGTGATTGATAGGCATGGTAATGAGGTCCCGGAAGGGATAATGGACGCTATGTTTACCATATGTATTGCAAAACATGATTTGGACAATAAAGGAAAGTATCAGAACTCTAGAACAGGAAGTGTTTATATAGTTAAACCAAAAATGCATGGACCTGAGGAAGTAAAGTTCACCTGCGATCTTTTTGCTGCAGTGGAGAAAGCTCTTAACATTGACCATAATACTGTCAAAATTGGCATTATGGATGAGGAGAGGCGAACAACCGTTAATCTAAAAGAATGTATCGAGGTTGCTAAAGAAAGAGTAATTTTTATAAATACTGGCTTCTTAGACAGGACCGGTGATGAGATACATACCAGCATGGAAGCTGGACCAATGATTCCAAAAGGTGATATTAAACTTCATAACTGGATAGCCTCATACGAAGATTGGAATGTTGACATTGGTCTCGAGACTGGTTTTCAAGGAAGGGCTCAAATAGGTAAGGGAATGTGGCCAATGCCAGATGAGATGCTTGGAATGTATGAAACCAAAACTGCTCACCCCAAAGCAGGTGCAAATTGTGCCTGGGTGCCTTCTCCAACCGCGGCTTCATTGCACGCAATTCACTATCATCAAATATTAGTTTCTGATGAGCAGACCAAGATAAAGGAAAGAGCCAAGGCTGATCTTAATTCTATTTTAGATATTCCCGTTCACTCTAATCCAATGGAACTATCCAAAGAGCAGATTCAATTTGAACTTGAAAATAACTGTCAAGGAATTCTAGGCTATGTTGTTCGATGGGTCGATCAGGGGGTTGGCTGCTCTAAGGTACCAGATATTAACAATGTCGGCTTAATGGAAGATAGAGCAACTTGCCGAATATCGAGCCAGCATATAGCAAACTGGCTACATCATAATCTCATTGACAAAGATCAGGTGATCGAAGCAATGAAAAAAATGGCTAAAACAGTTGATGACCAAAATAGTAACGATGATAGCTACAATAATATGTCACCACTTTTTGATGGACTTGCATTTCAGGCTTCATGCAGTTTGGCAATCGAAGGCAGGCTTCAGCCAAGTGGTTACACTGAGCCTATACTTCATCAAACAAGGTTAAAGTTCAAAGCATAAATGAAAAAAGGATACTGGGTTGTGAGGGCTCATATTTCAAACATCGAAGATTATAAAAAGTATGTCTCAATAGCTGGACATATTGTTGCTAAATTTGAAGGAAAGTTCATTATAAGAGGCGGTGATCAGGAAGAAGTTGAGGGCTCTGGATTTGAAAGAACAGTTCTTGTTGAATTTCCATCCTACCAAATAGCAAAGAACTGCTATAAGTCAGACGAGTATCAAGATGCTCTAAGTTATACAAGGAATTCATCAACAAGGTACTTCAGTATTGTAGAGGGACTGAGCTGATTATTTTTTCTGCTTTTCTGTCTCGTCTCTATGCTTTTTTAAATACTTCATAAATGGTGTTCCGCCTGTCCCCTTTATTGTTGAACCACCAGTTCCAAAAGGGTTTTTAATTTG
>Ga0115565_10004123_pt1 | contig 10014 bp, 7 predicted proteins | sample COGITO_mtgs_1105_FD_87199 | JGI IMG/M metagenome (GOLD analysis project Ga0115565, IMG submission 87199) | Pelagic marine microbial communities from North Sea - COGITO_mtgs_110530 | ecosystem: Environmental > Aquatic > Marine > Epipelagic | place: Germany:Helgoland, sampling site Kabeltonne... | reverse complement strand
TGGCAATGACAGCGAGGAAGTTGTAAAAGTCCTGCACCGCGCCTTATTCGAGTGATACCAAGGTTAGCAATGTTTTGTTGCTAGCGAAACAGGCAGTGTCATTCGTCTAGCATTAAAAAAGTCGGCTCGTAAAGCCGACTTTTTTGTTAAGCAATAACCCTAATTAGCAAATCATTACACTTTAAATTCACCGATTGATTCCTGTAACTCCAGGGCGAGCTTGGCGACTTGAGCACTTGAGGCTGTCGTTTGCTGAGCACCTACCGTAGTTTCTTCAGCGATGCCAACAATGTTCTCTAGACGCTCACTAATTTCACTCGATACAGTGTGCTGCTCGCGCGCGGCTTGCTCAATTCTCGAGCTAACTTCAAACGCCTTGTGCACAGCATCGGTAATCACATCGAGTGCCTGAGTTGCTTTTTCAGTCTGAGCAACACATATTTCTGTTTGATCTCTGCCTTGGTTCATAACTGATACAGCACGCTCTGCGCCCGCTTGGAGGACTTCTATCATTGCGTTGATTTCTTGCGTGGACTTCTGGGTTCTGCTTGCTAGTGTTCTTACCTCATCTGCAACAACGGCAAAGCCTCTGCCTTGTTCGCCTGCTCTTGCAGCTTCAATAGCGGCATTTAGGGCAAGTAAGTTTGTTTGGTCAGCAACACCACGGATAACATCCAAAATACCACCTATGCTTGCACTGTCCTGATGAAGTTTGTTGATGACGTCAGCGGCGTCTTGAACATCGCGAGCAAGCACTTCAATTGTGTGTTTGTTCTCTAACGAAATCTTTTTTACTTTCTCAGCTTCGTTATCGGCATTTTTGATCTCTTTAAGTGTATCGTCAGCGCTTTGTGAAACCAGTTCAGATGTACTGTGCATCTCAGTTGTTGCCGCTGCGATTTGGGATATTTGAGATTTTTGCTCTTCAATTGAAATCGTCGTTTGTGCGGTGATAGTCGACGTTTGATTTGACGCGGCGGCAAGTTGCGCAGCTCTAGAATTTATGCCTTTTATTAACGACGTTAAACTATCAATTAATGCATTACAATTTTTGGATAGCTCACCAAACTCATCTTTCGCGCGGTCATCTAAGCGATGTGTTAAGTCGCCAGAAGAGGCAATTTTAAGTAGCGCGTTGACCTCTTTTAAGGGCGTTGTGATAGCGGTAACGCTCTTATATCCTATAAATGCTGAACCGGCCACTGAGATCACTATCAGACCTATGATCAAAGAGATAGAGTTGGTTACTTGTGAACTAACATCGTCCTTTATTTCCGTAGAACGTTTGCTGGCTAAATTTAATAGCACTGAAAGAGAACGCTGAGCGTCAGCAATATTTTTGTCTGACTCAGCTAATGCGCTTTCAGCGGCAAGCATTTTATTTAAGCGATTATATTTGTTTGATTTAACACCATTAGGACCATTGATGTTTTGAATCGCCTGGTCAATCAATTCTTGAGTTTCATCTAATGCTCCGGTGTCGTCTTGTCCATCCGCTATTGATAAAACGGTTGCGAGCTTCTCTTGCACCTGAGCAACAAAAACGTCAACCTCTTGAGCGCGTATTTCTGCTCTCTGCAGCGTTTTAACCGCTGCAAATTCAGTAACCGACGACAACATTGCTAAAATACTGCTCTCTAAAGAGGCGCCTTCTGCCGCTGCGCGTTCTAATTGCGCAGAGTCAGACACCGCATCAAGGTAAGCAAAATCCAACAGTAAGGAAGACGCATCATCCGTTTGCTCTTCTATTGTAGACACGCTTTTGGCAATTTTGATGGCCAATTCTAGGTCTGTTTTGTGATTTTCGAAGACGTTGGAGGCGTTGCTGATATAAAGCTCATATTGAGCCTCAGCAGTGCCTAAGGCACTGCGCAGTTGCTCATCGTTTTTAACAACATTCTTGAGCTTTGCTAGCGTCGATTCAAATTCTTGCCGACTATCGGTAAATGCGACTTTTTTTTCGTCTAAGTCTTTAATCTCTTCGCTGATATAAGCTTCAAACGTTAGTCTGCCCATATTCAAAAATGCAGCTTCTAGCATTGCTGATAGAGATACCGTTGGCACAGCCACGCTACTCACTTCATCAGTTGCCTGATCAATGCTGTTTAAGCTCGCTAGTGACGAAACGCCAAGAATGACCAATAGTAAGCAACTGACTGCAAAGCCACCGATTACTTTCATTGCTACCGTTAGGTACATTGCTACTCCCTCGTATGGATATAATTAATACTATAAATCTTTACTGTTTGTTAGCAAACACAAGATGACTACAAAGGGTATCGGGCTATATAAGATATTCTTTATACGGAAGTTGTAAAAAAGTCAGACGTTTCGATACAGTATAGTGTCATGTGCTTACCCCACACGTATCCGGTATCCAATCCTATAAACTGGGGATTATGAGTTTCGCCCTGCAGCGAAGCCCAATGACCAAAGGTGACTTTTTGATGTGATTTGAGGGATTTGTTTTTCACGCAAAACCAAGGTTTTATTGCCTTTGGTGCTGCATTAGGGTGGCATTTCTGCTTGAATTCTAGCGCTTTTTTATCTAAAAAGCGCATGCGGGTAAAGGCATTAACAATAAATCTTAGTCTGTCATGTCCGCTTAGGGATTCTTGCCAAACACTCGGCTGATTGCCATACATTTGTTCCAAGAATGCCTTCGCATTGGCAGACTGCAAAACACAGGATACTTCGTTTGAGTATTTAATCGCTTGTTTGAAAGACCAGTCAGGATACAGACCTGCATGGCTAAGGAGGTGCTTTTTATCGATTCTAATGGCTAGCGGTTTGCTGCGTAACCACTGTATGTGGTCTTCAAACTGATTTGAGTTGATAAGTTCATCGAGCAAATCATTTGCTTTTGGTGTTGATATCCCATAGTAGACCGCAATTAGATGTAAATCATGATTACCTAAGACAGTCTCAAATGCACCTTCGAGGGACCTTAAATAATCGAGTGTTTGCAGTGAGCTAGGGCCTCTGGCCACCAGGTCCCCGACGGCCCATAGTTTATCCTTTATCGGATCAAAGCTTGCTTTGGCTAACAATTGCATCAAGCCATTTATACAGCCTTGAATATCCCCTACGACATAATTCACGCTTAATGAACGCTATTAGGGATCGCTAAACTAAACACGGGAATAGCGGCTTTGTCCAAGTTGCCATCATGCAATTCAAATTCGTAGTGTCCTTGCATGGTACCGACGGGCGTCTTGAGAATCGAGGCGCTTGTATAATCAAAGCACTGCTGCGGCATGATGACCGGCTGTTCTCCAATCACGCCATCGCCTTCTACTTCAACCTTTTCTCCGTCGCCATTGGTTACAAGCCAATAGCGGCGCAATAACTGCACAGGGTAAGGCGAGTTATTACAAATATTGACCGTGTAGCTAAATACATAAACAAGTTTATCTGCTGCTTGTTTTTGCTGGCCTAAATACTTTGAGACGACGCTAATATCAATTTCTTTGAGCATGCAATCTATTCACTTATATCTTCACTTATCGTTTTGCTCACCTGATTGGATAACGCTGCAAACTGCTGAAGCGAGAGAGCCTCGGCTCGCAAGCCTATATCGATACCAAGCGCGATAATCTGTTCTGGCGCTAGTACTTGAGACAGGCTATTGCGGATGGTTTTGCGGCGTTGATTAAAAGCGGCGCTTACTACTAACTGCAGATTCTCCAAATCATCAACCTGTACGGGCGGTGTTACATGTGGAATTAGGCGAACGACGGCAGAGTCTACCTTGGGTGCTGGATTAAAAGCACTCGGCGGAACTGCAACCACAGGTGTCGCTTTACAATAATACTGAGCCATCACAGATAAGCGACCATAAAGTTTGTCGCCGCTAGTGGCGCACAACCGTTTGACTACTTCGTTTTGCAGCATAAAGTGCATATCGCTAATGTGATGACAAAAGCTAAAAAGGTGGAACATCAATGGAGTGGAGATGTTGTAGGGTAAATTGCCAAAGATGCGCAAGTCGCGCTCTTTTTTTGACAAGCTGGCAAAATCAAACTTTAGGGCATCATGTTCTATTACATCGAGTTTGCCATGTAAAAACGGGTGGTGCCTCAGTCTTTTTGCGAGGTCTCTGTCGAGTTCAATGACAGTGAGATGGTCAATCATTTCACCCACAGGCTCTGTTAATGCCCCTAAACCAGGTCCAATTTCGATGATGTTTTGCCCGTTCTTGGGATTGATGGCCGTCACGATTTTATTGATCACGTATTGGTCATGCAAAAAGTTCTGCCCAAAGCGTTTTCGCGCGGTATGACCTAAGTGTTTTTGGCTCATGTCTTCTTCCTAGCAAGTTTAATTGCTTTGAGCAGTGCCAATTTGAAGCTGCCGCAATCGATGTTATTACTACCTGCTAGATCAAGCGCTGTACCGTGGTCAACTGAGGTTCTTATAAAGGGTAGGCCTAACGTAATATTGACTGATGCACCAAAGCCCTTATATTTTAATACAGGTAGTCCTTGATCATGATACATGGCTAACACAGCATCTGCTTGCTCTAAATACTTAGGCTGAAAAATTGTATCGGCTGGCAAGGGCCCAACCAGGTTTATGCCTTGTGCGCGCAGTTCATCCAGTTTAGGTGTAATGATAAGCTGTTCTTCTTTGCCAAGGTGTCCATCTTCTCCTGCATGGGGATTTAGACCGCATACCAATATGCGGGGAGACTCCAAGCCAAATTTGAGTTTCATATCGGTATGCATTATATGAATTACTTTATCGAGTCTTTCAGGTGTAATTGCCTTTGATACGTACGCCAAGGGAATGTGAGTCGTCGCTAAACAGACTCTCAGACCCTCGGTTGCTAGCATCATGACAACATCTGAGCAGTTTGCTTGATGTGCAAAAAACTCAGTGTGTCCACTAAACGAAATGCCGGCTTTGTTTATTATACCCTTGTGCACAGGGCCTGTGACCACTGCGTCAAAGGTACCATCGATATTTTCCTGGCAAGCCTGTCTGAGTGTTTCAACCACATAGTGGCCGTTTTCACTGTTTAGCTCTCCTGCAACAACGGGCACTGAGACCGCTATATGTTTTACCAACAATTGTCCAGGTTGTTGGATGTACGTAGAACCTGCCTCATATGGAATAATGTCTAACGGCAGTTTTAGTAACGTTGCTCGGTCTTGCAGCATATCCGCATCCGCGAACACTACTAATTGTGCGTCCCAAGCCTGCTGGCTCAATTTAATAATAAGATCAGGGCCTATGCCTGCAGGCTCACCTGGCGTAACAGCAATCTTGAGTAATTGAGGCATATTAAGCATTGCCTGCTTCTAATACTTCGATATAAGCGCCATCACGCATTTCGCGAACCCAATTTTCGGTTTCTTCGTTAAACTTACGATTAAACAATAGTTGGTAGGCACGATCTTCTTTACGCTTTTCGGTTGCGTCATCGACGCGCCGCTCGATTAATTGAATCAAATGCCACCCATGCACCGTTCGAACCGGCATTGAGTATTCATCTTTACTCAACGTTGCTAGGGTATCGCGAAACTCAGGCACATAGATACTTGGGTCATTCCAACCTAATACGCCCCCTTTAAGCGCTGAACCAGGATCTTGAGAGTGTTTTTTGGCGAGTTCAGCAAAATCTTGCGTGCCTTCTATTAAGCCGGCACGAAATTCCAGTAACATTTTTTCTGCTTTGTCATCGCTTAATATGATCGATGGAGGAATCAAAATATGACGCGCGTTTACCTCTTCAACTTCTACTACTTCAACACCCCGAGTGTCTGCAATTCGCAATATATGAAAACCAGCGCCACTTCTTATCGGGCCGATCAGCTCTTCTTTTTTCTTGCCCTGCACCGCTTCGGCAAACAGAGTCGGCATAGAGTTGACGTTTAGCCAGCCCATATCACCGCCCTCAAGTGCTTTGGCCCCTGATGAAGAAGCAATGGCTATTCTTGTGAAATCGGAGCCATTGTTCAACAGTTCAATAACTTTATCCGCGCGCTCCCTAGAAGCTTCAACTTCGCTATCGCTCGCGCCTGAAGGAATTCCAATCAAAATATGTCCTAGGCGATACTCTGCTTGTTCCTCACCTTGGGCATTTAAAATATTGACCAGTGATGCGATTTCTTGAGGTGTGATATAAACACGACGACGCACGTTGGCGCGCCTGACCTCTCCCATCACTAACTCTTCTCTTATCTGTTCTCTGTAGGCTTCATAGCTGAGACCATCTTGCGCTATTTGACGGCGAAATTGCTCCAAATCAATGTTTTCACGTTGAGCAATATTAGCAATTGTTTGGTCTAACTGTGGGTCGCTGATTTGAATACCCATCTTGTTTGCCATTTGCATTTGCAGATTGGTCAAAATAAGACGCTCAATTGCTTGTGTTCGCAATGCTCTGTCAGACGGCAATGATTGATTATTGGCAATAGCACCTTGTTTAACCGTTAGCACCAACTCCTCAATTTCGCTCTCTAAAACAACGCCTTGGTCGACAATGACGGCAACCCTGTCAAGCGGTTGAGGTTTGGCGGTTACGGGTGCGCTGATTAATGTTGAACAAAAAATCGTGCTAAGCAATAAGACTGTATACTTCATATATTCTCTATTTATGTTTCTTCTATCGTTATTGGTTCAAAACGTATGGTTGGCGGTAGCCAAACATACCTTCTTCCAACATGCTGACGCTGCTTCGTGCGCCACCGATGCCTTTAAATATGAACTGTAGGGCAATACCTGAATCAAAATCTTCAGATGAACGATTGCCTGTCACGTCAAAACGGTTGCTCAGATGACGCTGCGCAGTTACACGCAACGCCCAACAACAACTTTCGTATTGTAACCCAAAAAAGCTTTCGGTGGTGCGTGATCGTTTTAGATCTCGATACCAACGTCCTACCCAGTGCCAATCTTTATTAATTGGCCAGCTTGCCGACAAACCAATTTGGTCAATTTGTTCGCCGGATAAGTCTCTAATATAACGATGATTTAGCTGTATTAGCTTGTCATCCTCGACACGATACTCAGTCGCAAAACTACTGCGTTCTACTTTGTCTGTCTGAGTTTCGATCTGTATATCAGAGTGCAAAAACCATCTTTGGTTCACTTGCCAGTCAAATTCTGCGGCTAACGCTGAACGTTTTTCAGTGCGCAATTCACCTAACAGCTCAGCGTCTTTTAAATAAAAAATTTGACCTAGACTAAACACCATCTGTTCACGGTTTTTCTGATCAATTAAACGGGCTGTCAAGCCTAACGTAAACTGGTTGTTGTCATTGATTCTGTCTAAACCTGTAAACTCTTGACCACGAAACAAGTTACCAAAATTGGTCAATAATGGTGTTGTATCGTAAAGCCCAATGTTGTCTTGATTTTTGAAACTGGTATACAAATATTGTGCTTTAGGCTCGAGTGTTAATGTATAGTCTTGTGAGAAAACTGACTGCTGCTTTTCGAAGATTAAACTGCCGTATAATCGTCCCTCGGTAATGGTACGTAATGTCTCATCGGCAAGCGCTGAGTCATCTTCTACGTCCTGTGCATAATAGGTATTGAGCACGCTTACTTCAGCCAGTAACTCGCCCCATGCTCTTTGGTAGGGTAACTTGATCGAAGGCTGCACGTGAAATCTGATCGCATTTGGCTTTGACTCTAATGAATTTTGGAAGTATGCCAATTCCGATGCTAGATTGAACTCGGCGTATTGATTGAGCTCCGATGAGTAATTCAATTTCATCTCTGGCAACGCACGATATACGTCGGGGTGATCTCCAATAACCTCAAAATCTCTGAACCGCAACGTATAGTCGAGATGTTCTGTATAGTAACTCACACCCACTTGCCGATACAAATGAGTGTCTGCTCGGTTGTAATAGTCAGACCCTAAGTCAACAATGTAGTTATCGTCGCTTAAGCCACTAAAGTCCACGTTTAGGTTCCAGTCGTCGGCGATTTTGCCTTGATGTGTATACCGATAAAAATAGCGCTCGTCGTTTGTCGCGGTATCTAGATCATTGGCTAGATACTCAAGCTGGAGTTCGCCACTTGAGTTTTCTTGCAGATATCGAAATTCAGTCTTCAACTGAAGTCCGCGCTCAGTCATGTAACGCGGTGAAATAGTCGCATCATAGTTAGGTGCGATATTCCAATAAACAGGCTGTTCGTATTCCACCCCCACTGAGCGAGAACTGCCGATTTTAGGGAAAAGCAAACCGGTTTGGCGTTCAGCCGTTACAGGAAATGCAAAGTAAGGCAAATAAAATACTGGGATACCTGCCAGATAAAACGTCGTGTTATAAGCCTCACCGAATGGCTTGTCTTTGCCAATACTGATTTCGCTAGCTTTGATTTTCCAGTCTTCCGATCCTTTAGGGCATGTGGTGAAAGTGACTGATTCTAAGGTCAATCCGCGTTCGCCAGAAAGAGAAAGTAATTTTGCAGACCCGCGTCCCGCGATATTTTTTAACTCATAATCAGAGTCTTCCATCTGCAAGAGCTGCAAATTAGTATTGAATTCAACGCCTTGTGATAGCACTTTGAGACTGGGATCCTGATATACGACATCACCACTGGCGACGACTTCTTTACCGCTATCCGTTATGTTGGCCCTGTCTGCCAATATAATTGCGTCGACGCTAGTAATTTTGACGTTGCCATCGAATTGAGCCGTCGTATCTTGTATCATTTGTGCATTGTCAGACCTAACGATGACTTGTTTGGAATCCGTCAACAATGAGGGGTCAAAATCATATGCAGGTACAATACATGCTTGTTCGGCGCTCGCAGAATGGGCGAACAACGTGCTAATAGTCAAAATAGCACCACTGGCGATGAGGGTGCTGCAAGCAGTAATGATGGAGTGTTTATAGAGCATTTATTGTGTATTTGCCTGTGTTAACAAGATTACAACCGTTAAGTTGTTTAAAAGTAAAATGCTGCATTTGCTAAAGATCCTGCTAACTACGAATTTATCATCGATTGCGTCATCAGCTTTTATGTAGCATGAAGACAGTGTGAAAGTAGTAAAGAAATAACGCGCATCTAGTAATTTTAATGCCTAGAGCGTCAATTACCAACTATTTGTTGTGTTTAATCAGATAAAAACGTTGAATAACGCTAATTAGCGTATAAATTGCGCGTTTGAAGCTTTTTATGAGGTTTTTAAATTATCATTGCTTATGAAACAATCAATTGAAATAAGGCGTTTACAACGATCAACTATGAGAATATTAAACTAATGCAAATTTGGGGAAAAGTAGTTGGAACCTTCTTCGGCTTTATGTTTGGCCGCGTTCCTGGGGCGATACTTGGCTTGGTTGTTGGGCACTTTTTTGATGTGTCGTATGGAAAAGACTTTAATTCCCAAGGCGGTTTTGCACGTTTTTTTACGTCTAAAAGTGACTTTCAGTCTCAGGCTGAATTTTTTCATAGTTTGTTCTCCGCTTTAGGTCATATTTGCAAAGCTGACGGCACGGTAACCAATCAAGATATTCAAATTGCCTCTGCTCTAATGGATGATATGGGCTTAGAAGATGATGTGCGACAAGAAGCACAGCAAGCGTTTCGAGAAGGCAAAGACAGGGATTTTCCGCTGTCAGAAATGCTCAAACAGTTCAAAGAAAATACCCATGGTCGGCGCGATATACTGCGTGTCTATTTAGAAATCTTAATTAAAGCCTCATGCACAACAAGTCGTTTAACAACACCAAAATTGAGTGTACTCGAAAAAATTGCCTATGAGCTTGGTTTTACACGCAAAGAGTTGGGTTTATTTGTGGTCGCCTACGAGACTGAAATGCGCTTTAGACGAGGGCAAGCACATAATGCCAATCGCTCTCAACAGAACGACCGAGAAGATTTCCGCCAGAACCACTCTGGTAGTCGATCAAATTCAGGCAGTAAAAGCAGTTCGGGGCAATCCCAGCAAAGTAGACCAGCGTATTCTAGCCAGTCCGAATTAGACGATGCGTACAAAATAATTGGAGTAGGGGCACAAGACGATCCTACTCACATAAAAAAAACTTA
>Ga0115565_10004120_pt1 | contig 10018 bp, 9 predicted proteins | sample COGITO_mtgs_1105_FD_87199 | JGI IMG/M metagenome (GOLD analysis project Ga0115565, IMG submission 87199) | Pelagic marine microbial communities from North Sea - COGITO_mtgs_110530 | ecosystem: Environmental > Aquatic > Marine > Epipelagic | place: Germany:Helgoland, sampling site Kabeltonne... | reverse complement strand
TTATCATCATCATCATCATCATCATCATCATCATCATCATCATCATCATCATCGTCATCATCATCATCATCATCGTCATCATCGCCCAATAATTCAGTATCTTCTTCATTGGATCCGTCATTTGACCCGTCTAGTTCTATCTCTTCTGAATCATCTACTACAAAATCATCTTTTAGATAACCTTCGTTTGTTTTCAATTCATCCGGGATATTTTCTAATTCATCTTCTTCACTGCTATCTTGTGAACCAAGGTCTTCAAATCCACCAAATAAACTTTCATATATATTATCCCATTGGGTAATTGTTAAGTTATCAACAATATCAGTTCCATGGAAGCAAGATACAAGTATACAATTTCCAAAAAATAACAATTCATCGACCGGTGGGGGGAAATCATATTTATTTTCAGTATTTGCTCTACCAGTTGATTTGCCAAATAAATATATATCGTATATATTATCTTCGTATTCAACTTCCCAAATGATATGATTTTCAAAATCATTAAATTTACGAAATCCGCACGTCTGCGAAAAAAGTTCAATATCAAGGTTTTCAACATTTACATTGACCTCTTTTTTATTAGCATTCTTTTCAATAATAACAACCTTCGGCATTAAATCACTGTTGTAGTTATATAAAATTAAGGTTTAAATAGTTTATATTAATTAATAATAATAGAGAAATATGAAAATCTGTGTTAATTCATTCAAATATAACAATAATAATTTGAAAAAAAAACTAGAAGAAAATTGTATTCTAGAATTACAAAAGACGGTCGTTGAAATTTATAGTGAAAATGGTGTATTTTTTGTTGAAAATGAGCGTATATATAAAATTAATTATATTGATGGTGGTATAGAAACAATCGATAACTATTGCGAAAATTACACAATTATAATTGATAGAACCATTGTTAAAAAGGAAATGAAAGAGGTGTATTGTATATCTAACAAACATAGCAAAATAAATAAATTAATTCAAAGATTTCAATTACGCGAGAAATCCCCGTTAATTTGTATAGTTGAATATAATTTAGATACAAACAAAATACATGATGTATATTTTCAACTGCATGATAAACACGCGGCTTATAGTTCTGCAGATTTGGACAATTTATTTTTAAAAGAAGATATCATTTCGTTTATTCGTCTATCTAATTAATATTTGATTAAATTAATAAGAAAAATGGAACTAATATACAATGCTATATGGATTTTTAATAATATTTTAGTGTCAACTTTAATAATATTAATAGTTCATTTTTTGTTAGAATATTTAAAAGAAAATTATGATATTGATTTATTTGAAACCCACATTAATAAGCGAAATATAACTGACATGGATACATTACAACACCAGGATAATGTTCAACATATGAATACCAATACCGTACAATGCCAGGGTAATGCTCAAAATATGGATTACGAGTTAAGTAAGTTAATTAATGAAAATATTGATGATGTGAAAAAAGAAGATAACCTTAATTTGAATGCGAATATGAATGCGAATATGAATGCGAATATGAATATGAATATGAATGCGAATATGAATATGAATGCGAATGAAAATATATTGGACAATAATAGTTTTACAAATATTGATAGTTTAACCCCAATTATTTAACTATTGTATACAAGGTCACTTTTCCATACGTGGTCACATTTGCAACATAAATAAACGTACTTCATATCGGTATTATTATACCTTACATAGACAACCTCATTTTTTTTAATATCAATACCATATTTTTCATATTTTTCATCTTTTTCTTTTTCATCTTTGTCTTCTTTGTCTTCTTTGTTTGAGATACATTCATTATTTGGACATTGTATGTTATGAATATGAGGTAATGTAGGGTCAAACTTAGTATATTTATTTACAGATTGAATAATTGAATCATTATTATTATCTTCGCTGTACTCACTTAAACATAAAGAAGACTTATTCAATATTTCATCTACGTTTCCACACATTCTACAATAAAATTGAAGTTGTTCTTTACTCTCTTCATTAATGCGCATATAGTACATATTTTCACATACATTACAAAAGTTCATATTATATATTATATATTATATATTATATAATTTGTTTCTATTTCAATTTTAAAGTTATCTATTAGATGATATTGAAATGAAAATAATTAAACCATCATTTGTTCTTCTGTATCAATTATTTTATCAGAGGTTACATTATGATATATTTCTTTATATTTACGTATTAGTTCTTTATAATTAAGGGTGACCATCATATTATAAATACGTGTATGTATAACTATATCAGCGAGGTTTTCATACTTTTCTATATAATTTTTAATAGAAGTATTGTAGGTTTCTTTAAATTTATTCATTATTATGTCCTTAAAAAAAATAAATTTACCTCGGTTATCTATGTCATTTAGTATTTCTAGTATATTACATTTAATATTCATGTAACTAATTATTTTATTATATTTGTTATAATCTTCGTGTGAATTTTTGATACCGGGTTCGTGTAACAATGGGTTTTCTGTTAATATTGTACAAATTGTTAATAAAACAGATTTAATAGATTGGCAAGCCGACCATTTTTCGCCACTCCATGTATTTAATATTGAAATACACACTTTACCATTGCGATATAAATTAGGATGAAAACGAATGTTATTATATCTATTTTCGAACGTTAATGTTGGTGGGTCGTATGGGTATGATGTAGGAAAATCAAGCGTAAATAGATAGTTACCGTTATGATATGGTGTATTTTCTGGTCCAAAAATTAATGCATATCCTTTTGCCATATTCTCCTCGTCATGGTGATAATAAATACCTTGGTCGTGTAAATTGTCTTTATAAATGGAACGAACATCTTTTAAGAGACGAACTGCATTAACACGTGGCATGTGTGATTCACTCATAAATATTTTTTATTATATCTTAGTAATAAAATTTGTTTAATATATATTTATATATTTGAGCAATTATTATACATAATATACATAATAATATGAATGATGTGATGCGTTCAAATTGTGTAATTTCGTCAAATATATAATTTATATTATTTCTTATTGAAATATTAAGAAACAATATAATGTATGTTTGTTGTTGGTAATATTATTAAAATATTAAAATATTTGACACCCCATACTCGGGCGAACTAGTATTTTTGGATTAAAATAAAAATTGATATAAATGTAAAAATATATGTGTGTATATACTATTCTAATGCCTGGGAAAAAAAATATTTTAGAAGATTTTCTAAGAAATCATCAACATAAAAAGGTACCAAATTCAAAGTCAACGCATACCCATACTAGGATAGGTAATAAAGACTGCGGACTTTATGGTGGTTCATATTTTATTTCTGATGATGTGTTAGACAACTTTTATAGAATATATATGGATACAGTATTTAATGATGGTACAGATGATTATCTTACTGAAAGGCAAGCGAAAGAGGACGACAGCGTCAGTCCCATCCTTATAGACTTAGATTTTAAATATGACGAAACTATCACAAAACGACAACATAATGCTAGTACTATCGAAAGTATAATTGGTGTATATTTAGAGAAAATGAAAACAATGTTTCATTTTAATGAAAACCGACAGATACCTGTATATGTTTTCGAAAAAAAAACGATTAATCGATTAATCAAAGACGACAAGGTAATTGTAAAGGATGGAATACATTTATTAATTGGGGTTCAATGTGAACGCAAGGCACATACAAAATTAAGAGAATTAGTAATAGAAGACCTTGGTGACTTTTTGAATGACCTACCATTAACAAATAGTATAACAGACATTGTTGATGATTCTATTGCAACAGGTAATACAAATTGGCAATTATATGGTTCTAAGAAACCTGGCAATGAACGTTATAATTTAACATATCATTACAATTGTACATTAAATGACAACGATGAATTTGAACTCTTAAAAAAAGACGACCTTGTTAAATACAAAAAAAATGTATGTGATTTTAAGAAATTATCTGCTCATTACAAAGGTAATGTACAATTGGAGTTAAAACCGCATATTATTGAATTATTTAATACAATTAAACCAGCAAAGGTCCGTTCAATAACCCGCGAAGAAACATTTAATATCGCAAATGTTACGTCGGTCGAACATTTAGAACGAATTTGTGAGGAATTGATGGACGTTGATATGTCTATTAGTGCGAATTATATATTCAAGGAAACTCACGATTATTTAATGATTATTGACTCTACATACAGTGATAATTATAAGCAATGGATTGAGGTCGGGTGGGCGTTGAAAAATACTGATGACCGCCTGTTTATTTCCTGGATGCTTTTTAGTGCAAAATCGCAAAAATATCAAAATGACTTTTCGGATGTAAACATTAAAAACACAATAATTGGCCACTATGAGATGTGGAAAGATTTTAAGAAAGATGATACTTGTTTAACAAGTAAATCAATCGGTTATTGGGCAAAATCGTGTTATGCGGGTAAAAAAGGTGTTGAAAATAAATGGGAAACTTTACAAAAAACAAGTATTGAATATTACATTGACCAAGCAATTAAATCAAAAGGGTGTGATTATGACATGGGGTTAATCATACATTGTAAGTTTAAAGAACATTTTATATTAGCAGACCATAAAAACAATGTATGGTTTGTGTATAATAAAAACAGATGGAATGTAATTCAGGGCGAACCCGAAATTTTGACAATTATTAGTTCCACCATATATGATATGTTGCAGGATAAAATGATTGCTGTCGTTAATTTCCTACATAATCAGAATTTGGACCAAGAAAGTAAAGAGCACAAACAATATGAGGAAAAAATTACAACTATTCTTAAAATAGCTTCTAATTGTAGGAATGAATCAAAGAAAAAGGGCATGCTTGCTAGTGTAAAACAACTATTCTATGACAAAGAGTTTATACAAAAATCTGACCAATATAATCATTTACTTTCGTTTGATAATGGAGTATTTGATTTCAACGAAAAAAAATTCCGAACAGGTAGACCCGAAGATTACATTACAATTGGGGTTGGGTATGATTACATCCCAATTGAACAAATTAAGACAAAATATCAAAAAGAAGAACGAGAAATTAAAGAATTCTTTACCCAGATTTATCCCCAACAGGAATTGTCCAACTTCATTTGGGAATTATTAGCGTCCCTATTAATTGGTGGAAACTTAAATCAGAAATTTTACATATTTATTGGTAAGGGGTCGAATGGTAAATCAATTGTTATGGACCTACTTGCTGAGGTAATGGGAGAATATTGTGGGGTGTTACCTGCGCAATTAATTACGAACGAAAGGCATAAATTGGGTGGTACACAAACAGAAATGATGGCGTTGAAAAATAAAAGGATTGCTATTGCAAGCGAACCTAGAAAAGGGGACAAATTAAATGATGGTGTTATGAAAGAACTTACTGGAGGTACAGATAAAATTGTAGCAAGGGGGTTATATAGCAATCCAGTTGAATTTATACCCCAGTTTAAACCTATTGTTTGCACAAATAATTTATACGATATTGCTGACAAAAGTGATGGTGTTTGGAGACGTATTGATAAAGTTGACCATATATCATATTTCACCGATGAAAAACCAGACCCATCTAAGAATAAATTTGCGAAGGATAAAGGTATTAATAAAAAATTCGCTTCATGGAAGGCAGTATTAATGTCTTTACTTGTAGAAATTGCTTGCGTGAAACAAGGAATTGTTACTCCTTGCGACATAGTTAGTGAATCCAGCAAAAGTTATAGAAATGAACAAGACATTACAGCAGAGTTCATTAATGCCCGCATTGTACAAGAAGACGGGGTAAAAATTTCAAGGAAAGGTGAATTATACCAAGAGTTTAAATTATATATTACCGATATGCGTGGTGGAAAACCACCATCAGCAAATGAATTATATACCGCAATGGATTCTAAATTTGGGCTTTACTCTCAAAATAAAGGATGGAAAAATTGCCGTATAAGTTTTGATGATGATAATGATGATGATGATGTTATTGTTCAACCATTGTAAAAACAATATACTAAATGTGTAAAAATAAAAATCATTGTGATATAATTTTTATTTTTTATTTTTTATTTCATATTTCATATTTCATATTTCATATTTCATATTTCATATTTCATATTTCATTTCACGTTATTGTAAACACTATCATAAACATTGAATGTTGTTAGTATGTAATTTTTTATAATTTGTATCCATTCTATTAAATAATTGTATGTAAAATAAGGGACTATTAAAAATAAGATTATTGTTGCAACTTTGTTTAAAATACTTAACCCTGGTTTTAAGAATACAGATACTGCCATTATAAACCAGACGATTATATATATAATTTCAATTAATCGTATATACCATTTTCTTTCCTGTGATTGTACAGATTGATAGTAACTCTTTCTTTTATTTATATCATCTATATTTTTATTTTTCCCCGTATAATTAAGTGTTGTATTTGTATTTGTATTGTCTTCTGCTTGCTGCTCTAACATAGCTTGTATATCACTCATAAATTTTTCATAGTATTGTAATAGTTGTAAGTGTTCGGCTTTTAAAATGTCTTGCTCTGTATCTACTTTATTTTTATATTTTTTTATTAAATCTTCATTATTAACTGTCGTACAAATCTCTGAACGTTTCAATAAATCATATGTGTTTTTTGTTTCTGTTTCTATAATTGTATATCTATTTGTATCGAATACTTCCATATTTGGGTTTAATAACATATCAATACTATATGTCCCTTGGGCAGGACAAAATGCTGTTTTATTTGTTTCCATACCCTCCTTACATTTAAAACCTTCTTTTACCGGAGGTATTGTATCAAATACATTAATATCAAACGTGTTATATACGTTATGTATGTTATGTATATCGGGATAATTATTGTTCATTATTTATGAATTGTATAATATATTATTCATAGATAATTTATTTGTACCTTATATTTATTTATAACGTACATTTATTTAAACTTATATCAAATGTTGTGCCAACAGGACAACAGTCAGCACCAATACAAGAATTATTACCCGGCAGATATTTAGCGGGGGTTGTATTCCTATATTTATCATTATAGTTATATTTATATTTGTCAAAATTAATGTTACTTCGCATTTTTATATCAAAAAGTATATATAAAAAATATAGTACACCTAATGTTGATAATAATAGCAAAAATGGGGTTACTATGAAACTAGGTAATAATCCGATTACTTCTAAATAACGTATTAGTAAATATATTATAACTATTATACACGCATAAAAAAACAAATCGGCGTAAACCTTATACTTTGAACTATAATATTTTGCGATTTCTTTTGACCGTTTATTATTATCTATGTCCATTAATATATTTTTTTTCTTTTCTGCAAACCTATTATCTAGATTATTTATAATACTTCCATAATTCGCTTCTTGTTTTGCGCTTAATGACATTTGTATTGTATTGTATTATATAATATATATATATATAAAATATACATATAATATCTATATTGCAGTGTAATTATTCTGGTAAACTACCTACTACACCTACTACACATTTTCCTTTTATATTATCAAAAAACATTTGGTCGGGACAACAATTGCCATTTTCACATAAATCTAAAACCCGTTCATTCACATTTGTATCAATATTTGTATCAATATTTGTATCATCAACTTGAGTTGTTCCCATACTATATTGCGCCCCATCATTTGCAAAACTATATTTATCGTAATTTACATTATCTCGCATGTAATGGTCTTGATATGATATATATATCTTCGTTCCAAAATACCCTATTAATAATATTTTCGTTATATTGAATATGAACACCGGAAGTTGCTGTAAATTTAGTTGTAGTATAAATACAATATTTAGCAATAAAAAAAACAAAAATATCATTCGCATTATATTCGCAGTTGATGAATAATATTTATCTGAATATGTATTTAAAAATATAGATTTTAATGTATTGCTCTCCAATGGTAATGTTAATTTTAATCGTTGCGTAAGTTCGTTTTTCATTACATTTAATCTTTCTTCTTCATCTATTGCGTTTTCAAATTTGCTACATACTTCATTAATTTCATTCTCATCCTCATCCTCATCCTCATCATCATCCTCAATGTCTTTTTGAAATAATGTCCATCTTTTTGAATTACGTATTTTTCCTATTTTATTTTTTAGAATACATTTTCTTCTTCGCCAGTTACGAACATTACTCCAAGTAAATCCAACACAGTTATTATCTTTATTACATTCTTCTTTACACTTTTCGTAGGGCTTTTTATATAACTTTTTTATATCATTTCCCCGTGTAACTTTTTTTTCTAATTTTGTATATTCTATAGGTTTATCAATCTTCTCTTTCTTTTCACATTTTCCACATTCTTCATAACACATCGTACGATATTTACTTAATAATTTTCTACGTTGTATTACATAGGCATTTATTTGACGAACGATTTCAAGTGTTTTTTCTTTAGATGTTTTATATGTTTCTAATTCTTTATACATTGCTTTTTCCAAATTTTGGGATTTAATGATTTCATCATATAAATATTTTATTTCTGTACTCTTTTTTTCGCCCATTTGATGATAATATATATATATATATTACTAATATATATTATTGTAGGGTATTCCTAAATACTAAATAAAGTCTAATATTTTATGAAGTGTATTTATCTCATCTAATAAATTGGTTTTGAAAGTTTCTTTATCCGAATTATTATTTGTATATTTATATCTTTCAAATAATTTTATACGGATGTTATGAAGTTCTTCCAACGTGGTTTTTATTCTATCCTTGAACTGGTTTCGCATATTTTCTTCTTCTTTAATTGGTTGCATTTTCATTAATATTGGTTCGGATACCTGCCGTTTTAATGATTTCATATCGGAAATATATGATAACGTGTTTAATGTATCACCTGCATTGCGTAATTCGGGTGATAATGTTGCTATTACTACTGAAACATTATTATTCAAAAATGTATCTTTTAATATTTTCGTTAGGTTTGATTGCCTAAATGGAATGTATGGTTGTTTTTGCTTCACTGCTCGAATACATTCTTTTAAAACCATAATGCTTTTATTAATATTCGCATTTTCGCGCATTTGATTTCTATTTGCGCAAATATTATTGACTGCTTTTTCACTTCCCGCTAAATCTATTATATTCACTAAATTATTTTTTAACCATATTTGTATTAATAAATGGGAACGACTGGATTTGTCATTCTCACTTGATAAACCAACTATTCTTGTATTTTTTATATCTTCTATTAATTCGGTTACGCTTATTTCATTTAAATATTTTTTCTTACAATTTCTTAAATGGATTTTTCCATTCTTATCTTCCAACTGACTTATTTTTGAATTGTTATTAAATATATCAAAACAATTATCATTGTGTATTTGAACGCTAGTTATATATACATTTTCCTCTTCATCCTCCTTATCTTTTATATAATGTAACCACAAATATAATAATCCCTTCTCGTCTTGGTATCCCATTGACGTATGAGTTTTACCCGAACCTGTTTGTCCATACATAAATAATGTTATATCTTTCTTTTGGGTATATGTTTTCTCTATTATTGGTTTCAAGTCTACAAAAATATCATAGTTTCCATAATCTATATCATACACTTTATCAAATGAGAAATTTCTTCGGGTATGAACTATTTTATTTAGTATATCTCGTTTCTGATTTATTACATATAATGTTTTCTCATCTAATTCACAATATACACATCGTTTTTCTAAATTTAGCGGTGGTCTTATTCTTGTTAATATATTGAATGTTGAAGTCATAATATATATTTATATCATTATATTTTTCATTTATTCATCATCAATCATTGCAGTTTCTTTATCAATTAACACTTCATTTGCTATGTTTTTGATTATTTTTTTCGTATTCTTCTCGTTGAATTTTGGGTCTCCATCGCCAAATCGCATGGTAATTACATTCATCCATTCTGTATGGTAAGGACTTTCACTCTTCCAGCAATTCTGGTGGTCG
>Ga0115565_10004115_pt1 | contig 10022 bp, 7 predicted proteins | sample COGITO_mtgs_1105_FD_87199 | JGI IMG/M metagenome (GOLD analysis project Ga0115565, IMG submission 87199) | Pelagic marine microbial communities from North Sea - COGITO_mtgs_110530 | ecosystem: Environmental > Aquatic > Marine > Epipelagic | place: Germany:Helgoland, sampling site Kabeltonne... | reverse complement strand
TGTGGCTGACAAACTGACACCAAAAGAGGATTAACTTTCAGGGAGTATGAAAGAAGATTAACGATACTTTTTGTTTAATCATAATTATAATTACATAAACAAAAAGTATATTTATGCTATTAAATTGATAATTACGTAAACTATTGTTCAAATAGTAAAAAGATAGCAGCTGAGGAGCTGCTGTATATTGGTTAGGTTGTTTTTGAAAAGTGTATTTCGTCTTGAGATACACTTTTCTAGTTTACAAAGTTACTATGCATGCATACTAAAGAAATGACGCGGGCTTCGGTAAAAATTGGTTTTACTATATATTTGTGGCCTGTTTATTTGTTTGTCATACGCTTTCGCGAAAGCGTGTATACAACCACGAAAACAGACTGCTAAAATACATATATGTACAATTCGAAAATTACGGGGCTAGGCGCCTATGTCCCAGAAAATATAGTGACAAATGACGATCTATCTAAAGTGATGGATACCAATGATGCCTGGATACAGGAGCGCACAGGTATTAAGGAGCGACGTCATATCAAAAAAGGTGACGGCAACTCTACTGCAAAAATGGGCGTTAAAGCGGCTACAATTGCTATAGAACGCGCAGGACTGACAAACAAAGACATCGATATGATTGTGTTTGCAACCTTGAGTCCTGATTACTATTTTCCAGGTTGTGGGGTGCAAGTACAACACCTTATGGGTATGAATAATGTGCCGGCGCTAGACGTGCGTAATCAGTGTAGCGGTTTTATCTATGCGCTATCTACGGCAGATCAGTTTATAAAAACGGGAATGTACAAGAATGTGCTCGTGATAGGTTCTGAAAACCACAGTGGTGGTTTAGATTTCTCTACACGTGGTCGTGGGGTTACAGTAATATTTGGCGATGGTGCAGGTGCGGCAGTACTATCTAGAGAAGAAGATACGACAAAAGGTGTTTTATCATCGCACTTACACAGTCAGGGAGAACACGCACTTGAACTTTCTTTAGAAGGACCAAGTACAGAGCGTTGGGTACCTCAAATAATCGAGGAGAATCCACAAGAAAACATACCGTACTACCCACACATGAATGGACAATTTGTATTTAAAAATGCAGTAGTACGCTTTTCTGAAGTGATTATGGAAGGGCTTAAAAAGAATAATCTTCAAGTCTCTGATATTGATATGCTCATTCCTCATCAGGCCAACTTACGGATCTCTCAATTTGTACAGAAGAAGTTTAAACTTACCGATGACCAAGTCTTTAATAATATACAGAAATACGGAAACACTACAGCTGCTTCTATCCCAATCGCATTAACTGAAGCTTGGGAAGCTGGTAAAATTAAGGAAGGTGACACCGTAGTTCTTGCTGCTTTTGGGAGTGGCTTTACGTGGGCGAGTTCTATATTAAAATGGTAATCTAATTATCTTACTATACTTCAAGACCTCAAGCAATCTGCTTGAGGTTTTTTTTACAGTTAATCATTATCGGGAATTACGCAACCATCAAGCATCGTGAGTATCTTAGCTATATAAAATAAAACGTATGTACCGTAAAATTTTCTTTCTACTATTTATTAGTTCGCTATTTATCACGTGTAGTGATGAACCTTATGATATTACCGATGCGGTTACCGAAGAGCAAACCACCGATGAAACTGATCCAGATGTAGACGCTGATACAGACACCGATACCGATACAGACACCGACGAAGATGGTACAGATGATCAAGATGGTGTATTTACATTTACAGATGAGGATGGTAAAGAGTATCCACTAGGTGGCGATTGTGATAATGGTAGCCCGGATTATATACCAGGAATGAATATCCTTCCAGATCTCGTTATACTTGATATGCTTCCAGAAAGTTTTGATAATTCTGAATTCTTACCTACTATAGGCAATCAGAAGTCACAGCCTTCTTGTGTATCTTGGGCAGTAACGTACCATCTTAAATCATTACAGGAAAATCTTGAAAGAGACGCCACTACCATGGAGCGTTTTACGATGAGTCCAGCTTTTACGTATAATAAAATGACGCAAGGAATGTGCACGGGTACAAGCATATCTGCCACACTAGATATCTTACAAGAAGAAGGCGCAGCAACATTAGCTGATTTCCCTTGGGACGAAGCTGACTGCGGTACACAACCTGACGATGCTGCCCAACTCGCAGCAGAACCTTATAAAATTAAAGAATATTTTAGTTTAAGTGGCGAGAATATGGTAGCCGAAATGAAAACGCTCCTTACGCAAAACACACCCGTAGTTATTTCTGCTGCTTTAAGTCCAGAATTTGGAAAAACAGATAGTTTTGGCAAAACGGGTTACCGCCCACATTTACCAGATTATGATAAATCAGGATGTCACGCAATGCTAGTGGTAGGTTATGATGATGCGTTAAACGCATTTAAGACCGTAAACTCTTGGGGAAGCGATTGGGGAAGCGGTGGTTTTGTATATATAGACTACGCTGCCTTCGAAAACGTAGCCGACACAACTGCAGATTTTAGAGTAATTAACTCCGCTTACGTGGCTTACGATCTAGAATAAAATTATCGCTTTAAAGCATTTTCTATATGAGCAAAGTGATGTAAACTGTGCCAAGCATATTGCCCTACGTTCTGACGTAGGGTAATTTTTTTATTCCCTACTGGATGCACGAATGTTTTATCAAAATCACTATCGGTCATCACCTTAAGCAATCTGACTAATTTAAAATGAATAACGTCTAAATGCTTTAGCGACCATTCTAAAGGTTCATCCTTTAAATCTGGTAGGTCATTCCAGCCTTTTTCATCATAAGGTTTTATAACGGGATTATCTTCTGTGAGCGCCCATTTAAAACGTATGTAGCTATGGTGATGACTATCTGCTAGATGATGCACAACTCGACGTACCGTCCAGCCGCCATCTCGGTAAGGTGTATCTAATTGTTTCTCGTTAAGATCTCTGACGCGGTCACGGAGTTGTGCTGGAAACGTTTCGAGTGTCTTTATCCACTTTTGAAGCGTAGATTGAGATATTTCAGAAGGCATATCGTAAACGCCTATAGGGTACTGTTCAGGATTGAGTGTTTGCATGTTCTAAAAATAAAAAAGTGCTCGCAGTTGCGAGCACTTTTCTGTATTTAAATTCTGAATTTGATTGTATATACTGAATCTGTCTTTACAAATTTTTGCACCACAGCAACACTTTATCTAAATGGCGTCACTACAAACTTTAAAAGACAATCCATGTTACTTTACAGCAACAAGCTCTACATCAAATACAAGCGTAGCATTCGGAGGAATTACTCCACCTGCACCAGCAGCACCATACCCTAAATGTGAAGGAATCACTAAACGTGCCTTATCCCCTACGTTTAATAGCCCAATACCCTCATCCCATCCTGGAATTACTTGACCTACTCCTAATGGAAAATCAATTGGCGCATTGCGCTTATAACTACTGTCAAAAACAGTCCCATCTTCTAATTGTCCTTTATAATGCACAGAAACAGTCTGCCCTTTTTCTGCTTTTTTACCACTATCACCTTTTTGAATAATCTTGTAGCGTAAACCGCTCTCTGTCTTATCAAAACCAGCAGCAAGTGCTTCCATTTTTGTCTCAGCCTCAGCTTTCTCTGCAGCCATACGCTTCTCACGTGCACCTTCAAAAGTTCTAAAAGCCTCTATTGCGTTAAATGCTTTTGCAGCATCTCCCTGACGTACGATCTCTAATTTCTCAATGTTATCTCCTTGTGCGATGGCATCTACAACATCCTGACCTTCTACTACATTACCAAAAACGGTGTGCGTACCGTCAAGCCAATCTGTAGCGATGTGCGTGATAAAAAACTGACTTCCGTTTGTACCTGGACCAGCATTTGCCATACTTAATTTACCAGGAGCATCGTGCTTTAAATCTGGATGTATCTCATCGTCAAATTTATATCCTGGACTTCCTGTTCCTGTCCCCTGTGGGCAACCACCTTGTATCATAAAATCAGGAATTACACGGTGAAAAGTTAATCCATCATAGTACGGCGTACCCTGAGGTTTTGCACTGTTTTCCATATTTCCTTCGGCGAGGGCTACGAAGTTTCCTACTGTTCCTGGCGTTTTTTCGTGCTCTAAGTGTACTAATATCTCTCCTTTTGGAGTATGAAATTTAGCATAAATTCCGTCTTGCATAGTTCTATTTTTTAATAAGGCGCAAAGGTAATTAAAATAGATGTTTTAGTCGTACGCTTTCGCGAAAGCGTATATCTGCAAAACTAAAACCGATACCTCACAGAAAGAAATCGAAGTTTATCCCAATAGTCATCGGAAGGAAGTTAAAACAAGATGTAAATTTTAGCCACCTTTTCGGAAGCTCCCGAAAATTTTCTAAATACTATCGCTTTAGTGTAAAGTGTCCTTTAAATTCTCTGCGTACGAGGTCACCACTATCATCTGTTTCGGTATACTCAACTTTAAACCAGTAATCTGTAGATGGTACTGGCTGCCCTCTTATAGTACCATCCCAGCCAGGATCAAGCGGTCCGAGTTGTTTTAGTAACTTGCCGTAGCGGTCAAAAATTAGAATTTTAGCTTGCTGGTTTAATATTTCACTAGCACTGAAAATAGACCACGTATCGTGAAAACCATCGTTATTAGGAGTAAAAAAACGCGGATAATCTAAAATTCTGACGGTCACTTCTGTAGGGGCACAACCATTTTCATCACTTCTACCAAATACAGTGTGAACTCCAGGGCTAACGTTTTCAAAAGTAAGATCTGTTTGATATGGACCATTATCTATTGAAAACTCATATTGTGTGGTCCCTACTCCCATTATACTCGCAGGATCAATAACAACCGTATATACACCGCTAGGAGTAAATGAATCCTCCAGAACACTCACCGTAAATATAGGAGCACTTTCGAACATAAAGGTCGTTTGTGTACTGTACGAACATCTCGCTACTTCAGTTCCCGTAGCATCTTCATAAACAGCCTCAATAGTAACATTATATGTCCCTGAGGCAGTTACTGCAAGTGTGGGTGTGGTTGCAATAACAGCGGGATTATTATCAAGTGTCCAACGGTATAGGTAGGTGGCATTAGTAACGACATTTTCAGGTGTTGCGTCTACACTAACTGGATTGAGCTCCATTCCCGTTTCTCTATCTACACAAATAACACCTCCAGTATCACTTAGGTCAGTAAATGGTGTGGGCGTTACAACAACAGCAAACTGCTGCGGACTACTCATACAATTCATCGCCACATTTTCGACGGTAAAATATATTGGGAGCGATCCATTGCTTGCATAGTTAGACGGATCTACAATTGCTTGACCCGCATTAAAATTAGCCAATCCTTCATAAAATAACACAGTAAGTGACGTATCGTTACCAGTAATACCAGCCTCTAGATCTGATAGATTAAAGGTTGTAATTCCATCTGTATTGTCTCCACTTTCTAAAGTATCACAAACTCGTAAGGTTTCTGGAAGATTAGCGGTAGGAATCTCCCCAATTGTAATCATAAAACTATCTACACTAAAACAGCCCGTGTCGTTATTTTCTAAGCGCACCCAGATTTCGCGTCCCATTAACGTCATATAATTAGTAGGATTTGCGATGCCAGCCACTGTAGAAGTTTCTGCACTTATCATAGACTCGTGATAGCTTATCGTAAAATCTGCTCGAGCCTGTGATCCATAAACAGCATCTTCTCGTTCTGTTAGATTAAACGTAGCGCCAGCACTTAGGTCAGGAACACAAGTAACGAGTTCTTCTAGATCATCGGGAATTTCTGGTATTGGGTTTACCACAAGCTCAATTGAAATTACAGTAAAACAAGCCGTACTCGTAGCTGGATCATTTTCAGTTGATCTCACCCATATGGTAGTAGTTTCCGTATTGTAAGCGGTAGTATTTGTAATTTGAGGTGTTCCAGCAATTGCCTCTGTTTCACTTTCGTGAAATGTGATATCTACAGGCTCCCCGTTTGCTATCGTATTTAATATGGATGGAATAGTCAAGTTAAAATCAGCAGTCACTTCACCAACTAATGCGCAACTTTCAACAGGCGGTATCATCATAGGTGTAGGACTTGGTACTGCAACTAAATCTACCGGGACTGTAGTAAAACATCCTGTATTTATATTTGTAACGCGTGCACCTATTGTTCTAGATGACGAAGTGAAATCGTCAGGTAATGCCGTACCTCCAGGCATACCAGCGGTTACAAGGTTTATAAAATAGCTTACTAGAAGATCTGTATTACCTCCTGATATTTCTGAATCAAGGGATGATAAAACAAAATCAGAAGTGCCGTCATTATCATCGTCACAAAGCTCATACGGCATTGGGACTATAGCTACTGGCAATGGATTTACTTGTAATTCTAACGCTACAGGAATTGAAGGACAGCGTATTTCTGTGCTCTGACCCTCTTCTGTAACTACTGCATATACTGTAGCGGTCGGCATGTTAACAGGATACGAATTGGGAGTCGCAACGGCAGGAGTTCCCGCTTCTGCTTCTGGTAAAGTATTAAACCAAACTATAGTATACTGTAATGGATCGAGTCCATTAAGAATTTCATTTTCTCGTGTGCGTAGGTCAAAAATCTCTGAACCATCACCATTGATATCGCAAATCCCATAAGGATCTGGATTTAATTCAGGCAGTGCAGTTTCAAAAACGATAATATTTAAGGGCACCACATTAAAGCAACCTCCAGCATTTTCTACTCTAGCCCATATGGTTTGATTATTTACCGTCGTATTTGTAAAATTTAGTTGATCTAATTCTAGTCCACCTGTTGGAGCATTTGCCTCCATCTCATCTTCGTAATAGGCAACTGTGAGTGAAGGGTCTGACCCTGTAATTTCATCAGTCTTGGTATTTAATTGAAAGTTGGTAAATCCATCATTATCCATGTCGCATTCATTGTAGTCAGTTGGCGGCATAGTTGTAAATGAACTCAATACTACCAGATCAATGGGATCAGTATTAAAGCAACCGTCTGCGATGAGTTCTACACGTACAAAGATTCGGTCATCCGCACTCACGTGCATTGTAGGATCTGGTATAGACATATCACCAGTTACTGCTCCTGTATTTGTTAGATGATAGGTATATGTGTGACTCGTCGTATCAGGATTTAAATCGTCATTAAGTGTTGTTAAATCAAAATTTGTAACCCCATCATCTGTACCATCATCATCACAAACGGAAAAAGGAGGTATCATAGCTATAGTAGGTGGCGGTGTTACAATTAAATTGATTCTTACAATATCAAAACAGTCTAGCGATGTACTCGTATCAGTGACTCTTGCGTATGCAGAAGTGGCGTTTGTAGAAAAGGAGTTGGGCGTTCCTATTTCATTCGTTTCATTTATTGCATCATCGGGAGAAGGATAATACGTTACAATAAAGCTAGTAGATGGTAATGTACCTAAAGCAGCAGCTTCTACATCTGTTAGATCAAAAGCCGTAGCTGGGTTGTTATTAGAGTTACAAGCTTCTATTCGTAAGGGACCATCGGCAGCTTCTGGTGCTGGCGTAAGATTAAGCTCAAAAGAATTTATAGGGTTTGTACAGTTGTTAGGTGCTCCAGTTGTCTCGTAGGTAAAGAATGTGACTGGAAAATCGGACGGAGCAAAATCAGTATATCGTATCGTCTGATCCTGAGCATAAGAAATTCCTGTACCGTCTGTCGTGAGGAAAAATCTTGCTCTGGGTCGCACTGTTGTTCCATCTGCTACATCAAAGATTTCAGGTAGTATCGCAGACCCACATTCGTTTATATCAGTTATTGATGCGTGTTGCGGTGTTTCGGTCACAATAACCTGAAAGTTTTGTACTGCCTCGCAGGCAGGAGTTGTATTTCCAACGACATCATATATAAATATCGTTTGAGATGTCGTAATCGGTATCGCGGGATCTAATGGTATTGCCGATGGGTCTGCTGTTGGGTTTGTGGCATAATACGCCTCACTTCCTGAAAGATTTGTACCCGTTATCGCGGGTAAAAAAACCTCATCGCAAGCAGTTTGTGTTCCTGGATTTGTAAGCACAGGTCTCTCATAAATAATTACATCCGATTGATCAGTAATAATAGTCCCGTCATTTAAAGCTATGGTTACTCGGTATGTGCCAGAAGTACCAGCGGTAAGGATCGGATTATTGTCAAATGCAGGTTGCGGCATAAATCCCGTTCCCGTGTCTAATTCCCAAGTATACGACATCGCGTTTGCTGTAGTAGCGTCTAGGTCAACCGAAGACTCACAACTTTCGATCATAGCAGGTAACGGCGGTAAAGCAATTACAGTACGTAACCTATTAACGTCTGCATTAGATGCGCTATCCTCTAAATAAGCAAAGGCCTGAAGGCCAAAAAGTAATAAAAGAAAAGTTACGCTCCACCTAGCATTCATAAAAAGGCAATCTGTTGGTTTTTAATAATCTCTAGCAAAATAAACAAAAAAGAGTCCAGCCTGCTACACATAACGTGTATCATTATGATATCGTATTATAAAGAGTGATACATTCTACTGCCTCTTTAACATCGTGTACGCGTAATACAGAAGCTCCTTTATGTAAAGCTACCATATGTAGCGCTGTTGTACCATTTAGTGCGTTTACGGCATCTGTCCCCAAGGTTTTATAAATCATAGACTTTCGTGAAACACCAACTAATAAAGGCACATCGAGTGATTTAAACAATTCAAGGGCTTTTAATAACTCAAAATTCTGCGCGGTATTTTTTGCAAAGCCAAAACCAGGATCTATAATAATATCATTAATTCCAGCTTCTCGACATCTAGCTATACGATCACTACATGCTTTTAGCACATCGACCACAACATCTTGATATTGTGTGAGCTCCTTCATCGTTTGTGGCGTTCCCCGCATATGCATTCCTATAAAAGGTACTTGCAAAGTTGCCACGGTTTTTATCATATCATCGTCTAAAAGCCCAGCACTTATATCATTTACGACACTTGCGCCTGTTTGGATTGCTTCCTTAGCAACCGCAGCTCTAAATGTATCCACCGAAATGATAATCTTCGGAAATTCGGTAACTAAAAGTTGGATGATAGGGATGAGCCTACTTTGCTCCTCAGAAACACTGACAGCTGCAGCTCCTGGTCGTGAGCTATAAGCGCCTACATCTATAAAAGTGGCTCCCTCAGTAAGCATTTTATCTACTTGTTGTAGTATGGCAGATGTATCAGCGTACTGACCACCATCATAAAAAGAATCTGGTGTGACATTAAGTATACCCATTACTTTGGGCGTAGAAAGGTCTGTGAGGATACCGTTACAATTTATGGTCATAGCGCGAGTGTGAGTGGTATTTATACGCTTTCGCGAAAGCGTATGCAAAACCTATTTTTTATATTGCTTAATTTACCCGAAATTTACGCAAATTCTCTAGCATACTATGGCTCAAACCGCCCAACAATACGATGCTGTGATTACCGCCTGTAGATCACTGTATATCAATAAAATGAAAGATTATGGAAGCGCCTGGCGAATTTTAAGGCTTCCTTCTCTCACCGATCAGATTTTTATAAAAGCCCAACGCATACGCTCGCTACAGGAAAAGACAGAGCGTAAAGTAGAAGAAGGCGAAGTATCAGAATTTATTGGGATCATTAATTATTCTGTTATGGCGCTGATACAAATTGAGATGGGCGTTGTAGAGCAACCAGACCTAAATGTTACACAAGCTACAGAAGCGTTTGACAAACATACGACGATCACAAAAACACTCATGGAAGCTAAAAATCACGATTATGGCGAGGCGTGGCGTGAGATGCGTGTGAGTTCGCTTACCGATCTTATTTTGCAAAAACTACTAAGAGTAAAGCAAATAGAAGATAACGCAGGTAAAACATTGGTGTCTGAAGGCATAGACGCAAATTATCAAGATATGATTAATTACGCCGTATTTGCATTAATACATTTAGATGCGTTTCCAGTAGTAGGTAGCAGGTAGCAGGTAGCAGGTAGCAGGTAGCAGGTAGCAGGTAGCAGGTAGCAGGTAGCAGGTAG
>Ga0115565_10004109_pt1 | contig 10029 bp, 14 predicted proteins | sample COGITO_mtgs_1105_FD_87199 | JGI IMG/M metagenome (GOLD analysis project Ga0115565, IMG submission 87199) | Pelagic marine microbial communities from North Sea - COGITO_mtgs_110530 | ecosystem: Environmental > Aquatic > Marine > Epipelagic | place: Germany:Helgoland, sampling site Kabeltonne... | reverse complement strand
TTGCCAGTGCTTTTTCTTCATCTGACGCATCGTCTCTCACAGTCTCTTGTCTAGCTTGTGCTTGTGCTAATATACCTTGTGCTTCATCCAAACGGGCTCTAGCGTCTCCGACAACCGCACCCACCCCCACCGCTTTAATCGCTTTATCCAGGATTTCGCCAGAGGTTTCTGCGCGTGCGACGGTGAACCGGACTTTTTCCCGCGGGATACCTTTCTCGCGCACAACGCCGCGTTGGTACGATAGATTCAGGTCGAGCTTGACGCTGTCACCGGGGTGAATATCGGTCGTCGACTCGTTGACCAAGGTGACCACACCACCGACTTGGCTAACGAACCCTTGTTCTTGAAACCCGGGTTTGGGAATGAATTCAGTCGTGGCGATGCCGACAAATTTCACGGAACTGAGAATGTGTTCTTTCAATGCGGCAAAATTGTTTCCATATCGTGCAGTGTCGCTAAAGCCATTAACGCTCGAAAAACAATGTGTGTATCCGTCAAAGTAGTGTGCGGATTTGCCTTTCTCGTGGTCCATCGTTACCAACAGCTCTTGTTCTTTGACATCGTGTAATTCGGCTAGCCGAGCGCCCTGTGCTAAGAACGCAGCTACTTTATTTTGTTGTCGCATTCTTGCAACTTGATTATCGTCATATCGCACGTTCACATGAAAACCGGGACCCGCGACTCTCTTTTGATTACGGTTAAAGGACATGTATTTTACTATGGTAGGGGATATTTATATATAGCTAGTTTTTTTAGTTATCTCAACCTAACTTTGCGTTTTCAAATCATCAGAATCTCGATTCGCGGCAAGAGTGTAAAGTGGGTTTGCGACCGTAGTGACTGTTGGCGTTGCCCCATATTGGGAACTCGTCCCACCGCGTGTGTCACTACCCCCAACGGATAATGCACTTCTATTTCACCACACTCTACGCCTGTCATTTCCATACAACAATGACCATTGATCGTCGGTAGCAATTGTAAGATGCCTTTTCTCAATAGTGAGTCTTCGGGAGCATCCGGTCCCTGCGGTTTAATGACCGCTCGTGGCATCAAGTTCCCTGCGGGTTGCATGAAACCGCCAAACAAGAGATCCGTGCGGATCCGTCGCAAACAAAGACCGACGTGATCACCACGCTGTAATTTTCCAAAGATATTACCAATCATACTACGTCCAAAGACGTCGATGTTCAGGAGTTTTTGCAGTTGCGAATCTGCCATCATATCATTGCGCAGTACTCCAAAGTAGTTCCACCCATTGTGTTTACGGAATCGCTTGGAGGTTTTGCACGCTTGATACATCTCTGCCTTGACCAGTTCCGTACCGTATGCACGATTGGCAGCTTCCAAGATGAAATTCATCGTGGGTAAGTCGGCAACCGTGCTCAGACGGTGTGCCTTGGAATCGATGTTCGCAAAGAGAATGCTACCTTGGGTAAACGACCGTTCGTACCCGTCGAGCCAAGGACGGACCATTAAAGGCACGGAGGTTGTTACATTGGTATCAAGGCTTATCGACGACGACGTCAGAGTGGGTCGTATGCCAGCACCTAGTGCCGGTGGGGCATTATGATCTGCCGAGGGACCACGTTTGTATGCGGTTGCTGATGTGGCACCCGTGTCTGGTCTTCCACTGAACGTGATCATCTTTGCAGTGTATTGTGCATATATTTATATAGTGTATTTTCTAATTGTTTGAATGTGGATTTCTAAATCATAGTAGTACTCGTGTTAATTGAACTCGTATGGTTTTATCCCCGACGTCTTTGGCTTGTCCTTTTGCGCCAACGGACCGTGGTAAAATTTGATGAGGTCCAGCTTGTGCTTGCTCAGTTTGACCCATTGATCGACCCCTTTCAAGTTCAGCGTCTTCCGCCCGTCTTTTAAAGACTTGGTGGCAATTTGACTGCGTCGAAAGTGTACTTGCATCGTATTCACGAGCAGGATTTCCTTGCTCACAATGTCCCGTAAATTCAGCTTGTGATTTTGGTAGTGGTTGCGGATATCGTCGAGGGTGATTTCCGGGCAGTCGATTTTTTGCCGCAGCAGTGGTTGACGAACTTGATGTTCGTAGAGTTGGTGTTGAATGCAGTAAATCTCCTCGGAACTCACGCGTCCAGTCAGGTCGGCTTCGATTTCGTTCATCTTCTGCACGACCGATGCCTCGTCCGAGTTGTGACAGCAGATGGGACAACTGTTTTCCTTCTTGCTTTCTTCCACATCACACGGAATCTCCATGAGCTCGTCCGCATCGTCTGGCATTTTATTTAAATTGCTCATGATAGCATCGGCGTTCGGTAGATGGAAGTTCATACTTTCGTAAACTCAGTGGGCATTTTATAGTACCGTCATTTTGTTAATCGTCGTCTAAATCGAAAAACCCCGCAATCGATCGGTCATTGTTGACCACCTCTGCCTTGTCCAGCAGCTGTTCACACAGGACCGTGAAATCCATCGAGGAATAGCACTTTCCGTCGCACCGTTTGCGCAGCAAAACGACCCACATTATGAACGCATGTGGGATTTCCGTCCCGTCCGGGTGTTCGTACACCTTCCCTTCAAAGTAGCACATGAATTTTTTGTACCAGTAGATAATGATGGGCGTCGACGCTTTCGAGATGGCAGTTAGGTGTCGGTGCATAATCTTGTCGTAGATGAAGAAATACTTGAGAAAATCCACGTTGTAGACGCTGCTAAAATGCGCCTGGAGCATATGCACCATGGCAAACGACGCGATCGCTTTGCACTTGACGATATCCTCGTAGTCGTCGTACGTCAAAATTTTCTGCCACCGACTGACCAAACCCGCCGGGAACCGAGCGTACATGCACGTAAACGCAGAGACTTCGTCCCCGAGCTGGTCGTGAGACGCAATTTCCTGGTCACCGATATTGAGTAGTTTGTTCCACATCCAGTCGGAGATACCGTCGCGGAAACGACGGGTGACAAAGTGACGTTTCTCATTCCCAATGAACGTTTCCCAGTTCGTGTCGGCAATCGACGGAAACATACTTGCGTCCTTGATCGGCATCCATTTTACCCGCATGGTAATCAGGTGGTTGAACCAGTAGTATCGACTCAAAAATATCATCATCCCATCCGCCGACAATCGGACTTTCGTGGTATTGGGCACGTCTTCTAAATAATTTTCTACGTTCAACACGTCTTTCGAGTGCATCCGTAGAGTGAACCGAGCGGCAAACCGCCACATAATTTCTAAAAAATCTTGCAGTTCCTCGCACGGATCCAAATCGTGCCATCGCATAGAGAGGCAATCCAACTGTCCAATTAACGTATCGAGATTCCAGGTGGTCATGTCCGGGTCCGGGAACATGCGTACACGGTTGGTCTTTGCCCACTTGGTCAACCGTGGGTTAAGTTCCATGTTACTTTCCCAGTGCTGTATGTCGATCACGGTCAATAGGACAATCCACATCAACATGGACTCTGTAAACCCGTACAATGCACCCGGGATCGGCTTGTACATATCGTGGTAATGCTCGAGTAGATGACTCGACAGCTTGGCGCGCAATTGAATGGTTTTATGAACAGAGGGCATGGGTAGTTGATTTGCCGCCACCGAGAGTAGGACATCGTACGTGTCAATTAAGTAGAGGAATAAGTCGGTCGGGGACCGAGCGATGTCGTACTGAATCGCTTCCTCCACAGTGTGGACGCGGTAGAGCGTATTGTACTGGGTACGGTACATCTTGAGTAAAGTATTGGTACTATTTATATCATGAAATTTATCGATCGACCGGATGAAAAAAAACTTTGTCACCGTGGATAGCGACAATGTCGTCCGACCGAGAGTGAGCAGATACTCGGATCAAGCATGCCAAGAGGACACAATACGGCACCATGCTGGGGTATTCGAGTAAGCACAGCGCGGGGGAACTGCTCGCGCACCACCGGCAGCTCAAAACGACCTACCCGACCGACAACCATGCAGAGTTGGATTGGGTGTACGGGTGGATAAAAAACCGTCCATTTATGACGGCGATCGATGCGCCCACGAAAGAAGCGTGGCAATGGTTGCGGTCCGCGATGCCCCATCCACCCCAACGTGTCATCGATCATTTTTCAGCACAAAGCGTGCCCATGCCACCGTTACAGTCGAACATCCTTCCATTGCGCGCATTGCAGAAACCAACTTGCCGCATTTGCCACGACACGCTTGCCAACGATATCGTCGAGACCGTGAAGTTTACCACATTGATGTGCAACTGTGGTACGAAGATGGTCCACACGCATTGTGTAGAGACGTACACGAAACAATGTTGCCTCTGCAAACAATACTTCATCGTTACGACGTTGCATGCAAACGTGCGGTCCATGATTGGAGTGCACCGCGGTCCATCGCAAACTGTACCGGGCACCCGATCTCGGAGCGACAGTAATGGTACAAAAAAGAAGTAATGAGCTTGAGCGACTTCACCTTCGTCTCGTCCAGTTCGAGATCCGCCACAGTGGTGCATCCTTCGAACGGATCCGCGAAGTGGTGGAGGTCGTTGGCGTCGGTGAACTCGATCAACGAGCGGATCAATGTCAAGATATCTCGTTTATACGGAAAGCCTCGGTTTTGTTCATTGTTGATGACATGCCAGGTGGGGGAGGGGGTGGAAACGTTAATGTGTTCCACATCAAACGACATGCTGTCGGACGACGAATTTGCCCGTTTTCGTTTATGTCGGGTCGTCTTTTGCCTCTTCTGCAAGAGGAATGCGGTCGGGATGTAGGGCACCTCTACCGATTGGCGTCGTGTGAGCTTGATGGTCACTAGGTTGTTTTCGGGCACGGATGCAATCTGCACGCCGGGAAAGCACATCGTGTAGTACTTTTTGGACAGTCGCATCACCTGCTCGAGCGAGTCAATTAACCCGTACGCAAACACCGTCTTCTTCTTTAAAATAAACACATTCTTTGGTCCAATCGAGTCTTTCAAATCGGTCTTAAATCGACAAGTGAGGGGGACGCCGACCCATACCACGGTATATCCACGCAACACCCCGGTGGCGACGGTATGATTTGACCACCGAGTGTAATGTTCTTGACTTGCTTTGGGCAAAGGATAATCGACGTTCATGGTTCAGGACGCCACTGAGGGGTATATATAGGTCTAGGTGTGGAAAATCCGAGCCGTCAGTTCGACGCTGGCAGTCGCGTCGCCCATGCCGTCGCCCATGCCGTCGAAACGATGCACGCAATCGACCTGACGTGTCAAAGGGGAGAGGGCATACAAGACGCTCGCAAAGGTACTCCCAGTGGGCGATGCTACCATAGAGACATTGCGGTCCCCCACTAAAATAGTGTGGTACGATAGGGGCGGTGCCACTAGATGTATAACAACGTCGATGAACGCGCCTTGATGGTGATCAAGTACGATGCTGGTGGAGGTTATATTGGCGCGTGCCATACCGATGGATGACACTTTTTTCCATCGAGATTTGGCGGACGAACGAACCGGAACGCGAACCGTACTGCCATTTAACACCACTGACCATGGTAAGTTTGCCTTGATTTCATCACGCGACCAACGGAGCTGGTATTGGAAAAATGAAAACACGATAAAGATAACTAATAGACGATCACAGCAATTCATGTACAGAGAGTTATGTATACATATATACCGTATCACGTACATACTTCGTCCTTTTGATTGCCGTCATGTGGAGTGTCGCTGTTAGCTGGTGGTACCTCTACACTATCGCTTTTAGCTGGTGGTACCTCTACACTATCGCTTTTAGCTGGTGGTACCTCTACAATATCACTTTTAGCTGGTGGTACCTCTACACTATCACTGTTAGTTGTGGTCGAATGTGGTTTCTGCACGGATAACCAGTCGAAGACATCGGTAGGTGTCATGTGATTTATGTTTTCTATCTGTCGGATGGCATCGGCATGGATACCGGCGTCGCGCAAGGTGTACATGATCAACTGAGAGCAGAAAAATTTGTCCGGTTCGCCGTTCAAACGCAGCGTGAACACGGTGAGTAGGAACAATGCACGTGGTATGTCATACGACCGACCTAAATGCTTTAAATTATACTTGATAATCCGATGCGTCTCCTCCTCGGTCAATGGTATAGGGATCGTGTCGTACACCGGTGACTCCGGTGGTCGCATGAGCGCGTCGTTGGACAAGTCATCCAGAAAACGTAACGATACGACGCCGCCCCACATGATGTAGAAACAGAGATGGAGCGTCTTCAGCGTCGTTCCCTTTGTTCGCGACAATATATCTTGCAACATTGACGGATTGTACGCGGTATCCATACTCGTATCTACCAAGACGCGAAATAAACTAGTTTCCATCTTTAGTGAAATTTCAACATGACAGTATTTACCCGCACACTTGTTCCACAATATATCGTATGGACCCACGGGGTTGGCAAAGTTAACGTTCATTCGGTACATAATTATTCACCCGTTGTCATTTATAGTCTTTTTTGGTTGGTGATTGGGGTCAAATTTTTTCGCCATTTGATGAACCGCGCCGATTACCTTTGTATCGCGGCGAACAACGGGAAGGTGGATACCAAGCGTCGGGGCGGCGGGCTTCTCGATAGACGGCGGGTCTGGGGCAGCACGTTTCACGCGTACGGTGGGCTTTCCTTGCGACAGTGCTCCGCGGGGAGGCAGTGCCCCGCGCGTACTACGTTTCTCTCGCAACGGCACACTGGGGACAGTACCTTTCGGTACCGAGTGCACGGCACGTTTCATGTCGACTATATGCCATGCTTTGTCTCGGAGTGGCTTGCGCGTGTTCGTTTCAACGTTCTTTGGGTCTTCACTGGGATCGAGATTCACTTGACTCGGACGGACTACCTTTCGTGTCTGATGCAACGCGTACTTTCTGTAAAAGACAATACTCCCCATCACCATGAGTGCTATGGATACAGAGGAGACCACGATGGCTATCATCGACAACGTGTTTGTACTCGTAGGTGGTGACGCCGTCTGTATGCCTGCAAGAGGCAATGGTCGAGGCGAGGGGGATGGTGGTATAAATACATCGTTGTCGTGGACAGAGGATGGAGTTGGTGAAGGATTTGACATTGGACGTACTGTTGTCGTTGACCATTGGGCGTGCGATGGGGCTAGTGTTGTTTTTCTTGAAAGATCGGTTTGACTCGATGGACTGGGCGACCATAGTGTTGACAAATTTGTTTGTGCTGTTGTCGGTCCATGTGTCGGTGAAGGTGATGGTGCGGTACCGGATGGTAGCGCTGGCGATGATTCCGGCGGTAATGTTGTGTCAATTTCCATGGGCATTTGGGTTGTTGTTTCAGGTAGTCCAATTGGCGATGTACACATTGTCATGAACTCGGCATCGTACGTGGCAGTATGGACGACGGTACAGTTGGTGTGCGACAGGTCCACCGCGATAGGGCATTTGTACAAGTACAGTTCGATCGCGGACCAGATCAATATACACCGCATTTATGCACATCGCCGTGTGCTTAAGTACTTGCGTATCGGATCAACTGTAGCAATCGGTTCAACTGAAGCATACTATATATAGCAACGTAGCATTCCATCAAGCAATGATACACGGTGTCCCGATCATACACGTTGGTCGTGGGTCCTCTAATTTTTTTTGCAATCTTATCCGCGCCTATCTTAAAAATTACACCATGGTTCACGTCGTCGCGAGTGGTAGTTACATCAACCTATCGGTATGGGTCCTCTCGAGTATCTGCGAAGAGTACTTTACCTCCGACATGTGCGTCGGTCAACAGGGAGACGATGTGACGTTCATGTTCTACGTACACGCCACTCGTCACGACACGCCAGTCGGTACCTTCGTGTGCGAGGAAGACACACCGTATATTAAAATTGGGAAATACAGCAATTCGCACGTATTGGAAGGGTTACTGTCGACGCGGGCGTCCGCCGACCTCGTCGCTGCCGGTTCGTCGTGTCGTCTACTCTGTCACATGATCCCACATGCTTACGCGATGGGGTTTCACGTCGAACATATCCAGCCGATCAAACCCTTGGACGTACACGGAGCCGAAAAGGCAGGACTCCACGTATATATGCAACGCCGAGACCTACTGCCGTATGACCCGCTGCCAATCGTGCCATGCCCACCCGATATTTCGAAAAAAATTATGTAACCAGTGCTATCGAACCCACATTGCACAATACTTTCACTGTACCTCCAGTCGATGTTTGAAACCCGTGTTCGCCGCGACATTATGCCAGTACCATTACCGCCAATGGCGAGTCAGCTGCCTGGAATGTACTCGACCCATCTACTGTCGCTCGCTGTGTCGCACACACTACCGTCGCGCCGCCGCGGCGCGACAATTCCCGGACGAACCCACCTGCATAGAATGCAATGCGGTGGTCTACGTCAACAATTTATGCCTCCGGCACTTTAAACAGCAGTTCCAGCAGTCTTGCGCCATGGTCGACTGCGAGAAGGCATCGCACAAACGCGGTCTGTGCTGTGCGCATTATTTCCAACTTCGACGCGCGGCGCAAGCAAGGGAATGAATGTAAACATGTAGACTAGAACGTCTTTTTACTATAGGTACACTAGGCTATAACTTTCTTCACCAAACACGCACGGCAGACTGCGGTATACGTACTCTTCACCTCGACCTGTTCCTCGCCACCGTCCACCCGCTTGGTGAAACTTGCCAGGGTACCATCGTTGCATCCATTGCAATACGCCCGACAAAACTGGATGTCGTCCGCGTGGGACAAGAGTTGGAAGATATCGCCAAACAGCTGTTGGCGGTAGTCGCCGTTCAACCCCACGACAAGGACGTGCAGCTTATGTTCATGGACCATGCGCAGCACGGATGGCACGAGGTCGGGGAAGAATTGACATTCGTCGATCGCGACCACGTCGACTTTGCGCGTATACCGTGCGAAACATTTGTCGAACGACCCCAACTTGTGCAACTTGATCGCAGTGGTACTGTCGCCGTAGTGCGTGTGAACATCGTCGCCATACCGAGTGTCCAACGCATGGTTGAATACCAGCACACGCTTTCCGATCGATTCGAAACGACGGACCCGCCGGATCAATTCTGTAGTCTTACCACTATACATACTTCCTATAATGAGTTCTAGTGACATTTACTATATATACGCGGTCCTTATATACGAACAATGGACCCACCTCGGGGCAAAGATGAGGACACACCACCGCGTCCACTGTTTGATGACGATTACCTTCTCGCGTTGGTCGGTATACTATTTGTCCTCTTTCAACTCGCTTATGCGATGCGTCCACCTTGCACGTGCTAATCAAGTATAAATACGCGGCGGTTTCCTATGAAAAATATGGCACGTCAAGCACAGCGTGATTTTGGTCGACAGACCGAGCGTATGCAACGCCACGCGTTCGCGACGCAAGCACCACCGTTAAAAAAGAACGACATAGTCAAGTACTTATTTGACGACTGTGCGACCCGAGATGAGATAGGACGCGTCTGGATTCACCCGTCGCACCTAGCGGACGTGCACAAATCGCCGTTTACGGATCAGGACGATCCTCACCTGTGGTACGCGTACTGGAAGACCTGCCATCTACCACCCGGCGTGACGAACGTAGCGCCGCCCGACCGAGGGGAAGAGATTCGTCTACATGGAACCGTCTATGAAATTACCGAAAGTTTACTACTCGTGACACAACGACGCACCTACGGTGCCATTCGTCTGCAAGAGAGATAGTTACAAGACAGCTAGTTGCAAGACAGGTAAATATGCCTTTCGGCTAAAGATGCATTTTAGCTGTAAATAAGCCTTTCGGCTGCAAGAGAGATAGATGTATTTTAGCTGTAAATATGCATTTATTATACAAGTCGTCTGTAATAAAATACTATAAATTAAACATAGCCTATTACTATACTATGAGCGACATCACCTGTTCCAAACAATCCGATCATCTACTCACTACGTCCACCACCTATGTTGCCGGGTACCGCTGTGAAAGCGTGGGTCTCTACTGGGGGACGTGTGTCCTCGCCATCGTCTTGCAAATCGGGAGCAATTACATCTACGTAAAATCCT
>Ga0115565_10004104_pt1 | contig 10036 bp, 8 predicted proteins | sample COGITO_mtgs_1105_FD_87199 | JGI IMG/M metagenome (GOLD analysis project Ga0115565, IMG submission 87199) | Pelagic marine microbial communities from North Sea - COGITO_mtgs_110530 | ecosystem: Environmental > Aquatic > Marine > Epipelagic | place: Germany:Helgoland, sampling site Kabeltonne... | reverse complement strand
TCCAAACCGATTAGAATTGGTGAGTTGCAGGTCGAATTAGGTGCGACGGTTGGTATTGCGATGTTCCCGGATCACAGTATCTTAGGCAATGAACTTATTACGTTTGCCGACATGGCGATGCACATTGCTAAACAAGGTAAAAAGTCCAATGTAGCGGTATTTGACGCAAATATGCGGGCGTCGCAACTGCGCGAACTTTATCTTAAAAGCGGCTTGGCAAAGGCAATTCAAAATGATGAATTGACATTGGTTTATCAACCAGTTGTTAACACGTTTTCAAATGAAGTCGAGTTCTGTGAGGTGCTGTTGCGCTGGAAGTACAATGGCGAACATATTTCCCCGGTCGAATTTATAGGTATTGCCGAAAGCTATGGAATGATTCACCAAATTGGTGAATGGGTGATTAATCAAGCTTGCGAGCAAATCTCGGGCTGGGTGTTCGGGCGTTCAGTCGCAGTGTCGATCAACGTTTCTGTTGCGCAACTTGATAAGAGTAATATTATACAGATTGTTCAAAATGCGATGCGCAAAACGGGTTTGCCGGCAGCATGTTTACACATTGAAATCACCGAATCTGTATTTGCAAATGACGCTCGACATTTGATTAAACAAGTAAAACGCTTACAGCAATTGGGTATTAAAGTGTCACTCGACGACTTTGGCACTGGTTTCTCTTCGCTTGCACAGCTACAAGCGCTCGCGGCTGACACTGTCAAAATAGACAAAAGTTTTATTGATTCAATTACTAACGGCGGCCGCGCAATAATTCAAGCGACGCAATATATGGCCGAAGAATTAAACTATTCTGTGGTAGCAGAAGGAGTCGAAACTCAAGCTCAAGCAGACGTACTGAGTGCGATTGGTGTCCAAAGCTCGCAAGGCTATCTATATGCTAAGCCGATGCCACTAAACGATTTGGCGAGCTGGTATGCTCAACATATGAAGCGTTATGATATTCCCAAAAAACACTCAACAAGGTTTCGTTAGTCGTGCGCTGCAGCTTTTGCATCGGGTCTAAGCTTTTTTACAAGTCCTTGCAAAAAATTGCGCAGAAGCTGATCGCCGCAAGGTTTATAACTTCTATGATCGACTTTGCGAAACAACGCTGATAACTCTCCTTTGCTGATCCTAAAGTTTGCATATTTAAGCGTATCGATCATGTCATCATCTTTATAATCTAGCGCAATTCTTATTTTTCGTAATACTTCGTTATTGCTAAGAATCTCTCCCGGCTCCATGACCCTTGGTTGAGATCCTTCTTTTTTGCCACGTCTTTGAATAATTAAACCGTCTAAAAAAAAGCACATTATTTTATCACGACACAAAATAAATCCATTTTCTTCTTCTTTGCGCATGATGCCATGCAAATACTCTAGCTCCATTGGGTAATCTACGCGTTTGAATATATCGATAGTAGCACCGTCATTTAGTTGTAATGCAAAGCGAAGTCTGCGCAGTACGTCATTATGAATCATTTTATTACTCAACAGTTAAAAGTTACGAATTTTGGCGAGCGCATCATTTTTGCACGCGCATGATTGTAACTCAATTTTGCGAATGGGTTTAGCGCCAAATAAGAAATCATTAAAAAACACCAAATCGTTGCATAGCCCATTATATATTCGACACACTAAGGCACAGTCAATGGGTAATGTTTCAACCACCAATCTCGCCAATGTTTCAGCCGTTTCTGATACATCTACGCAAGCAATGACCGAGGTTGCTTTAGGTTTATCAATGGCTTTTTTTTCGATTTTGATTATTGCACTTTTGTCGATGCAAATGCCGTCTAATGAGATCAAAGAACAAACAAAGACGAACGCGATAAAAGATACCATCGAGGTAAGTTCAGATGGCGCAGCGGCGGCCCAAGGTACAGTTGCGGACCAGATGACCATTGTGTTTTATTATCAGCAACGCTTATTTGATACCGACCTGCATGAAATAACTATTACGCAAGCCAACGAAGCCAAACACTTGGTATTAGCATTGCCGCCCAATACCGACTTAAAAACCGCTATTAGCCTGCAAAAAAAGTTTTCGGTCAAACAACTCAGTATGAGCCAAATAGATAATCAATGGCTTGCTGCGTTACAAAAATCAAACTTAACTGCTGTTAATGCTGACACCAAATAGGATTTTAAAAAGGACACTTAATCATGCAAAATATCCGCTTACAGCGTCAGACACAAAAATGTGAAACGCAGCAACAATTACTATTTAAGTTAGCCATCATTTTAATATTTTGCATAACTGTTTTCTCTCTAGTTCTGCTGACCCAGCCATGGAGGATGTTTCAGACAGATGCAGCGCACAAACATGAGTCACAGTATTCGCAACTTAACTCTGCGGCAGTGAATAAGCCTATGCCAACGCAGAATTCAGCAGCTATCGTAAACACCCTACAACAATTGCGTATGCACAATGTTATGCGCAACCTCTCATTTGAACAATATTCTGCGCATGATAGTGTCGAGTTGAGCATGACCAATACAGCAAGTCCAATGATCCAAAGAGATGTTAATTTAGAAAATTCTGATACCATTAAGGGGTTGGCCGAGCAACGAAAGAAAGCGAAGCACTGGGAGTCCGATTATTTTGCACAATGAGACAAACTGTGCAATTAAGAGCACAGCTAATATTGGTTGAAGGCTTATGTCACAGTAAGTTAGGCGTGATTCTTGCTTGTTTTCGCTTATTAGCGCAGACCTCTTTAGTGGGTATGCATAAGCAATAATTTGCTACCCAAGGATACATGTTAATTGTTAAAAGCAGTCGGCAAATACTCAATTATTAAGTTGCTTGGTGAAGGCGCGACGAGTCATGTGTACCTTGCTAAAGCGCCCCATATAGATTACCCACTTGCCCTTAAAGTATTCAAGACTCAAGACGGGCATGCAAATGCATGGGTTGATGGGTTCAAAAAAGAAGCTAACCTGATGTATAAGCTTAGTGGACAGCCTAATATTGTGCCACTAATGGATGTAGATATATCAGTTGAAGGTTATCATTTTATCGTAATGCCATATTACGATTCGTCGCTTGCCAATCTTATTAGTCGTGGCATTGGTCTAGCGCTAGGGCAAGTCACTGATATCATCGAACAGATTTTGACAGGTTTGATGGTTATTCATCAACACAATTTAATTCATAGAGACATCAAACCCGCTAATATACTGCTAGATAAACATCAGCGCGTATTTTTGTCAGACTTTGGTATTGCGATAGATGAGGTGCTGCTGAGTAAGCGTTCAACTGCTGGTCGTGATATTGACACTGGCGTACGTGACGATAAGGATAAGCGTAAAATAGATTGCAGCACGATTGATATTCATGCGGCAGGCCTTGTATTTAAGTCCCTGTGGTCGATTACGAGCGATAAAAAAAGTTGCCAAACGGCCAGTGCTATTGTCGAATTTATCGACAATTGTGTCCAAGCCAAACAAAGAACGACGTATTCAGATGGCTTTGAGGCATTGCAGGCTTTTCAAGAGGCGTTGGGTGAGGCCCACCATCAACAAGAATTCACCCAAAAAGTAGATAATCAAGACAGCGTTAAGGCGAGTGCCAAAGCCATTATGATGATGATTAGAGGGGTACTCATTCATTCCGGCGAGCTCAACAAAAAAGACGTTAAAACGCTACTTTCAAGCGACACGTTTGAGCAGTTTTATAACAGTTACACTGGCAGTGATAAAGGTTCTAAACAGGACAGTTTGAACAGTTTAGTCGCTTTAGTGCGCACTCAGCTAAATCAAGAGTACCCAGATTGGCAGAATGGTGGATCTGATAATAGTCAACGAATAAAGTCTAAAAGTAGTCGTTCTGGTCAGCGTATTAAACCAAAAAAGGTGTTCATGTTTTTGCTCTTCGTAACAGTGGCATTGGTCGGCGTGTTCATCTTAAATAGCCTTATGTGGCGGGTCCAACAAAGTAAATCAGATAACAGCTTAGTCTCTAATGATGCTCTATCTAGTAAGGAATTAAGTACAACATCCTCGTCACAAACAGTATCAAAAAGTCTAGCGTCCTTCAAAGACATCGCTGTCTGGGGTAAGGTGCTGTTTGAAATAACGCCAACCGATGCAGTTATCTTGTTATTAGACAATAATGACCAGCCAGTCTTTATCAACGAAGCGGGCGAAGCAACCATTCCATATGGTCAATATCAGCTTAGGGTCAGTAAAAATGGCTATCAAACGATTAATCAGGATTGGGTGCTCAATCAAGCTAAGCAGATTAAACGCGTTGACTTAGTATTGTCGGACAGTCGTTATTTCATTGGTAATACAGACAAAACAGTTGCTGATGGAATAGGTGTTGAGTTTGTGTTGCTGCCGTCCCGCTCTTCATCTCCTGCAGCCGCCGCGAGCGGTAGTCTCGAAAATGAAACTGTCAACAAGCGTATTAGAATGATGTCATTTGAAGTTACCAATGAGCTTTATGGTGCGTGCGTCGCGGACGGCAATTGCCGTAACCATCAAAAAATTAGTACTGACCCAAGGCAGGACCAATTTGAACGTTTATCGCATCCGGTTGTTAACGTTAGTTGGTATGATGTGGTCGAACATTTTGTGCCATGGTTATCACAACATACGGGGAGCAAACTTCGTTTGCCCACAGAGAGCGAATGGGTTTTTGCCGCAACGGCAGGAAGTTCTCAACGCTTTTCTTGGGGCGACAGTATGCGCGAAAATATGGCGCATTGCCGAGATTGTAATGCCAATAGCCCAAGGACGACGCTTCCCGTTAAGCAGTTTTCGGCTAACCCTTGGTTGCTTTATGATATGCACGGCAATGTTCAAGAGTGGCTAGGGGACTGCTGGCAGGCATCGATCCATACTCAAGCTCGCTGCGACCAAGCAGTCGTCAGAGGAGGTTCTTGGTTAGATGGAAAATCTCAATTGCAGCTCAATGCGCGCACCTACTTAAATAAGCGTGCTAGGTCGCACACAACTGGCTTTAGACTAGTTGAGGAAGTAAATTAGGGTGACTTTATCAACTTACAAGCGCTGTTCACTGCTCACTAAGATATCTAATTTTATTCGATGCTTCGCTCAATTAGGGGTGCTTTTTATTCCCATCATTGCCACTATGAGCGATGCGCAAACGTCGACAGCTTACAACAATCAACACATTGTATTTATTGCGCCAGGATCAGGTTGGAGCGCAGACATGCCCGACAAGCAAATTTTAAACTTAACGGCATTAATACAAGATCAGCTATTGCGTGCCGATATTGATGTTGTTATGGGGCAATTGGGTTTGACTAGTTGCCAACAAGGCTTGTGTGGGCAAAATAGCAGTGAGGCTTTAATTCAGATGGTGCGGGAGTCAATGGGAAATGTCTCATTAGTGATTTTGTATTCGATTGATAGTAGCTCTGGCGTATTAATGCAAGCGTTTGATCCGCTCAATAGAAAATTGACCTTTAGTGTCGAATTGCCGTTTATTGGCAGCCAGCAATCCATTTCAGATGCGCAAATACGCAGGTCTTTACTCGACGCATCGTATTTGCTTATTAAACAAATAAAAAGCCAAAAAAGGGTGTTTAATGTTGCATTTTCATTATCCGGTTTTAGTCAGTCTCAACTAAGCATGCTTTTTGATATTTTCAAAAGTCTGGATGTGAAACCGAGCGACGTAAGGCTCACTCGCAGCGAATTAGACGTGGCGAGTCCGAGCTTGTTTTCTCACTGGCAGACTAACACCGCGACATTTTCGGTGGCTACGTCAGCGACCGCTACTCAAGTTTGGCAAATGCTGCAACAAGCCAAGCAGCAAAAAGACGTGAATATGAATATAGCGTTTAATGAAGACCCATTAGAATTTAATTTACAAGGGATAGGCGACCCATTTGCGATACAAAAATTAATGGTGGCTGCGGCATCGTTGCTAGTGATCTATTTGCTCATCAGTTTTACAATTTTCCTTATTTATTCACGACGCCTTGCGGTCTATGCGCAGCATCGCAGAATGACAGACTGGGCGATGCTATATCAAAAATGGAAACAGTTGCCAGTTTACGTCCCTAAAAAACTGAGTCATTTTGCAGTAGAGGTGCAACAAGACATTAAATTAGCCTCAGAATTGATCGTAGTGTCTCAAGACATGCTTAACCAAGACGATAAGTCCGCCGCTCTTGCGCATCTTGAACGTGCAAAAGCCATCGATATCGCGCATACCAAAATATTACCCTTAGATGACCTGTTAAATGCGTCATCCCAAAACAAATATCTAGAAACTGAGCGTTTAGCAGACCTTAAACAGCACGTGCAAAAATCCGTTAGTTGCCTGCATCAAGCGCAATTTCCTCAAGCCTATTATTACGCTTACTCGGCGCAGCAACTCTGCAATATTGATGAATACCAAGAGCGAGCAGCGATTAAAAAACTATTGCAAAAGATTGACTCAGCGGCCATCGCTAACATAAACAACCTTACGTTGACTATCACGAACACAGAAGTAGAAACCGAACAGATATGTCATGGAAGAAGGGTTACGACCTGTATTTCAAGCGCGAGCCATTGTCTTATTGGTCGTCCTTTGATGCCACAAACGCCAGATGATTCCAACGGTCTTTCAATTCCTATCAATCATCCCAGCGCATCAAGAATAGGCAGGCAATGCAAAATCGAAGTAACGCAACAGCAGTTTTTTTTATGTGATCAAAACAGTTCCAATGGCACATGGTTAAATAACAAGAAAATTAGTCCTAAGCTCGCTCAAGCGCTAAAAACGCAAGACACTATCGCTTTGGCTAATCAAGATGACCTGTCACCATTGATATTTGTTTGCAAACTCGATGAACAACAACAAAGTCTAATGATCAGTTTGGACCCAAAAATTTCCGAATTCCACGATATTCCGATACTACAAAATACGTGGCATGATCTTCCTCATATCTTGAACAGACAATGGTGGTTGGTTGGACAGGGGCTTTATTTATGTGCAAAAAGTGGCGATGAAGAAAATCAAAAAACACTTGAAAAAAATTTACAAACCGCGAAAAACGGTCTTTATTGGGCAAACTTAAATGAAATTGAAACAACTGCGCAGGTATTAGGCGTGCTTGAATTTGGGCTAGGATGGTATTTTTCACCGGACAAAGGACTGATTAAAAGTAGAGCACTGTGCTTGGATGAGACTATCATGTTAGGAAAAGTACGCCTGCGTGAGCATAATCAGATAAGCTTTGACGGTATGCACATGACTCTCAAATTGACTACCGTAAACATTGACAACAAGCGCGCAGAAATGACTACTAGCAGCCCAACAAATACTAACGCAGCAAGCGAGAATAACAATGAGTAGTCTCGTTGCGTTTGGCGTAAGTGAAACCTTGATTGCTGACTTTCAAGCTTTACGAGAAACTCCCTGCGCTGAGGGTAATAAATATAATGCAAAGACCATTGACCAATTGGCGCAATATATTTGCTGTCGCAATTACGCTAATCTAACACTAGAACTTAGTTACTTAAATTGGGCGGTCTGTAACTATATGCAACAGCGAGGAGGTTTATTAAGTTTTTACTGGCTCGAAGAAGCAATATCACCTAAAAAGGTGAGACATGCCTTTTCTCAAGCGAAAAGTGCCACATGGTTGCCTAAAAATACGGCCATTGATATTGGGAGTCAGGGACTAGAGCTCTTTTTTGGGAAACAGGTGTTTGTTATTTCAGCTACGCGGGTACAACTGCTATCAGCGTTTATGGAGCTGCTGACGACTCACTTTCCCCAAATTTTAGATGATACAGAAGCGGCTTTGTTGGGTCGTCACGAAAGTGATATAAAGCAACTTGCTAGTCTTCTGCAAAAGAAAATCTATAAATGGCTGAAACAACATCTACCAACGGCGAAATTACAGCAAAGGTTTCGTTATTTAGACAATTGGCTGCTGCATAATGCCAGTAATAGCCCTTATCCTAACAAAATAGATGACGGACAAGTATTGGCTTTCTGGCAGTCTTCAATACACGAAGAAGGTTATGTAAAGTTTACGACAGCACTTGATGATATCGTACTTCATCAAGACGCATTGCGAAGCATTGAGTCGGCAGCAGCGGCTAGTTACGGCTTATCAATCGATGATTATGCACAAATATTGTGCGATGACCATGATGCTTTGTATCAAAATGTGCAAGAGCAAGACCACGCTTTGAGTGCTAAGGCGCTTACAGTTTACCCCAAGTTTTTGGTCGCAAAAGATTTTGAACGCTTAGTTGCGCTTTTAAGTGTCTATAGCGCTAATCTAAATTTGCCATTAAGTGTGTTAAGACATGCAATTATGGGTGCTTGGCAGGGCAGAATAATTCAAGCGAGTCGGTATTCGCCAACGGCAGTAAAACAACAATTGTCTGTGATGCCAGCGCTTCAATATAAGGACTTTTGTGCACAATTAGTAAATATAAAACAAGTTAACAAATTTACTCTTTTGTGTATCTCTGGAGCGCTTTACAATCTGCAGTCAAGTAGTTGTCTATCTGTACTGTCAGGTTCGGTTGGAGACATGCTTTCTGCAGAGCAAGGGCAACAAATTTATCAGTTTATAAGTGCCGATCTAGCGAAAGAGGAGGCAAAATCAAAATGCGCAGCGGAATCTAGTTTTAAAGTTGCAGACGCAGAATTTAGTTTTGAAAAGCTACAACGGTGGCAATTACAACAACCTGCGTTAAATAAGATATTTAATGCAGCAAAAAAAGCCTTAAGCAAGAACAATAGAGCGGGGTTTAAAGCTGGCGATGATACAGATGAAGAACAGTTGCTCGCTGGCGCAGATGCGTTGAACAAAATTAACCAAATGATTGATACGTTTTTAGCACATTTTAAGCAAACCAGTGAAGATGATGCTGATACCACAACGTTACTTGAAAAAAACAAGCAAAAAGAACATCAACACAACGACCTTAGGCAAATTTATTCCTCAGATCTTTTCATATTCAAAGATGAATTGCAAAAACGCCACCGAGGTAAACATGAATGAAGTAGTCACAGATGCACAAGAGGCGGTTTTTACAGCAAAGCGTCAGCTAAACGCTTTGACAAACACGATAAAAAATAGCCCTGATGAAAAGTCATCAGGTCATATACTGTTTAATGATGTAGTAAGGTGCGTGTGTCTTCCTCACTTAGAGAGCTCTAAACAGCGCTTAGTAAAAATAAACAGTGATACGGCGTTATCCATCCAATATGCATGGGTGTTAAAAAAAGTATCGCTCAGCGTTAGCCTTAGCCAAGTTGCGGCAAGTACAACCGAACTTGCTTTTGAACGCAAAACAGATATGTTTGAACTAAAGATCAAAACTGATCCAAGCCATCATAACCAAGCCTATGTTATTTTGACCTTGCGTCAATCGACTCAAGCCCAGCGAGAGGTGGCAGTGCATTTGCACTGTTGTTTGGGGCAAGAGTACAGCGTAGTGTCTTTTCCTGCGCTGTCTAATTCAAATAGTCAGATTTTGTTGGCAATGGACGAGCAATATTTTAGAGTGATCTCTAACCCAGACACTCAGATACACTTGACCTAAGGAATTGACAATAAACCTAGATAGCGCACATCTCGGAAAGTCACAAAAACACACCCGCAACTCGGCTGCTAAGACCAAAGTGCATGTTTTTATTGCGACGACAAACGGCTTAGTGGCATTGCAAAATATCACTTTGTTGGACGATCCTGATATACATTCCTTAGTCACCGTAAACGGAACGTCCAACAGCGCGACGATAAGTGCTGGTTATCATCGATTTGTTGACAAAAGCGCGGGTATTATTCAATCTCATTTTGGCGGAATTAGTTACCGGGTTAATCTTAGTTCCAATATAGACCAAGGCGATAGTTGGCAGTTGGGGCTATATCTCGCTCATGTATTACTGTCGACAAACCAACTTGGCCAGAATGCGTTCGGCGATAGGCCAGCTATCGACACAGAGCCATCAGCTAATAAAGAGCCATCAGCTAATAAAGAGCCATCAGCTAATAAAGAGCCATCAGCTAATAAAGAGCCATCAGCTAATAAAGAGCCATCAGCTAATAAAG
>Ga0115565_10004102_pt1 | contig 10041 bp, 8 predicted proteins | sample COGITO_mtgs_1105_FD_87199 | JGI IMG/M metagenome (GOLD analysis project Ga0115565, IMG submission 87199) | Pelagic marine microbial communities from North Sea - COGITO_mtgs_110530 | ecosystem: Environmental > Aquatic > Marine > Epipelagic | place: Germany:Helgoland, sampling site Kabeltonne... | reverse complement strand
TTTGCTATTTCTGGATTAGCAAGTACCATTATATCACGATCTACAGTAAGCTCGTTTTCTGCAGTTGATGCGTTGTACGTAATCACACCATCATTATTCTTATCATCATATACTAGTAAACCTGTTTCTTCCCAGTTTTTAAACCATTCTGGCATATCTGCATACGGTTGCTCACTTACGGTGTTAATTAAATTAGTGCGCGCAAAAACAGCAACCGCCGGTGCTGTGGTGTATAAAATTGCGATAAGTAGTAATGCTATTCCTGCACTTTTACGAGCATCTTTTACACGTTTTACGGTAAAGAAGCGTACAATGACGTGTGGTAAACCGGCGGTACCTACCATAAGAGCAAGCGTAATCATAAACACATCGGTTTTTGATTTTGTACCACTAGTATATTCTGAAAAACCTAGCTCTGTAGAGAGACCGTTTAGTTTATCTAAAACATATAATCCAGAGCCATCGTTTACCGCAGCTCCCATTCCTGATTGTGGTATAGGATGCCCTGTCATCTGTATAGATATAAAGATAGCGGGTACCATAAAGGCAAAAATAAGTACACAATACTGCGCCACTTGCGTGTACGTAATCCCTTTCATGCCGCCTAGGACAGCATAAAAAAGAACTATGGCCATTCCTATAAAAACACCAGTATTTATGTCAACTTCTAAAAACCTGGAGAAAACGACGCCCACGCCACGCATTTGTCCCGCTACATACGTAAAAGAAACTAAGAGCGCACATAGCACCGCAACGACTCTAGCCGTTTGAGAGTAATATCTATCTCCTATGAAATCTGGCACTGTAAATTTTCCAAACTTTCTCAAGTAGGGAGCGAGTAATAACGCGAGTAAAACATAACCGCCTGTCCATCCCATTAAATATACTGAGCCGTCATAACCACTAAAAGATATTATACCCGCCATAGATATGAAGGATGCTGCACTCATCCAGTCTGCGGCGGTGGCCATCCCGTTTGCCCAAGGAGAAACGCCACCACCAGCGACATAAAATTCCTTCGTTGAGCCAGCTCGTGACCAGATAGCAATCCCAATATAAATGGCAAAAGTGACGCCTACGAGTATATAAGTCCAAGTTTGTACGGTCATTCCCTCTCTGTCTTTCAGACATCTCTCCCAGAAGGAGAGAAATTATGTCTAGTTTAAAAATATATTGATTTAGCTTTCGCGAAAACCCTCTCTGTCTTGTGGACATCCTTCCTATAGGGAGAGAAGGTTTGTCTACTTAATAAAACTTGTAGTTGAGTATCTATTCATCATACCCAAATTTCTTATCCAGCCTATTCATTAAATAGATGTATATAAAAATGAGCACCACAAAAACATAAATAGATCCTTGTTGAGCAAACCAGAAACCTAGCGGAAAACCACCAATTTTAATATTGTCGAGTGCGTCCTTAAAAAGAATACCTGCTCCAAAAGAAACGGCAAACCAAATAAGTAAAAGGACGACGAGATATCTTAGATTTTGACGCCAGTAGGCGGTGGCGTTTTCTGAAACTTTTTTCACGAAAGTGTACGTATTGGTTAGCTAGGTTTGAAGTTACACATTCTTGCCGAAACTGCAACTCTCAAAAAAGTGGTGCTGGTCTTATACCTTCAACTGCTCTAGTCGTCGCTCACGCATATATAAGAATAGGGGGAAGGTAAATGCAATAGCGACTAAGAAGGTCAACGGAATTAAAACCCACCAGTATTTTATCTTAATTTTGAGAGACTCTGCTATCATCCACACAAAGAAAACGATGAGTACAATGGTAATATCTGCAACAATAGATTGTGCTGGAAAAGTGGTCGCAGTTTGAGCGATAAAATTTGTGATGGAGGTATCTTCTGCAGTGCTATAAAACTGAATATTATAGTACCAAGTGTAGCAAATGCCTAATATGGCGAGTAGGAGATAGATGTGTTTTAGTTTCATAAATAAGCATATGACAGCTTGTTCAATAGCTGATTAAACTTACAATGTAAACAATAAAACTAACGAAGCACTAATTGTTTATAAGCGTAATTTTCTCATTTACGGCGTCTACAAAATCGTGCAGATACTCAGGGATATTATCTTTAGTCAGATCTATACGCCAACTTTGTACATCACCATTGTCAGAATATTGTATAAATAAACCACCACCGTCTGCGCAATCTGGACAGCCCAAAACGCTTTTATCTTCATTTAATAATCGATTAGGAAAGGAGGTAACAAGATCTTTTACTTGCTCAAAGGTTTCGTTTTCTAAGGCTATAAATTCTTGATTCTGCCCAGAATAATCATCGATGGTGTCTTCTAGTAATGTAGTGCTCGTAAGTTTAAATGTTTCTACACAATCTTCTCCGACGCATTCACCATAAAAGTGACCAAAAATCAGGAAGTTATCTTCATTTATTTCGAAGTTACTATCATCATCGTTATTGCAAGAAGCTAAACTCGTGATAATAAGAAGTAAACAACATATCTTTTTCATGGTGGTTCTTTTACTTTAGACGCATAAATCATCACTCGGTTGCGTGATGAGGTATATATATATATATAATGATCTTGTCTAAATTTTAATCTTGAAGTTTGCAGTCTAAAGGTAGCGCATCTCCTAAACGCTTACGACCCAATAACACCGCTAAAAATTAATGCATATGCCAAAATGGCGAGTAGGAGATAAGCGTGTTTTAGTTTCATAACGTATTTAAGATAAGATGCTCAATTCTTTATGTAAGTTCTTTTGAGCTTGGGATTCATATTGTTGTCTAAAATAACCCGTTTTGAAGATGTAATCCATACTTAAGAAATGTTTTAAGACTTTCCGGCGCCCAGTTTTGTATAATACATCTGGATATATTGCATATTCTTTACGCACATTCGTATAATATGTTTGATATCGTTCCCACTCTTGACCAAGAATTGATAAATCTGCATCTGTGAAGTAGTTTGTATCGATATCATCAGAGATTTGGTGAGTATTAGTTGCAATAATTTGATCATAACATCGCCTTATATTTTCTTGCGGCACGTTCAATGACTTCATTCGCTCTAGAGCTACTTGAGCACTCTTCTCTTCGTTATCCTTGCGAAGGGAATCATATATTATATCGTGATAAAATAGCGTGAAGAGAATCGTATCCCAATCTTCAATGCGATTCTTTATTATAATTAATTCCTCAAGTAGATCTGCTATGTGAGATAGGGAATGGTAATATCTCTTTTTCCCTAGATAAGAGGACTCAATTTCGTCCCATAGCGAATCGATAATAGGGATTTCAGATGTATATTTATTGAGTAAACCTTCAAATACATTTTTGATATTATCCTTCATTAATTTATTGTTTCTAAATTATGTACTAAAGTAGACTTTTAATAAAATACACATTCTTCGATTTTTGCACCCATTTATCTAATATAATAGATTTTGCGGTTTATGAATTTAAAAAACTGTGAATCAGATAGTAAAATTATTTTCAAACGTTTACAATCATTTACAAACGACTATAAGCGTAAGTAAGCGTTTAAGAGTTGGCTTGTATTTGTGAGCCGTCGCATATTTGCAGTGTTCTAATCAAGTAACGATTTCACGAAAGTAAAAGACGCTATATAGAAAAGAACAAAACGATTTTCTCGAGAACGGCTCGGGAAAGATTTATAAACAATTTGGCAGGCATAACCTGCTCAAGAAAAACAATTTTATTATGAATGCATTACGTAACAAAGTACAGTTAATTGGAAGACTAGGTCAAGATCCTCAAATCACAACATTTCCTGATGGAAACAAAATTGCCAACTTTTCTATGGCCACAGACGATTCGTATAAAGATAAGAACGGACAGAAAGTAGAGCGTGCCTATTGGCATAATGTTGTAGTGCGAGGAGGATTAGTAAAAGTGGTAGAAAGCTACGTACAAAAAGGACAAGAAATCGCAATAGAAGGCAAACTCACAAACCGCTCTTGGGAAGATAAAGACGGCGTAAAAAGATATACTACGGAGGTGGTTTGTAACGAGCTGTTGATGTTAAGTAAGAATAATTAGGGGAGAGAGCATTCTAGCGATGCTTTCTAAAAGAGGCGTTCTTATGGAACGCCTCTTTTGTTTTAGTACTCCGCCTTTGGCTGGGCTGAGACGTGGGTTTGTGCTATTGATTACGATGCCTTCGACTACGCTCAGGCGTCGCAATCAAAACTTTTATAAAAAAATATGCAAGCCATTCCCGAACCCAAAGGGTGTTATTGAAAAAGCCGTCCCCCGAACCCTGAGCGAAGCCGAAGGGTGACCACGCAATCCGAAACCGAACCCTGAGCGAAGCCGAAGGGTAAAACTCAATATTAAAAATTATGCCTAAAGGTTACACTTATATTCTTCTTTGTAGTGATGATAGCTATTATACAGGAAGCACAATAGATTTAGATAGAAGATGGCAACAACACCTAAATGGTGAGGGCGCAAATCATACAAGAAAGTATCCTCCTATAAGTATACTATATTATGAGGAGTATTCTAGAATTGACTATGCCTTTTATAGAGAGAAGCAAATTCAGGGTTGGTCTCGAAATAAGAAAGAAGCACTTATACAGGGAAAATTTAAAGACCTGCATCGGTATTCAGAATGTCAGAATGAAACGCATTATTTAGTAAAGAAATAAAATCTCCGCCTTCGACTCCGCTCAGGCATCGTTATGAACAATGCTCAACCCGAACCCTGAGCGTAGCCGAAGGGTGAACCAACAATCAGTAACCGAACCCCGAGCATAGCCGAAGGGTAATCTAAAAACTCAATCAAACAATCTGTACCTTTGACATAATGACTACAACACCTACAACCCAAATCCTTCATACGCTTTTAAAAACCCATTTTGGCTACGATAATTTTCGCCCTAATCAGCAGGAGATTATTGAGTCCATTTGTCGTGGGGAAGATGCGTTAGTCATTATGCCTACAGGTGGTGGGAAGTCTATGTGTTTTCAGCTGCCCGCACTTGCTTTAGAAGGCGTAGCTTTAGTAATATCACCACTTATTGCCCTGATGAAAGATCAAGTAGACGCTTTGCGAGCAAATGGGATTAAAGCCGCATATTACAATAGCACACAGCCGCAAGAAGAAATACAGCAGGTGATGCAAGATTTGCGAGATGATAAACTTGATTTAATTTACGTAGCACCAGAAAGTTTAGCATTACTTGATAATGTGTTGGGGCTAGCAAAAATTAGCCTTATTGCCATAGATGAAGCGCATTGTATCTCCTCCTGGGGGCACGATTTTAGGCCAGCGTATACGCAGTTAGGCTATCTTAAAAAACGGTATATAGATACGCCGCTTATTGCACTTACGGCAACGGCAGACCGATCTACGCAAGACGATATCGCACAGCAATTAGGAATACCTACTTCAAAAAAGTATATATCTTCTTTTGATAGGCCCAACTTATTTTTAGATGTACGTCCGGGTCAGAAACGCAATGAGCAGATCTTGGCATTTTTAGATCAACATCCTTTTGAAAGTGGTATCGTATACTGTTTAAGTAGAAAAAGCACAGAGTCGCTTGCCGCAAAATTGCAAAGCAAGGGCTACACAGCTGCTGCTTATCACGCAGGGATGAGTGCAGAAGAGCGCACAAAAGTGCAGGAGGATTTTATAAATGACACTACTCCTATCATTTGTGCAACCATCGCCTTTGGGATGGGTATAGATAAGAGTAATGTGCGTTGGGTTATACATTATAATATGCCCAAAAATTTAGAGGGCTATTATCAGGAAATAGGCCGTGCTGGGCGTGACGGTTTACCGGCTCATACCGTACTTTTTTATAGCTACGCAGACACCATACAGCTGCGCAAGTTTATAGATGATGCTACGAACGCTGACTATCAGATTGCAAAACTAGAACGTATGCAACAATATGCCGAAGCATTAAGCTGCAGGCGTAAGGTGTTGATCAATTACTTTGGTGAGTTTCTCTCAGAAGATTGTGGTAATTGCGACATCTGTAAAAACAAACCAGAATATTTTGACGGTACAGTCCTCACGCAAAAAGTACTTTCTGGCGTGGCTCGTATGAAAGAGCAAGAAGCGATGGGAACAGTGATAGACGTGCTTAGAGGCTCTCAAAACGCTCAAGTTTTTGATAAAGGATATCAGCATATTAAAACTTACGGAGCGGTAAAAAATGTTTCTTGGCGCGATTTGCAGCAGTATGTCGTACAAATGATAAATCAGGGATTGTTAGAAATACGCTTTCGCGAAAGCGGCCGACTACTCCTCACACCACTTTCTAAAGAGGTGTTGTTTGATGGAAAACCGATACAGCTGGCCCAACTAACGCAGCCCAAACCTGAACCTATAGCTGCCGCTCGTAAACCTAAAAAGCCAAAAGGAACGCTCTTTGAAAAACTACGAGAATTACGTGCCGAACTTGCTCGTGATGCAAACGTACCTGCCTACATTGTATTTTCTGACGCCAGTCTCAAAGATATGGAAGATCAAGAGCCACAAACCCCAGCCGAATTTTTAGAAATTTCAGGAGTAGGACAGGCTAAAATGGAAAAGTACGGTGCAGATTTTATAAAACTCATTAAAGAACACCTCCATAAACCGAAGCCAAAGTCAGGAAACAAAACCTTTCAAGAAACGCGTAAATTCATAGAACAGGGATTGTCTTTAAAAGAAATTGCAGAGGTGCGTAACCTCACGATAAGCTCTATTCATAACCACTTAATGAAACTGCACGAGGAAGGAATGGATGTAGATTTTTATCAGTTCATACAACCTGTAGAAATTGAGCAGATTAATGCGGCTACTTCTAAATTAGAGGACGCCACAAAGTTAAAATCATACTTTGAATTTTTTGAAGGGGAGATGCCTTACTGGAAGATTAAATTAGGCCTTTATTTGAATACATTATAGCGCTTTTAATCCTTAACTACAGTAATTAAAGGTTCTCCTCCATAATCCTGTACTTGTTGAGCCTCTCCATTATATACAGCTGTGTTTAATTTGTAAATAGTCTGCGGGCAGTCACCTCCTATTCTTTCAACCGTAAGATTAAGAATCAGTATATCTGTTTCAGTACTAGATAAATTTATTTCGAAAGTATTATCACCATCTTGACCTATGGCCCCCAGTGTAATAAAATTTTCTAATCCTTCAACATTTTCTAAAACTAAGTTTGTAGACGTGGTCCCGTTACTGAGATTATTTATACTAATTCCATCAGCTTGATAACTGTCATTTTCTATTAAGTTTTCTCCTTGAGTATTAACTAAGTTTATGTATAAATTATTACTTACTGGTGTTAATAAAGAACACGCTATCTCTGCTTCATTATCATCTGTGCTACAAGAAAAAATAAATAGTGCTAGTAAAATAATGGTGCAATGCGATTTCATAATATTTGTTTTTAATAAGATGCTCTAATCTGTTTTTGGTTGCGTTGAGGCTGGATATAATGCTATTGTCTTTGATTTATTTAAACGGCTAATTATTAAGTAAATACACGTAATACGCTAGCTTATCTACTTAAAAAACGAATAGGGTTTATACGTATAGAAAATAATTCTTAGTTCTTGATAGATGTATCAAGATAGTATCTTATTTAATGGATTCGTATTCTTTTAAAATAAATCAATCTAAAAAGTAAAAGCCCTTACTAAAAGTAAGAGCTTTAGATATCAATCTATGTAGGGGGAATAAGATCGATATTTTTATTATTCCTTCTCAAATACTAATGTCTTTGTAGCCGTGACTACTTTAAATCGATCTGCGCTTATGGATTCTATTCCATAATCTCCCGATAATGCTCCTAGCGCGTTAGACGTAAATGAAAGTTGAAAGATTTCGCTAGTGGTATCATACGCCCAGTTTCCGTCTTCTTCGTCTACGTCATTATCTGCCTCTACTGTATTATCATCATCAAAATCGAAGGTGTAATCACCATAGTTGCTTGTTTCATCTGTACCATTATTTTCAAATAATGTAACGATCCACTCTCCATCTCCATCGGTAATGATATCTGTTATTGTATCATCATCGTCGTCGTCGTCGTCATCATCATCATCATCATCATCATCATTATGTTTGTCACATTTAAAGCGCAGTCTATCGCCGTTACTTAGGCGTAAGTCTACTTTTGCTTCGTCGTTATATGCAGATAGTTCATGCAGATTCCAAGTGTCGTTAAAATCTTCTAATTCTGGGATGTTTATGACTACCGTCATGTCTTGACCAGTACCTGACGAATCCCAAGTTCCGTAATAGGTATCATTGCCATTGGTAATGGTTATGTCACCATCGGCCGTAAAGCTAAAGGCATAGTCTTCGTATATCTCGTCTAGGTCATTATCGTTACGCTTTAATTTAGCTACTTCAAAACGGTCACAGTTTACCAGTGTCTCGGTAAGTTCATTAAAGGTGCAGTTGTAGCAATCATCATCATCATAGTCGTAATCATCATCTTCGTCACAGTCATCTATAGCATCTTCTATAGCCTCTTGTAAGGCGATCACGTTGTTTACAGAGATCGTAGTACCGTTTGCTAGTATAAGGGTAAGCGGGAAATTAAGAGATACGATAGTATCACTACTTAAGTTGTCTATAAATATATAGTGCTCTTGATCTGATGCTACAGTTACGGTCTCGATAAGCTCGTTGTTTTGATTAAAAACAGAGTAGGTAAGCGGGTATTGAAAGTCTATACACTCAATATCTTCATCTTCTTCATTTTCATCTTGACACGCGGCAGCAAACTGTAAAAGCTCATCTTGATTTGTAATTTCTACAGTAGTAAAATCTTCTAAAACGATAGTTATAGGATATACTAAATCTAGGGTGTCCACATCTCCGTCAAAGGCTTCAAAGGCATCTTCTATGGTTTGAAAATCACTCTCATCATCTACCGTAATTTCCAGATCATTAATTAGGACCGTAACAGGTAGTTGTATACTAAAGCAATTTGCGTTGTCTAAAATATTATCATTAGATCCATCATTAGTCGCTGTTCTTGTAATGAGGTTTGCTACTTGACTATTTAGCGTTATATTTTGCTCTTGGTCAGGATCTATAATCTCATCTTCTTCAGTTCTACACGAGGTGAGTAAAAATCCGAAGGTCAGTATACTAAGCAGTATATATTTCATTGTTGATTTCATAAGTACTAGTTTTAGGTGTGAGTACGCTTTCGCGAAAGCGTATGGTGAAATTAAAACGTTTTAATGCTGTTATACCTATAGAACAACCACAACCCGAAAAGTCCTGAAATTTTATTTTATTTTTTTCATTTACCTTTAAAAAAACTTCGCACGTGCCTAAAAATCTTCAAGAGACTATATGTAATGAGATGCTTTTTGAAAGTATTTATACGCGGTATGCAAAGGACTTGACTAACTTTTTGTATTACAAGTTTGGAGCATCCCTAGAACCGGCAGATCGTGCTCAAGATGCGTTTATAAAACTTTGGGAAAACTGTGGTAAGGTGACACCAGATAAAGCAAAATCTTACCTATTTACTACGGCAAATAATTTAATGCTTAACGCAGTAAAACATCAAAAAGTCGTCCTTAACTACCAAAAGATTGAACCTAAAAGGTACACAAATGAGCATCCCGAGTTTGAGTTAGAGCAGAAACAGTTTGCAGAGCAATATCATAGAGCCTTATTAAAATTAAGTGAGGAGCAGCGCGTTTGTTTTCTGTTAAATAAGGTAGAGAAGAAGACACATCAAGAAATAGCAACGATGTTAGACATCACAAAAAAAGTAGTTGAGTATAGAATTTACAGTGCGTTTAAAATTTTAAAAGAAGAAATCAACATATTAAAACACATATAACTCAGGATTTTTTTAACCTGAGTTGTTTCATATATAGAAACGCGCACACATGGAGAAAGATTACCTCATACAAAAATGGTTAAACGACGAGCTTACCCCAGCCGAAAAGATTGCTTTTGAGCAGTCTGAAGACTTTGCGTTACACCAAGCCATCATAAATCAAGCACAAAGCTATAAAGCAGCTCACGTAGTACAGCCGTTACCTTATGAAACCATAAAAT
>Ga0115565_10004100_pt1 | contig 10045 bp, 11 predicted proteins | sample COGITO_mtgs_1105_FD_87199 | JGI IMG/M metagenome (GOLD analysis project Ga0115565, IMG submission 87199) | Pelagic marine microbial communities from North Sea - COGITO_mtgs_110530 | ecosystem: Environmental > Aquatic > Marine > Epipelagic | place: Germany:Helgoland, sampling site Kabeltonne... | reverse complement strand
TATGCTCAAAAAAAGACCAATCTACATCTAAAAAATCGCCATCAGGTAACTCAAAGCGCTCTCGTTCTTGAGATACTCCACGTACCCGACGAACCTTAGCCGAGTAAATAGTAGAAAAATGAGGGTTTCTAAATAACCCTCTAGCAGTAAATGTAGATGAAAGTAATGGCATAGTTTCTTAAGGCTGTGAAGATAAAAATTTATTAAAAGTTTGTGGCACACTATTACATTTAAGAACTTGTACAAAAGTTCAACCCATGAAAGATCCTCGTTTTCCTGAATTAACTCCTAAACAAATACGCACACTTAAGCCTTACGGCGCGATCGAAGCCTTTTCTGAGCGCACTCGAGTATTTGAGCTAGGTGATTTACAATATGATTTTTTTGCCGTTTTAAAAGGCGAAGTCACTATTGAAGATCCTTATAATGATAATGCGATCATCGTCACCCACGGTAAACAAGAATTTACGGGAGATAGTGGGATGCTTAGTAATCGCAGTGCCCAGTTTCACGCTTACGCAAAAGAAGGAACTACATTACTTCGCATACATCCTAAAAAACTAAAAGACGCCATTGCAAAACACTCCGATGTGAGCGATATATTGCTGAACGCCTTTTTATTAAGACAAGAAACCGTGCTCACAAAAATAGAGGGCGGTATGAAATTATTAGGCTCCGGTAACTCAAAAGCGACCTATGCCATTCGTGATTTTATGGATAAAAATCATATTTGGTACAACTTTGTAGATACAGATACAGAAGATAAAGCGGTAGAATTACTTACTAATTTTAATCTGACCGAAGATGATCTTCCTATTATGATTAATAGTGAGAATAAAGTCTGTATTAATCCTAGTTTAGATGAAGTAGCGCGCTATTCTGGTGTACTTATGGATTTTGAAGATAAAATTTTTGATGTCCTCATTATTGGCGCTGGCCCTGCAGGCCTCGCAGCAAGTGTTTATGCTGCATCAGAAGGTTTGAGCGTTGTTACGATAGACTCAAGCGCACCGGGAGGTCAGGCTGGAAAAAGCTCTAAAATTGAAAATTATTTAGGTTTTCCAACGGGAATATCAGGAAGTGATCTAGCTAATAAAGCGTACGTGCAGGCACAGAAATTTGGCTGCAACATCTCAATACCGCACAAGGCACAAAGCGTAACACATAAAGATAATTACTTCGAGGTTTGTGCCTCTAATGGTAAACTCATACAGGCCAAAGCAGTAATGGCAGCGACAGGCGCAAATTACAGACAGTTACCATTAGATAATATAGAAGAATATGAAGGTAGTGGTGTGTATTACAGTGCTACCGGAATGAATGCGAAATCCTGTACGAATGAACTTGTGGGAATCGTAGGTGGAGGTAACTCAGCTGGGCAAGCGGCCCTATTTATCGCAGATCACGCAAAAGACGTGTACATCATCCTACGTGGTGATGACATCGGGTCAAAAATGAGTAATTATCTCGTACAGCGTATAGAAGCAAGTCCGAATATTCACGTGCTATTACATACAGAAATTAGTGCGTTGCACGGTACTGGACATTTAGAATCTGTAACACTTACCACTAAAAATAAAGATAACGAGAAGATGAACATTACAAACCTCTTCACATTTATAGGTGCAAAACCTTGTACAGAATGGATGGGCGATCTCGTCGCGATGGATGATAAAGGATTTATTTGTACCGGAAGCGCCATAGCAGAAGAAGATTATGCGCCTTGTGACATTTATCAGCGCAGAAAACCCCAAACACTAGAAACCAGCATTCCAGGTTTCTTTGCTGTGGGCGATGCTCGAAAAGGCTCGGTAAAGCGGGTTGCTTCTGCCGTAGGAGAAGGATCTATGGCGGTGAGTCAAGTGCATCTCTTTTTAAGTGAGCTCGCTCCTGTAGAATAATGCGATTACGTTTTCTGAAGTGATTTGAGAACAGCTTTCGCGAAAGCGTCTATAGCCTTAATTCCCCTTTAATGTCCGTATTTTATACCTACCAGGGTAAAACTTTTGTTAAATTCTATTTTAAACCGATCATTCCAATTACATTTGTACTCGAATTACAAAGAAAATGCCTAGAACCGAAGTTTTTGACAGACCTAAAGTACTCGAAAAAGTACGTGACCTTTTTTGGAATAAAGGCTATAACGGTACGTCTATGCAAGACTTAGTTGAAACGACTGGTTTAAATCGAAGTAGTTTTTATAATTCTTTTGGCAATAAGCTCACGTTGTATAAACTGGTTTTAAAAGAATACCAAGAAGCGAGTCAAAGCATTTTTGACGAGGCCCTACTCCGCGCAAATAGCCCGATGCAGGCGATTCAGTTTATTTTTGAAAATTTCATTGATGAGATTATTAACGATCGTGAGGGAAAGGGTTGTTTTAGTATGAATTGTAAAGCAGAAATGGGTCGCTCTAATGAAGAAATTAAAAGCTATTTAGAAAAAGTTCAAGAGCGAACAATAGGCTTTTTTAAAGATCTGGTAGAAGAAGGCCAGCATCACGGCATTATAAATACAAATGAGACCTCAGAACATTATGCGTACTATTTATTTAGTGCCTTTCAGGGCTTACGTATGACGGGGATGCTCGTACGCGATCGGGAGAAATTACAGCACATCGTAGGAAACACGATGCAAATATTAATCTAATTTTTTTTATACAAATCTGGAACGATTGTTCCAATATTATTTTAATCTAAACAAATAAAAATGAGCACATTAAAAGACAAAGTAGTCGTAGTAACAGGAGGAAACTCTGGAATAGGGCTAGCAACAGTACAAGAATTCCTAAACAAAGGCGCAAAGGTCGTTTTCTCAGGAAGACGTCAAGAAGCGCTAGACGAGGCAGCCGCAAATCTTAAAGGAACGTTTACAACCGTTCTCGCAGATCAGGCAAAACCTGCTGACAATGCAAAGCTCATTGAGGAGGCTGCGGCAGCTTATGGTAAGATAGACGTTCTTTTTGCCAACGCGGGTGTAGCACAATTTGCACCTTCTGATCAGATAGACGAAGCCTTTTTTGACAACCAATTCAACATAAATATTAAAGGCCCTGTATTTTTAGTTAAAGAAGCTATTCCTTACTTAAACGATGGCGCTTCTATTATTTTTAATACCTCTATCGTACATCAGAAAGGTTTTGACGGTTCTGGAGTGTATAGCGCTTCAAAAGGGGCTTTGCGCTCTTATGCGCGTGTGCTCACTACAGAACTGGCACCACGAGGAATACGTGTAAACTCAGTTGCGCCAGGACCTATAGGTACGCCTATCTACTCTAAAATGGATGGAATGACCGAAGAGCAAGTACAAGAAATGGGTGCAGGTTTTGCGCAGAACGTTCCTTTAAAACGTTTTGGCGAGGCTCACGAGGTTGCAAAAGCAGTGGTATTTTTAGCAAGTAGCGACGCAAGTTATGTAAATGGTATCGAGCTAGAAATAGATGGCGGTATGAGTCAGATTTAATATTTAGACATCAAAATATTTCAAAAAGCTTCTCTTCGAGGAGCTTTTTGTATGATATAAAAAGTCGTTTCCTATGCGTGCATAGCAGTAGGTTTTGTAATTTTGAGGTTGTAATCGCACATACGCTTTCGCGAAAGCGTATGTATACAAAATCAAAAGTATGTACTTTAAGGAATTTGATATACGCTGGAGTGATATAGATGCAAACCGTCACTTGGCCAACTCGGCTTACGTAAATTTTATGTCTCATACGCGTATGGGATTTATGATAGAGAACGGGTTGAGTCAGAAAGAAATGGTACACTATAATATAGGTCCTGTAATTTTTCACGAGCAATTGTTCTTTTTTAAAGAAGCTTTTCAAGGCAAGCCTATACGTGTAAGTTTTGAGCTAGGCGGTTCTAGTGAAGATGGGATGTTCTTTAAGTTTGTTCACAATTTTTACGATCACAAAGGCCGTAATCTCGCCAGAGGAAGTATGCAAGGTGGATGGATGGATTTAAAAACCCGTAAGATGATATCGCTACCAGAAGACCTGCAACCTATGTTAGAAAAAGCGCCAAAAACGCCAGATTTTAAGATCCTTACTAGAGAAGATATGCGCGAGCACGGGCAGTCGCCTAGCGATCTGAAGGAATAGCGTAGACTATTATTATGTATAAAAAACTCCTTAAAGACTGAAATCTTTAAGGAGTTTTTACGTGTATCTTAATCTTTTATTCTTGATCGTAAAAAAATTGCTCCTGCACAATTTTTCCATCCTTCACTTGATATACGGCAATCTCTGATGATTTACTACGCTGGCCGCTTGGTTTATGTGTGGTGTCCATATCAAATCGCACTGAAAACCAATTATTTGCAACTGTTGGTTCACTGGCTTTACTACTGTGTACTTCAAAATTTTCTTCCCACCACTCTCCTTTTTTAGCAATTTCCTTCATTCCCTCAGCTTTTGGGTAAGATGACCAGTTGGGTTCTATACTAACAATTTCTGGGCTGTATAATTCTTGATAACAACGATCATAGTCTCCTTTATTACACCAGCTCACTAGGTTTTCTGCAATTTGTTTAGTTTTCATGTCTCTGCGATTTAGATTGTTTTGTCTAAAGATATAAAACTATTTAACCCTTTCAAAACTAGATTGTTAAACAAAATTAGTAACTGTATTTCAATTTTCAGTACATTTAGCATTAACCAACTAACCAATACAATTATGGAAGCATTTGACATTAACTGGCTAGCGCTTATCATTGCGGCGCTCATACCACTCGCTGTGGGCGCTTTATATTACGGCCCATTATTCGGGAAGGTATGGCAGAAGGAAGTCGGGATAAGCGATGAGGAGCTTAAAAAAGGAAACTATATTAAAATTTTCGGCCTTAGTTTAGTCTTTGCTTTTTTACTCTCCTTTACCCTTTGGGCACAGGTCATGATAGGAGGAGGCCCTGGCGAAGCTCACGGAGCAGATCCTTATCTTACCTTTAAACACGGTGCCTTTCACGGTGTTTTATTGAGCTTCTTTTTCCTGCTACCCATCATAGGTACTATTGCACTTTATGAGCGAAAATCTGCTAAATATGTGCTTTTAACCGTGGGATATTGGGCTATTTCTATGGGGTTAATGGGAGGAATTATTAACGCTTGGACATAAATTTTCTAGGAGGGTTTTCTAATTCCAAACAACCACTAGCTCAGAAAAATTCTATTTTTTAAAAGGAGTGTGCTGCTTAAAATCAGTCATTGTAATCTGACGAGCTAGTGGCTTAAAAAATACATTAGCCAGTATCTGCCTATGCTTTACATAACAAACGAGCGCTTCTGGAACTGCTCCTAACGTACTTTTAATTTCTGAGGCTGTACGCCCAAAATTTATTTGCTTTACGCCCAGCGATATTCCCAAGCGTACATAATCATTTAGCATTCTAGGATACAAACCTACTTCTTTACTACACGAATAATCCATCCCAATAAAATGGGCATCTAGACGATCTCCCACGTGAAAAGCAGTGCTAAAACCTATGATCTTATCATTTCTTGCGTAGGTGTTTAGATATACGTCCCGATAGCTATCGGGATCGCGAAAGCGTTGCTTTAATAACCCATACGTTTCAACGTTTAAAATTCCAGCCGTGTAGGTGGCATTGTCTAGCACATTCTGATACAACTGCTGAAGCTGTGGTGCTTGCTCAAGAATTTCATCTGCAGTAAGCGATCGTATTTGAAGGGATTTGCTCAACGTATCAGCCCTATTTATTTTAACCCGATACTTTGATTTTAATGCGTTTTTATAGGTCTCAAAATCTGACCAAATGACATCTAAAACCATATTAGGTGCTACCGCTACTTCTTGAAAAGTTTCATACGCTTGTTCTAAAGAATGGCTTATCTCCATATCCTTAATCATAAACACAGACGCCTTGCGCTTCTGGTTTAGGTATTCTAGAATTTCTGGAACTTGGGCGTATATCGTATACGTATCAGAGGGAGTACTTACAAAAACACCATAAGCGCCGCTCAAGAAAATATTTCCTAATAACAGTAGTCCTTTTTTACGATTATTTAGATAACATTGAACGCTATGCGCCACTCTCGCTGAAAACGAAAGCTGCTCTTTTGCCGTATCTAACCGTAGTTGAACAGACTGAAAAACAAGTAATGCGACAGGTGTTGTCTCCTCAAGAAGCAACACATAATCGCAATGAATATCCGAGTTTCCTTTTTCAAACGCTTCTAAAAAATCCTTAGAGAAATAGAAAGTGTCTGAACAAGCGAGCGTCTCAAATACCGAATCTGGTATCTCAGACACTTTTGTATAGTACTGTTTATTATGCTTTAACAATTGCTTCTTTCTTCTTTCGTGTACTCAAATATACACCAAGAAAAATGAGCGCTGCAGCCAGAATACGTATTGCAGTAAGCGTATCTGCTCCCAAGACAATGGCCGCAATTGTGGCAATGAGCGGTTGTAAATAAATAAAAGCGCCAAGCGTTGATGGTCTTAGTGTGCGTAGTGCAAATACATTAAATAAATACGTGAGGTAGGTCGTGCCTACAACTACAAAAGCCATAATAGCTATAGCCTTAGGTGGCAAGGTGGTCCATCGTACTTCTAAAAATTCTGAGAGCGCTACGGGAGCATTTGTAAAAACAGCGATTAGAAAAAGCCATTTCATTAATGTTATAGAGCTGTATTTTGCCGTAAGTGGCTTTACCAAGATGAGGTATACAGAATATGCCGTAGCATTAATAATAAAGAGTGCGTTTCCTAACTGTATATTGGGTGCGTTTTCTTGCACTTTTGCACCAAAGAGAATGAGCACTAGTGCCCCAATTAAACCTATACCGATACCAACGGTTTTAAGCCAAGTGATTTTCTCTTTAAGGAATATCGCACTAAGTATCAAAAGAATTACAGGCGATAAGGTTATGACTACACTACTGTTTATAGGGGTAGAAAGTGCCAGTCCCTTAAAGAACATAAGCATGTTTATAGTCATTCCAAAAAGTGCACAAGCTACTAATCGTAAGTAATCCTTCTTCTCTATTTTCTCTGATGGGAAAAATAAACTCGTGATCCAGAATAATACCGCAGCGCCAGAAACACGCAGCATAATAAACCCAAACGGGCTGATATATGTAGGCATTAAACCTTTTGCCAGCGTGTGATTAATCCCGTAAATAAAACTTGCGCCAAATGCAGCTAACAAGGCTAAATGGCGTTTAGACATCATTATTTATTAAAAGATGCAACTGCAGCCGCAACTACTTTCTTACTATTTCCCACAAAAATCTCACTTCCGTTAATCATTACTGGGCGTTTTAGAAATGTATACTGCTCAAGAATGAGTGCTTTATAATCTTCTTCTTGTAATGTCTGCTCGTGTAAGCCACGCTTTCTATACTCTTGCGCACGTTTACTGAACAAGGCTTCGTAAGAACCTTGCATCTCTTTCATCTCTTCGAGTTGAGATTCAGTAATAGCCTCATTTTTAATATCTTGAAGAGTCACCTCATCGCTAGGATTTATTTCTTTTAGAATTCGCTGGCAGGTAGAACACGTGGATAAATGATAGATTTTTTTCACAACAAACAGAGAATTATAGAATTGAGTTTAAAAATAGCGCCTATCTCCTTAGAAATAAATTATTTTTAAAGAAAAATAAACGATGTACGCATTTGATATCAACCTTAAGAATAGAGTAATCCTAAATAAATTTATGGAGAAATTTACTCCAGAGCAGCTCAATACAATTCCTAAGGGATTTAATAATAACCTCATCTGGAATATAGGTCACGTTGTAGCCACACAGCAATTATTAGTCTATGGTCTTTCTGGAAATACTCCTAAGGTGCCCGCTTATGTTATAGACAAGTATAAGAAAGGAACTGCGCCAGATGGCAATGCTAGTACTGAAGAAATTACAGAAATCAAAAGCTTATTATTTTCTACCCTAGAAACACTAGAATCTGATTACAACGCAAGCCTTTTTACAGATTTTAAAGAGTATACGTTAAGCACAACTGGCGGCACACTACATTCAATAGAAGAGGCGATTGAGTTTAATAACTTTCACGAAGGCTTACATTTAGGTAGCTGTCTTGCCTTGTCTCGGCTTATCTAAAGAGCAAGAAATCTTCTACATTATCCCAAGGAAGTGTGAGTTCTATTGAACCTTCTGCGTAAGTAGCGATCTCGTAAGTGTTATAAAAAAACAGTATTCCGCTTTCAGTAAATCCTATGTTTTCGGAGTAGGTAAATGTATCGTCTAGAAACCAGAACTGATCTATTGACCCGTGAGTTTTGATAAAATACGCTTTCGCGAAAGCGTATAAGCCCTCCTTATCTTCTGTGATTTCGTCTAGCGTAAGTAGTGCTCCCGTCTGAGCGTTTACATTTAAAAATTGAAACGTACTATTACCGTGCGCGCCTCCCGCCATTATATAACTATCTATGCCAATAGATAAAATATGCTTACTGGCGTACAACACAGATGTTGCGATAGACAGCTCATGGGCTTTAGTAAACTCGCTAGATTCTGGATAAGCTGTTAATGTGTTATTTACATACGTTTCTAGCGCGTCTTCTATGGTTTTTGCAGTTTGATTTATGTCAATAATCTGATCAATGACCATGCTATCTAACTTAGCATTTACAACCTGAGACAGATAATCAGGCGCAGTAACCTTGGTACATTCGACGGTGTATCTTGGGGCTTCGTGCACTAAGCAAGGATCACAATCTTGCCAAGAATACGTGTCGATCTCATACGCGTAAGGAACATCGGGAGTAAAATCACAAGCGGTTAGAAGTGCGCCTATACTTACATAATACAGCATTTTTTTACTAAACATGAGGCAAAGGTAGTCGCTATGATACGTTTTACAAGATGCTTTCTCATTTAGTATTTCCTGCGTAACTTGTCGGTATAGATAATAGGACGCTACGCATCACATATGAAATTTAATACGAAAACCATACACGGAAAACAACACCCTGATAAAGCCTATGGCGCGGTAATGCCGCCCATTTATCAGACGTCAACCTACGCTCAGACAAAGCCTGGAGAACATCTAGGGTATGCCTATAGTCGTTCTAAAAACCCAACAAGACATGCGCTAGAAAACAGTTTTGCTAGCTTAGAAAATGGTGAGTTTGGTCTTGCATTTGGTTCTGGGATGGCTGCTATAGATGCGGTTTTAAAACTTTTAGAACCTGGCGACGAAGTTATTTCTACAAATGATTTGTACGGAGGTACGTACCGATTATTTACTGGGATTTTTAAAAAGTTCGGTATTAAATTTCACTTTGTTGGGATGGAAGCAGCGCATACGATTGCGTATTACGTAAACCAAAAAACCAAACTGATTTGGGTAGAAACGCCTACAAATCCTATGATGAGTATTATAGATATCAAAGCTATAGCTCAAGTCGCTCAAAAGAACAAGATCCTCTTGGCGGTAGATAATACATTTGCAACCCCTTACCTGCAGCAACCACTGCTTTTAGGGGCAGATATCGTAATGCACAGCGCGACTAAATATATAGGAGGACATAGCGATCTTGTTATGGGAGCACTCGTTGTAAACGATAAGGATCTAGCAGATAGGCTTTATTTTATTCAGAATGCAAGCGGTGCTATTTGTGGACCACAGGATAGTTTTCTTGCGTTACGCGGCATTAAGACATTGCACGTTCGTATGCAAAGGCACTGCGAGAATGGAGAAGCTATTGCTCAATATTTAAAACAGCATCCAAAGGTAAACAAGGTATATTGGCCTGGTTTTGAAGATCACCCCAACCATCAGATTGCTAAAGAGCAAATGTCTGCTTACGGTGGTATGATCTCTTTTAATACTAAGGAAGACAGTCTTGAAAATACCATAAAAGTTTTAGAAAAGCTCAAGATTTTTACCCTAGCCGAAAGTTTAGGCGGTGTAGAATCTCTGGCAGGTCACCCAGTAACGATGACGCACGGCGCTATTCCTAAAGAAGAGCGTGAGAAAATAGGAGTTACAGATTCCCTAATTCGTTTGAGTGTGGGGATAGAGGATGTAGATGATCTTATAGCCGACTTAGAAAAT
>Ga0115565_10004089_pt1 | contig 10063 bp, 7 predicted proteins | sample COGITO_mtgs_1105_FD_87199 | JGI IMG/M metagenome (GOLD analysis project Ga0115565, IMG submission 87199) | Pelagic marine microbial communities from North Sea - COGITO_mtgs_110530 | ecosystem: Environmental > Aquatic > Marine > Epipelagic | place: Germany:Helgoland, sampling site Kabeltonne... | reverse complement strand
GTATCAGTGAAGAGGGACGGAAGCGCGGTTCCTGCTGGAATTGATCATAAATGGATTGCATGACCTTGCCAGACACATCCAATCCGGTCAGGTCCAATAATTCAAAAGGCCCCATACGAAAATTGACCGCTTCGCGCATCAAGCGGTCAACCTGGGAATGGCTTGCGGCTTGTTCCTCAAGAATTCTCAAACCCTCGGTGTAAAGACCTCGACCGGCATGATTGACCAGAAACCCAGGCTGATCCTGAGCGATTACCGCGCGATGTCCGGTGGTTTCTACGCACTCTTTGAGTCTATCCACTGTGCATTGGATGGTACGTACGGCAGAGATGATTTCCACCACTTTCATCACCGGCACCGGATTGAAAAAGTGCAAACCAGCTACTCTATCAGGGTTTTTACACTGTGCGGCAATATCTGCTATCAGCAGTGAGGAGGTATTGCTGGCAAGTATTGCAGAAGGGGCAACTATCGCTTCAAGGTCGGCGAAAAGACGCTGTTTAATGTAGAGGTCTTCGATGATGGCTTCCACGACAATATCGCAATCGACGATATCTGAGAGCTGGGTGCAAGGCACAAGATTGCCAATGGCTGCATCAGCCTCTTGTGGACTAATACGACTCTTATTGGCTTTGTGTTGAAACATGTCTGTGATGAAGGTGTTGGCTGCTTTCGTTGCGCCGGCAGTCGCATCAAAAAATTTTACTCTGTGGCCTGATTGGGCAAACAGTTGCACAATCCCTCGACCCATGGTGCCTGCACCAATAACCGCTACAGTTAGTTTTGATTTGTTTGTCATAATTTTTGTGCTCGGTTTATTTACCTGCAAAATCGGGCTTACGCTTTTCTATAAATGCCTGCATACCCTCGGTCTGATCGGCGGTATCAAATAGCTGTAAAAAAGCTTGATGCTCAAGCGCTAAGGCTTCTTGCAGGGGAAGATCTGGCCCCTGTGCCAAGGTGCGCTTTATGGAGCTGATAGCTTTGGGCGGCATTGCCGTGACTCTATTTGCCAACTGGAGGGCTCGATCAATGGCTTGACCTTCCTCGACCAGGTCGCTGGCTAGCCCTAGTTGGTAGGCACGCTCACCGGTTAGCATCTCGCTGCACATTAGCATAAGACTGGCAACGGGCTTGCCGATGGCTCTGACTAGCCGCTGGGTACCGCCAGCTCCTGGCATAATGCCCACATTGGCTTCGGGCTGACCAATGCGGGCGCTCTTGTCGACAACGATAACGTCGCACATCATCATCAGTTCGGAGCCAGCGCCCAGGCAGTAGCCATTAACTGCAGCGATAACTGGTTTCTGGCAACTGGCTACTGGTTCCCAGTAACCGGTCAAGTTGAGTTCAGCGACTTGCTGTGAATTTTTGTCTACTAGCAGTTTCAAGTCTGCACCTGCGGCAAAGACCTTCTTACCACCGGTGACAATAATAACGAGAATGTTGGGGTCATTAGAGAGTGCTTGAAAAGCGCTGGCAATGCCGCGGCGCATGGCGAGGTCCAGGGCATTACGTTTTTCCGGTCGGTTCATCACTACCAGGCCAATAGGGCCTTCCCGCTCTACACGTACCGGTGCAGACAAGGCCTTATCTTGGTTCTGTTGCTGATCCTGTGTTTGTTCAGACATAGTTTGCCTTTTGAATTTTGTACTTAATGCGGTTTGGTCAATAGTGGCCCGTTACAGCCTTTCAACAATCATGCTGGGAGCCTGGCCGCCGGCTGCGCAAAGTGTTACCAGGCCGCGCTGTAGTTCGCGTCGTTCCAGTTCGTCGAGCAGCGTTCCTAGCAAAATGGCACCGGTGGCGCCAATCGGGTGGCCCAGCGCGATTGCGCCGCCATTCACATTGAGTTTGTCGTGACTGACGCCCATTAATTTCATGAAACGGAGGGGGACTACAGCAAAGGCTTCATTCACTTCAAACAGGTCAATGTCATCTATGGTGAGACCGGCATTGTCGAGTGCTTTGCGTGCTGAAGGAACGGGTTCGTTTAAATTGTATTCGGGGCTACCACCCGCCGTTGCGCAAGCGACAATTTTTGCCCGAGGCTTCAGGTTGTATTTTTGGGCGTATGCTGGTGAGGCGAGCACAATGCCAGCGGCGCCATCGACAATGCCCGAGGCGTTGCCGGCGTGGTGAACGTGGTCGATCTCAAGATCTGGCCATTTCATTCGGGCGACTTCACCAAAGCTGTGGGTGTCATCCATTGGATAGTTCATAAATTGGCCAAAAACGGGCTGTAGATTGGCCAGCTTCTCGACTGTGGTGCCTGACCTAGGGTATTCATCTTTTGCCAGTGCTAGTGAACCATCATCGTGGTTGATGGCAATCAGGCTATTGTCAAAATAGCCATTTTTTATAGCTTGGCTGGCACGCTGTTGGCTGGCTGCGGCAAATGCATCGACATCCCTGCGACTGAAACCTTCCTCGGTGGCGATAACATCGGCAGAAATACCGACACTGGTCATAGGGTGTTTTTTGCGCAGATGGAGGTTGTGTTGGTCGGTGGCCATATTTGGGCCTTCTGGTATCGACATCATTTCAACCCCACCGGCTACTACCAGGTCATGCATGCCGCTGGCGATGCTATTGGTGGCAAACATGGTGGCCACCAAGCTTGAGCCACAAAAATGATCGAGCGTGGTACCGCTGCTGTGCAACCAGCCTGAGTCGAGAGCTGCCATACGTGCTATATCGCCGCGCTGTTTGCCAGCGGGGTTGCCGCATCCGATGATTACGTGCTCGATATTTGCAGTGATCAATTGATTGCGGTCTTCCAGTGCGCTCAAGACCTGAGAAAGTAATCGTTGAGGGTGTATGCCCGCTAAGCTGCCTTTTTCCGCGTGGCCTAAACCCCGTGGGCTGCGCGCTGCATCTATAATCCATACTTCATTCATATAAATTCTCTTTTTCAGAAAAATTCTTGTTTACAAGCTCTTTGTTTAAACGCTCCCTAATAAAAATTGGTGGTCGGTTATAAAGCAAATGGGTTTCAATGTTGATCAAGATAGTGTCATCGGTATTGCCCTGCTGGCGCTTCTCTTTCTCTACTGCTTCGGATTTATGATAAATCAAATCTTATATATGCACTGCATTGCATTTAACTTTACATCAGTGTTAACATAAAATCAATAATGGAAAGGCGCTCACCCGGCTTTAGATAAGGTAATTATTTTCATCTTTACTTGACTGAATAACTGGCTATTTCTAGCTGTAACTAGGGAACACGATAGTGAATTTTGATTTTTCGGATGACCAGAAATCTTTGCAGGATGAAACGCACCGTTTCCTGCGTGATCGTTGCGATTTGTCAGTCGCTCGCATAGTGCTGGATGATCAGCAACAAGCTTATTCAGAGACTGTTTGGCGCGAAATGGTTGAGTTGGGTTGGACTGGGATTACGATTCCTGAACAATACGGCGGCATCGGTCTGGGTTATCTGGAGTTGTGTGTAATGGCAGAGGAGATGGGACGCTTTCTAGCCCCGGTGCCCTTTTCATCAACCCTCTACCAATTCTGTGAGGCCCTATTAAATGGTGCTAGTAAAACGTTGAAGCAAGAAATACTCCCGCAAGTGGCAGCAGGTAAGTTGATTGGGACGATGGCGTTTGCGGAGGGAATTGGTTTTCCTGACCCTGACCGTATCGGTGTGAGATTTAAGGCGGGGAAGCTCTACGGTGACAAGTGGCCGGTAGCTGATGCGATGATAGCTGGTGCTGCAGTGGTGCTCGCTGTCAACGAGGATAATGATCCCTGTCTGTGTTTTCTAGATCTTGATCAAGAGGCGGTGCATCGCCGTCAGCTGGAGTCTGTCGATCCGAGTCGCAGTCAAGGGGGACTGGAATTTTTTGGTGCAGAGGCTGAGAACCTGACTGCTTTTGAGGGTGGGTCTGGTAAGAGTGGTTGGCAGCTGTTTCAGCGAGTATTGAACGCTGCTGCAGTACTATTTGCCTTTGAGCAGATCGGTGGTGCCGATGCTTGCTTGGCTGCCGCCACCGAGTTTTCCCGTGAGCGGCATGCCTTTGGTCGTCCTATTGGATCGTTTCAAGCGATTAAGCACAAGCTTGTCGATGTCTACGTGGCTAATCAGCTGGCCCGCAGTAATGCTTATTATGGAGCCTGGGCGCTGGCTACGGGTGCTGAAGAATTGCCCTTGGCTGCGAGCGTGGCACGCGTGAGTGCTACACAAGCTTATGAGTATGCTGCCTCTGAAAATATCCAGGTGCATGGTGGTATGGGTTTTACTTGGGAGGCCGATTGTCACTTGTATCTGCGTCGCTCTCGGACGTTGGCACTGCTTATTGGTAGTTCAGGTTTGTGGAAAAAGCAGGTGACCAGTGAGTTGCAACGAAAGTTTGTTTGACGCCCGTTTTCACCGCTAAGCCGTTTTTATCACTGGCCCAAGACTAAAACTATCCCATTGGAGAGACCATGGATTTTGATGATACACCAGAGGAAGCTGAATTTAGGCTTGAAGTCAAAAATTGGCTTGCTGAACAGGCTCCTGTCTATAACTTGAAAAATGTCGATGATCTTAGCTTTGAGCAGCGACTCAGTCTCGGGCGCGAATTTCAGGCAGGCAAAGCTGAGAGAGGGTACGCAAAAGTAACCTGGCCCCAGGAGCTGGGTGGTATGGGTGGTACGCCGATGCAGGCGGTTATCTATGACCAGGAAGAGGAGAAATACAATTTTCCGACGCTCTTTTTTGGTATCAGCCTGGGTATGCCAATCCCAATTTTGCGTCGGTTTGCTTCGGAGGAGCAGAAGAAGCGTTATCTGATACCGGCATTACGGGGGGAAGAAATTTGGTGCCAGCTCTTTTCAGAACCATCAGCGGGTTCTGATCTCGGGGGTATCAGTCTGCGAGCGGTTAGAGAGGCCGATGAATGGGTTCTCAATGGCCAAAAGATATGGACTTCTTATGCTCATATCTCCGATTTTGGTGTCATAGTAACGCGGACAGATCCCAGTTTGCCGAAGCACCAGGGTATGACCTATTTTTTTGTTGATATGAAATCTCCAGGTATCGAAGTTCGGCCTATCAAGCAAGCAGCCGGTAGTGGTGAGTTTTGCGAAGTCTTCTTTAATGATGTTCGAATTCCAGATACTGCCCGTTTGGGTGAAATAAATGGTGGTTGGCCGGTGGCGATAGCAACCCTGATGGAGGAACGGTTTGGCGTATCAGAGGCTGCAGGCGGAGGTGCGTCATTGGAGAATACGGTGCGTTTCCTGCATCGTGAATTCAGTGATAGTCAATCTGGTTTAAATGATGCCTGTGTTCGCGAAAAAATCGCCGACTGGCACGTTGCAGAGTCGGGCATCAACAATTTCTATGCGCGCCTTCTGACTGGGCTGTCTCAAGGGCAGCTGCCTGGCCCTGAGGCCGCATTAAGCAAGCTTGTTATTGCCCGGAAATTGCAGACCCAGTCTTCCGATATTATGGATATCTGTGGCCCGGCGGGGGCTATTTACCCTGACTCCCAGGTCTCGCGAGCAAATGACTTCCGTGTTGCCTGGTTGGAAGCTGCCGGTTATCGCATTGCGGGTGGTACCGATGAAATACTGAAAAACACCATCGCAGAACGAGTGTTGGGTCTGCCAGGTGATATACGGGTGGACAAAGATATTCCTTTTGAGAAGCTCAAATAACTGTCTGATTAATGACGTCATTGGCCCCGGTGTTGGAACACTGTCTTATGGATAGACTTTTTGTGGAGAAATTTGGAAATGGCTGATACAGCTTTGGAGATAAGTCTTGCACAGTTTCTGGCACCGATACAAGGTGTTGTGGGCAGAGCTGCGGCAGCTTTGGCGAGAGCCTGTTCTGTCAATGGCAAGATTGATCCCTACCAATTGGATCAACACCAGCTGGCCAGTTATGAGCTTGCACTAATCTATGCCGAGCTGCGGGCCGCGATAACTGCTAATGAAGCTTTAACTGAAGGTGCGCCAGAGTTACAGAAGTCGCTCTGCAATCTGTATATGGCCAATGCGATTGCATCAATTAAGGGTCGGCTGGAGCCCTTATTATCTGATTTTGGGCTTGATCAGACTGAGTTTGATGTAGTATTTGCTAGTGACAACTTAAGAGCCTCGCTGCGTTTTCATGCTGAGCCTGCTCGGCTGGCTAACATCGGCCAAGCTGTTATCGATTGCGGTGGCGATACCGGCCAGCTTGTTCTCGATGAAGAGAAATTGATTATGCAGGATGCTTTTCAGCGAATCGCAGCCGATGTAATCAAGCCCCTGGCAGAAGATATTCACCGGCAGGATTTAACTGTACCTGAGACCATTTTACAGCCACTGCGTGAGATGGGAGTTTTTGGGCTCTCAGTGCCGGAAAAATTTGGCGGTACAGCACCGGATGATCAGGACGATCATCTCACCATGATAGTAGTCACTGAGGCGCTGTCCGAGGCTTCACTTGCTGTGGGGGGTAGTCTGATTACGCGTCCCGAAATATTGACTCGGGCACTGCTTAGTGGCGGTACTGAAGAACAAAAGTCCCATTGGTTGCCGCAGATTGCGGCGGGTAGCAAGCTCTGTGGTATTGCGATTACAGAACCGGACTACGGATCAGATGTGGCCGGACTTTCCTTGAAGGCAGCGCGCACCGAGGGTGGTTGGTTGCTCAATGGTGCCAAGACTTGGTGTACCTTTGCGGGTAAGGCTGAGGTGTTGTTTGTTATTGCCCGTACAGAGTTGGATAAGTCCCTTGGACACAAAGGCTTAAGTGCATTGCTGGTGGAAAAATCCAGTACCGAAGACCATGAATTTACCGTTGAGCAAGCACAGGGCGGGCGCTTGATTGGTAAAGCAATTCCGACTATTGGCTATCGTGGGATGCACTCCTACGACTTGGCTTTTGAAGATTATTTCGTTCCCGATGGAAATCTCATTGGTGGTAAAGAAGGATTGGGTAAAGGTTTCTATCTGGCAATGGAGGGTCTTACCGGAGGACGTATCCAGACCGCGGCGCGGGCATCTGGGGTGATGCGTGCCGCTATGGGAGCAGCTGCCAGATATTCGCAGGATCGTAGAGTGTTTGGTGTGCCACTGGGGAGTTATCAATTGACCCAAGTCAAATTGGCGCGGATGGCAGCTCAGGTTGCCGCTTGCCGTTATTTTACCTACAGCGTTGGCAGACTACTTGATGCCGGGCAGGGCAAAATGGAAGCTAGTCTGGTGAAGTTGTTTGCTTGCCGCTCAGCGGAGTGGATTACCCGAGAAGCCCTGCAGATTCACGGTGGTATGGGTTATGCCGAAGAAACACCTGTGAGCCGTTATTTTGTCGATGCTAGAGTACTTTCCATCTTTGAGGGCGCAGAGGAGACCCTGGCGTTAAAAGTGATTGCTCGTGAACTGCTTAATCATGCTTTGAGGGCCGCTACCCTGCGAGAAAATGAGGTGCAGGGCTGATGGGTATTTTATCCGGTATGCGTGTGGTTGAGGTTTCAGCATTTGTTGCGGCTCCTTCGGGTGGACTAACCCTGGCCCAAATGGGTGCCGAAGTGATTCGCATTGATGATATTCGAGGTGGTCTTGATTATCGGCGCTGGCCTGTGACTGAAGACAATGTCAGCTTGTTTTGGCAGGGTCTGAATAAGAATAAGCGCTCTGTCGCGATTGATATTCGTAACCCTGAGGGGCGTGAGCTTGCTAAGGCCATAATTTGTGCACCAGGGGAAGAGGCGGGATTACTGCTGACTAATTTTCCACCTAAGGGGTGGTTGAGTTATGAAGCATTGTGTAAAGCCCGTGAAGATCTGATTCAGCTGACTGTTCAAGGTAATCGACAGGGTGGTTCAGCGGTTGACTATACCGTTAACCCTGCCATTGGCGTGCCTTTTTTTACCGGGCCCGAGGATGCTGATGATCCAGTAAATAGTGTTATACCTGCCTGGGATTGTATTACCGGGCAGATGGCGGTCTCGGGTTTGCTGGCCGCCGAGAGGCACCGAAGGCTGACTGGTAAAGGCCAGCATATAAAGCTGGCGCTGGAAGATGTGGCCATGGCAACCATGGGCAATCTAGGTTTTATCGCTGAGGCCGAATCGGGTATTAAACGCGAGAAGCCGGGCAATTATTTATTTGGCGCTTTCGGTCGTGATTTTGTCTCGTCGGATGGTGTCCGCATTATGATTGTGGGCCTGACGCCCAAGCAATGGTCAGGGCTTTGTAAGGCCACCGATACGGTTGAAAGTATGCAGGCTTTAGCGCAGCGTCTGGACTTGGATTTTAGTCAGGAGGGGGATCGATTCAAGGCCAGGCGGGAGATTGCGGATCTGATTGAAATCTGGGTGGCAAGCCAGAAGATTAACGATATTGATAGCGACTTTACTGCTCACGGTGTTTGTTGGAGTCGCTACCAGAGTGTTAAAGGCATGCTTGATAACAACCCTAATTGCTCTGCCCTCAATCCGATGTTTGAACGGCTGGCACAGCCTGATGTAGGCAGCATGTTGATGGCGGGTTCTCCTCTGGAGTTTGAGCAAGTTGACCGTCAAGCCGTGGCCGTGGCGCCTCGCCTCGGCGAGCACACCGACCAGGTATTGTGTGAATTGCTGGGATTAGGCGATGGAGAAATAGGCCGCTTACACGATCAGGGTGTAGTCGGTGGCTAGTGTAAAAAATACTGTTGAGTATTACGTTTTTACGGTGGATGTTTCATTTATTTAAATAAAGTTAACAGGAGCTTTACAATGAATTTTGATAAAAAAGTGGTGATTATCACTGGTGGTGGACAAGGTATTGGTGAAACCTACGCGAAGAGTTTTGCCGCCGACGGCGCCAAAGTCGTGATTGCTGAATTGAACGAAGAGGGGGGGCGTCGCGTCGCTGATGAGATTTGTCAGATGGGTGGCAAAGCGGCTTTTATCAAGACCGATGTTTCCTCAGAAGACAATGCGACAGCAGCGGCAATATTCGCCAAAGACACTTTTGGTGGTATTGATATCCTAGTTAACAATGCTGCGATCTTTTACGGTATGAAATACGACACGTTGTTAAATGTTGATATGGATTACTACTATCAAATCATGAAAATCAATATGCATAGCCCGCTGGTGATGACCCGTGCTGTGGTTAGCTATATGGATGAAAGAGGGGGTGGAAGTGTGATCAACCAGTCTTCAACCGCAGCTTGGAAAACTCAGGGCGGCTATTATGGTGTTTCCAAGTTGGGGGTGCAGGGCTTAACCATGTGTCTGGCCAGTGAATTAGGCGAACGTAATATTCGGGTTAATGCGATCGCGCCGGGCCCTTGTGATACAGAGGCCACGCGACAGGTACCCGAGGAAATCCTTAGTCATGTGATTAACGGTCTAGCACTTAAGCGCCTTGGTGAGACCGATGATATTGTTAATATGGCTAAGTTCTTGGCGTCTGAGGAAGGTGCTTGGATTACCGGTCAGACCTTTCGTGTTGATGGCGGAGATACTATGCTACCAGCGTAATTATTTAACCTTTATTTGGGAAAAAATTTATTTCATTATAAGAGGAAGCTCTTATGCAAATCAGAGACGCGTTTATTTGTGAGCCGGTTCGTACGGCAGTAGGGACATTTGGTGGGGCTTATAAAGATATTAGTGCACAGTTTTTAGGTGCGGCAGTGGTTAAGGGGATGCTTGAAAAATCCAAATTGCCAGCCGATGCAATAGACGATGTATTGTTCGCCCAGTGCTATGCAACCATGGATGCGCCGGCGCTGGGCCGTGTCGTAGCTCTGGATGCGGAGCTTCCTATCTCGGTGGGTGGGCTGCAGCTTGATCGCCGCTGTGGCTCGGGTTTGCAGACGCTGATTTATGGTGTTCTTCAGGTAGCCACTGGTGCATCTAATCTGGTTGTAACAGGGGGGGCAGAATCAATGAGTAACGCGCCTTTCTACTCAACCAAGGCTAGGTGGGGTATCAAGACGCCTGCACTTGAGCTCAATGACGCTCTTGCTCAGGGGCGAGTGACTGCCGGTGGCGTCAACTTTCCTGTAGCTGGTGGTATGTTGGAAACTGCGGAAAACGTGCGCAAAGATTACAGCATTTCCCGTGAGGAGCAGGATATGTTT
>Ga0115565_10004087_pt1 | contig 10066 bp, 5 predicted proteins | sample COGITO_mtgs_1105_FD_87199 | JGI IMG/M metagenome (GOLD analysis project Ga0115565, IMG submission 87199) | Pelagic marine microbial communities from North Sea - COGITO_mtgs_110530 | ecosystem: Environmental > Aquatic > Marine > Epipelagic | place: Germany:Helgoland, sampling site Kabeltonne... | reverse complement strand
CCATCATTATCATCATCCATATCAGTATTGTCTCCCATACCATCTCCATCTGTGTCAGTATCTTCATCATCATCTAATGGAAAATCATCTTCGGTATCGGGCGTGCCATCGTCATCATCATCAGTATCAGCATTATCTCCAATACCATCGCCATCTGTATCTATATTTTCATTCTCGTTTAATGGAAGGTCATCATCAGTATCTGGTGTACCATCGTTATCATCGTCTACATCTTCGTTATTGCCAGTGCCGTCTTTGTCGGTATCAGTATCCTCATTCTCATCAAATGGAAAGTCATCATCCGTGTCTAACGTACCATCGTTATCATCATCTATATCCTCGTTATCGCCAGTGCCATCTTTGTCGGTATCAGTATCCTCATTCTCATCAAAGGGAAAGTCATCATCGGTATCCAGCGTACCATCATTATCATCGTCTGCATCGCATTGGTCAGCAATAAAATCATTATCATTATCATCCCCAGAAATGGTAAGTACAGCGGTATCAACTGTTATATTTCCAGTAGTATCAATTAATGTAACTGTTAATGTATATGCTCCCAAATCTGCACAATCAAAATTTGTACGGTCTATATCTGTAGTAGCTATTGCACAGTTATCATCAGAACTACTAATAATATCTTCTGGCTGTATAGTAAGAAAACCATTAGCATCTAAGTTTAATACTGCATCTTGTGTAACGAGTATTGGGTTTGTTGCATCTTCTATTGTCACCACTGCTGTGGTTGTATTATTATTTCCGCTAGGATCCGTAACTGTTAATGTTACCGTGTTTGCGCCAATATCTGTACACCTAAAATCTGTCTGGTCAAGAACAAATGTCATCGAAGGACAATTATCAGTTGAACCATTATTTACCTGAGCGGGTGTTACAGTAATGTTTCCCGTGGCATCTAGTTGAACTGTAATATCTTGTGCAATTGCAACCGGATTAATCTGATCTAGCACAGTAACCTCAGCATTAGCAGTTGCTATGTTCCCGTTGTTGTCTGTTACAGTTAGGGTAACTGTATTCGGATTGGATGTAATGTCTGAACAGTTAAATTCTGTTTTATCTAGTACTAAAGAAGCTATCCCAAAGGAATCATTTGAACCATTATCTACAAGTTCTGCTGTGGTGACTCCTATACCAGAAGCATCCAATAAAACAACTACATCTTGAGCAATTGCATTAGGGTTCGTGGTGTCTTGTACTTCAATATCCATACTGTATGAAGTTGTACTACTACCACCACGAGAATCTACTACTCTGAAAGTAAAACTAGCATAGGGATTACCCAAAGAATTAGGTGGGGATATAAAATTTAATAACGTGATATCTTTAATTAGCGTTCCATCAAAAACATCGGATCCGTCGTATTCAAGATCTCCATTTGTTTCCATTGTTACGATACTTATTCCACCAAAAGTATCTCCGTCTGTGTCATTGAATAGAAAGTCATTATTACTAAAAATATGATTAGAACCGCTCTCTATTTGAATTTGACTATTTGCACTTGTTGGTTTGTTGTTATTAACTACTGTAATTGTAAATACTCTAGTAGTCGACTCATCAAAAAGATCTGTAGAACGTACGGTAATATTATAATTACCTGGAGTCAAAAGCGAAGAATTTGCTACAACTAGGTTATTCCCGTTTACGGTAAATCTTCCACCCCCATTGTCTGCTAGTGAGTAATCATGCTTATCATCAGGATTATTGCTATCTGCTGTAGTAAGAATACCAATATTAGTGTTTTCAATTGCCCCTTCGCTAGTTGACGCATTGGACAATTGTATATCGGTTGGTGCTTGATTATTATTAATAACACCAATAGAAACAGTTGTTATTCCAGACTCTGCACCATTATCATCTTGAACTAACTTATACGTAAAAGAATCTATACCTTCAAAATTAGTTGTAGGTGTATATATAAAACTACCATTATTAGTATTTAGCGTTACATTCCCGTTGGTGACGTTTGAAACTTGAACTATAGTAAAATCGTCAAGATTTGCATCATAATCGTTACTAAGAATGCCCTCTATAAAGTCTACGCTTAATGTTGTGTTGGGTGCAGTACCATATGAATCATCTTGTGCAGATGGCGGTATTGGATTATCAGAGGCAGGAGCATACTGCATATTTCCAAAAGTAACGCCACCCTGAGAATAATTATAGAATCCAAACCTTCCTGCGGGAAATTCTGAAACTCCAGCATCTGCGGCAGTGACATTAAATTTTTCAACGTCATTTACCTTTATTCGTATTCTATTTGCTGTATAAAGAATTTCGATTTGATAAGTAACCCCTGGTGACCAAGGATCATTGTTTGGTCCTTTGGCTATTAAGGTTCCTGGTACGGCTTCAAAATTTGATGCTCTATCTTTATAATAAAGTAGATGAGCACCACCACTACGAACGCCCATATTCACACCTGCCTTATCCCACGACCAAATATAAGTATCATTAACACCATTAAAACCAAAGGCGAAACCAATATCGTCATTATCTGTTTCTCCAGCATTAACAGTAATTGTGCCTTTAAATACTTGATTTAAAAATCCAGAATCTGCGCTTAGTAAGTACACTGGCTCACTAGTATTATTGGATTGGTATGCGGTACGCCCTGTTCCATCTGGGTAAGTCCATGCACCAGCACCTCCTTCGTTTACCTCCTCAAAAGTTCTCAAATCTGAAAAAGTTAGAGACTGGAGGGTATATGCATAATTCTGTATTGTTTCTCTAAAGGCTATTGTAGATTCCATGACGCCTGTTTTATATTCCAAATCCCAATCGGCATTTAAGGAGGCATGCCCTGTTAAATTGGTTGATGCTGCCACATCCATGCCAGTAAGTGTAGACAATAAGTCGACAGTTTTTTTCCCCTGACTTGTCTCTGCTATAGAGCAACCGTACAACAATAAATCGGCAGTACTTGAAACATGACTCTTCCACAAATTCAATTCTTTCTTGATCATATTCAAATCATCTTCCCAAAAATTATCTGAACCTAAAATTATCTTAGCTTGTTCTCCATGACCAACTATATGTATAGACAGAAGATCTTTATGATTTTGAATTTCCGTTGTCATTTTTTGAATTCCTTCATACTTTTCTGGATTCAATAAAACAACTTTGGTATTTGGCAAACGAATGCTTTTCTCAAACAGACTAAAGTCTTTTAAGGAACTATCTATAAAAACTAAGTGAGAAATTTTCTTGTTTAGACTAGCTGTATCTTTAATAAGCGCTTTAAATTCTTTGCTTACAGAAATTAAATCTTTATTTTCTGTACCAGTTTGTTTAGCTATCGTACATATTGGTTTAAACAATTCATCTCCTTCAAAATTTGCAAAACTTAGTGTTTGTAAAGTACATAAGATAAAAATTAGTATTGCAATAGGAAAGTCGGTTTTTGTGCTCATTTATTGGCTGTATTACAAGTTAAGAACACAAATTTATTAAAAATATAAGAATTAGATTACTTATGTTGTAATATTTATTTTTCTGTTTGTGTATTTATTATTTTTTAAAAGTGTTATTCGACGTTTTTGAGAGAGACCAAAAACCACCTAAATGGCTATTGAGCGTATTTAGTTTAAACCTGTACTAGTTGAATTAAATATTACTAAAAATGAAGAAATTCTGTAAGGGCAGTTGCCAAAAATACGTTGCTAGAAAGCAAAAAGCCTCCAAATCTATGAAGGCTTAAATTACTGGGTTGAGAATACCAAATTTAAACCTTAGTACGCTTGCCTGGCAGGCAAGAGGTCTAAACCAATTAAATTTTTTGAGCTAGAACTAAACAAACTCACACGTACTATAGTAACTGTTACCTTTATCTCATTTAAATTGAACAGCCTTAGTATCTATTTAAAATAACTTCACTAGCTATTCATAGATCTTAACCCTCTTGATTAAAAAATGACCCAAATAACATTTTAAAATATTTATTCAGGTGTCTTGCTAGCGTTCGTTTCTTTCTAATAGCGCATATAGCAATTAGCATGCTATAATTTGAAGTTTAGAAATGCAATCGGCTAAAGCATGGGCTTCGCTAACAGTTGGGTTTCTTGAAAGATTATCCGTTCGTTTTAAGCAAGTAACGAACTGTTTTCTTTCTTTGGAAAAATATCAGTTTTTCATGGATTTGGAGTGCGGAATATTTCCCGCAGTCGTTATTTTATAAGGGGTAACTTCTAAATACGCCTGTATGCCCTAGGTTTTCTCAAAGGTTAGTATCTTTTTGTTCGCTATAAGCAATTGCCTATCTCTTTCTATTTTAGAGACGTAAAGTGAACAAAAGCGCATTTGTTTTCTTTCAATAGTATTACTGGACAGATCTATGAAAATAGGGGAATCATGTCCTTTAAAAATACTGTCTTGAAAAACGTCCGTTTAAAGGGACTTTTGAAATTTGGCTTGTTCTCTATTAAGTTTACTATTATTTCTAACCTAATTGCTGATTAATGCGGTAACTTATCCTTGAACACCCCATAAAGAAATGTACCTAAAATAGAAGCAAAAATCACCACTAAAATAGGAGCATATCCTGCTCCAACCAACGTAAACATAGGTCCAGGACAAGCACCTGCTAATGCCCAACCCAAGCCGAAGATGATGCCGCCAAACATATAGCGATTGAAGCTTTTAGCTTTAGGATTAAAATGAATTTTCTCACCGTAGAACGATTTAATATTTAACCGTTTTATCAATTGCACCATTACAATTCCGATAACCAAGGCAGAACCTATAATACCGTACATGTGAAATGATTGAAATTTAAACATTTCGTAAATACGAAACCATGAAGCTGCTTCTGACTTGAACATTGTAATGCCAAATACTATTCCTATAAATAGATACGATAGTGTTCTCATGTTTTAAAATATTAAGGGGAATATAAAATTAATCATTATCAGACCTCCGATAAAAAAACCAATAACCGCTATAAGTGATGGCAATTGTAAATCGCTTAATCCTGAAATTGCATGACCCGAAGTACATCCGCCAGCGTACCTAGCACCAAATCCTACTAGGAGACCGCCAACAGCTAAAATCAAAAGACTTTTTATATTAGTAAGCGCGCTTAAATCAAATAGCTCATCTGGAAGATATGCATTACCTGCGCTATTAAAACCCATAGCTTGTAGGTCGGTTATCGTATCTGGATTAATGGCAACAGCAGTATCACTAGAAAGAAGATAAGACCCAATAAACCCGCCAATTATTGCTCCGACAACAACAATAAGATTCCAACGTTGTGTTTTCCAATCGAACTTAAAAAAATCGGCCTTGTCTCCTGCACCACACAGGGTACACATAGTTCGCAAGTTTGCTGACATTCCGAAGTTTTTTTCCACCATCAGTAATAAAAACATAATTAACGCAATCATAGGGCCTGCCACATACCAAGGCCAAGGTTCATATATCCAATCCATACTTAATTTTTAATATTATAAAGGAAAGTGAATTACTACTGAAAGTCAGTAACCTTTCAACCAACCAAAATTTATAGTTCGGGTGCTACACTTTTGCCTGTCCACCCGTTATACCTTCTAATAAGTTACATGTATTAGCAATACTAAATTACGCAATGGTGTTACATGCTTTTATGCTATGTTAAACACTACGACTATACATATAAAAGTTTTTTATTCTTATCTTATTTTGCTCTATTCTGCTAAAATTTCATGCGTTGAGGTACTCTTTTGCTGCTGCACTCTCTAATACTCCCTCTGGCCATTCTTTATACGTTTGGCAACGACACTGATAGTTTGCTCATCTTTTAAAATTAGATCTTGCTATTATTTTACTTTCCCGTTTTCTGTAAAATTTATAATGTTGTTGGACATACAAATTTAGAGACTGATATTCCTGCTTCCTTAATTGCTTTGAAACCACCTTTGACATCAACTAGGTTATGAATTCCTCGGCTTTTTAAAATTGAAGCTGCAATCATACTTCTATACCCACCTGCGCAATGCACATAAAAAGTTTTATCGGATGGAAATTCTGCCAAATGGTCATTTAAAAAATCTAACGGTGTATTGTTCGCATCTAGAACATGTTCCGATAAATACTCCGTTTTTTTTCTAACATCAAAAACAGGAAGTTTGTCTTTATCCAAAGTATCTTTTAATTCAGTAGCAGTGATAGAACTAACCACATCATAATCTAAAGTAGCCTGCTTCCAAGCCTCAAAGCCGCCTTCTAAATACCCAATGGTTTTATCAAAACCAACTCGTGAGAGTCTTGTTATAGCTTCTTCTTCAGTACCTTTTGGCGCAACTAGTAAGATGGGCTGCTCCACATCTGCAATAAGTGCTCCTACCCAAGGGGCAAAACTACCATCAAGTCCTATAAAAATAGAACGAGGAATATGCCCTTTGCCAAAATCATTTTGGTGCCTAACATCTAAAACTATAGCTCCTGTTTCATTTGCAGCAATTTCGAAAGCTTCTGGTGATAAGGCAGTAGTTCCTCGCTTAAGAACTTCTTGAATATCTTCATATCCCTCTTTATTCATTTTTACATTCAATGGGAAATATTGTGGCGGTGGTAATAGCCCTTCTGTTACTTCATTAATAAATTCTTCTTTTGTCATGTCTGCACGCAAAGCATAGTTCATACTTTTTTGGTTGCCCAAGGTATCCACCGTTTCTTTCATCATATTCTTACCACACGCTGAACCCGCACCATGGGCAGGGTAAACAAGTACATCATCTGCTAACGGCATTATTTTTTTTCGTAAACTTTCAAATAAAAAGCCTGCCAAATCTCTTTCTGTTAGTTTGCCCATTCTTTGAGCAAGGTCTGGACGACCAACATCTCCTAAAAAGAGTGTATCTCCACTAAAAATTGCATGATCTTTTCCGTCTTTATCCTTCAAGAGGTACGTGGTACTTTCCATAGTATGACCAGGCGTATGAAGCGCTTTTATAATTATGTCTCCTAATTTGAACTCTTGCCCATCTTCGGCAATAATAGTTTCAAATGTGGGATTGGCATTTGGACCATATATTATTGGAGCTCCCGTTTCCTTAGCTAGAGTTACATGACCACTCACAAAATCAGCATGAAAATGTGTTTCAAAAATATATTTGATTTTGGCGTTGTCTCGTTTAGCTCTATTGATATAAGGCTTTACTTCGCGTAATGGGTCAATAATAGCCACCTCGCCATTACTTTCTATCTAATAAGCACCTTGTGCTAAACAGCCTGTATATATTTGTTCTATTTTCATCTTGATCAGTTTTAAATCCAATATGATAAAGATAATCGTAGTTAAATTATTCTACGGTTACATTTGTTACATAAGGGTGTTTTTTTGATTGTAGGGAAATCGTTTCTTCGATTTCTGTTTTTTTACTAAAGGATTTACAATGTTCGAATGCATCATTGGTATGTACAAAGAGGTTTTCCTTACCAATATCTTCCATAAGGCCGCTGCTATGTAATATATCTCTTGTAGGACCTATAGCACCTGCTATGACAAGTTTTATATTCTTCTTCTTAAGTTCTGCTATGACCCGTCTTAACATATGTACTGCACTACTGTCTATGTAATTGATGGCCTCGGCATTTAAAATGATGAACCTTAACGAGCTTTCTTTCGCTTTGATATGTTTTTCCAGTTCCTTCTTAAAAAAGTCTTCGTTTCCAAAGAAAAGTTGAGCATCAAAACGAATAATTAAAAAATCATCAAAAACCTCTGTATTACCCGCAAAACGCAATACATTTTTATAATAACTTGACCCTTTTATTCTGCCCAAAACTGCTATGTGTGGTCTAGAAGTCCGATATACAAGTAGTAATAAGGATAAAAGCACTCCTGCCAAAATACCGTCCTTTATACCAACTGTTAATGTAATTGTAAAGGTTGTTACTAGTAGCACAAACTCATCCTTTCTAGTTTTTAACAACTGCATAGGATACTTGAAGTCTATAAGGCTAAAAACGGCGACCATGATAATGGCAGCTAAAACGGCATTTGGCAAATAGTAAAATAAGGGTGTCAAAAACAATAAAGTAAGACTGACTACTACTGCGCTAATTAAAGGTGAAATTCCTGTTTTGGCTCCTGCTTGGTCATTAACTGCCGTTCGTGAAAAACCACCAGTAGTAGGGTAGGATTGAAAAAATGAACCTAGAATATTTGATGTGCCAAGAGCAATCAACTCTTGATTGGGGTCTACTTCATAGTCATCATGCTTTTCTTCAACTGCTTTTGCAACAGATATGGCCTCCATAAAAGCTATAAGAGCAAGGGTTATGGCTATTGGCAAAAGTTCAGAAATTCTTGTATAATCAATTCTAGGTACTTTAAGAGAAGGTAAACCGCTGGGTACTTTACCCACAATTTTAACACCGATATCTTCAAGACCTAGAAAGTAAACACCTAAAATTCCTGCAACGACAACCACCAAAGCAGCAGGGATGTTTTTATCTAATTTTTTTATACTTTTTATGATTACAATAGCCGCCAACCCTATACTTAGGGTAATTAGGTTAGTATCAGTGATGGTAGAGAAGGCATCGGTTATAAGAACATGGAGTTGGTTGCTACCCTCAATAGTAGTACCTAACAAATGTTTTAGTTGACTTAGCCCTATTATGATGGCGGCAGCTGAGGTAAAACCACTAATCACGGGTTTAGACAAGAAACTGACCAGAAAACCCATTCTTAATAGTCCTAACCCTAGCTGAATCGCCCCCATAAAGAGTGCTAAAAAAACAGCCATGGCAACATACTCGTCTATACCTGAGATAGCCAAAGCCCCAAGTCCAGAGGCAACCATAAGGGAGTCCATCGCAGCGGGTCCAACCGCCAGCTGTCTTGAAGTTCCCATAATAGCATAAATAACTTGAGGAATTAAAGAAGCATATAAACCGAATACAGGAGGTATACCAGCAATCATTGCATAGGCCATACCCTGAGGAATTAGCATAATACCAACAATCAAACCTGCAGAAATATCACCAGATAGGTTTGCTTTCTTATAATTGGGAAGCCATTGGAATATTGGAAAATATCGCTTTAACATAAAAAAGGATTTAAAGCCCAAAACTACTAGCATTTAAATCTTTATACAGTAACATTGGTTACAGAGTGTCTATAATTCCAGTATCTTGATATAATTTCTATAAAGTTTTATTTTACCCATCTTTTCCAGTTTCTTCAAGAGTCTAGAGATAACAACACGTGAGCTGTGTAGTTCATGGGCAATTTCTTGGTGAGTGTTATGAATTGTTCGGTCCTCATTTATTCGAGATTTTTCCTTTAGGTAACTAGCTAGTCGCTCATCCATCTTATCAAAGGCGATACTATCTAAAGTCCCTAGTAATTCATTTAATCGACTATGATAACTTTTAAAGACAAAATTTCTCCAGCTTTTATACTTAGCTGTCCACTCTTCCATTTTTTGAATGGGAACCATGATTAACTTCGCATCGGTTTCGGCAATGGCACGTATCTCACTTTTTGAATCCCCCATACAGCAGGTCAAGGTCATCGAGCAGGTGTCTCCCTTTTCTAAATAATATAACAGCAATTCATCTCCTTCTTTGTCTTCGCGTAGTACTTTTATAGCACCAGAAACTAAAAGTGGCATTCCTTTTACGTATTGACCAATATCCATCAATTTGAAACCTTCAAGTACTTCTTTAAAAGTTCCTACCTGAACAATTTCATTCATCAGGGCTTCTTCAAAAAGATGTCCGTATTCTTCGTTAAGTTCTTTAATCATTCTGTTTTTTTAGTGTCAGCTATGTTTTTATCCTACTTAAAAAGCGTACTGACTCAATATAGATTTTGAAACGTACCTATCTGCGGCATAGCCAAAGTAGCCCTACTACTATTAACCCGTTGGGTGTAATTATTTAGAGATAATAAACAAAAAAGATATTGGATAAAATACTGAAAATCAGTATTTTAATATTGCGAAACAAATCCAATATCTATGTCAAATGTAGCAACAAATTATCGTAAAATATTAGAAGTTTTAAAATCTTTAGATATTGATCATCAAAACCTGTCTAGTTGTGGTAGACCAAAGAAGAT
>Ga0115565_10004083_pt1 | contig 10074 bp, 5 predicted proteins | sample COGITO_mtgs_1105_FD_87199 | JGI IMG/M metagenome (GOLD analysis project Ga0115565, IMG submission 87199) | Pelagic marine microbial communities from North Sea - COGITO_mtgs_110530 | ecosystem: Environmental > Aquatic > Marine > Epipelagic | place: Germany:Helgoland, sampling site Kabeltonne... | reverse complement strand
TTGAACCACTCGTGGAGACCGACCACCAAGGTGTTCGATGCCCCGTCCATGGCCAGCTGCTCCAGTGTCTTGTCCTCATTGAGGGTAACGGCGACATCAAACTTCCCACTTTGGAAGATGACTTTTTCCTCGACCCGGAGCCCGATACTGACTTGGTTGCTGCCCAAATCGTGCTTTTGACGGAGCTGTGTCATGGGCGTCAAAAAGTCATTGTTGAACGTTTGGAATTGTTCGTCCAATGTGGGACTCATTCCTTCAATCAATGTTTGCACCTGCATCTCGTCCTCGTTGAAGAAGAAGAAACTTCCATTTTCTTCCCGGACGATGCTCTCTTGCTTCAAGCGCTCCAATACCTCTCGGACCTCTCGCTGGAGGGCCATCTTGTTGATGTCCACCCCGTCCATGAGCAGGATGGCGATGTTTTCCACCGTGGGCGGGAAGGTCTGTCGGTGCTGCTCCAGCATGTTGGACACCATGAAAAGTGCCTGAACCACGCGACGGGCCATCGCATTTTCTTTGACATAGGTGAGTTCCAACGCAGGATCCAATGCCGCCGTACCTGCATGGGTCAGGTTTTGCTCGAGTAGACCATTGAAGAAGGCATCAAACGGAACGAAATACCCCACTTCCTCGGCTTTGATTAGTTTGGCCGTATAGTGCGTAATTCCCAAAATGGATCGCTCGCTGTCGCGCACTTCTGTCTGCACAAACTTCAACGCTTGGAAGGCTTGAAACACGTGCGAAATGAGCCTGAACTGATACGGAACGAACGGATAGGCCATCAAAAAGGCATCTTTATCTTCAAACCCCTTGTAGAGGTCGTGCTGCATGTTGAACTGGTTTTCGATGTAGTCCCTTTGGCCATCGAACAACGCCCCAAGCGCCTGGATGCCCTCGCTGTTTTTGTCGAGCACACGACGTTGGGTGATCTCCGCCGCGTCGGTACTGGCGAGTGAAATCCGGGTATCAAATCGCCCGAGGATTTTCCCAAACTCAGTTTCCACATCGTCCACCCCATTCACCCCTTTTCCGACTTCCTCCAACTGCTGCTGTGCGGTGCACAACACCCACACCTTATTGTTGCAGCGGGTGCTGATGTCTTCAATGATGGTTTGAAAATTCAGCAAAATGTCCTTGTTCGTCCCCACGTATTGGGAGACCTCATCGATTAAAAAGAGCAACTTGAAGTTCTCCCCCTTGGCAGACACGTAGCCGTTGAGCTCTTTGATCAAGGTGTCGATTCCGACATGAAATGCCCCTTTGTCCAAAATACTGGCACGAATGCTCTCGGTATCCAGGCTCGGCAAAAGCTCCTTACCAACTTCGAGCACCTTGTTCAATTGGGTTTTTGCAAATAGGTACGCCCCATCGTCCCAATTGACCTGGAACCGCGCCTCAATGGTCTCCTTGAAGGCGTCCAATTTCCCCGCGTGATCCAGGCTTTTTTCAAGCAGCAAGGCGAGTGGAATGTCCGTCTTGTTGTAACCTCGGTGCTGGTTGAGCATGTTGAGCATGATGCGGGTGACCCGCTCTCCTGCGTAGTCGTCCGTTTCCCTTTCGAGGTTGAACATGATATCCTCGGAAGCGGTCTGCTGTACTTTTTTTCGAAGCAGCTGCAGGTTGGAGGCACTCACCCCTGAGCCAAACCCTTTCGAATCGTCGTAATTCTCGAGCGCCTTGCCCAACATTTCGAAAGCCAATTCAGAAGTCGGCGCGTCCAACAAGTAGTGGAAATACTTGATGAAGTGCGACTTACCCGAGCCGTAATAGCCATTCACCCAAATGCCTGTCTTGCCCTCCTCTTGATTGAGGACCGTATTCAGCAGCTTGAAAAAATGCTCAATCAGTTCGTCTGTGAAGACATATTCGCGGATTTCAGCCTCGATGACGTCTTGCTCCCGGTCGCCTACGACGACAGCTGCATTGATGTGACGTTCGATGTCCCTGGCATAGATCTGTTGGAGTTTCATGCGGTTGCGGGATTGATGAGTTTAATGGCACGGTAGAGGTGCTCGTCCTCCAGCGTACCAAAAAGGTGATAATTCTGGTTGTACGTACCCGGGTAGAATAGGATCAGCTTGAAGCGGTCTTTGATGAATCCTTCAAAGTGGCTCATGAATCGGCTTACGCGGAGGTACGGATAGGCACGGCCAAAGCCCTTCATGAACACATAGGCTACTGCATTGGTGCCTGCAGCATCGATGTGACGCTGGATTTTTGCATTGATGTGTTCGAGGAAAGCCTCGCTGTACGCGTCTTGCGCAACGGACTTCTCCACTTCTTCCGGGTGCTCCTCTTCTACGCTGGTGCAAAACGCCCACTTGGTCATTCCTGCGTATGACGAGTCCTTGAGAAAGTAGACGAGCTCCTCGAATATATCCAGAATCAACGCATCGAGGTAATGGCTTGGTCTGTGCAGACCCTCTTTGATTCCTTGCAGGCGCCGCTCGATTTCCGCCTCGCGCTCTACATCGTAGAGGTACATGTAGGCCGGAAAAAACAACTGCCCGGTGGCGGTGTCCTGGAAGTCGGGGTCCTGGAGCTTTTCGTAGAGTTCGTCGATGGTCATGACACAGGCAAAAAGCAGGCCTCGAGGAACCAGCCCTCGCCTGCGGTAATGTAATGTGATTTAAAAGCCTCGGACGCATGGGATGCGGGCAGCAATTGCTCGTGTTCCCAAAGCCCACAATCGCTCAGCACGGTCCGGTATTGACTGGCGAGTTTGTCCAATGTTCCCTGAGACCACTGGGCCACGTCTTCGTCGCGGCCTGCAACACTGTCCAAGTAGGCTGTTACGTCAAAAGCCGCCATGGATCCGCTCGTGCGCTGCTTGCGGACGGCCACATCGAAATGCAAATCGCGAACCAACGGATACGTTTTCAGCACCAGGTACAGCAACGCAAGCCGCTGCTCGCGCAAATTGCACTCGTACAGATGCCCCCAAAAATCCTTCGGAACCGCTTGGTAGCGCCGCCACACTTCGAGCAGAATGCGCTTGCGCGCGCCATCGGTTTTGATGCCAACGACTTGATTATCATTCCGCTCCGCCATCAAAGCTTCCTCTACTCCATCTTGGGTGAGAATCGGCTCAAGCGCTTGGAACTCATTCAAGAGTAAACCTCCTGCGGTGAAGTTGGCGTCGTAAAGGGTTGTGTTTTTGGTCAATGCCTAATGTGTTGGGATGAGTAATTTACGGATACGACTACAAATTCAGCTCAATCAATTCCAAATAGTATCCACAATACGACCACGCTTTTCGCACATGGAAAAAGTTGGGAGTGGTTCGGGCAGCAAGCACCCCTTCCCATCCTGGCCAACTCACCAAACTTCACTAGTTATCGCAAATCAAACTTGGACTCAAACAGATTCAGGCACCATTAAACCAAGGAAATAATATTCAACGAAATCAACTTCAATGAAGCCTTGGAACAGCAGTCGCTGCGACTTACTGATTGAAACCCTAAATTCTCACATCTAGATAATGTCGAGATCTTTTCACACGTGCTCATGGAAACATCTACCAGTCCGCCTGACTACTTTCCAACCTAATGCGAGTGACAAGCGAGTAATACTCCTTAAACAAATCAAGACTTGGCTTCAATTGAGGATAATCGGGCAGCGCTGATAGTTCCTCGTCAATAATGTCAAACACTTTATAATTCGAGATCACAATGCACTTCTTTTTTGCCCGGGTAATCGCCACGTTTAATCGATTCGGGCTGTAGAAGAAGTCAAGTCTTCGCTTAGACTCCAAAGGGTGAGAATTGGACATGCTGTAAATGATGAAGTCCTTTTCTTGCCCTTGCATTCTGTCTGCAGTATCCACAAAGAATGATTCAATGGTATCAGCATCCAGTCCCGCTCTTGACTTAACGACGGCCCTTTTGATTTCACGCACCTGAGCCCTGTAGGGGGTCAAAACACCAATGTCACTGAATTCAACGCCTGATTCCCGAAGATCTGAAACCAGTTCTGCTACCAATTCCGCCTCGTGAGGAGATCTCCCCTGAGCATCGAACACCTCGTGCAACAGCAACACCTTGGGGTCAGGGTGATTCCACACCTCAGCAAAGCGACTGCTTTGAACTTTCAAAGGATTCAATCGCAGGTTCGTCGCAGCCTTTATCCGCCCACCATAAAAGAGCGCATTTGGAATCCGAATCATGCCTTCATTGAGGCGATATGAAGTGTCCAACAATGAGACATTTCTCGGATATAGTCGAACCAATCGTTGAAAGATGGACTCGGAAAACATGGAAGCCCCTGTCCCCTTGGGAATGATGGGATCCAGCTGTTTATGGTCGCCGACAAAAATAAATTTATCCGTTTTAGACATCACCGAGACGGCCAAAGGAATGCTCATTTGAGCTGCCTCATCAATCAACGCTACGTCAAATTCCCAGGAGTCCAATCGCTTCGAAGCGGGATAGCACATGCAATAGGGGGTACCACCAATAACAATCCCACTTTCGGGAGATTGACACAACATGGAATGTTCGAAATGGGAATACCTCTTTTTTTTGGAAATGGCAGCACCTTTCAAAATTCCCACTGCCTGGTAGTTCTCCCCAATCTTTAAAACCTTCGCTTTGTCATCTACCAGATTCGCTATCGCGTTCAAGCAATTGTTGATCGCGGTGTGGGTTGGAGCCGTTACAAAAACGGATTTACCCTGATCCAACAGCACTTTGGCAAGATGAGCAATCGTCATTGTCTTTCCGGTACCTGGCGGTCCCTGAATCAAATGAAATTCTGATGCTCCAATTGCGGCTTCAATAGATCTATTCTGCGATTCATTCAACAAACTGTAATCGAATAGCTCATTTGTATTCTCGAGCGTGCCATCCAGCAGTCTTTCAATTTTAGCCAACCTCTCAATATCATCCTCCAGGTTGCCCGCCGTGGCCGACATAAGCCTTTGGGTGATGTCTGTCTTGACAATGTTCACTTCCCATCCTTGCTCATCCACAGAGTCAGTATTGATGAAGCACTCTTTGATATCAAAATTATTCGGAGCAAGAATGAAGTTGTCAATTGTATCCACTTTGACCTCCATCTTGAAGGCCTCACTCCCATTAGAGAGCATTACTACTGCTCCCTCTCGAAATTTCGAAATGTTGTTAGTGCAATGCACCCGTGCATTGCTGATAAACCGATACGGCCGACTCAGCATCGGGCACCATTGATTCGGAGGTTCGTCGAAATACTCAAACTCTACCCTCAGGCCAGTCATGGTGATTCCCTTTGCAACCCTTTCATCGACGGGTAGACTCATCTGCTCTTCAAAGGCTTCATCATCCTTCCTTTGGTGCAGTGCAATGGCCTGACGAAATTCTTGCAATACAGACATGATCAAATTTTATGGTTTAGCGACTCCAACAAAATAGACACCTCCTTAGCCATGTCCGCAATTGGAACCCGGTAGTAATCGTCGAACAAGTCATGCAGAACGATCAGATTCATCGAAGACACTGGCATTTGATACTCCCTTTCCAACATGTACTTGTATAGATTTTGTTGCAAGGCATACTTGTAATAGCTTGAATTATCCAGATGCTTCAACTCTGACAATGCATAACCGTAACCATACTTCTTCGGATGGCCATCCACTAACAACTTTTTGCTTCTCTTCCAATCCACAATCACGTATTCATCTGAATCGGGCTTCTTAAATACCGCATCAATAGTACCAGCCAGATTGAATTCCTTGAGAAAAACGACCTTCTCAGCCTCAATGAAGACCAGACTTTTCCTCACGACAATTTCCTCGTAGAACTTTTGGAACAGCGAAAATTCCTTCGAGCCACCATTATGCGATTCGCCCTTGAGAAATCGCTCAATCTGTTCGTGGATATAGGTGCCTTTTTCCGCGGCTTCATCTCTGGACTTCAGAAACTCCTCAAGCACCACCTCTTCACTGACTCCTTCCCTTTTCGACTTACCTAGTATGAATCGGTTCATATCAAATGGAAAGAACCGATCAATCAAAGTAGTTACCGAGATGTAATGAGCATTTCCCGTTGAGTCCTTTGGATGGTGGTAGGTATGGGTTTCATCCTCGAAAGCAATGTTGTCTTGCTTCAAGCTGGATTTTCGATGTTGAAAGCGATTCAGGCGAGCTTCTATCCTCTCCACTTCATTCACGTCGACTACGATTCGTTTGGCCCTTTCCTGTTTGCCAAAACTATCTATTCCGAGGTACTTCTCACGGTACTGAGACTTCTCCCAACGCACAGCCTGCTGATAATCCCACTGTGGTTCCGACGGACACTTGGAAGTCTCCTCAAATTGATAGTAAAGGATTGAATTGAGGACATCCTTGACGTACCGTATACACTCCGTCTCATGCAGATGGACTTGTCTCTCCGTAAAACGGATAACCACCCATCCACTTTCTACAAAGAACCGATCTCTCACATCGTCCTTTCCCTCTTCATGCGCCGGATATCGGTAGTAGCCATCGTAAGGCTCATCGATTTCAATGTCAATATAGAGGTTCCTCTCCCGATCGACCACAACAATGTCCGGCTCATACGGCCTGTTGAAGTAAGGGATGGCTAGGTGCAAATCACACCTTAACTCAACATCCCTTAACGATTCATCGAGCGCCTCAAAAAAAGCCTGTTCCTTATAACCCTTACTTTCACTTCGCCCCAATCTTGGTAGCTTTAAAAGCGCCCCCTCTACAGGCATAGTTACAACTGGGTACATGTAGTCCTGTCCCTGCTCAAAGAACTGGTTCGGGCGATAGTTGATGGTTAGATCATCTGTCTGATTCGGATTTTTCTCGGATCGGACGGTTTTGATGTGACCAAAAGTTGCCCCCTCTCCTTCAACAGGAACAATCCATTCCTTCTTGCCTTGTGACCGTCGTTTGGGCTGGATGATGGTGGGCGCCCTCGCGGACTTAACCTTGGCATAGGTCTTCTTTCTCGAGGGCTTGGGTTTAGGTTTTACGGCTTTCTCCAACTCCTGCTTTTTAACTTTCCACCCCTCACGAATCCTCACGAAAAACTCCCGCTTCCCTTCGTAACTCAATTCTGCGGGTGAACGCACTTCAAACTCATTGAGCATGCACAGAAAAAACTCTCTGTATTCCCTTTGTAATTTGGATAACCTGCGCTTGCCCATGGAAATTAGTAGTTACGAAAAAAGTTATGATATCGCGCACTTTTTTATCTTAAAATTCATTTTTTTTTATTGTTGCCAAGACAACGGGTTCAAGTGAAATATTGGTCGCCGACTCATTTAATTATAAATATTTTTCAGCTTTTAAGTAGTAGCTTGTTGTCTTATCGATTGAGTCAGAAAACGATCAACACATTTCAATGAGCTCTGGGAAAAATCAACTTTTGCATTTTAGGTTGGAAGACCACGATGAAAGCCGACCCCAAAGGAACGTGCCACCACCTCAATGCCATCATCCGCAATACCTACCGCACGCCCATGACACGCGGAATGAAGGGGTGCGCGGTTTGGTTTGGGGAGTGAGCGCAGGGCATACAGTTGGCTACATTGAAAACCCAAACTGAATAGCTCAGAAAAAAGATTTCAAAATGGCACAAATCTTCCCACCTATAGAAACCGTCAAGAAACTCAGGCAGAAGCCGACGGAGGGAGAGTTACACATACTGCATCTGCTAAAGGATGCTTTAGATGATTCCTTTGAGGTTTACTTCCAACCGTTTCTGAATGGAGATATGCCGGACATAGTTATAATGAGAAAAGGTTCGGGCGTATATGTAATAGAGGTGAAAGACTGGAATTTGGATGCTTACCAAATCCAACCAGATTTGCGCTGGAATTTGAAATCTAACAATTCAGTCAAACTCATCTCACCCATTGACCAGGTCAACAGCTACAAGGACCAACTTTTTAAACTGCACATCCCAGGACTTTTTGAGGCGAAACTGAGAAACAGAAGCCTTTACGCTATTGTCAATTGTGGTGTTTACTTCCACAAACACAACACTGCTGACAGCCAGAATTTCGTTCAATCCATAGAAGGGGAATTGTCAGACGGTAAAAAACGATGGTACAATACCCAACTGCGCTACACGGATATTTTGGGAAATGATTTGGATTGTGAACTCATTGCCAAAACAATGGCAAATAGGAGGATGGATAAACCTTCATATTTCTTTACGGATGACCTGTACGATCGATTCAAGAGACAGCTGAATCCCCCACTGCATACCATCGAACAGGGTATCCCAATAAATTACTCGAAGGAACAAGCCAAAGTCATCGAAAGCAGGTCAGGATTAAGACAAAAGGTGAAAGGCGTAGCTGGAAGTGGAAAAACAATGTGCCTTGCAAAACGAGCTGTCAATGCGCACCTTCGCACCAAGGAAAGGGTACTGATTCTCACGTTCAATATCACCCTACGCAACTACATACGTGACAAAATCAATGAGGTTCGTGAAAATTTCAGCTGGAAAAATTTTCACATCATCCATTACCACGAGTTCTTCGCGAGCCAAGCACGAAATGCGAACCTCAAAATGCATACTTGGGACGATTTCGATAATCCCGAATTTTTTGCAAAGGTTCGCGGGCAACTTCCCAAGTACTCCGTTGTCATTTTTGACGAAATCCAAGACTTCAAAAAGGTTTGGCAAGATGTGGTGAAAAAGAACTTTTGGGATTCAGAAGGTGGCGAGTTAGTTGTGTTTGGAGATGAAAAACAAAACATCTACCGTCGTACTATGGAAGTCGGCGAACGCAAGCCATACACAGGTATCCCGGGTGCATGGAACTTATTAAAAAAGTCATTCAGAGTATCGAACGAAATTGCCCGACTAGCAGAAAAATTTCAGCGTCATTTCTTCAACAACAGATACGAATTGGACTCAATAGAAACACAGCAAAACCTCTTCGATCAGTCTGTCATCATATATAAGCGATTCGAATCATTCGAGGACTCAAAAATTTTGCAATACATCAACCGGCTTTCTGAAACTTGGGAAGTTCATGAAAATGACATTTGCATTCAGGCAGTTGACGTTCATCCCCTAAGAGAGATAGAAGCTGAATTGCATCAAACCTCTCCTCGAAAAACCAATACCATGTTCGAAACACCCGAAGAATTCGGACTGATTTTAGAACAGAACAAGTGTACGAAGGAGGAATTCTTGGATGGACTCCGAAAGTCAAGGGTCCTCCCACCCTCAAACCTCAATGAAGAGGAAGAGAAAAAATGGAATAACGAAGTTCTAACGTTCAAAAGCATAAATGAAATTCTCGACGAGCTGCGACGGAGCAAGAAATTCAACTTTTGGGCCAACCCTGGATTAATCAAATTGACTACCGTTCATAGCTTCAAAGGGTGGGAGGTTCATACGCTATTCTTACTTATCGGAATGGAAGACGAACAGTCCGAAGTGGGCTCTTTCACTTCGGACTAATTGATCTACACAGCGATTACGCGTTGTCGGTGCAACCTCTGTGTAATCAACGTAAACAACGAGAAATATCATGAATTCTTCTTACACGCGGTAGATTCTTAACGTCAATCCAACTCACCCCCACAGCTCCCTGCTTTTCTCAATCCGGGAGCGGATCTCCTCCACCACTTCGGGAGGCGAGAGCACCACCGCTTTGGGTTGACGCATGAGGATTTGTTGTTTGAACTCCTCGTTGAGGTGCACCCGGTATTTGACGATGGGCCAGTTGTCCGGGCCCCAAAAGCGATTCGTCACTGAAAACGTTCCGTGCAGCGGCTTGGTTCTCTCATAATTCAATTGGTTCGGACTGAAAGCGACCTCGATCGGTTCCGGGCGCTTCATACGCGACGGCGTTTCCCAAACGCCCTCAGGCCAACTCGGCCCCACAAGGTATTCGAACACCTCAGCGTCCCAATCTGCTATGAGACTGGGTTTGTACTCGAGAAGCGGCTGCTCTTCTTTCGACGCCTGTTCCAGTTGGCTCATTGGAATAACACGCACCTCCTGAATCCGATCCAACGCCATCGTGGAATATGGATTGGACTTTCGATACTCGGCAAAATCAGGATTGGGATTGTGCCCAATGCAGAACCACCGGTTGTTGTACTGCTTTAGCAGGTAGGGATGG
>Ga0115565_10004081_pt1 | contig 10076 bp, 6 predicted proteins | sample COGITO_mtgs_1105_FD_87199 | JGI IMG/M metagenome (GOLD analysis project Ga0115565, IMG submission 87199) | Pelagic marine microbial communities from North Sea - COGITO_mtgs_110530 | ecosystem: Environmental > Aquatic > Marine > Epipelagic | place: Germany:Helgoland, sampling site Kabeltonne... | reverse complement strand
TCCCATATTCAGTTGGTAACCCTATTGAATTGGCGAAAAAATTATTAAACTTAAAATCGAAAAAATTATCTTTCCAATACTGAAGTGCAAGTACAATTTTATTATATAAATTAACGTCTTGATAATGTATACTTTCATTACTTATATACCCTGCTACCATTGTAAATACTCGTGATATATGCTTTTTTACAAAAGCTGAATGTACGTTTAGGTTTTCTTTAGAATAATAATTTATGTTATCGCGATTTACAATTATATCAAAAGGATTACCATTTGAATCTATTCTAGTTGATACATACACCCCCTTCATATCAAGAAACTGCCCATTGTTGTCAACTAAGTTTTTATGCTCGGTTATAAACGGGTCATAAATATCCTTAGTTTGGTTGGTAAACTTATAATCAGCGATTAAAGTATTTTTATAAATTTCAAAATCAATGTTTTGAGCACTAAGAAAGTTGCTAAAAATGAAAAAAAATAAAACAGAAGAAAGTAAATTACTCATAAAATAAAAAAAACTTGCTTGTATTGGTTTATTAGGTTCCATTGTTTTTTCTCTTAGATTCACTTTGTTTATATACAGGTCATCAACACAGAGCTTATAAAATAATAGAATATCAATAATGATTTACAATTTTTAAACTTTGATATTTCATAACAAAAAATTCCACAATAGATTAACCATTAAATATGGAATTTTATAAACAGAGGACTTATTTAAAATTGGCTTTGGAAAATTTTAAAACAGTTTTGAAATGGCTTGCTTTTTTATGTTCACTTTTTTCTACTGAAGATGAGGTAAAAATATAAAAGAACTCTAAGTCGTTTGTTGTGAGTAACTAATTTTCAGAACTTATTAATAATTAATCTTACAACATTAATTATAAGTATTTAGTAAAATTTTAAAAATATCAATATTACCTTTATGTAAAACTACCTAAAACAAATGACAAAGAGTTTTAAAAGAAAAGGGGACTACAGCTTATGAATTTTTATTACTTGATTAAGACTTGTATCTGTATTTGAAAACAATCTTAAAAAATATATACCTTTTCTAAGTTTACCTAGATTTAAGGTTTTAGTAAATGGTGTATCTAAAACTTCCTTTCCTAATATATCATAAACTTTAATAGTGTTAAAATTTGAATCTTTAACATTATCTATATTTAAAATATCATGTACGGGATTAGGATATACTTTAGATATTTCAAATTGATTTGACGCATCACTCAATGTGGTTCCTTCCTCAACGAGGACCCAAAGTGTAGTATCATCCATTACTGTGTTCGGCACTAATCTAACTTTAGTGCTTGCAAAATTAGGATCTGCAGAAGACATCCAAGTACCTTGAGCTACATTCTCAATTCTATATTGTCCATCAACATCAGAATCTTTAAATATCCAATTTGTACAAGCACTATCATTATCACCTGAAACCTGTCTTATCTTTTGATCGGTTACTGGGCCATCACATCCGTTTTTAGCTATATGTCCAGCTGTTGATGATCTATTAATCATTAAAAATGCGCCAGCTGTTGATGACTCTTTAAATTGATATTGAGCACATTCACTGACTTCTGTAGATTCAACTAGCTTTATATCATCTGCTATATTATCACACACTCTTGCCATTATCCTTTGACCGGTAGAAACATTTTGAATATGCCAATTTTTTGTGGTTAGATTTGGTGGTGTGACTGCTGTTTGCGAAAAAGAAGTTTGAGTATTAATAAAAAAGGCAAAACTTAATAATGTAAGAATAAGACTTTTAATTTGTAGTTTTTTTTTCATGGTTTAATAATTTAAAAAGTTAGTATTTAATTATTCAGAAAACATTCTGCTTTCAATTCTCTTATTCAGAGATTTATTACAAAACTATAAGATACCTATCCATAGCCTTGGGTCAAATCATTCATTCAATAGGGGGTATAAATCAAAATGATTAGATTAGATTTATAATCTAGAAAATCTTTATCTATTTGGAAACTTGCATTACAAATTTTGTAGCAAGCTTTATCGTAGAATAAATTGATTTAATTTGGGATATAATAGCTCAAACTCATTTTGTAAACCTAGAAATATTTTCAAACATTCTTTTCTTTTCAACATCAACCTTATTATTTTATACTTCTACAATTAATACATTTATTTACTTTATTTTGTTCAAAGCAGTTTGCTATGACTGTATAAAACTAAATTGAAAACTCACAAAAGAGTTATAGGTTTAAATTAAAAAAGCATTGTATTATCCTGTCTATACAATGCTTTTTTTTAAATGATTTAAACTAGATTAGAAACCTGTTCCAGGAGCTTCAGGGCTTTGCGCTTGTGCTTTTTGCGGACTTAAAATCATATAAGTTCCTAAAGCTGTTAAAGCTGCGTACTTGCTATAATTTCCTATTTTTTTTAAAGCCTCTTTTCTAGAGATATCTTTTGATTGATTTTCGATGTTATTTATTTGTTTTTTCATGATTGTTCTTTAAAAATTAATTATTTTAAAACTACTTTTTTAGTAACTGTCCCTTCCACTGTATCTAATTTCAATAAGTAAACTCCTGTATTTAAATTAGGTAAAGAAATATCTTTTGTATTACCAGAAGTAAAAGATGTTTTTAGCACTTCTCTCCCAAGAATATTATAGATGAAAAGTCTAGATTCTCCTTCAGGTAAGCCAGTTAATCTTAATGTTACATCGTTTAATTGATACATTGAAATATTGCTATTTAAAATGTCATCATTAACGCTTAATGATTTTTGAGAAGTATGTAAAAAGAACCTATCAATAACATCTATACTTTCAGATAATGTAGTTTTATAAATATTGTTATTATTTAATTCCGTAAGAATATTCTCTTGTCTGTCTTCTAAAATCACGTGAATTTCCTCTGATAAATTAAAGCTCTCAGCAGAAAACGTAATTTCTTTATCTACAATGGCTTTAACTCCAATAGGAATAACTAAGTTCTCAAAATCTGTATTTGGTAATGCTTGTTTTTCAAAAGCAATATCACTATCGTTACTAACTAAATTTGAAAAAACTTTTAAACTCGTTGATTCACCATCGAACAAACCAATATCAAACCTTGGGTCCAAACCAATTGTTTTATTTTCTAAATATGTAATTTCTGTAGTGGTATACCTTTCTCCATCAAATACACTTAAAACAATCTTTTGATCTGTGGTATTTGACTTATAAAAAGTAATTCCTGTTTGATGACTTAACAATCCTTCTGTAATATCCAAAGTGGCTGAAGCTACTTTAGAATTGATGAAAAACGCTTGTCCTGGCTTAATATATCCTGTAGTTAACGATTCATAAGAAGTTCCATTCCAAACATAAATAGCTTGATTTGCATCAGATAAAACAGAAGTATTAAAGGTAATAAAATCTCCTATTTCTAAAAAAGAAGGAAAAGAATTCCCAACTAAATTCCAATTATTAGAATTCTGTGTAATGGTTGGTGTAGCTTTTGAAATTGGATAAGCACCTGTGAAACTATAATTTCCAGCGCCTGTTCTTTTTAAAGAATAACCAATACCTGATGTAAAATCTACTGCTGTGCCTGGTGTAGCATCAAAATAAGACCAATTATTTGAAGCAACAGCATTACTATATGTTCCTATTGCTCTGTTATCTGTATTTCCAGGAGTTGTACTTGATACAATATTATTGCCTGCAATCCATGTATTATCATGTTGTTCACCAACAACTGGCGAAGAAATTAAATGCCAATTTGTATCTGGAACATTAATGTTATAGGTAATATCTCCTGAAGATGTGCCTCCTAAAAGCAATGAACTTCCATCTTCAACTGTAAGACTTGCGCCTGAATTTACTAATAGATTAAAAGACACTGCACCTCTATTTGCGGTTACTTGGGGCTGGTTTGCAGCGTCACTAGGAATTATTACTGTAGATGTGTTTGTGGGTAGTGTCCCTGTGCTCCAGTTGCTTGCTGTAAACCAATCTGAATCTGTTGCCCCTGTCCAAGTTACCATAGTCCCTTCCTCTACAAGCATCCAAAGCGTTGTATTGTCCGTTACAGATGTAGGTACTAACCTAACTTTTTTACTTAACGTATTCGGGTCTGCAGAAGACATCCAAGTACCAAGTCCATTACTTTCAATTCTATACTGTCCAGCAAGACCAGAATCTTTAAAAATCCAACGTGCACAAGAACTAGTATTGGTTCCTGAAACTTGTCTTATTTTTTGATCAACATCAACACTACCACATCCCCCTTTTGGGATATGACTTGCTGTAGACTGCCTATTGATTAAAGTAAACTCATTAGTTGCTTGTTCTACGAATTGATATTGTGAACATTCGCTAATATCTGTAGTTTCAACTAATTTTACGTCATCACCTGTTGCATTACATTGGATTGCTTTCATAATTTCCCCTGTAGAAATATTTAGAATATGCCAATTTTTTGTAGTGAGGTTTGGTGGGGTAACTGCTGTTTGTGAAAAAGCATCTTGAATATTGCTAAAACAAGCAAAACTTAAAACTAATAATAAAATACTTTTAATGTGTATTTTTTTTTTCATGATTAAATAATTTAAAATGTTTATATTTTTTTAGAAAACACTCTATTTTCGGTTCTCCAACTTAGAAATCTGTTATAAAACTATAATAAACCTATTAATACCCTTGGGTCAAATAATTCATTCGATAGGGGATATAAATCGAAATGACCTTTATTTCCTTTTAAAACTTCGCTATTTTACTTTTCTTGGGTTAGCTATAATTATAACATCTAAAAAACTTTAAAAAAGCGAATACAGTTATACCGAGATTGAAATAGCACTTTTCAATGTTAAACAAGTACCTTCTTTAAATAATCTAAAAAGTAGAATTGTCTTTTAAAGAATTAAAGACTTATATAAATTTATATTAAGGTTTATGCGCACGTAAAAAAGATGACCATTTTTTTCGGCTAAGATCTTTGGTATAAGCAGATGGTTATTCTTTTTTATCTCTTGTATCCACAATTGCCATCTTTTGTGGATGCTAGTTATGAGTTAGATTTAATAGCAATGATACCTTTATGGTTTAGTTCCTTCCTCTACAAGTATCCAGAGTGTTGTATCGTTTGTTACAGAATTCGGTACTAATCTCACTTTAGTACTCTTTGTAGAAGGATCTGAAGAAGACATCCAAGTACCTAACGCTTTGCTTTCAATTCTATATTGTCCAGCAACACCAGAATCTTTAAAAATCCAACGTGCACATTTGCTAGTATTGGTACCTTTCACTTGCCTTATTTTTTGATCAACTACGTCACTACCACAACCACCTTTTGGGATATGACTAGCTGTTGTTTCTCTATTAATTATATAAAAGACATTTGGTGATTCTTCTACGAATTGATACTGAGTACACTTACTAACATCGTTAGATTCAACCAGTTTTACATCATCACCTGTTACATCACATTTAATTGCTTTCATAATTTGACCTGTAGAAACATTTTTAATATGCCAATTTTTTGTAGTGAGGTTTGGTGGGGTAACTGCTGTTTGCGAAAATGTATTTTGGATATTGCTAAAACAAGCAAAACCTAAAACTAATAGTAAAATACTTTTAATTTGTATTTTTTTTTTCATGATTAAATAATTTAAAATGTTTTTATTTTTTTAGAAAACTCTATTTTCGGTTCTCCAATTTAGAAATCTGTTACAAAACTATAATAAGCCTATTAATACCCTTGGGTCAAATAATTCATTCGATAGGGGATATAAAGCGAAATGATTAGATTTGTTTTTTATCTGGAAAACCTTCAAGTCTTTGGAAGATTAAATAATAAAGATTTTAGCTAGTGGTGTCAGGCTGCATCTTTTAAGTGATTTGAAAATATCTTAAGAAATAGAAATCAAAAACTAACTCTAAAAGCCTATAAACATTAGGAATAAAGAAACCAAATACTTCCTAATAAGTTCATTCGAATTTTCGAATCTTATCTTTAGGAAAACACGTTTTCATTTCACAAATAAAAGTAAGTTTTTAAGGCTTTTCGAAAATTCGAAAAATAAAAAATATAATGGTTCGATGTGTAAAAGGGGGTCAAATACGAACTAAATCACTGATATTCAAATACAATTGGTTCGATAGTAGCGCATGAGGGGGAGCAAAAAAGCCTTATCATTCATTTGTTAAGGCTTTTTTCATTTAATTTTTATTACAACTTCTCATATTCTCAAGATATTTTCTAGTTATAGGGTATTTCCAAACGGGAACCAAAGCTATAGCTGCAAAAACGGCAGCAGAAAGAAACCCAACTAAGGTTACATTTTTCATAATATCCATAGAATAACTTTCTTGCGCTGCTATAAAACCCATTTGGGTTAATACAAAACCAGAGAAAAATACACCTAGAGATTGTGCTGCTTTAAAAACAAAACTTAACATTGCAGAATAGGATCCATCTCTTAATTTTCCCGTTTGGATTTTACCAATTTCAGAAACATCAGCAACCATTGCAAAAGAGGTAGGAATCATCGTTCCAATTCCTAACCAAAATAAATCATGAAAGCCCATAAAAGTAAACATTCCTCCAGAAGTATTTACTCCAAATAATTGAAAAGGAGCAAAATCTTTTGATACAATTTCACCAATAAATAATACACAAAGCAACACATTCCCAATTAATCCTAAAGAAACGCCTATCATTATAGCGCCTTTTTTTTCTATTCTTTTAGCAAGTGCTCCTCCAGCCAAAGAACCAACTGCAAAAGCAATCATTGTAGAAGAATGAACAATTGTTTTTTCAATACTGGAAAACTCCATAAAAAACTCATAAACATATATTTGAACTCCACCAACAAAGGCTGCAGAGGTAATTCCTACAATAGTCATTAAATAAACAGTTCTTAAAAGTGGATCATTTAAAGTTAATAGAATTTCCTTAAACATTTCTTTGATTCCACCTTCTGGTTTAGGATCGTTTCTAGTATCTTTTATGTACTTTTTAGTCGTAAACATTACAATTGCTAAAAGCAAAACACCAATAACCAAACAAGCAATAATTAAGGAAATATAATTATCTGCTTCTGTTGTTGCTTTTGGTAAACCTTCTGCTCTGTCAGGAAAAAATAGTACCCAACTAAAGGCAGTTAAAATATTGATGAACATTGTAAATGCAAATCGAACTCCTTGTAGTTTTGATCGACCATCATAATCTGTACAAATTTCAAAACCAAGAGCTGTATAAGGCACTAAAAAAATGGTCATCCCTGTTCTCATTAATAGATTAAAACCCATCAACCAAAGAAAAATACCAGTGCTGCTCTCTAAACTTTCTGGCACAAGCCAAATCATCGCATAAAAAAATAGTGTCATTAAACCTCCAAAAAGCATATAAGGATGACGTTTTCCCCATTTACTTCTTGTATTATCAGTTATATACCCCATAATTGGGTCTGTAATGGCATCCCAAAAAATAGAAACACTAATTGCTAAACCTGCCAATGTTGCATCAAGTCCAATAACCTGAGTATAATACAACATTCCAAAATTTAAGATAGAATTTAAAACAATAGAAGTAACTCCATCACCATAAGAATACCCCATAATGGTTTTCATAGAAGTTGCATTCTCGCTTTTTAAATTTAGACTCATAGATGATTGTTATTTGATTTTGTTAAAATAAAATCCGAAGAAAGAATTGGTAAAACTTAAAGCAGATATTCTGAACAATAAACTTATTGCTAAAACTAAAGAACAGCATCCTGTCTTAACCTGTCGTTTTTTTATGATTGATTTTGAGCGTTTTAATAATTGAATTTGAAGTGCTAAATTCAATTTATGAGACTTATTCTCACAAAAAAAGCATCGTAAAAAATTACGATGCTTTTATATTTAAACGAATTTATAAACTATTTTTTCTGAAGATATTTACTAAAAACCAAGAACAATACACCACATAAAATCCAAGCAGGTAAGGTTACAAATGATAAGAAAACATCAAACTTCACAGATATAAAATAGAAGATACCAAAACTAATTGCCCAAGCCAAAAACACAGAATTATTAAAAGACAAATTTGCTTTTTCTGCGTAATTTTTTACGATTCCAGCTTTTTTATGGAAGAAATGTTCAAAAACAATAATGGCTCCAAAAGGCGCTAAAATAAATCCATACAAAGCTACAAAACCTAATAATTTCATTGCAAATGCTGGAAATAAACCTGCAACTGTAGCGACTGCACCCGCCAAAATAGTAACTTTTGCAGTTGATAATTTTGGTAAAATTGCCTGAAAAGCCAAACCTGCTCTGTAAATAGTTGGGTTTGCAGTTGTCCAACCAGCTAAAACTACAGCTATAATTCCGAAAACTCCAATAGCATTATAAGCCATTGGTCCAGGAGCAACAGGTGGTGCATTTCCATTATCTAAAAATGATAATGCTTCTGGAGATTTTAAATATACTGCGTACAAAAGCGCTGCTGCAATCCAAGCCATATAATGCCCTACATACATACCAGCTGCTGTTGCCCAACCTGCTTTTGCTTCTTTTGCAAATCTAAAAACTGATAAATCAGACATTCCAATGTGCATTGCACCATTGGCAAACCAAGACCAAATAACTACATGCCAAAACGTAAATTTTGTTTGACCAGGAAAAGGCTCTCCACCTTCACCCCAAATTGCCCAAAATTTTGAGAAACTATCTACACCTAACTGACTTAAAGCAACTATTCCACAAGCTATAAAAGCTAAAACTATAAAAGGAGACATCCAATTAGCTGCTTTTGTAACTGTATCATAACCTCTTGCTGCAATTATAGAAATTACGGCTCCAATAGCAATTACAATAATAATCCAAGTCATTCCATTGGGTAACGTATCATCTAATTTTGGCATTGGCATATCAAAAGGAATCCCAACAGCAGTCGCAGAAACTGTAATCATAGATCCTGCAAGGAAACAGAATAAAATTCCGTTTGCTAAATTATAACCTGTTACCAATTTTTTTCCGCAAATTTTTTCTAATTGAAAATATAAGGTTAATCTATTTTTTACAGCAATTTCTGCCGTTAAAAAACGCCAGCTTAAAACGGCTAATAAATTTCCAATAAGCAAACCAATAATTAAATCAAAAGCACTTACACCAGCCGTTAAAAAAAGTGGCCCAATCATAAATTCTGTACCAGCAGCATGTTCTCCTGCATACATACCAATAAAACTTTTCCAACCTTTTAATTTGGATTGTGGAACAGGTTCTCTTTCAAATTCACCACCAGCAATTTCTTCTATTTGGCTTTGTTCTATACTTACTTGACTCATTCGTTTGGTTTTTTAGATTGATTTTTAAAATGTGACTTATAACTTTATGACCTATGACTGCTCGCGTTTATACTTTAAAATTTCAATAAAATAAATGTCTTTAGATTATCAGTTTTACGTCAATTCGTCTTATGTTTTTTTCTAAATTCTTTAATCTTATTTTATTAAATGATTTGGGAAATCTTCTACTTTTTCACAACAAATTTGTTCCATAACTTGTTGTAATTCTGTTTTTAATAGTGATATGGTATGATTTCCACCATTTTTACCAAGTGCAGAAACTCCATACATAAAAGAACGACCCATAAATGTAAATTTTGCGCCAGAAGCTAAAGATCTTGCAACATCCACTCCAGAACGAATTCCACTGTCCATCATTACTTCAATTTGATCTCCGTATTTTTCTGCAATTGATGTTAATGGTTTTATGGATGATTCTCCTGCATCTAATTGTCTTCCTCCATGATTAGATACTATAATTCCGTCTAAACCTAAACGAATTGCTTGTTCTGCATCAGCATGAGATGCCACTCCTTTTAAGACAATTTTACCTTTCCACATATCACGAATTGGCTTTATTTTTTCTTCGTTTAAACGTCCAGAAAACGTTTCATCCATAAATTTACCCAATTGTTTTAAATCTAACCCTTTTGGCATATATGGTAATAAATTCGCAAAACCAGGAATTCCATGTTTTAAGGTTTGTAAACTCCAATGAGGTCTTCCAAAAGCTTGTAGAATATTACTAACATTCATTTTTGGTGGCATTGCCAAACCATTTCTAATAT
>Ga0115565_10004079_pt1 | contig 10077 bp, 10 predicted proteins | sample COGITO_mtgs_1105_FD_87199 | JGI IMG/M metagenome (GOLD analysis project Ga0115565, IMG submission 87199) | Pelagic marine microbial communities from North Sea - COGITO_mtgs_110530 | ecosystem: Environmental > Aquatic > Marine > Epipelagic | place: Germany:Helgoland, sampling site Kabeltonne... | reverse complement strand
TCTAAAATCAGTAGTGGTTGTTTTGATCTTTGGTATCACCGCATACATGACTATGCGTGGTTTATTCGCCTACATTCGAATTGATTATTTAGCGAAGCCAGTGATTGATTTGGAAGCGGCTGGGATGGCTGGGCAGGGCTTTGATCATGCTATAGCTGCAATCTTTGGTTTAACGCACGATGCTGCATTACAAATGATTGTTGCGTTGGTGTTAGGATTAGGTTGTATTATTTATGCCGTTAAACATGAAGAATTTAGAACCAGTTTTGATAACATCCTAGCTGGTGTTGTTATCGGTGGTTTGGTTATTTTGGCTTGGTACATAACAGGTCATCTCGGCCAGGATGATTTTGATCCAATCGCTCCAGCGGGACTTACATTTATTGGCCCTACTGGTAATACCATTAGTTATCTAATGACTTTCACTGGTTCTGAGATCGACTTTGCCATCGCCGTGACTTTCGGCATGATCTTGGGTTCTTTCTTATATGCCATCGCATCAGGCACTTTCCGCGTAGAGACTTTCAGCAACAAGTCAGAAATGATCTCTAATATGGGTGGTGCAGTTCTGATGGGCTTTGGTGGCGTATTGTCATTTGGTTGCACTATTGGTCAAGGTGTAACCGGTTTATCAACCTTAGCTTTCGGTTCTGCCTTGGTTCTAGGTATGATTATCTTTGGTAGTGCGCTGACTATGAAAGTGCAGTATCACATAATGGATGAATGCACCTTTGGTACCGCCGTTAAAAATGGTTTAAACGAGTTGATTAATCCTTTCTACAAAGAAGCATAAAAACTTTCTTTTTTGCTTTGCAAAAAGGTCGTTATAGGTAATAATGTGCGCCCTCTAGTACTTGGGCGTACGTACCTATAAACGGTAGTTCTCAAGCTAAAAAATGGGTCGTTAGCTCAGTTGGTAGAGCAGCTGGCTTTTAACTAGTAGGTCGAGCGTTCGAGTCGCTCACGACCCACCATTTTTTCTAGGCCTCGTTATATAAGTTATAACGAGCTCATAAGCACCGTGATTCATTCCCCTTGCGGTGAACGATGTAGAAGGCAGGTCTGCCGTCTTACAGCTTCTCTTTGTATGATAATCATCTACCACTCAAACATTGCGACAGGTTCAGCCTATCTGCGATAGTTTTCTGATTCTATTTTGAGAATGGGAAGGAAATCGTTAGAGCGCGTGGCTATAAGGTGATCGATTCAACCCTATAAGTAGGTAACTGGATGGAGTAGGGCAGGGGATGCCTATGTAGATTGGAGTTAAACGGCCTATAAGAGGTTTTGTAGACCGTTTAGTAAAGATTTACTTCGCTTTGATCTTAGTTTCAGCAGTCTCACTCTCGCCTAGATTGTCTTTCCAGGTTAGCGCGACATTGTCGCCAACAGCGCCACCTTTGATCTTGATTGAAAGGTATGGGTTCTTAGAGACACCAGTACCCCAGTCGGCATTAAATACTTGCTCGCCATTAAGGCTGACTATAACGGCTTGAATGTAGTGTGCAGGAATCAGCTCACCACTTTCTTTGTCTTTGCGTGAACCGGTTTCCATTGGGTGAGTCATTATCGCTTTAACCGTAGTGACATCGTTTTTCAGGCTCGCCCTGATTTTAATTTTTTTGGCCATTTTCTTTAGTCCTTTTTCGATTAAACGCAACCGCCAGCTGTAACCTTAACTGACTGTTTAGCAACAAAATGCCCTGCATCGGTCTTCACGATGGCGACAATGTTTGAGGTTTCACGCATCTTCACACGGAGTGAAACAGTTGCTTCAATACGTGGGTTGATGTGGAAGGTTGCGATATAAGGGCGTGGGTTATTTTCAACGAAGATGCTGATGCTTTGCGTGTCCTCAATGCTACTTGTAATCTCAATTGGGACTGTAGCACCATTTGCAGCTACCTCTGGCGCCTTAATTTTAATATCGCCAGCACTAAGCTCTTTGTCACCGAGGAATAATTCGAGTGACTCGCTGTAATCGGTGGAGTCAAAGGCAGTGGCTAAGGCCGTCTTCATTAAGCCACTTGATGACAGGGCTAAAGCCGCTAGTGATGCACCTTTGATTGCTTTACGTCGTGTGATTTCCATATTGTCCTGCTGGTCTGAGTTTATGTTCTATAGGTCTATTTTAGAGACTTGCTCGCCGTATGTTAAGTGACCATTTCGGCGTATAAGCATAATACTTATGAGACAGAAGAGTTGTCTAGAAGTGCCCTAAATCTTGGTTGGTTTTAGCGTAAGTTATGTTTCTTGCGAAATTCTTTAATTTCGATCTTCTTTGACTTGATTCGTTCTCGGCTGTGCTGGTCTATTCCAAGTTGGCGTTCAGCTAATATTAAGTGCTCTATGGCCTTACTGTAACGCGCATGCATCAAGTTATAGTCAGCTAAGGACTCATGGCTACGCCAAGGTTGACCTGCAAGCTCGGCAGCTTGTGCACGTAGTCGTTCTAGTGCTGGGTTACTGCTGAAAGTAATGCCAAAGTCATCTAACGTATCGAGTGCCTCTAATGGTCGCTTCTCTTCTAATAAGGCGGTTGCTAGGTAGAGTGTAACTGCTTCATTGTAAGGATAAAGTCGCTCTAGATCCTTGAGTAGAGTAATCGCCTCGGTACTATTACCGCCTGCGATATTAACCTGAGCAAGTGCGATGGAAACTGGGAATTCTTCATAGCGTGTCGTCTTAATAGCATTCAGATGGCTGAGGGCCAGGCGGTTATTACCTGCACGGCTCAGTGCTAAGGCATAGATATAACGATCAATATTGCTGAGATCTTCTTTGATGATCGTCTGGTAGTGCGTAATTAACTTACCAGGAGAGCTTGAAATGGCCTGTGCACGTGCGCGAGCGTAGCGATATTGCACTATATTTTCTGAGTACTGCTGTTGCTTATATTGTCTAGCTCGGGTCTTAGAGTCACTAATACGCGATAGAGTGAGTGGGTGTGAGCTTAGAAATTCAGGAGGTTGGTTCTGATTGATTTGTGAGTGGCTATTTAGCTTATCGAAAAAGCGCGGCATGCCGTAAGGATCTAATTGGGCGCTAGCTAAGAGGTTCATACCGATACGATCTGCTTCGCGCTCATAGTCGCGGCTATAGGCCATCTCGGAATTTCGTATGCCGCCCATGGTGGCTGCAGCCGTCGCGGTTGCGGCATCAGGACTATAGATAGCCGCAACCACGGTGCCGAGCATAGCAATCGCATTCAGTATGCTGAGTCGTTTTTGACGTGAAAATCGTCGTGCAATATGGCGTTGCGAGACGTGAGCGATCTCGTGGGCGACTACACTTGCAAGCTCAGACTCGGAATTAGTAAGTAGGAGCAGGCCACTATTGATGACAATAATACCCCCAGGCATGGCGAAGGCATTGATTCGTGGGTCAAACACCAAACGAAAGTAGTATGGAAAGTTCGAATCCAGACTGCTTGAAATCAGGCGTGTGCCTAATGACTGCATATAATTACGTAATTCTGGGTCAGTAGAGATGGGCAAGCGACGGTTAATCTGCGCTAATAAGACCTTGCCGAGCTCGGCTTCCTGGCCAATACTGAGGACCTCGCTAGCTGGATCGCCGATATTGGGTAAGTTCATGCCATAATCCTGAGGATTATCGGCTAATACTGAGTGTGCTAGCAGCATACCGAGTAATAAGCCTAGACTGACATGTTTTAGCGGGGACCAGAATCGAGTCATTTTACCTGTTTAGCGTGTATATAGATGTTTAAGGGCAGGTAGCTCCTAGAGTGATATGGAACATATAGCCTGCGAAGTCTCTTTGACTATCTTCGCTTAATTTGGAATAGAAGGGAAAAGCTTATTCTAAAACGTCTAAATAGAGTACTTTCCTTGACACTCTTTAGACGCTAAATCATAATTTTAATATTCTCTAATATTCAGCTCGGTTGATCGCAGGTGATTTGCGGTTAACGGTGCCTTATTAGCTATCGATAATGGTGGCTATTTTTTAGATTAACCTTAATACCCATAATAATTAGCGAGATTCGCGGAGGATTTTTCTGTGGCAGATTTTGATCAAGAGTTAGACGCGTGTGGCTTAAATTGCCCACTTCCAATTTTACGTGCGAAGAAAGCATTAGCATCACTAGATAGTGGTCAAGTATTACGTATTATCGCGACAGACCCCGGCGCTATTAAAGATTTTGAAGCGTTCTCAAAGCAGACTGGTAATGAACTGCTAGAAACAACTGAAGATGGCGATAAGTATCAGTTTTTAATTAAGAAGAAGTAAGCCGAAAAAGGCCTATAGCAATGTTATTCAGCGATGAATTTGAATTGAAGATAGGTAGCTAGCACTACGGGCTCAGGTTGACTGAGGCGGGTGGCTTATTCAGCTGAAACTATCCAAGTAAAGGGCTTTTGTAAAATTATATGCGTCATATTATTTCGATTTTATTAGAGAATGAAGCAGGTGCTCTATCTAGAGTATCCGGCCTTTTTTCTGCGCGTGCTTACAATATTGATTCACTAACAGTAGCGCCGACTGATGATCCGACTATGTCGCGCATCACGGTAGTAACCTGTGGTGATGACGCTGTAATTAATCAAATTACAAAGCAACTACATAAGCTAGTGGATGTTGTGAAATTAGTTAAACTTGCAGATGGTGAGTATTTTGAGCGAGAGATTTTATTGCTGAAGTTATCACCAACTGAAAGTCAGAAAGCTGAACTAGAGGCCTGCATGAAAGAAATGAATGCAGTTACTTTAGATCAAACTGAGGGTTGCATAACCCTAGAAATTACTAGCTCTGGGCCAGAGTTAGATGAAGCAATAAAAACACTGGCCCAGTTTAACGTTATCGAGGTTGTGCGGTCGGGTACGGTGGGAATTAACGCCGGTTCTTCAGTGCTTCGTTTATAAATCCCCACATAGAAAATGGGATAGGAGTTTGTATGAAAGTTTTTTACGATAAGGATGCTGATCTTTCGATTATTAAGGGCAAAACAGTTTCTGTTATTGGTTATGGTTCTCAGGGGCATGCCCATGCGAATAATCTAAAAGAATCTGGTGTATCAGTGATTGTTGGTTTGCGCGAAGGCTCTAGTTCTGCAGCTAAAGCAAGTGCTGCTGGTCTTGAAGTGCAATCTATTGAAGATGCTGTAAAGAACTCAGATGTGGTCATGATTTTGGCCCCAGATGAGCATCAGGCAGCACTCTACAGAGATCAAATCGAGCCAAATATTAAGCAAGGCGCAGCAATGGCGTTTGCTCATGGTTTCAATGTTCACTTTGAGCAGATCGTGCCACGTACTGATTTAGACGTCATTATGATCGCACCGAAAGGTCCGGGTCACTTAGTGCGCTCTACCTACACGCAAGGCGGCGGTGTACCTAGTTTGATCGCAGTATTTCAAGATGCCTCTGGCAGTGCCCAGAAGATTGCGCTGTCTTATGCCTCTGCAAATGGTGGTGGTCGTGCTGGTGTTATCGAGACTTCATTCAAAGAAGAGACTGAGACCGATCTATTTGGTGAGCAAGCAGTGCTTTGTGGTGGTGCCACTGCACTAGTACAAGCTGGCTTTGAGACCTTGACTGAAGCAGGTTACGCTCCGGAAATGGCCTATTTCGAATGTCTACATGAGTTGAAGTTAATCGTCGATCTGATGTACGAAGGCGGTATCGCTAATATGCGTTACTCGATTTCAAATACAGCAGAATACGGTGACTTTACCCGTGGCTCACGCGTGATCACAGAAGAAACCAAGAAAGAAATGGCGAAGATCTTGAAAGAGATTCAAAACGGTGAATTCGCACGTGATTTCATTCTTGAGAATCAAGCTGGTGCAGCAAACCTTAAGGCGATGCGTCGTATTGGTAAAGCGCATCCGATTGAAGAAGTGGGCACTAAACTTCGCAGCATGATGCCATGGATTCAGTCCAATCAGCTCGTGGACAAGTCGAAAAATTAAGTAGCGTTAGGCGCATCATCAAGCGATGCGTATTGCGCATGAGTTTCGTACGGTATTTATTCTTGCGACGCTCATACTCAGCACCCTGCAAATATCCAGCTCTACCATTTTATGGGTGGGTTGGGTTTTGTGGGGTGTTTTCGTTTTATTACTGAGAGATTTTAGACGAGTTATTCCGGCAGAACCTTTGGCCATAGTGTCAACGGTGGATGGCCGTATAACAGCGCTTGAATCCAGTATTGATCCTTTTTTACAGCGTCCAAGTTTGGTCTGTACCATTGCACAGTCATCTCTTGGGGAGTTTAATATTCACAGTCCTATCGAAGGTAAGATTGAACAACTTTGGTTGCGTGACCCAGAAAATGGACGATATATACTAGCTGTATGGCTGCGTACTGATGAGCAGGATGATGTCGTCTTCACCTTGGATTTACACTCACTACATCATAGGGCCATTGTTTCTATCCAGCCGGGGGAAAGAATTGGTCAAGGTCAGCGTTGTGGTTTCGCCGCCATTGGCTGCGAAGTGAGGGTTTATATGCCCGAAAATGCACAAGCGACAGTCAAGCCGGGTGATAAAATCTTGGCGGGCCGTACGATGCTTGCAAAACTAAAACATGGTTAGATGATGAATTCGAGAAAAGGAATATATTTACTACCTAATCTGCTGACTACGGGTGCCTTATTTGCAGGCTTTTATGCGATTATTTCGGCACAAATGGGACACTTTGAGCCAGCCTGTATAGCGATTTTTATTGCTATGGTTCTTGATGGTTTAGACGGGCGAGTCGCCCGTATGACCAATACTGCCTCTGAGTTTGGTAAAGAATACGATAGCCTTTCTGATATGGTTTCTTTCGGCTTGGCACCGGCCCTGATTATGTTTGAATGGTCCTTACAGCATGGTGTCTATGAGGGCTGGATGTTGCAACGCTTAGGTTGGTTGGGAGCATTTTTCTATACCGCCTGCGCTGCTTTGCGACTGGCACGCTTTAACTCTATAAACAGTGACTTAGATCGACGTTATTTCCAAGGATTGCCAAGTCCAGCGGCCGCTGGTTTATTGGTGGGCTTTATCTGGACTAGTCACGATTTAGGCTATACCGGTGGTGAGTTATGGTTGATGGCCCTATTTGTTACCGTGATTGGTGGTGGCTTGATGGTGTCGCGACTGAGTTTTTACAGCTTTAAAGATTTAGCACTTAAAAATAAGGTCCCAACGATTACCGTGCTTGCGGTGGTTGGCCTTTTTATCTTGGCGGCAATGGATCCACCCAAACTCATGTTTGCAGTGTTCCTGCTCTATGCCTTATCGGCTCCTCTGATACATCTTCTACGGATGTATCGTAAACGAGGCCGTAGTCAGGGTGCAAAAGCACCTAAAAATAATAAATAGGCTTTGTTCTACCTGGACCCAGTTAAATAGGCATTGGCAGCAGTAGGGGAAATGGTTATAGTCAACTTATGCGTACAATTACTTACAATGTTCTATTCAGTGCACCGCAGCTTCCTGCTGCCGCACTAGTCCTACGCCTGTTTCGACTGCCGCTGTAGCGGCCGATTCTGTCCTGACGAGGCTAAACGTGTCCCTTCAGTAATATCCGTATTAGTAATAAAATAGCGACCAGAAGACGGTTTCCCGTTAAATTTTGGTGACAGTTGGAGTATGAGCGAAATGAGTAGCAACGATCATTTAATTATATTTGATACAACTTTGCGCGATGGCGAGCAGAGTCCGGGTGCGTCTATGACGACAGAGGAAAAACTGCATATCGCAAAATGTTTAGAGCGTATGCATGTTGACGTTATTGAGGCCGGCTTTCCAATCGCAAGCCCAGGAGACTTCGAGAGTGTTAAAGCAGTCGCGCAGGCAGTTAAAGACAGTACTGTATGTGGTTTAGCGCGAGCATTAGACCGTGATATTGATCGCGCAGGAGAAGCCTTAAAACCAGCTAAGTCGAGTCGGATCCATACCTTTATTGCGACCTCGCCGATTCATATGGAGCATAAGCTACGTATGCAGCCAGATGCGGTCGTTGAACAGGCCGTTGCGGCAGTTAAGCGTGCACGTGGTTTTACCGATGATGTTGAGTTCTCTCCTGAGGATGCAGGCCGTTCAGAATTCGACTTCCTTTGCCGCATCATTGAGCAAGTGATTAATGCGGGTGCGACGACTATTAATATCCCGGATACGGTCGGCTATAACCTACCGCATCAGTTTGGTTCTTTGGTTGGGCGTTTAATAGAAAATATTCCAAATTCAGATAAGGCGATATTCTCAGTGCATTGTCATAACGATTTGGGCCTAGCAGTAGCTAACTCACTATCGGCCGTATTGCAGGGTGCACGCCAAGTTGAATGTACGATTAATGGACTGGGTGAGCGCGCTGGTAACGCTGCTCTAGAGGAAGTGGTCATGACTGTGCAAACACGTCAGGACGTGTTCAGCTGTAATAGTCGATTGGATACCACTCAAATAGTCCCAGCATCTCGTTTAGTCTCAAGCATTACAGGTTTTCCAGTGCAGCCTAATAAAGCAATTGTTGGTGCAAATGCCTTTGCGCATGAATCAGGTATTCACCCAGATGGAGTGCTTAAGGCGCGTGAAACCTATGAAATTATGCGGGCTGAAGATGTCGGCTGGGCTGAGAATCGGATTGTCTTAGGTAAGCACTCGGGCCGTAATGCATTTCGTTCACGCTTAGAAGCATTAGATGTGTCTTTTAAATCAGAGAGTGAATTGAACAGTGCTTTCGCTGCATTCAAAGATCTAGCCGATAAGAAGCATGAAATCTTTGATGAGGATTTATTTGCATTAGTTGCAGGTGGAGATGGTGCTAGTGAGGAGAAGTTTAAGTTAGTCTCCTTGAATGTATGTTCACACACCGGTGAAATACCCAATGCCGATATTGTCTTGTCACTTGATGGCGAGGAGTTTACGGCTTCTTCTGATGGTGGTGGTCCAGTCGATGCTGCGTTTAAAGCAATTGAAGTGATCGCTAAAAGTAAGGCTATATTGCAACTTTATTCTGTGAATAGTATTACCAGCGGAACAGATGCGCAGGGTGAGGTTACTGTGCGGCTTGAACGTGATGGCTCAATCGTTAATGGTAGTGGTGCAGATGTCGATATCGTCATTGCTTCAGCTAAAGCCTATTTAAACTCACTGAATAAACTGAGTGCTGCCGCTGAACGTGCTCATCCACAACTTAGCCAAGTTTAATTTACTACACTTGAGATGAATGCTGAGCGCCGCAATGCTTATCTAAAAGCTTTATCGATAAAGCAATGGCGCTTGCGCGGACAACCATCATCAAGCGCTATGCAAGTAGCGTCTAGTGCCGCCGGTGACGCTAGCCTGACTGATCCAGCTTCTATTACACCTACTAAGTTGTCTACGGGTAAGCAAGCAGCTAGAGCAGAATTAGATGCAGCTCTGAAGGTTGACCCTATCCTAGAGAAACCGTCTTTAGTCGCATCAGATGTGGTTAAAGCCGAGCTGGAAAATAAGCCTGTAGCTATAAAAGATCTTTCACAGTTTGATCTTGAGCAACTTGCTACCGAGGTTAGTCAGTGTGTGGCCTGTGATTTGCATAAAACGCGTAAACGAACTGTGTTTGGTGTTGGTCATGAGAAAGCCACTTGGATGATTATTGGCGAAGCCCCGGGTGCTGATGAAGAGAATGAGGGGGAGCCGTTTTTAGCAGCTTCAGGACAGCTTTTAAACCAAATGTTGCGCGCTATAGGTCTGGCACGTGAAGAGGTGTATATCACTAATGTCCTTAAGTGCCGCTTACCCAACAATCGTGAACCTAAAAAGGCTGAGCTACAATCCTGTCCGCCGTATTTGCAGCGACAAATAGAACTGATTCAACCTAAAATCATTCTATTGCTCGGTCGAGTTGCAGCACAAACGGTCTTGCAGAGTGATCAGCCTATGGCAAAGTTGCGTGCTAAAGTACTGCATCATCCAGACTTCAATATTCCGATGGTTGCGAGCTATCATCCGGCCTATTTATTGCGAGCACCACGTGAAAAGCGTAAAGCCTGGGAAGACTTACAACTTGCTCGACAGCAAATAATTAGCGAGTAAGACCTTAAGGCATGGACGAATTAGTATCGGAACAATCTTATTCTTTTCG
>Ga0115565_10004070_pt1 | contig 10088 bp, 9 predicted proteins | sample COGITO_mtgs_1105_FD_87199 | JGI IMG/M metagenome (GOLD analysis project Ga0115565, IMG submission 87199) | Pelagic marine microbial communities from North Sea - COGITO_mtgs_110530 | ecosystem: Environmental > Aquatic > Marine > Epipelagic | place: Germany:Helgoland, sampling site Kabeltonne... | reverse complement strand
CTTGTGGCTTGTGCCGTGCTAAGCATCTGAAATCCAAAGCGAAGGCGGCCATAGAGATGTTAGAATATCTTCTTGTTGAGGTTCACCAAGGCAAGCCAGTTGTGCTCCAGACAGTAAATCTATCATTGATCCCGCTATCGGCAGAGTGCGAGTGCGGGTCAGCGCACCCGTCTTGGCGAATATAGCGCGGCGGTTGGTGCTGCTGATCAAAGCCATCCTTGAGGGGGTGGAGTCAGGCACCCAATCGGAACATTGACCAAAAGCCGCAATAAGGTGGCGTACGACTGCAAACCCAAGCCGCGGATTGTAAAATCGGTCAACGACACCATGCCGACGGTAATAACCGCGATCCACATCGGCAAACGTATCCACAAAAACGTGAATATCTTCAAAAGCGGCGGTGGCGGCAACGGCCTCGGCAAGACGGCCTGCGACCCATTCATCATCGGTCTACTGCGAACCAGGCGATCCTTTGATCATACGAATATGCAGCGATGCCTTCAACCGGTAAGATAGGCATAGACCCAAAACACCATGTGCCTGCTGCCAGGGTGAACGCCCACCCTCGGTACGGAAAACCAAACCCACTACATTCGGCAGTTGAGCAATCTGAGAAATCTGTGTCGTATCATTGGAAGAGAAACCATGGACGATCATGTGGTGGTATTGGCCCCCAGTACTTTCCTGATCTTTTCTTGTGCGGATAAGCGACAGATACAGCGCGACACCCAAAGACGTCACTACAGGGCAAACGGCCACTACAACGTTTGGCAACTCTTCGATTATGTGACAGAACTCCCATGTGTCGATCAACCCTTCGGCATCACGCACAGCCCCAATAAGCCGTTGATTGGGATACCCAAAAGAAAACAATGTGAACTGAAATCCAAGAGCGGCGCAGTCTTCCAATCGGGACCGATGTTCTGGAACCAGCAGATCCGTCGCTGGAATGCGCAGCCGCCGCACTCCGGCTTCGACCAAAGCCATCAAAGCATAATCGTTACGCATCTCTTTACGGTCAAACTCATCCAACGAAACAGACGGCGGGATTTCAAACACTTCAAGCCAGTTTTGACGCATGTCAAAGCCAAACCGGGAATGTGGATTTTGCAAAGGATAGGGCGCGGTCAGCTGATTTTCGGGTTGGGCCATGAGACTGTTTGGCGCGGCAACGGCACCAAAGGTTCTCACCCATTGGCAAACATGGCCATGGGCGTAAACCTGCACGATAAAATACCCAAGCTTGCCAAGGTCGCTGCGCCCGCCTTCTGTGCCGGGCAGTGGCGTGGCACGATACATTTCAGCATAATCCTGACGGACAAACGCAGTCGAGGGCAACGTATAGCAATTGGTTGCACCAAATCGGTTATACCAAAAATTATGCACGTGACCCGAAAATTGCGCTTCGGCGCCATACCGCTCCATAAGACCCAGCAACCAAGAACGCCCCGGTTCAGCGAGGTTATCAAAATGTTCATCTTCGTCAGGCGCTGTCAGAAAAGTCGGATAATGAGTATGCATAAATATGCGCAAGCCAGCCGCGGACGCCTGTGCCATGTCTGCTTTCCGCCAAGACTTTTGTGTCGCCTCAACCGCAAGTCCGGAGTTGATAATCAAAGAGTCAATCATGAAAACTCGACAGCCGTAAAGGTCGAACGCGTGATAATTCGGGTCAAAATGCTCATTCCAAAGTGCGATATAATCATCGCATGTGACAGCACCAGGCCCCCAGACGATGGGTTTGTTGACCACATCATGATAGCCTGGCAGCAGATGCAATGGGTGCCGCAATTGCGCAGCCTGTTGACGAAAACACTCGGCGGCCGTTTCATACAGGCCCGGCAATCCCGGCTCTGGGTGCACAAGATCACCCAAATGAGTCACAAAATCCAAGTCTCGGCGATTGAAATCCTAGACCACATACCAAAACCGGCCATTTGCAAGCTGATTGATCTCAAATTCGAAATTGCAGTCTGTTTCGCAGAAATTGACGTATGTGTCCCTGACAACCGCATAGGAAAACTGAAATGCACCCAGATTTTTCGATAAAGCCAGTATCCTCCCGTGGCGCATCTATCGGCGCGGGGCACAGCCTTGGTTCCAAGCATCAAGATATTGACCACAGTGGCAGTGCAGGAATAGCATAAGAAAATATTTATTTTTTATTATTTGAATAGGTTTTTACGATGAAATATACGCAAGTTCGATCCTTTCATGCCGTTGCGAAAAATGGCAGTTTCACTGCTGCGGCAAAGCAATTGAACGTCGCGCAACCCACCATTACCGAACAGGTCCGTGAGTTGGAGGCCACCTATGGTATCGAGGTTTTCAGCCGGGCGAAGAAGAAGATAAGATTAACCGCCACCGGCAGATCTTTGTTTGAAATCACCCACCGTTTGTTTGGTGTGGTCGGCGAAACAGAAGACTTTTTGCGGATGGCCGGCAATTCTGGCGCGGGTCAATTCCGTGTTTCATCGGTTTTGCCCTTTTATACCTTTGATATTTTATCAGCTTTTCGCAAGCAGTACCCTAAAGTTAAAATTTCTGTGACTTCCGGCAATTCGGCAGCGATACTGAAACATCTATTGGCCTATGAAACAGATGTTGGCGTGCTGTCGGATCATGACCCAGACCACCGGCTTTATACCAGAGTTTACGATATACATTATATCGTGGCCATTGTTGGATGTGATCATCCATGGGCAAAGCGCACTGCGATAAGTCTAAAAGAGTTGCATGAACAGCCCATGGTGATGCGCGAGATTGGTTCCAACACGCGCCGGTCCTTTCAGGCCGCCGCAGCTGCAGCCAGAATTGTACCAAATGTCGTTATGGAAATTGAAAGTGGCGAAGGTGTTCGGGAAGCCGTCGCCAAAGGCCACGGTATCGGCGTTACCGGCGAGCAAGCTCTGCCCTGCGACCCACGCCTTAAGATGCTGCGCTTTAACGATGCGGAAATGCAGATCAATCGGTATTTGGCCTGCCTGCATGAACGCCGCAAGGAATTGATGGTCGACGCCTTTTTTGAAATTTCGAAAACTGATGATCGCGCACTTAAAGCGGCTCCCTAAACATAGGCAGTAAGGGAATTCCCACTCGGACTGATTTGTAAATTAGCCTATTTGGAGGTGTATTATGCAAGCCACGCCTGTCGTAATTTTTGTCAAGTTTTTCGAGCGTCACAAAGGCTTGATAAAGACGCCAGAGTGCTTTTGGGAGAATCCTGTATAGGGTGGTGGTCTAAAATGAGGCTACGGTCCGATATAGGAGTACTGTTTGATCTCACCACCTTGATAAACCTTGTTTTCAGCTCGTTGGTAATTTGAGCGCTTATGAGCAACCGGATTTCCCCGCGTTTCCGCAATTTTCCAGGGTAATTCCCCCCGGCATGCGTGGACTTTTTTCCTGAAGTAGTGCTCGAAGACCACAATGACCTAATACCGGCTCGCCGTAAGAATCGTTACAAACCCGCTTCTGATTTGGCGCAGTAGCTTTGCTCTAGCTTTAAAGTTAATACCCAACAGGTTTAGAGCACTGTTCACCTTATGATCCCTGCGAGTCGTCACTTTATGTCCACATATTCTTGCAATGTATTTGTCGTTCTGGCCTATCAAACTGCGCACACGGCGGTGGCCAACACTCAGGCCGTTTTTTGGTCAGATCTTTTGTCATGCATGGGTTGCCATAACGGATCGAATTGAGACAGGGTTGTTGTTGAATGCGCCAGACTGACCAAATCAGCCCGTGGCCGACGACTTACTCGACGGGTCCGAAATGTACATGGGCCGCACACTCCAACGTCGACAACATTGCTCTTCCGGCTTTCAGGGGGCGATATGTTTTTGTGCGAAACAGAACTGCATGGATTTAAGTCCGCAAATAACTTGGAGGTATTTTAAGATTTCCTGCTCGGTTTACCCAAACTGTGCGGCTTCTGCGCAGCTGGATATCCTGTATGGCCGCCACGGGATTGCAAGGATTAAAGCGCTCATGGTCCCACAGACATATCTGAAATGGACGCTCTGAATGACAAAAAACGGTGCCAACTTGACAGGTTCAACCCCGATGTCACAAAGCTTGGCAAAAAGGCAGAGAAAGGCGCCCATACAAGGTGTCTGCCGCAACTTGGGCACAGCTCTCATCTCGCCCGCGCCGGTCGTGATCCGGTGCAATGCCGATCTGAAAGCCAGATACGATCAGATTGTCTCTGCTGAGACAGAGAAAAAATCGCCACCGCAACTGTCATGCGCAAACAACTTTTCCTAAAACACAAGCGGACAGTCTTGCGAAGGCACTCTTTTTCTCTCTCAATATCTTGATGCTGTCCAGATTAAAGGTCATCGTGCCAATATTGTTGAACCTAGTTGTTCGGCGTCAGTAAGCCAATGCCGATATCATTAATCATCCGCTTGCGCATTAACCCACCAGCCAGTACCGGTCGCACAGCATTACGTCGAAACGCGTCCGGTTACCTCCCTTCCTTTCCACGTCTCCTGAATTGCAAACATTGTTCGGAAGAGATCGGAACGTAAGCGGGAAAGCCAAATTTTGCAGATCACTGTTTTGTTATGGCGACCGAATGCCCACAGTTTTTAACCGCAGCACATATTTGCCGCCATATTCCCAGAGGCGCCTATCGGCTCGACTAGTCTCTATTGAGGTAAAAAGGTGCAACGATGCACCGACGCTTTTAGCGGCTGAACCATAAATTTAGCGCAGACTTAAAGGAAGAACCAGCGGTGACATCCAAGCGTTGACCACCTCGCTTGTTTGTATAGAATTCTTTCCACCGGGCTATCAAAAGAGAGGTTGGCTTAACTGTCAAAAAATGCCTAAAATACAATACATCAGGGAGATAATAACTATGAAAACTATCATAAAATCTACAATTAGTGGCTTAGCTGCAATGGGCATGCTTGCCAGTTCTGCAAGTGCGGCTTGTACAAACGATGCTTGGAACAAAGTCATGTCACGTGGCAAAATCGTGGTCGGCGTCAAGGCTGATTACAAGCCTTGGGGATACCGCAATACCGATGGCGATATTGTCGGTATGGAGATTGATATGGCCAATGATGTTGCCGCCAAAATGGGCGTTGATATCGAACTGGTGGCGGTACAATCCTCGAACCGGATGCAGTTTCTTGAGCAGGGCAAAATCGATCTGATGATTGCCACAATGTCGGACCGCAAGGATCGGCGCGAGTTGGTCGGCATCGTCGGACCAAACTATTACACCTCAGGCACTAATGTAATGTCACCAAAGGCGCTGGGTCTGACCGAGTGGGAAGACCTGCGCGATAAACCGGTGTGCGGTAAGCAAGGCGCGTTCTACAACCAGATCGTCGAACAGCGGTATGGTGCGAAAATCATCGCCTTTACAGGCAACGCCGAAGCAAAGCAGGCGTTGCGCGACAAAAAATGCATCGCATGGGTGTATGATGACAGCTCGATCGGGTCTGACCTCAGCTCTGGCAATTGGGATGATTTCGAAATGCCTCTGGCCTCAGAAGATGACAACCCCTGGGCTCTGGCCGTCCCATCAGCCGAACGCAACTGTGTCTTTGGTCGTTTCATGTCTGGTATGCAGTACCAGTGGCATCAGGATGGTACGCTGATTGAACTAGAAGCCAAGTGGGGCATCAAAGCCACCTCGTATCTGGCAGGATACAACGAACGTATGGGGGACTGGCTGGCAGATTAAGCTAACCTGTTAATCCTTTTAATGTTCCGCCGCCAATCTATTGGCGGCGGATTAATATACGGCGTATCCTCATGGATTTAATTGCAGATTTCTTTCGTGATCTGGCCAGCACAACCCCAAGATGGAATTTTATCTGGATGTACGAACCGGTACAGCAGGGTAAAATCCTGTCAGGCATCTGGGTTACCATTAAACTCTCTATTGCGTGTCTGATATTTTCGGTGGTGATCGGGATCGCCGGCGCCTTTGCTCAAGGCAGCAGCAATCGTTTGCTCCGCGCCTTTGTGCAGGGCTATATTCAGTTTTTCCGCAACACACCGCCCTATGTTCAATTGCTGTTTTTCTATTTTGCGCTGGGTCAGTTCACCCCGACCTACAGCCCCGATGGCTGGCTTGAGCTACCGATCATTTCAAACGTCGGCTGGGCGATCATTTCTCTGTCATTTTTTGCCGGTGCATTCAATGTTGAAATTTTCCGCGCAGGTATCGAAGCGGTGCCAGAGAGCACCAAAGAAGCCGCCAATGCGCTGGGGTTCAACCGGTCACAAATCTACATGTATATTGTGATGCCACTGGCAGTGCGGGTCTCCCTGCCGGCCCTGAACAATAATCTGGTCAATCTGGTCAAAACCACGACACAGGCTTTTGGCATTGCTGTACCCGAGCTGCTGTACCAATCAGTCACAATATGGAACGATTACCCCTCGGCCCTCTATCCGACGATGCTGTTGGTTTTTGTCGTCTACATTCTGCTGGTGGGTGTCCTCGTGGCAGGTATGAATTCCTGGGAACACAAGATGAGGATACCAGGCTATGGCACTTAAAATCCGCTACGCCAATTTGCCAAAGCGACAGCGGTTGGCAGTGATGCACCCGTTTGTGCTGCCGGCAGGGGCCAGCGGGCCGAGCACCAGCGCGTGGCTGGCCTCTTTGCCACCCTGGACAATTCTTGTCTTGGCCTCTCCGCTCCTGCTTTGGCCGGGCTATGCGATGGCTGCAACCAATTTTTCAATGCTAGATGCGTTTGCCACTCTGCAGAGATGGATTCCCTTTCTGTTGAAATCGGGGTTTCTGTTTAACATCATTATTTCCCTTTTTGCGATGTTGTTTGGCACCGTTGCCGGGGCGGCACTGGGGCTGGCGCAGATCTCACAGGTCAATACGATTTCCAGGCTGGCTTGGTTTATCACCCAGTTGTTTCGCAATTCACCTTGGTTAGTTATCTTATTTATCGTCTTGCTGGCATTTCCGTTTGAAGTTGTCATCTTTGACACAGTGATCCGCATCCCAGACTGGATGAAAGCCGTGTTCGGACTGTCGCTGCCGGTGATGGCAAATATTTCGGAAATTGTTCGTGGCGCGGTCATGTCGGTACCGACGGCACAGTGGGAATCGGCTGAAAGTCTTGGATTTAAACGCCATCAAATCCTTTGGAGTATTATTCTGCCACAGTGCTTTAAGCGCATGATCCCACCGTGGATGAACTGGTATGCCATTCTAACCATGGCGACACCGCTGTGTTCGCTGTTGGGGGTGGAAGAGGTCATCACCCTGTCGCGGCAAGCGATGGAGGCCGAAGACAACCACCCTGAATTACTGGTGCCGTTCTATAGCTTTGCCCTCTGCCTGTTCTTTTTATATTGCTATCCAATTGCCCGTCTGACGGTACGCTTGGAACGCAAATACGCCGTTCAACTATAGGAGATCGGACTATGACTTCGACCGATACACAGCCGATTGTTTCGATCCGAAATGTGCATAAATCCTTTGGCGATCTGGAAGTGCTCAAAGGTGTCTCTCTGGACGTAAAAAAAGGCGAAGTGATCTGTATCATTGGCCCGTCGGGGTCTGGGAAATCAACGCTGATCCGCTGCGTGAATGCGCTTAACGACATCCAGTCTGGCTCGATCACCGTGTGTGGCATTGATCTGACCCAAAGCGGTTTAGACAAACTGGAGCTGCGCAAACGGGTGGGAATGGTGTTCCAACAATACAATTTATTTCCACATAAAACCGCACTCGAAAACATCATGATGGCGCCGCTAAAAGTACTGAACCGGGCCCCGGACGAAGTGCGTGCACAAGCCCGCGAGTTATTGCGCAAGGTGCGCTTGCATGGCAAGGAAGACGCCTTTCCTGGCGAGTTATCGGGCGGCCAACAACAACGTGTGGCCATTGCACGGTCTTTGGCGATGAACCCCGACGTGATGTTGTTTGACGAGGTGACCGCGGCGCTGGATCCGGAAACAGTCAAAGAGGTTCTTCTGACAATCAAGGAACTGGCACAGGACGGTATGACTTGTATTCTCGTGACCCACGAGATGGGATTTGCCCGCGAAATCGCCGATCATATCTATTTCACTGACGGAGGCGTGATTGTGGAGCACGGTCCGCCATCAGAATTTTTCGACAACGCCAGCGATCCACGTACCAAAGAGTTTCTCAGCCAAATACTGTAGAGCGCACATCGCCTTGTCCCATAGTTCAGTCGGTCAAACCAACTGTCGCCATTTGTGTTATCGGCGGTGGCAGCACAGCTAGCGAGCGGGACGCGATCAAGTGAGCAGAGAACGATGTCGCCAAGCCTGCGTTTTCCAAAGAATGCCTTTGGTCACAATCGTGTGCAAAACACGGACGAACACAGAGACGTAAACAATCAGCATGGCCATAGCTGCCGCGCCGGCGACATCGCCTTGCTCATCCAAGTGAATAGCCGATACCGAGGCAAGGGTTGTATCATAGGTATAGAGAAAAATAACACCAGATACGGTCGTCATAGCGTTGACAAACAGATAGATCGAGATGTCGAGAATGGTTGGTAAACACACTGGTATCGTCACCCGCCAAAACATCTTAAATACTGGCACCTTCAAGGACAGAGAGACCGCTTCAAATTCTTTATCCATTTGCTTAAGGGCCGTGACGGCCGTCAAATGAGACACAGTATAAAAGTGTACGACTGTATTGATGACCAAAATTGCCATGGTTGCGTATATAAAGCCCAATGGATTGGCGCTGGCATTGAAATAAAATATATACGCCAGTCCAAGGACCAAGCCTGGGACGGCCATTGGCAGGAGTGCAAACAATTGTAAAATACCTCGCAGCTTTTCCTGCGTGCGCAGTTTTTCGACGATGTAAGCCCCTACGAAAATGATAACAGTTCCGAAAACAGCTGTGTAAAATGCCAACCTGACTGAGTTATAAAAGGATTCCCAACCAAGCCCCGCCACTTCAAAACTATAATGTTTTAAAGTCATCGATAGATTGTAAGGCCAAAATTTTACCAAAGCGCCATACTGCGCCATGCCAATCATCATAAATATAATCACTGCAATACATCCACAAAAGACCAACATGGCCATGTCCAGCCGGTTATCTTTCTTTGGTTCAAAGACAACAGATCGCGATGACAACAGCGCCACTTGCCGCTTTCGCGAATATTGATCTACGAAGAAAGCGAAAACTGCTGGCAGTAAAAGAACCAACGAGATGACAGCACCCATCTGGAAATTCTGCATCCCAACAACTTCTTTATAAATATCCGTGGCCAACACGTTGTAGTTTCCACCAATCACTTTGGGGACGCCAAAATCTGTAAAAACCTGTGTGAATATTACAAAGGTCGTGCTGATGATACCGTAGCGCGCTCCGGGAATTGTGATGGTCAAAAATGCGCGCAATTTGCTTGTGTGCAACACATCTGCAGCCTCATAGAGCCGCGCATCAGACAACGACAACGAGGTGCTCAAAATCATCAGAGCATGCGGAAATGTCCAATAAACTGAGGCCATGACAATCCCGATCGGACCATAAATGGAATATCCGAACAGCAATTCCTTTAAAACGCCCTGATTGCCAAACCAATAAACCAGCGCAATGGCCGCTAAAATAGATGGGCTGAGAAGCGGAATTAAGGCAATAAGTCGAAAAAATCCTTTGAAGGGCATCCGGGTGTGGGTAAGGGCAAACGCAAAACCAAACGCGAGTACGACGGTGATTATTGTCGAGACTATGGCAATAAAAAGAGAGTTGAAAAAAGATTGGAACAGCGCGGGTTCCCTTAAATAGACATAAAAATTATGAAGCCCGATAAATTCTCCATCAGCATTCTGAAGACTTTTAATGATCAAAGCGCCCAGAGGAAGAATAAGAAACAGGAAAAACAGCACAATATAGGCAAGCAACATCAGTTTACCGACCCGGTCACTGAGATCCTTATCGCGTTTTTGCAAAGGCATGAGACGGTTGGTTGCTGCGCCAGACTCAGACATTGGCATACACGGTAATCGCGGTCTTCGGCAACTCAAGCGTTAAACTCTGACCTATTTCAAACTCTTTCCCGTCGCTCTGCGCAGTGTTTATATCCACCATCAAAACCGTATTT
>Ga0115565_10004068_pt1 | contig 10089 bp, 13 predicted proteins | sample COGITO_mtgs_1105_FD_87199 | JGI IMG/M metagenome (GOLD analysis project Ga0115565, IMG submission 87199) | Pelagic marine microbial communities from North Sea - COGITO_mtgs_110530 | ecosystem: Environmental > Aquatic > Marine > Epipelagic | place: Germany:Helgoland, sampling site Kabeltonne... | reverse complement strand
CGAAAGCGTATATAGAAAAAATCCCTAAAAAAACCACCCATATTTTAATAGGTGGCAGCACTGATCCTGATCGAAAAACAGATAGTGTTGTCAGATTACTGAAAGCACAAACACTCCTACCTATACTTCTATTTCCTGGAGATTACAAACAAGTAACCCCTGCCGCAGATGCAATATTGTTTCTGTCATTACTCTCAGGTAATAATGCCGAATTTCTCATTGGACAGCAATCGCAAGCGGCGAGGACAGTACAAAAAAGTAAATTAGAAGTGATCCCAACAGGCTACATGCTTATAGATGGCGGTTCTGAAACTGCCGTGCAGCGCGTAAGCAAAACGCAACCGATGGATCAAAATAATAAGAAAAAAATCGTAGCTACTGCACTCGCTGGCCAGTACTTAGGCAAAAAGCTTATTTACCTAGAAGCAGGCAGTGGAGCTTTACAAACCGTACGGCCTGAAAATATAAAAGCAGTACGCACGGCTTTAGACATTCCTATAGTCGTGGGTGGCGGGATACGGTCTGCTCAAGCGCTAGAAACAGCGTATCTTGCAGGCGCAACGCTTGTGATAATAGGCACGGCTTTTGAGAATGACTGTTGGCAATCTTAAATTATGAAAATACTCTACGCTATACTCTTCCTTACATCAAGTTTATGCTTTGCACAGACGGCTCAAGTAGTAGATGCAGACAGCAAGGAAGCTGTTCCCTTTGCAACTATTTCTTTTGGTAATGGTCTAGGTACATTTGCTGGCGAAAATGGTTTTTTTGCTTTTGCGAAATCTAAATACAAAGACGTAGACACCCTCTTTATATCAAGTATAGGTTATGCCGAAAAAGCAATTGCCGTAAACAATCTTCCTAATAAAATATACATTACTGTAGAAGCAGATTTGTTAGACGAAGTGATTGTTGCAGCCCCTAAAAGAGGACCTTACAAAACCAAAAAAGAGAAAGCTACTACGCATAAAGATTATTTTACCTCTTGGTTACCTACTGTAGAGAGCGAAGTCGCTGTTCGTTTTACACGCCGTGACAATAAATCTACTCAAATTACTAAACTTTTTTTACCCGTTAATGCTGAGTCTAAATATGGTACTAAAGGAAAAGGTAACTACGCTACTGTTTTTAGAATACAATTCTACAGAGATGCTAATGGGTTGCCAGGAAAACCGATGATACACGAGAAAATTATTTTTAATATAGATCAAGATACAGACAAGCAATATGTTTTAGATATCACAGACTCACGTATTTTTATTCCCAAAAATGGCTGTTATGCTAGTCTCTCGGTGTTGGGATATGCAGATAAAAATGGTGTACTCCAACAGTCTAAAAAATATAGTGAAGTAGAGACGCGACGTGGCGTCAAAAAAATATCGACAACCTTTAGGCCGTTACTTCCTTTTTCAAACAAACTCAAGGATAGACAAACGTTTGTTAGGCGTATTTTTTTTAATAAAAAGCAGTGGCAGGTCTTTGACAAAACATACAACGCAAACTCTACCTTAGTACGCTCAGGACATGTAAATTACGGGATGGGCGCTGAGTTTAGAGTATACAAAGAGTAACATATGCATATATCAGTAGATCTTACATTTAGCCCTCTTCAGAATGATTACGAAGCACACATTATTACTTTTATAAAAAGTCTACGCGCTAGCGGTCTTACCGTTATAGAAAACCCTTTAGCTACGCAGGTGTATGGAGAGTACGATCTTGTTATGAGCACGCTTACGGCAGCAATGAAAAAAAGTTTTAGTGAGATAGGCATCGGTCTTTTCTATATAAAAATTGTAAAAACAGATCGATCAGATTATGTCGCAGATTTTTGATTTTCTATTCGGGCAGTATTCAGAATACGCAACGTTAGATATTGTGCTAGAATTACTAGCAGCCGTATTTACGATCGCATCTGTAGTATATTCTAAAAAAAACAATGTCCTTGTCTTCCCCACAGGAATGATATGTACGGCCATTTTTGTATACCTTCTACTCAAGTGGGGATTGTTAGGTGATATGATGATTAATGGGTATTATTTTGTGATGAGCATCTACGGCTGGTATGTATGGACGCGTGTTAAAGATGGTAAACCTATTAGTCCTATTACAGTGGCAACGCGCAAAGAACATTACATCTCAGCACTCATTTTTATGCTTTCTGCAACATTTGTGTATTTGATTTATATCATTTTTAATAAAATACAACACTGGACGTCCTATGTAGATATGATTACCACAGGTATATTTTTTGTAGGCATGTGGCTTATGGCAAAACGTAAAATAGAAAACTGGATCTATTGGATTGTAGGAAATATTATTACGGTACCATTATATTTTTACAAAGGGCTTACCTTTAGCAGTATTCTTTATTTTATACTAACCATTATTGCCATTTACGGCTACATCGCTTGGAAAAAACACTTAAACAACGAGATAGCAACTGCTTAAAGATTTGTCTTTTTGGGCCTGAAAGTAGCGGGAAGAGTACGCTTTCGCGAAAGCTCGCCCAACATTACAACGCACCACTTGTGCCTGAATATGCCAGAGCATATCTTCAAAAGCTTTGGGATGAGGAACAAAAAATATGTCGCCCTAAAGATTTGTTACCCATTGCTTATGGGCAAATAAACCTCGAAAACATTGCGGCGCAGCAAGCAGAACAATTACTTTTTTGTGATACTGATTTACTAACAACACATACCTATAGTTTAACGTATTATGATGGCTGGTCTCCAGATATACTGCGGGAATATGCACTAAAAAATACCTATGACCTATACCTTTTAACGTATATTGATACGCCTTGGGTTCAGGATGATTTACGTGATAGACCGGAACGCAGGTTAGAAATGTTTCAATTATTTGAAAATGCTCTCATAGAAAATAATAAGCCTTTCGTACTCGTTAAAGGATCTGAAAATCAAAGATTACATATAGCAGTAGACGCTATTGAAAAATTAATTTCATGATATTTACTAAAGAGGATAGATTACAAATAGAACAGTTCGGAATATCTGAAATAACACTTACAGAACAGATACAAACGTTTACTTCAGGAATTCCATTTGTAAACCTGCTACGTGCTGCCACTATTAACGATGGAATTTTAAAACTTAATAAAGAAGAGGAGAATGCTCTTGTTGAGCATTTTGATGGTAAAAAAGAAGAGCTAGACCTTCTCAAATTTACTCCCGCATCTGGTGCAGCAACGCGAATGTTCAAGTTTCTTTTTGAGTTTTTTACAGACTATAATGAATTTCAAGGAACCATAAATGCCTACGTAAATAAAAATAAAGTACCCGAACTTAGACTATTTTTTGTAGGTCTCGATAGCTTTCCATTTTTTAGAAAAGGCTTGAAAAAAATGATTGAACTTTTCGGTAATGAGGAAGATACCGATATTAATAGTAATCGGCTGCGTTATGTAAAGGCTATGCTTTCTAAGGAGGGTTTGAATTATACAAATTTACCTAAAGGTCTAATACCATTTCACAAATACAAAGGCCATATAGCTTCTGCATTTGAGGAGCATTTATTTGAAGGAGCGCTATATGCTGCTTCTAAGGGAAAAAGCAAACTTCACTTCACCATATCACCAGAACACCAACATCTTTTTGATGCAGAAGTTGAAGCTATTCTACCTATTGTCGAGGAAAAGACAAATACTTCTTTTGAGATTTCGTTTAGCTATCAATCCAGAGCTACCGATACTATTGCGGTAGATTTAAAAAATAAACCTTTTAGGAAAGAAGATAACTCACTACTCCTTAGACCAGGAGGACATGGCGCTTTACTGAATAATTTAAACGAACAACAAGCCGAGGTCATTTTCATAAAAAATATTGACAATGTTGTTGTTTATCAGCACGAGGTTGATGTTGCAAAATCAAAGAAAATTCTTGCAGGTAAGTTGCTCCAGTTGCAAGAAAAAACTTTTCATTTTCTTGAACTTTTAGATACTAAGAGTTGTACCGCCTCACAAATGAATGAGGTTGTTCATTTTTTAATTACTGATTTAAATGTGGTTCTAAGCACAGATTTTAAGCGTTTTTCTAAGGATTACCAGTTAGAATATTTGCACGAATTACTAAATAGACCGATTCGTGTATGCGGTATGGTTGTAAACGAAGGAGAACCAGGAGGCGGTCCATTTTGGGTTAAAGAAGAAAGCGGAAGACAATCCCTTCAGATTATTGAAAGTGTTCAAATAGATCCAAATAGCAAACCGCAACAAACAATAGTACAAGAAGCTACGCATTTTAATCCCGTAGATATTGTCTGTGGCGTGCGTGATTACAAAGGTGAAAAATTCAATCTCTTAGACTTTAGAGACCCTAAAGCAGGGTTTATTACAAAAAAAACTATACAAGGAAAAACGATAAAAGCACTTGAACATCCTGGCCTATGGAATGGCGGGATGGCGTATTGGAATACTGTTTTTATAGAAGTACCCCTTATCACTTTTAATCCAGTAAAGACCGTAAACGATTTACTGAAACCTGCGCATCAAATTACCAAATAACGTATTTTTGTCACATAGGAGATTTTAGAAATGGGAGAACAGAAGCGAAAAGAAGATAAAAAGAGTAATCAGAATCAATTCATATTTGGTAAGAAAAATTATCAAGTTATGGGCATAGGTCTGGGACTTATAGCGCTAGGTTTTATCCTTATGTCGGGTGGTGGTAGTGATGATCCTGAAGTCTTTAATCCAGAGATTTACTCTTGGCGACGTATACGCCTAGCTCCCGCTATCGTACTTTTAGGTTTTGGTGTAGAGGTATATGCTATCCTTCTAGATCCTAGAAAAAAGACTAAATAATTACATCTTTAGAAGTTCATCTTTACAATTATGGAAGTACTTGACGCATTTATCCTAGGTATAATTCAAGGCCTTACAGAGTTTTTACCCGTATCTTCAAGTGGTCATTTAGAATTGGGTAAAGCCATTTTAGGTGACACGTCTGTCCCAGAAGAAAGTCTTTTATTTACAGTAGTCTTACACGCAGCAACCGCTTTAAGCACCATCGTTGTATTCAGGAAAGATATCTTTGATATCATAAAAGGCTTATTCTCATTTACTTGGAATGAAGAAACTCAGTTCTCTGCAAAAATTATTCTCTCTATGATTCCTGCAGTTATTGTAGGATTATTTTTTGAAGAACAACTAGAGTCCCTTTTTGGAGGTAATATTTTGCTCGTAGGCGCTATGCTCATTGTAACCGCAATTCTTTTATGGCTAGCAGATAAAGCTAAAGACACTCAGAAAAAAGTATCATTTTCTAATGCTTTTGCAATTGGAATTGCTCAGGCTATTGCTATGCTTCCTGGTATATCACGTAGTGGCGCCACGATCTCAACATCAGTACTTTTAGGTAATGATAAAAGTAAGGCTGCGAGATTCTCATTTTTAATGGTGGTCCCACTTATTTTAGGTAAGATAGCAAAAGATGTTATGGATGGTGCACTTTCACAATCTGGAAACACTACTTCACTCGCCGTAGGTTTTGTAGCCGCATTTGTTGCTGGACTTTTTGCGTGCACTTGGATGATAAAACTCGTTAAGAAGAGCAAGTTAGTCTACTTTGCGATATACTGTTTTATCGTAGGTCTTATCGCGATAGGCGTCTCATTTTATAACGCATAATGGTATATTCTGAACAAGAATTTAAAGACGGTAAAGTACTTGTTTTTGACAAGCCCCTCAACTGGACTTCTTTTCAACTCGTAAATAAAGCGCGCTGGCTTATACGTAAGTCTTACGGAATCAAAAAAATTAAAGTAGGCCACGCAGGTACGCTAGATCCTCTAGCGACTGGACTTATGATCATTTGCACAGGAAAGTTCACAAAGCGTATACAGGAGTTTATGGGTCAGGAAAAAGAATATACTGGCACTATAACCTTAGGTGCAACAACGCCTTCGTATGACTTAGAAACTGAGGTAGATGCCACATATCCCACAGCTCATATTACTGATGATATGTTACACGCTGTCGCGAAATCGTTTGTAGGCATCATACAACAACGACCGCCTATTTTTAGCGCACTCAAGAAAGAGGGAAAGCGTCTCTATGAATTTGCGCGTAAAGGAGAAGTGGTAGACATCCCAACACGTGAAGTAAATATCTCTGCCTTCGAGATTACTGGTATAGAAGATACCCGAGTACACTTTCGCGTAAGCTGTAGCAAAGGAACATATATTCGCTCTCTTGCTTATGATTTTGGCCTAGCAGTGCAGAGTGGTGCACATTTAAGTGAGTTGCGTCGGACGCGCATCGGTGATTTTAAAATAGATCAAGCAATTACAATAGAAATTTTTGAAAACAGTTTACCACCGCGCTAAAAGCTGTTAAAAACACAATATTTAGCACGATTTTTGGTTATTTTGAGTCATTATGAGAATCTCCCCAGCAGATAAGGCGTTACTCATCACTATTTTTAGTGCAAGTAGTCTTGTGCTTATATTCTTTTTTCTTACTGTAGAACCGTACGAAGACCCTATTCCAGAAACCTTTTTTGAAATACCAGTACTGGCCGAGGTTCCTAAACAAGAGATTAAAGCACCCGCGCCTGAACCTATAAAAGCACGTACACGATCACATAGCCTTTATAATAGACAAAAAGCAGCTAACGATTTTCCAGAAAATGATCCTATCCGAGAGGCTATTGCACAACGACAGTTAGCCTCAGTGAGTGAGCTAGAAGATATAAATGACGAATCGCTTGAGGCACTGCGTAAAGCGAGAGCTTTAGCTCGCAATGCAGACGGTAAACCTGATGAGAATAAACGGCTGGAAGCTGAGAAACGCTTTCGCGAAAGCGCAGCCAATAAGAAAAAGACCACTATATCATACACGTTAAAAGATCGTGTGGCTTTTAAAATCCCAAACCCTGTGTACACCTGTGATGCTTTAGGTACTATTACGATTAGTATTTCTGTTAGCGCTGGCGGCACTGTACAAAAAGTGCGTTATGATAAAGAAGCGTCTACCACCGATAATGGCTGTCTTATAGACCAAGCTTTAGACTACGCAAGCCGCGCCGTTTTTAATAATGGAAAACCCGCCTCACAGGACGGGTCTATCACTTTTGACTTTCAAGGGTAAGACTATTTTAATAGTTTTAACAAATCTTCGGTCGTATTTCTTCCCTTATCCTTGTTGTACCACACTTGCAAATCTTGTTTAAACTCTGGCGTTAAACTACCGTGTTTTGCTTTATAATCTTTCGCCATTTGAGTAGCTGCGGTCGGTCTTGGGCCCCAAGTTCCAGTGATGTCACCCGTCTTATTATCTATTGCTATGAGCTTGGGGATACTACGCCCACCGTTTGTTAAAAATTGATCCATTACTTCTAGGTGCTCGTCTCTCAAGATTACTTTTAGGTCTATATGATCACTAGCCGCTGAAATCTTTTCCATCATAGGCATCGTCTGTGCGGCATCACCACACCAACTTTCGGTGAGCACGAGCCAGGTCACATTACTTTCAAATGCATTGATTTTGTCTTCATCTTCTGGTGTGAGCATAAATTTTTTAGACCAGCGTTGCATACGCTTATTATTAAGTAACGTATAGTTAGCAAGCGATTCTGTAATTTCAGGCCCTGTATTCTTATCTTCGGAAGCGAGCTTGTTTACTAAAGTTGCGTACGCTTCGTAGGTCATTGCATTTTGTAATGCATCGTGTACTAATTGTTCTCTATGTAGAGTCGTCTCTGTTTTCATAGGCTGGTAGTCGGCTATCTTTTTACAAACTTACTATCTTTAGACATTACACTAAAACTAGAAATAAATATGAGTGAAAAACTAAAATGCGGTTGGTGCCTAGGTGATGATTTATATGAATCATATCACGATAATGAGTGGGGAACACCATTACGCGATGACGGTTTACTTTTTGAATTTATAGTTTTAGAAACCTTTCAGGCAGGGCTCAGTTGGATTACCATTTTACGTAAACGTGATAATTTTAGAGTGGCTTTTGACCATTTTGACTACACACGCATTGCACATTATGATGAAGATAAAGTGCAGTCATTACTTCAAGATGCTGGTATTATACGTAATAAACTTAAAGTACGCAGTGCGATTACAAACGCACAAATCTTTATGGATATTCAAAAAGAGTACGGTAGCTTTTCAAAATTTATCTGGGCATATGTAGATGATACTCCGATTATAAACACCTGGCAACATCACAAGGACTGTCCTGCAAATACGCCATTGAGCGATCGTATTAGTAAAGATTTAAAAAAACGTGGATTTAAGTTTGTTGGTAGCACTGTTATCTATGCGTTTATGCAAGCTATAGGTATGGTTAATGATCATATTGTAGATTGTTTTCGTCACGAGCAAGTGCAAGAAAACTAATCTAAATAGTTCAAAAATGCATCTCTCGGAATTTCAAAAGCACCGAGACTTTCTAGATGGTCTGTATGCAACTGACAATCTATAAGGCGGTAATTGTCTTTTGCAAGCTTTCGCGAAAGCGTAATAAAAGCCACTTTACTGGCATTACTAACGTGTGAGAACATACTCTCACCACAAAAGATGCCTTTATCCTTAAGGTTTATCCCGTACAAACCGCCTACAAGACTATCCTGCTACCAAACCTCGACAGAAACTGCGTGGCCTAACTCGTGTAGTTTTACATAAGCATCTACCATTTTATTTGTAATCCAAGTCCCTTCTTGACCAACGCGTTGTATGCGTTTACAACTTAGGATTACGTCTAAAAAATGGGTGTTATACGTAACCTCATAACGCTCATCTCGCAGAATTTTGCGCATAGACTTAGAGACTTTTACACGTTCTGGTGGTAGGACCATTCTAGGATCTGGTGACCACCACAAAGCCATCTGACCTTCATTAAACCAAGGAAAAATACCCGAACGATATGCTTTTAAAAGTCGGTCAGGATGTAAATCACCACCGATAGCAAGCAACCCATCATCCTCTGCTTCTGAAGGGTGCGGGAAGGTATGTGCTCGCGTGAGTATGTGCATTAGATGATGTAAATTTTTAGTAAAAACTATAGCAAGGATAAACTACTATGCGTATGTCCGAATTACTCAATGATTACAGGTACCGAATTAATTTTGCAACTTCTAGAACCCTATACTTGCTTTCATCTAAAAATATTAAAAAACCCGTAACGATGACGCTACGGGTTATACTATTTATTTCTAGTGACTACTAGAAAGGTAAATCGTCGTGATCTTCATCATTAGACGTGTTTGCTGGCTCAAAAGCATCTGCCGGTGGCATAGGAGGTAAATCTGGTGAACCGCCGCCTTGTGCTGCTTGTAGGTTCTCAATTCTCCATCCTTGTATACTATTAAAATACTTAGTCTCTCCTTGTGGGTTTACCCACTCGCGACCGCGTAAGTTAATGCTTACTTTTACGTTCTGGCCCACGCCATAGTTGTTTAATAAGTCACATTTATCTTGTACAAACTCTACCATAATGTGCTGCGGATATTGCTCCTCAGTGGTTACAACAAGTTCTCTTTTTCTGAAACCGTTACTCCCAAAAGTTTGTGTTTCTCCTACTAATTTAATCTTTCCTGATACTTCCATCGTCGTAATATGTTATGCGTAAATATAATGATTATTGGTGGTGTGCGAGTAAGATGCACCAGGCATCTTTTACACGGTTATTTTCTAAGAGTTCACGTGCTTTTTCGTGCACTTTTTTTACGTCGCCCATTTCTAGAATGACATTGCATTGCTGTTCGTGTGTTCTAAACGTAAGGACTTCTGCCGCACTAGGTACTTGTTCTACATTTCCTAATTTTCCTAAGTCATTTCCTGTTAGGATAGGACTTGTACGTATTTCTTTAGGAATACCGTCTACACCTATACCCAGCGTTGCAAGTGGTTTTTCTACCTCAAAAAGACCTGCATTTGCGCGGCTATACCAATTCCCGCCTAGGCGTGATACTTGGTCTATTTTTACGGGATCTATTGCGCCTTTCTCATCTAAAATATCTTTTGCGATGTGCATTTTAGTAATCTCACAGATCACAAGATTACCTGCACCGCCCTGATCACCTAGCGCTTTTACCTCAATGACTTTACACT
>Ga0115565_10004066_pt1 | contig 10093 bp, 10 predicted proteins | sample COGITO_mtgs_1105_FD_87199 | JGI IMG/M metagenome (GOLD analysis project Ga0115565, IMG submission 87199) | Pelagic marine microbial communities from North Sea - COGITO_mtgs_110530 | ecosystem: Environmental > Aquatic > Marine > Epipelagic | place: Germany:Helgoland, sampling site Kabeltonne... | reverse complement strand
TGAATGCACTGTTCGCTTGGGGGATGATTTCTAATTTAGAATTAAGCGTATGTTGGGCAGCGATATAACTGGGATCATTGGCCTGTGCCAATTGGAAGAGCTCTTGGAATTGACTGGCATGACTGCCTAAAGAGACAGCCGCAGCTATAATAAAGACCGCAAAACGATTTGAAAAGGCCAAGATATATCCTTATGTAACAGCTATAATTGAATTGTAGTTTAACTAAATTTGGGCTTCGGTGCGAACTGCTTTACCAAGTTTTGCGCAAGCGGTTCACGCCTGACTTGACGCTAGCCATCAAGCCAAGTTAGCTGCTGCAAATCGATTTGGTAGCTTTTCCCGTCCGCTTCTTTTTGGATAATACGCACGATACTGTAATCTAGATCGGGTGCAAACCAGATCCATGTTTCTCGATCTGAACCCTCGCCTCGATCCCGTTTAATGCGCAAAGACTTATAATTGCCAAGGGGAGTTTCAATCAGGTCTTCGCCAGCAGCAATAAACTGATAGATTTTAAGCTCGCCACCATCAGCTACCTGATATGCATACGTTTTACCATCAATGATGGGAGTGGCTGCTAAATCGAGCTGCAGGAGCAGTTGCACACTTTGTTTATCGAGTGTGCCAGGTACAATATCCATCAACCAAGCGGAACCCCCAGCAGTGTTCTTAACTTTATTATTAGGCCAGTCAAATTTAACCTCTACATCTCGTGTTTTGTTTAAAACTTTGCGTTGGTAGGTATAGTGATCAGGCTCAATTTGATCATCAATAAAGTGAAACAGGCTGGACTCGGTCAAAGAGGCTACCATCGCACTTGCGGCAGTCGTAAGTCGGTAGCTACCATCATCATTCTTAATTAGACTGCGTTCGGCTTGACCAGATAGGCTAATACCTAAATCCCACTGGCTGGTATAAATCGCTTGAAAAGGTCTTAACTGAGCTAGGCTGCTGTGACTCCATAACAAGATAAGCATCAGGCTAAAGACACTTGGGAGCTTACACCATTTGTTGGTAATATTTAGCATTGCATTTCCTTGCATTATTAATTAAGCACATTCAAGTCAGGACTGAAATTGTATACCTTGTTCTGGCAATAGCTGACCATCCATTAACACAGCGTTATTTTGCAGTTTTAACCGGCCCTCACAGAACCATTTAATAGCAATGGGGTAAATTAAGTGTTCTTGCACTAAGACCCGAGCCGCTAAAACTTTAGGTGAATCCAGACTTAGTACGCTCACTGATGCTTGTAAGACCATAGGACCTCCATCAAGTTCACTAGAAACAAAATGCACACTGGCGCCATGCTCAGCAACCTCTGCTTCTATGGCCCGCTCGTGAGTATTAATGCCTTTAAATTGTGGCAGCAACGAAGGGTGGATGTTAAGCATGCGGCCATGGTAATGATGGGTGAATTGAGGCGTAAAAATCCGCATAAAACCCGCGAGGACGACTAAATCGGGTTGCTTGTCATCAATGGCGTGTATGAGTTCCTTGTCAAAGGCCTCGCGGCTGCCAAACTCTAGGTGATTAATGACTCGAGTTTCTATGCCGGCTTTATTTGCTCTAGCTAAACCCAACGCATCAACTTTGTTGCTGATGACTAATTCAATGGTCGCTTCAATTGAACCCACAGAAATAGCATCAATGAGCGCTTGTAAGTTGCTACCGCCACCTGAAATAAGGATCACCAGCCGCGGTACTTGTTGTAAAGATTGTTCATGCATGAGCGTGTCCAAAGACGGGTTTAGCGCATTACAACAGCATCTTGGGAGCCGTTATTTTGTTGAATATGACCTATTACCCAAGGACTTTCGCCTACCTCAGTCAAGGTGGATAGTGTTTTGGCTTGGTCTTCTTTGGCCACCACAATGACCATGCCCACACCACAGTTAAAGGTGCGGTACATTTCAGTGTCGGTCACATTACCTTGGCTTTTTAGCCACTTAAATACGGCGGGCTGTTGCCAAGACTGAGTCTCAATTACAGCAACACTATCTGCAGGTAAAACCCGTGGAATATTCTCAAGTAAACCACCACCTGTGATATGAGATAAGGCTTTTACATCCACTTGCTTAAATAGTGTTAATAAGGCTTTAACATAAATTCGGGTTGGCTCCATCAGGGCCTCACCTAGGCTGACACCACCAATGTCCTGTTGTAAATCAGCTTGGCTGACTTCAATGATTTTGCGAATAAGGGAGTATCCGTTGGAATGAGGGCCAGAAGCTGGGAGACCAATCAACACATCACCGGGGGCCACTTTGGTACCGTCTATAATTTTGCTCTTTTCTACAATTCCTACACAGAAGCCAGCAAGATCATAATCTTCTCCTTCATACATCCCAGGCATTTCTGCTGTTTCACCACCTACTAAGGAAGCTCCAGCAAGGGCACAGCCTTCGCCAATGCCTGTGACCACTCGAGTTGCAATTTCAACATCGAGTTTACCGGTGGCATAATAGTCGAGAAAAAATAAAGGTTCTGCACCAGCAACAATTAAATCGTTGGCACACATGGCGACTAAGTCAATACCGATGTGGTCGTGACGGTTCAATTCTAAGGCCAGTTTTAGTTTGGTACCAACGCCATCAGTACCAGACACAAGCACTGGCTCGTCATAGCCTTTTGGAAGTTCAAATAATGCCCCAAATCCACCAAGTCCAGCCATGACTTCAGGCCGGCGGGTGCGCTTGGCAACGCCTTTGATACGCTCAATTAGGGCATTACCTGCATCGATATCGACGCCAGCGTCTTTGTAGCTTAGAGAATTAGTAGGGGCTTCAGTGCTCATGGCAGGGGGGTGACCTTAAGGAGTTAATGTAAACTAGGGCTATTTTATCACTCTACTGGCGTTTCATCACCCGCTTAGAGGTTAAGTTTCGAGGTTTTTTGCACTTTTCTTGCTAGCGACAGTGGGCCATATTGACTATAGTTAGGTCTGAGTCACTTCAAACATTAAAAGCAACATAACTTAATGGTTAACAAAGATTTTATATGACGCGAACATTACTTAGTTTAGTGCTAAAGGCACTGCAAAAAATAACCTGTCTAGGTCTACTGCTATGGCCTTTACCCGCCTTTAGCTTGGTCGTTGATGGCCTTTATAACGCTGCCATTCAGGTGGAAGACCAATCCCCTGAGCAAATGCTAAGGGCGAAAAAAATGGGCTTAGCCCAAGTTTTGGTTAAAGTCACTGGGCAAACTCAGAACTTAACTCACCCCAAAGTGCGCGCTGCTCTGCGCAACCCAGATGCTTATTTACAGCGTTTTTCCTTTGGTACTGAGCTTCTGACAAATGGTCAGCCACAAGCCGTCATTGAATTGTCATTTGATAGCCTGCAGGTGAATCAATTGATTCGCGAGTCTGGTCACTCCATTTGGGGCAAAGACCGTGCTGCAGTATTGGTGTGGTTGGTAGAAGATACCCAAGGTATCAGACAGATTGTTAACGATAACCGCCACCCCATGGTCGCTCAAATTATGTCACAAGCACATTTGCGGGGTATGCCACTATTATGGCCCTTACTCGACCTAGAGGATCAATTGTCCATTAATGCAGGTGACTTATGGGGTGTGTTTAGAGACACCATCACTCGGGCTTCTAATCGATATCAAGCTGATGCAGTGCTGGTTGGACTCATGTTCCAGGACAGTCAAAAATTATGGCGTGTAGACTGGAATTTTTGGTTAGATGATGCAGAACAAAAATGGTCTTCTCAAGGCGCTGATATTGCCGTGCTGGTGGAGCCTTTACAGGATCGCTTAGCAGCGAGTTTAGTTGAAAAGTTTGCCCTAGACACGGGTGCTGAAAGCTTAAATAAAGAGGCTAGGAAAAGTGCTATATTACGCATTGATCAAGTCACGCAGGTTGGAGACTATGTTGAAATCCAAACCATGTTACAAACCATTGCAGGTATTCAGAAGGTGCAGCTACACAGTGCCAGGGGTACAACACTTGAATTTCGACTATTTGCTCAATCTAATCTTGCTCAAGTCAAATCTGTGATTGATTTGAAAAGGCGCTTACAAGCGGTGGAAAGTACTGATATCGTTGTTTTGGATCAATCTCTTGACTCTAAGAGTAACCTCGTATGGCACTATCAATGGAATTAACTTTGGAGCTGCACCGGCACTCACATAAGGAAAATTGGCAATGACACAATCTCAGGCATGGTTGCTTATCGTTGTAGGACTGATTTTAGCTGGATTGTTGTATTTATTGCAGCCGGTGCTGACGCCATTTTTAGTGGGCATAGGGATAGCGTATTTAGCAGACCCTTTTGCGGACCGCTTGGAGGCGAGGGGTTGGCCAAGAAGCATGGCAACGCTCATGGTATTTTTGGTATTAATCTTGCTGCTAATCGGTTTGTTTTTAGGTATTTATCCTTTGCTCATAAAACAAATTCAGACCTTAGTGCAAATGCTACCTAGTATTGAAATTTGGTTTAATGCAACGCTATTACCATGGCTACAGTCGAACTTAGGGTTAGATGTAAAAAGTATGAAGTTAGACTTAGTCACTGAAGGGCTTGCCGCCGAGTGGAAGCAGACGGGTGGAGTCATATCGCGGGTGGTTAAATACGCTACCGAATCTAGTATGGGTTTAATCTCTACCTTGGGTTCTGTGGCTATGGTGCCAGTAGTGGCTTTTTATATGCTTAGGGATTTTGATCTCGTTACTGAGCGCATTAAAATGCTTTTGCCCCTGAGTATTCAACCTCAAGTCAACGCTTGGGCCATTGAAAGTAATGAAGTGTTAGCTGCGTTTATGCGAGGCCAGTTACTGGTAATGTTGAGTTTAGGAGCTATTTACGCACTAGGGCTGCACTTAGTGGGCTTAAATTATGCGCTATTAATTGGGGTGTTAGCCGGTTTGGCCAGCGTCGTGCCTTATTTAGGTTTTGTTGTAGGCATCGCTGCTGCATTAATCATCTCTGTTTTTCAATTTGATAATTATTTGCCACTTGTGATGGTGCTTGTGGTTTTTTGCGTAGGGCAAATTGTGGAAAGCTTTGTATTAACGCCGCTGCTGGTTGGTGATCGTATTGGACTGCATCCAGTTGCTGTGATCTTTGCAATTTTGGCAGGTGGCCAGCTCTTTGGATTTATGGGGGTGTTATTAGCTTTGCCTATTGCAGCGGTGATTATGGTATTGTTGCGACATCTTCATAAAGGCTATATTAACAGTGATTTATATGGCCAGCAGGATATTGAATGACGACTATTGCAATAAAAAATGTGCACCAGCAACTGAGCTATAGGCAGCTTACACTTGGGGTAACCTTAAATGCCCAGCAACAGCTGAATAACTTTTCCTTTAGTGGTGCACCGGCATTAGCACCAGCTTTAGATGATCTACTAATGAGTAAAAAGGCCGACAGTGTTTACGTGTTTGGTGCTCAAGGGGTGGGTAAAAGTCACTTGTTACAGGGCTGTGTGTTGAGGGCTCAAGAAATGGGTCAGCAAGCCATTTACATTAGTTGTCGTGAACTGATTCAAATTCCCTCTGTGCAGGCTAATGAATGTTTGGAAGGCTTAGAGTCTAATGCCCTAATTTGTGTTGACGACATAGATCATTTGATTAACGATAGGCATTGGGCCCTAGCCTGGTTCCACCTCTATAATAAACTCATGCAGCAAAGTCACCACCTTGTGATGTCAGCCACATTAAATCCAAGAACGGTGGTCTGCCATCTGGATGATTTGCGCTCACGGTTGCAGTTAGCTAATGTATTTCAGCTGATGGCTCTAGATGAAGAGGCCAGCGGCCGATTACTGCAAGAAAAAGCACAACAAAAGGGTTTACACCTAACCAACGAACACGTAGCCTATATTTTTTCGCGCAGCCCCAGAGGCTTAACGAATGTTTTGGCCGTGCTAGATCTATTAGATACCGCCTCATGGCATGAAAAACGACGCATTACCATACCGTTTATTAAGCAGGTCATGGCGTGGTAGTATGAGCATAGGTTTGATAACAAGGAAGAAGGGTATGGTTGGGCGCTTAAAAATAGGTTGGGTGGTGGTTTTAACCCTAGGCTTAGGCCTTTTGACAGGATGCTCGAGTGCTCCTACCAGCCCAGCACTCGAAGTTGAGACTGATCCTAGCGATCCTTTTGAAAACGTCAACCGTAAAATTTACTCGTTTAACAGCACAGTGGATAAAAACATCTTATTACCCGTGGCTGACGCCTACGGTAGTGTGACGCCTGATATTATCGAAAGGGGTGTGAGTAATTTCTTTTCAAATCTTAGTGATGTGGGCAACTTTCTTAATCATAGTCTGCAGTTCAAACCCAAAAAAGCAGGCAAAGATGCTGGCCGCTTAGTGATCAATACGACCCTAGGTTTGGGTGGTATCGTAGACGTTGCATCTGGCTTGGGCATTTACCAAGAGTCTGAAGATTTTGGTCAGACATTAGGTTATTGGGGCGTTAATTCTGGTCCCTACGTGGTGTTGCCTTTTTTCGGTCCCAGTACCGTGAGAGATGCCAGTGCTTCGTTTTTGGTGGATATGAAGGTCAGTCCAATCAATCGTTATAACCCCCAAGCCCATCAGTTTTATATATCGGCTCTGCAAGTTGTAGACCTGAGATATCGCTTAGGGGATTATGAATCAATGGCCAGTGGTGATACCTATGTGTTCATACGTGAGGCCTACTTGCAGCGCCGAGAACACATGATTAATGACGGTGTGAGCAGTGAAGATGACAGTTTTGATGATTTTTGATGTTTGAGACTAAGGTCGGACTTGTCAACAGGATCTAAAGAGCATAAGGTGACGATATTGGGCCCCCATCAATGGGTCTTGGAGTAAGTAGTACTATGGAACCTGACGTCAGTCAGATCCTGATCGTAGCAAGCGATCTCGACCTTAAACATAAGATTACCCAGCATTATGCAGAGCGTAACTATCACGTGACTGCGATAAACGATCCGCTCCACGCCTTGGACTTTCTCACCAATGCTGTGGTGAACTTGGTATTGTTTCAATATAATCCCCAAGAACCGACTCTCACCGCATTATTGCAAGATATGCTGGACAAGTGTGCCGAAGTACCCTTGATTGTTCTGACGCACATTGATTGCGCTGCAAGCATTACCAACATGCTACGCTTGGGAGTGACCGATGTATTTAATTTACCCCTAGATTCGATGCTTGAATTAGATCAGAGTGTTGTGCGCCATGTGAAACGCTCTTCTTTATTCTATGAAAATCTCCAATACCGCCATGCGTTAGAGGTAGCTAATCAAAAAGTGAATAAAAACCTAGTGGAGTTGCAGCAAGATCAGATTGCAGGGCGATTAATACAACAACGTATGATGCCACCGGAAGAGTGCAATATTAACGGCTTGAGTATGCACCGATACATGAAGTCGTCACTCTATTTAAGTGGTGACTTCATCGATTACATTCGCCTGGACGAGGACCGGGTGTTGTTTTACCTAGCTGACGTTTCTGGCCATGGTGCCTCTTCTGCGTTTTTATCCGTTTTACTTAAAAACATAACCAATCGTCTGACGCGAGAATATCTCGAATCTGACGTCCATGGTCTAATTTCACCCGCCAAAGTTGTAGCACAGATTAATCGTGAATTGCTGGATTTTGATATTGGTAAACACATCACGGTATTTATGGGTTTATTGGATCGCAGCAACCACGAACTGATCTATTGCGTGGGGGGGCACCTTCCTATGCCCTTATTGTCACAAAATCACGAAGTAAGCTATTTATCTGGCTTAGGTAGTGGATTGCCCGTGGGTTTATTTGATGACGCCCAATACACAGATCTGACACAGCAACTTGAAGCGGGCTTTAAGCTCATGCTCAGTTCTGATGGAATCTTTGAAATATTGCCATTCGATCAAATTGCAGACAAAGAAGAGCAATTACGCACGGTGTTAAAGCGCTGTGGTAGCAGCTTAGAAGGCCTAGTTGATGCTCTGAGTATTGACAGCCTTGAGGCTGTGCCAGATGACATTGCGTTATTGAGTATTTGTGGCGATGCCTATGCTTAAAGGACGCATTATAGTGGCCGACCAAGAAGGGACTCATGTGATCAAATTTCTTGGTGATGTCAGGTTGACCCTTTGTCCAGCTTTGGACCAATACCTTGATAACATGTTTAATAGTCGATACTTTAAAACTATTTTAATTGACTTAACAGAAGCAGAGGGCATTGATTCCACTACCCTAGGAATGCTTGCTAAAATGTCTATTCGCATGAAGAAAAAAATGGGCTTTGTACCGACCCTAGTGTCTATTAATGACAATATTACTCGGGTGCTTTTGAGTATGGGTTTTGATAAAGTGTTTGTGTTTGTGAATCATTTAGCCGCACATGCAGAACCCAAAGAAGAATTGTCACCAGGTCAATTTTCAGAACTTACGGTGCAGGAAAAAGTATTAGAAGCGCATCGTACACTGATGAGCATGAACCAAAAGAACCACCAAGAATTTAAGAACTTAGTGGATGTGCTGGAACATCAGTGCACCATTTAACGGGATCAGTTAACCCGCACTGAGTTGCTTTGAAAAAAGCATTCTTTAGGCCAACAAGGCCTCTAACTTTTCTTGGTCTCTGGTGAAATTACGAATACCTTCCGCTAATTTCTCGGTGGCCATTGCATCTTCATTATGCATCCACCGGAAATCTGCTTGATTAAGAGTCAATTTAGGTTGAGTCTCTATAATTTTTGAACGATCCAATTTCTGCACTAACTCATTACTATCATCTTCTAACTCCTGCATTAGACCAGGACTGATGGTTAGCCGATCACAGCCTGCTAATTGTTCAATTTCCTCAGTATTCCTAAAGCTTGCTCCCATCACTACGGTGGCATAACCATGCTGCTTGTAGTAATCGAATATCTTGCTTACTGAAATAACCCCAGGATCTTCTGCTGGTGCAAACCCTTGTACTTGCATGTCTGCTTTATACCAATCCATTATACGGCCTACAAATGGTGAAATGAGGTACACACCAGCCTCTGCACAAGCAATGGCTTGCGCAAAGCTAAATAGCAGGGTGAGGTTACAGTTGATGCCCTGTGCCTCAAGTTGTTTGCCCGCTTGAATGCCTTCCCAGGTCGACGCCATTTTAATTAGAACTCGATCTTTACTTACCCCTTGTTGAGCGTATAGATCAATAATTTTTAAGGCCCGAGCAACGGTTGCCTGCGTATCAAAGGACAAACGTGAATCGACCTCTGTAGAAATGCGTCCCGGTATTGCACTAAGAATTTCCTTACCAATCGCGACCGCAAGGTAATCGCAGGTGTTATCCATCTGCGTTTGACGATCACCACCTTGCTCACTAGCCCACTGCTTAGCTTCAGTAATTAAAGGGGCATAAAGGGGCATTTGAGCTGCTTTTAACACCAGTGATGGGTTGGTGGTCGCATCTTGGGGTTGGTATTGTTTAATGGCGTCTAAGTCACCGGTATCAGCAACGACTGTGGTCATGGATTTAAGTTGTTGTAGTTTGTTCATTGCTGATCAGTAACCTCTGTAATTGGAGTGAGTGGGGGTTCAATTAAATTCAATGCATCGTACATCACTTGGATGTTGGCACGGCTGCCATGAATATTATCACTAATGTGGCGACGCAGGGCGCGAGCACCGGGTAAACCTTGAAAAAGCCCCATAATATGACCACTCATGTGGTGCAATGAGGTGCCTTGTTCATGCTGGGTTTGCATATAACGAAAGTAATCATTAGCCGCTTGGTGTCGCTGAGTGATGGGCAAGGTACAACCATAAAACTGCTGGTCTATGTGGGTGAGTAAAGCACTGTTATGGTTCGCCGCACGGCCCAGCATAACCCCATCCACATGCGTTAAATGCGCATGGCAATCTTTAATAGTATCAATACCGCCATTAATAATAATTTCTAAGTCAGGAAAGTCAGTTTTTAAACGGTACACCTTGTCATATTGCAGAGGTGGAATCTCTCGATTTTGTTTAGGTGACAAACCTTTTAAAATCGCATTGCGAGCATGCACAATAAAGGTCTCACAACCACTTTGGCTCACTTGATCTACAAACTTGGCTAAGGCATCGTAGTCATCCACATCATCAATACC
>Ga0115565_10004061_pt1 | contig 10099 bp, 9 predicted proteins | sample COGITO_mtgs_1105_FD_87199 | JGI IMG/M metagenome (GOLD analysis project Ga0115565, IMG submission 87199) | Pelagic marine microbial communities from North Sea - COGITO_mtgs_110530 | ecosystem: Environmental > Aquatic > Marine > Epipelagic | place: Germany:Helgoland, sampling site Kabeltonne... | reverse complement strand
ATGATTACCATGATGAATAATGGCGATTAACCCATATAATTATACCAACTCTTAAGAGCTTAAAGACAACAAGTGCTGTGTCTGAATTTTCCAATAAGCAACAAGCCTATGGCTTTTTGAAGCAGTTTAATAGTAAGAACCTTCACCCTAGCGACTTTAATAACTCCCATAAAGGGCACCTTGTACAATTTGATGACTTAAATGAACACAAGCAAGCAGGCCGATCAATAGAAGTTTTTGAACCTAGTAATATCGCACAAAACCTTATTAGTTCATTTATCTGTTCAAGAAACCTTGAAGGCAAAAAGTTAATTACTTTTACTATTCGTGAATATGAAGTGCATCAAGAGCGTAATTCAACGTTAGATGTCTGGTTAGAATTCGCCAAAGCCTTAGATACTGAAAAATTTACTCTCATTTTGATCAGAGATACCTATAAATCAGCGGAGCCATTACCTAAACACATGCAAGTGTTTATTGAGTGCCCGCTTGCATCTATTGATATTCAAGCACGTATCGCGTTATACCAAGCTGCTTATATAAATCTTAGCTCTGCAACAGGCCCTAGTTTCTTACCATATTTTATTCCTAACGCTCCTTCTATTCGCTTTATGCAAGTAGCAAACGACCACTTTGCCACCAGTGAAAAATATTTTAATACGCCAGGATTCAATTTTGGCTCTAAGCCTAGTTTTGCTGAAGCGGAATATCATGAAGTTATTTGGCAAAAAGAAGCGCTTGAGCCACTCAAAGTTGCATTCAATAAGCTACATGCCTATTTGGGAAAAGAATAATGCAAGAGCAGACAAAATTGGCACTTCATGGCGGTAAACCGTCTGTCACTCTAAAAATCCCACCTAGAAATGCATTTTCCACACTAGAACAGCAAGCAGTTCAAGATGTCGTTGCATACTATAGTCAGTTGGATCAAGATCCTGGTTACGGTGGCAAATTTGAGCAAGACTTCTGCAATGAATTTTCAAAGTTCATGGGGGGAGGCTACACTACAGCGATTGCAACCGGTACAGGTTCAATTTTTGTTGCTCTTGCAGCTCTTCAGCTACCTAAAGGTAGCGAAGTCGTCATGACTCCGATCACCGACCCTGGAGCACTGAATGCCGTAACGCTACAAGGCTTTAAAGTATCGTTAGCTGACTCTAAACCCGGCTCAACACAATCTAATTGGCAACAAATTGAAAAGGCTATTACAGAGAAAACCAGAGCCATTGTAGTTGTTCACTTAGGAGGGTATGCCACCGATATAGATACCATTGTCCGCGAAGCACATAATAGAAATATTATGGTAATCGAAGATTGCTCACAAGCCACAGGTGCTTTATACAAAAATCAAAAAATTGGTACCTTTTCTGATATAGCTGCGTTTTCTACGATGAGTAGAAAAAGCTTAATGTCAGGTGGCAGTGGTGGCTTAGTTTACACTCAAAGTAAACAATTACACCAGATGGTCACTGCGCATGCAGACCGAGGAAAACCAAAGTGGCAAGAGGATTTTGAAGAGAGAAATGCCAGCCAATATTTATTTCCCGCATTAAATTGGAATACCGACGAAATATCATGTGCAATAGGCAGTGCTTCGCTTGCAAGGCTTCCTTCTACAATAAAAAATAGAAATCAGTTTGTTAATCGCTTAATAGCGCTGTTAACTAACTCAAAACTATTTTCTGTCGATGAAATTAGCGGTGTTGGAAGCCCTTTTTTCCTGACTGTATATTTAGACTTATCACTTTTAAACTGCTAAAAAGACGAGTTTTATAACGCTTTAATCGCTGAAGGGATCCCATTAAACCCTCACTACAAGTTTGTAGTTAGCGAATGGCAATGGGCTGAAGCACATCTCACGAGCAATAAAAAGACGCCAAATGCTGTAGATGCCAGAAACCGCTCGTTTAATATATATGTCAATGAGAAGTATACCTATGATCTTGCAGAGCAATTTGCTGTCGCAATGAATAAAGTTGCAACTTATTATCTCAAATAAGTAATGTATGATGCTGATTATTTAGAAGTTAAACTATAACTTATGGTATGAATAATGCTTATAAATAAGAAGATTAAATAAAGTGGACACAACTATGGTTATTTGGATAACAGGCCTGCCTGGTGCAGGTAAAACCACAATCGCGAAGCAATTACTCAATACCTTGCAATCGCAAAACCTGCACGCCAACCTATTAGACGGGGATGAACTACGTAGCGTGTTAGCTAACCCAGGATACGATAAAGAGTCTAGACAAAAATTAGCATACGTTTACTCTGGGCTGGCCAATTTAATCGCGAGTCAAAATACAATCGCAATCGTAGCGACAGTAGCAATGTTTGACGAAATTAGGGATTGGAACAGAGCAAATATTGATAATTATTTAGAAGTATTTGTGAAAGTGTCTGACGATGATTTACTGAAAAGAAATAAAAATAACCTCTACTCTAAAAGTAATAAGAAACCTAATGTCTACGGCAAAGACATTCCCATACAACTGCCAAAACAACCAGATTTAGTTATAGAAAACAGCAATCAAAGTTCAATTGATAAACATGTAGACGCGATTGTTTCAAGCTTTAGATTAGCTAATACTAAAAAGGAGCATGCGAAAACACTATGGCAGGTATAGATATTCAGCCAATTATTAATCCATTCAAGCATTGGTCTATAGATGACATTCCAACTAATTCGACAATCGCCATTTATGGTGCCGGTGAATTAGCTAAAGTGCTTATGAAGGAAGTTGCTAAAAAAAGACGAACTGATATTCATATTAAGTATTTTTTAGATAGCTTTAAAGCGGGTACATTTAACAATTTTGAAGTAAAGATATATCAAAAAAATCACAACTATAATGTGGATTTCATTCTCATTGCATCAATGTATTGGCCAAATATAACTGCTTTGGACCCTGGAGAAGATCGTTTTAGAATTTTTAAAGTGGACAACTCTATTTTTAAGCTCTCAATTGTCGACGATACACGAAAAGCTATTTTCCGTCGCAATGCAAGGACAGGCTCCAAAGACATTGAACTCTTAATGCTTAGTCAAGGCGCAACTCAACAGTATATTGACGTCACTGACGGAAAATATGAAGATTACTTTAAGTTTGCATTCACAAGACATCCCACCACTAAGTTTTTATCAGGCTACGCATGGTATGTGGTTGAGACATTAAAACTCAACGCAGGAAAAAAAGACCACATCAATATCCGCCCAGTATTAGAAGCGATGAACATTAACTGCGATCAACCATCTATGCTAGAGTTTTTAAATACCTATATGGCACTTGAAGAAAGTGAAAGAGACTTTCATTTTTGGGGACAGTATGAGCAAATTGGTACCGACCTAGATTTTATTGGTAAGCTAGAAAACATTCATAATGACCTTACAAGAGTTAATAGCTTTACTGGATTATTCAACAATGTATCACTCACTCACAGCTCTGAAAAAAAATTGGAAGACTATAAAAGATGCGTGAAAAATGAGTGCCTAAAAATAATTGAAGCTATATTTCGTCAAGATTATTTACGCTTTGGGTATACACCTTAACATTTACGAGATTAAAAATGACAAAAACAGTTTATATTGGCATGAGTGCCGACTTAGTACATCCGGGGCATATGAATATCATCAAAGAAGCGGCCAAGCTTGGCGATGTTATTGTTGGTCTACTTACTGATAAAGCAATTGCCACCTATAAGCGCCTGCCTTATATGAACTACGCACAACGTTATGAAGTAATTGAAAATATTAAAGGTGTAACTCAAGTTATTCCTCAAGAAACATTAGACTACAGACCAAACTTAGCAAAACTTCAACCCAACTTTGTTGTACATGGTGATGATTGGCAACAAGGTGTGCAAAAAAAAACTCGAACACAGGTCATTGAGTGTATATCTCAATGGGGAGGCGAGCTAGTTGAAGTTCCCTATACAATAGGCGTTTCCTCGTCCAATCTGAATAAAAGTCTAAAAGAAATTGGCACCACACCCGATGTACGCAGAGGCCGTTTAAAACGCCTAATAGAAACCAAAGCACCGGTGCGAATTTTAGAATCTCATAATGCCTTAAGTGCTCTAATTGCTGAGAATTTAAAAAGTGAGCTCGGAGTTGAGTTTGATGGTACTTGGAGTAGCTCCTTGACCGATTCAACTAGCAAAGGGAAGCCCGATATCGAAACGGTAGATCTTACTACTCGCATTACGACAATAAATGAAATATTTGAAGTAACTACTAAACCACTCATTTATGATGCAGACACAGGTGGTATTGCTGAACACTTTGCATTCACCGTTCGAACGCTAGAAAGAACTGGTGTATCCGCCGTGATTATCGAAGATAAAATTGGTCTTAAAAAGAACTCACTACTTGGCAACGATGTACTCCAACAACAAGATACAATTGATAATTTTTGCGCCAAAATAAGTGCAGGTAAACGAGCACAGATAACTGACGAGTTTATGATAATTGCTCGTCTCGAAAGTTTAATTCTCGAACAAGGGTTAGAAGATGCCCTCTTACGTGCTGATGCTTATTTAGCAGCAGGAGCTGATGGTATCATGATCCATTCTCGTCAAAAATCACCTGTCGAGATTCTTGATTTTTGTAAATGTTTTAGAGAAAAACATCAAGATGTGCCTATTACTGTGGTGCCGACTAGCTTTAATGAAATTACTGCAACAGAGCTGGCTGACGCTGGTGTCAATATAGTGATTTATGCAAACCATATGCTTCGCGCTGCATACCCCGCGATGAAAGAAACAGCTATGAGTTTACTCAACCATGATCGCTCATTTGAAGCTGAACATACATTGTTATCTGTAAAAGAGATTTTGGAACTGATCCCAGGAACAAACTAATATGATTGCTTTATCACAGTTTTGTCAGTTGCTAAAGAGTAATGGCATTGATTTTTTTGCCGGCGTCCCTGACTCTTTACTAAGCTCGTTTAGTCAATATTTAGAAAAATCAGCATCAAAAGAACAACACGTCATTACTGCAAATGAGGGAAATGCAGTTGCATTAGCCTTAGGCCATCATTTAGCTACTGCCTCTACTCCATTGGTGTATATGCAAAATTCGGGGCTGGGAAACGCTTACAATCCTTTAGTTTCTCTCGCAGATCCTGAGGTGTACTCTATCCCTATGGTATTGTTGATTGGCTGGCGCGGGCAGCCAGGGGTGAAAGATGAGCCACAGCACAAAAAACAAGGTGCCATAACCCTATCGACATTAGAAGCTATGGGTATTCCTTATTTACAACTGAACGCTAACACTGAGAATATATCAGACTGTATCAATGAACTGATCAAAAAAGCTAAAACTGACTCTAGACCTGTTGCTATAGTTGTATCAAAAAGTACTTTTTTAAACGATATGGTAGAAACTACCCCTCCCCCAAAAAAAACACCTCTATTTACAAGGGAAAAAGCGATTGAACTAATCGTTAATTCACTGCCTAAAAACGCAAAAGTAGTCTGTACAACAGGCATGGCATCAAGAGAATTATTTGAACTTCGAGAACAACAGTCCCAGCCCCATAACAATGACTTTTTAACGGTCGGGGGGATGGGCCATGCCAGCCAAATTGCATTAGGCTTAGCAATGTATGACAACAATGACATAGTTTGTATTGATGGTGATGGCGCAGCGCTCATGCATATGGGCAGTTTAGCGATTAATGGACATAGCCAATTATCTAATTTTAAGCATATTGTGCTCAACAATGGGTGCCATGACTCCGTAGGAGGCCAAGCAACATTAAGTAAAAAAATCGAGTTAACTAATGTGGCCAAAAGCTGTGGCTATCATTTTAGTGTAAAAGTAACTAGTCAAACTGAATTAAACAATGTATTGCCGAACCTATTCGCTTCGCCATTACCTGCTTTTCTGGAGGTTGTGATTGATAGGGGGCACAGACGAGATTTGAGTAGGCCCACAGAAACTCCACTCCAATGCAAATTAGCATTTATGGGATGTTAACTTAATGATGAATCAACAGGTTAATTATCATTGCTTAGAAGCTCTGCTTTTTAAGCATAAAAATATACTGCTTATTTCTGGAAAGTCTCTTGAGAAAACCCAAATAAAACAAAAGCTCAATTTAAACTCTCCTCGCTTTCATCGTTTCAGTGATTTTACAGAAAACCCAACGCTCCATGAGGTTATTCTTGCAAAAAATACTATAAATAAAGTTGAAGCAACAGCAATCTTGGCTGTTGGTGGTGGAACTGCAATTGATGTTGCTAAATTAACCAAATACTACAAAAACAGTAATTTATCAGAAACTAACACATCACCTCCAAATGTCTCTAATATCTCAAATATTCCTCTTTATGCGATACCGACGACTTTTGGCTCAGGCAGTGAAAGTACCAGCTTTGCAGTAATGTATATCCATGAGGAAAAATTTTCAGTCTCTCACCCTGATATATTGCCGAACTATTATTTACTCGACCCTGAATTATCTCGTAGCTTACCCCTTTATACCAAGGCATCGGCTTGCTTAGATGCTCTGTGCCAAGCTATTGAATCTTATTGGGCTAATTCAGCAACATTAGAGAGTAGAAGAGAAGCCCTTTTTGCTATAACTCATATTGCAAAGCACTTTGAGGATTTTATAACTGCCCCAACCTCACGAATTGAAACTATAATTGCCAAAGCCAGTAACAGCGCTGGTAAGGCGATAAATGTGACAAAAACAACTGCACCACATGCACTCTCTTATTTCATATCTCAGCAATATAATATCAGTCATGGCCATGCAGTTGCTTTGTGCATGCTTAACATGTTTAAACTCAACGAAGAGAAAGCTAACCAATTAGCTGATTACAACTTGATTAAAACCCTTGAGGAAATTTACAGTGCTTTAGGGGTGAGTTGTGCAACAGAAGCGCGTATGATGTATAAGTACTTTATGATGAAAGCGCAGCTAACCAGCAGCTTTAGTGAACTAGGCCTATCAGGCGTTGATAAAGTAAGACTAACAATAAACGCTGTAAACCTTGACAGGTTGAAAAATCATCCGATAGAGCTTAATCCCAACGATTTAAAAAATATTTTTATTGATGAATAACTGCAACGATGAAAAAAAAAATAGTACTAGTTCAAGGTAATTTTGACATTTTACACCCAGGCCATATTCGCTTACTTCGTTTCGCAAAAGAATGTGGTGATAAACTAATTGTTGCTGTTAACAGCGACAAATCTATGGGGTCAAAAAGCAGGGTAAACGAACAGCATCGCTTAGAGATGGTTCAATCCCTCGAATGTGTGAATGAAGCATTTTTATCAGATTTAACTCCAGCAGAAACCGTAAAGAGCCTCAAGCCTCATATTGTCGTGAAAGGTAAAGAGTTTGAAAGTAGGCACAATCCTGAACATGCTCTTGTTGAAATGTACGGAGGAAAGCTTATTTTTGGCTCTGGTGAGTTCGAATCTAATTCCGAACAATATATTACAAGAACAATAAGCCATGGTCATAACTTTGATTACAAAAAATGCCAAAGTTATGCAACAAGGCATCAGTTTGATTATCAATCAATCAACACGATATTTTCTCAATTTAGTGAAAACCGTGTTGCTGTAATTGGCGAAATAATCGTCGATGAATATATCCAAGGTACTGCGGTAGGCTTATCTCAGGAGGATCCTACCATAGTGATGACACCAGATAGAGCGGATACATTTTTAGGCGGAGCAGCAATTACAGCAGGTCATATAAAAGGGCTAGGAGCTAATCAAGTTACGCTTTTCTCAGTACTTGGCAAAGATGATAAAGCTGATTACGTAAAAAATCATATTAACGCATACAATATTGATACTATACTTTTCGATGATGGCAGTCGCCCTACACCATTAAAATCGCGATACAGAGCCGGAAACAAAACACTTCTAAGGGTCAATCAAGTTCGACAGCATAAAATTTCTAAAGAGATTCAAACTGATTTATACATGCAACTTGAAAGTAGTATTCACAACTTCGATTTATTAGTTTTTTCTGATTTTAATTATGGATTATTACCTCAAACTCTGGTCGATAAAGTCATTGCTTTATGCAATGAAAACAATATACGTGTTGTCGCAGACAGCCAAACCTCTTCTCAAGTTGGTGACATTGCCCGTTATAAAGATATGATGCTAATAACACCAACAGAAAAAGAAGTCCGCGTGGCATTGAATAATGTAGATGATGGTTTGCCTATATTGGCTCAAAAACTTTGCGAAAAAGCAAACCCAACGTCTTTAGTTATTACCCTCGCAGGAGAAGGTATTTTCATTCACCTACCAACTAAAGATGGTCAATGGGAAAATGATATGCTTCCTGCAATTAACCGAAATGCTGTCGATCCTGCGGGAGCTGGTGACTGCTTCTTAGCTGCCAGTAGTCTTGCTTTGTGCTCTGGAGCAACACCTTGGCAGGCATTTTATATTGCAAGTATTGCAGCTGCTTGCCAAGTAGATACACTAGGAAATCAACCTCTGTCTTTTAACACGTTACAGCAACGCGTACTGGAGTCATTTAAAAATATATGAAAGCGATATTGCTAGCAGCAGGATTAGGCACTCGGTTAAAACCTTTAACTAATACAATTCCAAAATGTTTAGTGCCTATTAATGGCAAGCCTTTATTGGCTTATTGGCTAGAAAAGCTCGATAAACTTGGTGTCAGTGACATACTTATTAATGTGCACTATTTCGCTGAACAAGTAGAAGAATTTGTATTAAAGTCCGAATACCGTAATAAAATAACAATCGTTAGAGAGACAAAATTACTCGGTACCGGCGGCACTTTGATTAGTAATAAAGAGTTTTGGCACAGTAGTCCCACAATGGTCATTCATGCTGATAACTATTGTGAAGATAACCTCACTAATTTTGTAGAAGCCCATTCCAAAAGACCTAAAAAGTGTGATGCTACGCTTTTACTTTTTGAATCTGCTACTCCTTCCTCATGTGGTATTGTTGAACTCGATTCAGACGGTACAATCCAAAGGTTTCATGAAAAAGTGTGTAATCCACCAAGCAATCTAGCAAGTGGTGCTCTGTTTTTATTCTCCGAAGGTGTGTATGAAAAATACTTTTCACACTTTAAACAGAAAAGTTTCTATGAGATAAGCCTCGACATGGTACCTTTATTACTAGGTAGCCTTTATAGTTATAAAACCCCTCTTAGATATATAGATATCGGCACACCGCAAGCTTATAATAAACTCCAAACTGAGTTGCTGGCTATCAACAAACCTGCTTAATATTAAAATAAAAACTAGGATAAAATGTGAAGTTATCTGAACAACTTAACAATAGCATAGTAAGTTATGCAAACCTTCCTGCGCTTTTTGTTGATAATAAATGCATTACCTATAAACAGCTTGCAGATTACGCTGAGAATATTAACACAAGCGCTATCAGTGAAGCTGAGCAAGTTGGAATTTTAAGTTACCGAGATACCCACTATTATAGCGCTGTACTTGCCTGCGCTTTGGATTCACGAACATTTATACCGCTAGGGGTAAAACTCCCAATAGCTAGATTGATTTCTATCATAGGGCAAAGTAATTTAAAGTATGTTTTATACAGTAAAAAATATTTGTCCATTAGCCAACAGTTAAAAAAAGCGCTCCCAGATAGAATATTTGTATGCTTGGACGATATTGCCAATAAATGCACTGCATCAACTAAACCACTACACCCTCGTAGCCTATCCAATATTGCTTATGTTTTATTTACTTCAGGCTCAACAGGCGCACCAAAAGGTGTGCCTATTAGCGTCGCGAACCTTGGGTCTTATCTTGATACTATGTGTGAGTCTTTACCGCTTAGTAACACTGATAAGGTTAGCCAAGTGTTCGATCCTACTTTTGATCTCAGCATGCATGATATTTTTGTAACTTGGCTGCAAGGAGCTTGTCTCTATGTAGTGCCTGAAGCCGCTATATTTGCGCCTGGTAAATTCATCAAACAACACGGGCTTACCGTGTGGTTTAGTGTGCCCTCTACGGCATCAATTATGGCTAAATTAGGTATGCTTAAAAATGGGGTCTATCCTAGCCTTCGCGTGAGCCAGTTTTGTGGTGAGCCCTTACCGCGAGCACT
>Ga0115565_10004060_pt1 | contig 10100 bp, 9 predicted proteins | sample COGITO_mtgs_1105_FD_87199 | JGI IMG/M metagenome (GOLD analysis project Ga0115565, IMG submission 87199) | Pelagic marine microbial communities from North Sea - COGITO_mtgs_110530 | ecosystem: Environmental > Aquatic > Marine > Epipelagic | place: Germany:Helgoland, sampling site Kabeltonne... | reverse complement strand
TATCTGATGCGTATTTCTAGTAAAGTAGCTGTTGCAGAACAAGTACAAGCCATTGTAACTGAAGGGAATTTTATAAATACCAATGCTGATAATGCGGTATTTGATTTTACAGACGAGGCTCCTAACAATTTTCGGTTGGCAAGATTACGTATAGGCGACTTTAATAATTTTGTGCTCTCTAAAACTATGGAAGATATTTTATCAGATTTAGAAGACCCTAGAATTTCGGTGTTATTTAGACCCTTTAGTAATAGTACAAGTGAGGAATATAATGGATTACTTAATGGTATAGATGCCACGCAAGATGCCGCTAATTTAGCGGAGTACTCTCTAGCAGGAACTATTTTTAGAGAGAATACAGGCGTACTAGATGCAAACTTTATGACTAGCATGGAAACACACTTTTTACTAGCGGAGGCGGCGCAGAAAGGATTTATAAGTGCGGATGTAACAACATTTTATAATATGGGTGTTACAGATGCTTTTACTTATTGGAACGTACCATTACCTACAAATTATTTAACGGCTTCTGGAGCATTGACCAACGGAGATGCCTTGGAAAATATTATAACACAAAAGTGGATTGCCAATATGATTAATGGCTATGAAGGTTGGGTAGAATACAGAAGAACGGGGTTTCCGCAATTGAGAACTATTGCAGCGAGTTTAAATAATGATCTTATTCCTATTAGAATGCCCTATCCGGCGGAAGAGGAAGCATTAAATAATACTAATTATACCTTGGCAGCAGCTAAAACCAATGATAATAGTATTAATACTCCTGTCTGGTGGGATGTAACGCCTTAAAGAGAATTAATCTTTTAACACTTATATAGTTTTTAAAACAATGTTTTACTCTAAGCTTTTTGCATTTATTACACTTCCTGGCAGTCAAGTTCTTTGGCTGCAATGGGGGCTAATTCTTGTGTCAAGTATTGGATTGTTCTTTCTCTCTCCATTAGCTAAAAATACCAATCAGTTTTTTAAAGCAGTTCAAAAGAACCGCACCCCTAACACCTTCATGCTGACAGGGAGTCTTATTATTTCTTGGATTTTTGCAAAAAGTATTACCAACGCCGCAAATCTTGGCTTAGATTATGGTATTGTTGGTGGCGTAGCCTACGCAGGGTACTATGTGTCTTTTGCTGTAGCGGGAATTGTTATTTACCAAATGAGGGTGCATGGTAATTATACCAGCATCCATCATTTTTTAACTAGCAAATTTGGGCAGGGGGCTGTTCAGGTATTTTCTATTTTGATTGCAATTCGTTTGTTTAACGAAGTGTGGAGCAATACTATGGTTATTGGTAGCTACTTTGGAGCCATTGGAAGTATTGCATACTACTGGTCTATTCTAGTCTTTACACTAATGACCTTAGCCTATGTGTTAAAAGGGGGTATGAGTAGTTCTATATTTACAGACGTTTTACAGATGGGACTTTTTGCTGTCCTTTTAGTGATTATACTGGTCGTTATTTTTGGATCTTCTACTTCGTTTACTGTTGCAGAAGCTGCGAATTCTGGTATTTGGTCTTTTAGCATGGGATTGAACTTGTTGTTCGCTGCTATCCTACAATCTTTTAGCTATCCATTTCATGATCCTGTACTTACCGATAGGGGATTTTTAAGTAGCCCTAAAATTACTTTAAAAAGCTTCTTATATGCCAGTTTGCTTGGCGCATTATGCATTATACTTTTTAGTATAATTGGCGTTTACGCACATTCTCAAGGCATGGTAGGGCAGGCTGCCGTAGCCGTTGGTAAAGCCTTTGGTGTAGCCGTTTTAATTGTTATTAATTTTATCATGATTACCTCAGCGGCCTCCACCTTAGACTCTACCTTCTCTTCATTTTCTAAATTACTAGCAATAGATTTAAATTTAGGAAACAGCTTAAAATTTGGAAGATGGTCTATGGTGCTTATAGCTGGTATTGGTACCATTCCCGTGTTCTTGAACGCAGAAATATTATCTGCAACAACTATTAGTGGCACTATGGTCATTGGCTTAACACCAGTATTTATATTTTGGAAAAGAGAAACGCCTAAAATAAGTTTTCATCTAAGCGTTTTTTGCGGAATTACTTTTGGATTTTTGCTTATTTTCAAATGCTTTCCAAATTCCTTAATATTCACAACAGGCGCTTATGCCAAATTGCTTTGGATCAATTTTTGGGGTATTTTATGCTGTACCCTACTCTATTTTATACCCGTATGGATAAAAAAATAAAACATCTTGGCAACAAACGTGGCAAACTCCTACTATTTGGTGGTGTCTATAGCAACTTACAGGCTTTAACACAGTTAAAAAGTATAGCAGAAAATGAAGGAATATCACCTGAAAACTGTATTTGTACTGGAGACCTAACAGGGTACTGCTCGCAGCCAGAAGAAACTATACAGCTTTTTAGAGCATGGGGAGCACTTAGTATTGCGGGCAATGTAGCATTGCAATTAGCTAGTGATAGCGAAAACTGTGGGTGCGACTTTAAAGCTGGCGGGCGGTGCGATGGATTTTCTAAAATGTGGTTTCCGTTTACCAAGGGAAATATCTCTAAAGAATCACTACATTGGATTGCCGACCTTCCTGAGTATATTAGTTTTAATTATAGTGGTAAAAAAGCCACTGTAGTACATGGCACCTATGGTGCGGTGTCTGAATTTATTTTTAAATCGAACGCTACCACACAAAAAATAAAATGTTTTGAGGATACGGGGAGTGACGTCATTATCGCTGGTCACTGCGGACTTCCTTTCAATCAAACAATTCAAGAGAAAACATGGCTGAACCCTGGTGTTATTGGCATGCCAGCAAATGACGGTACTACGCGTGTGTGGTATATGATCTTAGAAACTATAGAAGATGAGATAAAATATACTCACCGGTCTTTTGAGTATGATTATAAAACCGCACAACAAGGCATGTTTAAAAATCACCTTCCTGAAGCGTATGCAGAAACTCTATCCTCTGGACTTTGGGATAATATGGAAATTTTACCCGAACTGGAAAAAATAGCGCAGGGTATTCCAATTACTCTAGACCCAATATTAAAACAACAATCTAACTTAAAAAAATCTAAGAAAATGGCAGATAATTACTATGACTCGGCGGACTTAAGAAAATTTGGAAAAATTACAGAGTGGAGTGAGGAACTCGGTACAAAATTCTTTGACTATTATGGTAAAGTTTTTGAAGAAGGTGCTTTGAGTGCTAGAGAAAAATCACTGATTGCCTTAGCCGTTTCTCATGTAGTAAAGTGCCCGTATTGTATAGATGCCTATACTAAAGACGGTTTACAAAAGGGAATTACCAAAGAGGAAATGATGGAAGCAGTACATGTTGGTGCAGCCATAGAAAGTGGTGCTACTTTAGCGCATGGCGTGCAAATGATGAATAAGTATAATAAATTGAGCATGTAAATCTAATAGGGCTTATTGAAATTCGTATTTCGGTAAGCCTTATTACGGAGTTACTGTTTCGAAGATTATCATTTTCAATAATCGATAGGTAACTGAGATCAGTGGGTTGATAATATTCTATAAGCTTTATCAATAGATAATCTTAGTAAAAAATAATATCGCTAAGCGATTTCACAAAAACTTAATAATATAAAATTACAAAGCGACACAAAGACATACCATGGCAACAAAATCATTAAAAGCGAAGGGAGATATCCTAGCAGAAAGTAATAGACAACTAGCTATTTTAAACGGTGGCATTTTTGCAGATGGGGAACTCCCCTTCTTTAAAGATAAAATTGCGGAGATTGGGCATTTCCCGCTGCGCCCCAAAAAATTAGAAATTCTACAAATTAATGTAGGATATATGTGCAACCAAGTTTGTGAGCATTGCCATGTAGATGCCGGCCCAGACCGTAAAGAAATTATGACTAGAGATACTATGATGCAGTGTCTAGACGTAATCAGGAATACAGGGGCACATACCTTAGATCTAACAGGAGGTGCACCAGAGATGAACCCAGATTTCCGTTGGTTTGTAGAGGAAGCAGCAAAAGCAGGGATTAAAGATTTTATCGTACGCTCTAACCTTACCATTATTCGTGCTAATAAAAAGCACTACGATTTGCCAGATTTCTTTAAGAAACACAATGTGCACGTCATTTCTTCTATGCCGCATTATACAAGAGGAAAAACGGACAAACAACGTGGCGACGGTGTTTTTGATAAATCTATTAAAGCCTTACAGGAATTAAATGAGCGCGGTTATGGAATGCCAGGTAGTTCATTGAGGTTAGATCTAGTCTATAACCCTTCTGGTGCCTATTTACCAGGAGACCAAGCTGCTATGGAGAAAGATTTTAAAAAGGCTTTAGATGAAGATTTTGGCATTCAGTTTCACCATCTTTTTGCTATAACCAATTTACCTATTGCCCGTTTTCTAGATTACCTTATCGCATCTGAAAATTATGATGACTATATGTATGCACTAGTAGAGGCCTACAATCCTAGCGCTGTAGAAAATGTTATGTGTACAAATACTATTTCTATTAGTTGGGATGGTTGGTTATATGATTGCGACTTTAACCAAATGCTAGATCTAAAAGTAGCGAGTAAAGTAAAGCATATTAAAGATTACAATGAAGACCTTTTAAATGATAGAAACATTATAACATCGCAACATTGCTATGGCTGTACTGCGGGCGCAGGAAGCAGTTGCCAAGGTACGGTAGCGTAATTATCTAACTAATTTTAAACCTAATTATAACGCCATACAACTAACAAAGTTTTGTGTTCGGTTTTATAGTTGTTTCTTAATTACTTGTAGTGCACTTAACTATTATGTTCGTGTGGTGCCAAAACTTTATACTGATTCTAAATGCCGCTTAGAACTTGTGTTCGTAATGGAATATGCTGCAAATTATAATCTGAATTATGTGCTTAAGATTGCATATTTTTTATTTAGCGTAATACAGCTGACGAAATTTAGTCATTCATATTATTGTATACATAGGATGAGACTAAATGCTCTATAATTTAATTGATGATTTTTACGTTTGATCTCACAAGAACGAATAGCTACGGACCGTTATAATTTGCTTTTATGAAAAATATTTTTCTCTGCTTATTAATATATGTGAGTTTTTTTAGCTTTGGTCAAGAAACAAATTGTCCTGGTTTTAAAGAAGGTGTGTTTACTGTTTCCGTAGAAAAACCGAGCCCTTTAACTTGGCGCGTGGTTAGAGCAGGATCAAAACAGAGAGAATTCTTAACTGTGGAAGCTAATAAACCAGGAGAGGAACCCTCTACAATAATTCAATATGGTACTATAACTTGGTTAGATGATTGCTTTTATAAAATACTATTTGATGATACCATAGCTCCCTTAACTAATGAACAAAAATTTATAAATAATTCGGGAGGTGTTTACGGCGAAGTAATAAAAATTATTGATAATTGTTACTTTGTGGAGGCTACAACTGCATTAGATGGCAAGCAGTATAAAATGCAAGCAAAAATGTGCAAAGAGCAGACCCAGCAAAGTACAAGCAACTCTTAGTCAGATGATTATGACGCTGGCATACATTAAAAAATTTCTTATTGAGCTGACTTTTTAACATCGTTCTAATGAAAATATAGCATTATTATTTTATAAATAATTGGAAATCAATTATTTATAATTTCGATGATTTTACGGATAATTACTTCTGGAGTAATGGTGTCCATAACATTTTCGTAACCTTTAGGCACTTTATTTCCATAAATAGAAGTAGGAATTAAGGGATACATGCTTCTATCTGATAATATAAAAGTATTACTATCCTGCCCAAAAGGAGCAAAACCAGCGTAAGGGTGCGTTACACCCCATAATGTAATAGTAGGTATCCCATACATAGCCGCTAAGTGTGCATTTCCACTATCCATAGCAACCATAAGATCTAAGCTGGCAATTGCTGCTAATTCTTCCTTTAACGACATTTTACCAGCCACACTTTGGCAGTTCTTAAACTGTTGCTCCCAAACTTCTAGCGTAGATTTTTCTATCGCACCACCGCCAAATAGAAACACCTTATAATTATTAAATTCGCTTAAATTATTAAGCACCTCCTCCATTTTTTTTGGAGGATAAGTTTTTCCCTTAAATGCTGCAAATGGTGCTATACCAATGTATTTTATTCTAGTCTCTTTTCCTCTAAGCTGTACAGTCGAAACATGATTTTCTTTCTTACAAACGTGATTTTTATCCACCTTAAACAAAAAACCTAATTTCTCAAAAACCTCTTGGTATCGAACATGGGTAGTTTTTAGTTGTACTAATTTTTTATTTACAGGCGCAGTGAGCTGTTTTTTCTCTTTTCTTCCCTTATTTACCTGATAAAAAAGAATAGGACTAAACTTCAAAAACCATTTTAGGATGTTGCTCCTAAGTACATTGTGCATATCTGCAACCCCATCTATACCTAGTTCCTTTATTTCTCTAGACAACCTCCACAGTCCGAATATACCTTTATGATTGCCTTGAATCTCTGCTATTTTTACAGATATAGTAGGTATTTCTAGAACAATTGGGGCTATGAACCTCTTGGTAAGCACTGTTACTTTTACATTAGGATGCTGTTGAATTAATGCATTAAGCACTGGCACTAACATGGCTATATCTCCCATGGCAGATAGCCTAATAACCAATATATGCTTGGGTTTATTTACTGCCACGCAAGACGGGATTTAATTCCTCATCATTATACATTTTCATTTGCTTATAAACCTTCATGTATTTAGTGCCGTTTTCAAAAGCTTCTAATAACTGATCTATAGCTGTAGAAAGATCTTTACGCTGCTCTAGAAGCACGGCTAACTTACTTTTACATTTAACTATATGGTCTGCTGTAGCATCTGTCCGGTTTGTCTCTTCTTGCATATGATAAATCTTCAAAGCTAGTATAGACAACCTATCTAAGGCCCATGCAGGACTCTCTGTATTTATAGTAGCCTTGGAAGACTTAACAACCGATTGGTATTTTTTATAAAAATAGGAATCTAAATCCTCTACTACATTGGTTCTATCCTGATTGCTAGCATCAATTTTTCGCTTTAAAACCAAAGCATCTATTGGATTAATGTCTGGGTTTCTTATAATATCTTCATAATGCCATTGCACCGTATCTATCCAGTTTTTTCTGTATAATACATGCGCTATGCCAGTTCCTTCAGAGCTATTAATGTAGGGCTGGTCTACGCTATCTAAAACATGATACCTTTTAATACTCTTCTCAAAAATTTCGTACGCCAATTTGCTAAACATGGTATTATTTTTTTTAAAGATACTTTAAATTAGATTTCAAATAATTTGAAACTGAATACTAATATTGGAATGAGAATACTTGTTATCAATATCATTTCTAAAACATTATGCTTCTTTATTGATTCTAAGTAATTACACATAAAAATTACAGAGGGCAGGAATGTTATGGTTATGGCGTAAGAATCTTTAGTGGAGTTTAAAATACTTATAAGTAATCCTATTCCAAATAATAAAGCGGCTATTTGCAATGTTACTATTTTTCCAATTCCAGAGGTGTTATATTTCCAGAAAGACCAAACTATTAACCCTACATTTATGAGCACATAAATACCCAGTTTGATGTTTGTAAAATACGATCGTGTATTCCCCATCTTAAAATTGTAATGTTCCAAAAGGTATGACTCGTTATTTGTACTTAAGAAGACCATAGCTGTTAAGAGCGAAAAACTAATAAATGCGCTTAGTATAGCCAGCCAGTTCTTACTATTTCTAGGCTCATAAACACTAATTATTATTAGTACCATTGCAATAAATAATACCGCCCAGTCATAAAAAAGACTAGCCACTAAAATCCACAAAGTTGCATCAAAAATTTTAAGCTTTATTTCTTTTAAGGACTTTATACTGAGTAATCTTCTAATAGCTAAAAGGAGAAATAAATTGGCTAAAATGGCATTACTATCTCTAAAAACCTCTGGAAACACTAGAAAAAAAAGTGTAAAATATAGCATTGCGAAAGAATTATTAGCCGTAAGCTTATTCCTCTTTACAATAAAATCTACTATAAAAACGCTGAATAGAAGGATGCTTAAAACGATAGTTTCAAGTACCATTTCACTTGCAGAGAAAGCGTTTTGAAATAGCTGGTATTGAACAATCCAATATAGGAAAAATAAAAAACCTAACAGTATAATAAAATTGATTGGTTTAGTTTTCCCAAAAATGCTTGAAATCATCTATGATTTTTATATTTTTGTTCTGTAAATATAGGAATAAGATGAAATCATTATTTGAAGCTATTGAGGATTTGTTTGTAAATGTACTTTTTGCTCCTTTAGATTTTTTAAGATTTTCTGATAGCTGGGTACTAGCAAATGCAGCTAATTGGTTTTTTATGACCATTGGTGTAGCAGCATTTGTATATTGGATGTTACAGTTAAAAAAATATAATGATAATGATGAGGAAGACAAATCTGTTACTTCTCATTCTTATTTATAGCCTTTAGAATACTAGTTTAGCATATAGGGTTTATAAATCAAACCCTATATCTTTTCTAAAATGCGCTCCTTCAAATACAATTTTACCGGTGTTCTTGTAGCATAGTGCTAAAGCTTGTTTCATGGTTGGTGCTAAAGATGTTACTGCCATAACTCTACCACCGCTCGTTACCACTATATTATTCTTAACTACAGTACCTGCGTGAAACGCTATAGAGTCTACTATTTCTTCAAAGCCCTTAATGCCAATGTCTTTTTGATACTTTCCAGGATAGCCACCAGATACTAACATAATAGTTGCTGCTACGCGGGCATCTATATCTAAGGTAAGTGCATCTAAAGTTCCTAATGCTATAGCATTACAAATATCTAGAAAATCATTCTTAATTCTAGGCAGTACCACTTCCGTTTCCGGATCTCCTAGTCTTACATTGTACTCAATAACTTTAGGATCATCTCCTACCTTTATCAAACCGATAAAAATAAATCCTTTATACAAGGTTTTATCTTTCTCTAAACCTTTTATGGTAGGTAGCACAATCTGCTTCTCTATTTTATCCATAAAGGTAACATCTGCAAAAGGCACAGGGGATATTGCTCCCATACCTCCTGTATTAAGCCCCGTATCTGCTTCTCCTATACGTTTGTAGTCTTTAGCGGTTGGTAGTATTTTATAGTTTTTACCATCTGCCAATACAAAAACACTGAGTTCTATACCGTCTAGAAATTCTTCTATAACTACAGTAGTACTTGCTGCACCAAATTTTTTATCTAATAACATAGAATGCAACTCTGTTTTAGCCCCAACTAACGTATCTAAAATTACCACTCCTTTGCCTGCTGCCAAACCATCTGCCTTTAAAACATAGGGTGCTTTACTTTCTTCTAAATAGCGATAGCCTTCCTCTAAGCTATCTGCTGTAAAACTTTTATACTTTGCCGTAGGTATTCCATGACGTATCATAAACTCCTTTGCAAATTCTTTACTGCCTTCTAGAGCCGCAGCAGCTTTCTGGGGACCTATTATCGCTATATATTGTAACACTGAATCTTCTAAAAAATAATCATGTATACCATGTACTAAAGGGTCTTCTGGTCCTACGATAACCATTTGTATTTCAAACTCAATACAAAAAGCACCAATAGCTTCAAAATCGTTTACATTTATGGGTATATTTTTTGCTACACTTCTGGTTCCCGCATTCCCTGGGGCAACATAAAGTTCTTTTAACTGCTTACTTTGTGATATTTTCCATGCTAGCGCATGTTCTCTTCCGCCAGATCCTAGTATAAGAACTTTCATTTTTTATAAATTTTAAAAGTGTTATGCGATTTTTTTTGAATTACGGCTTGAAGATATCCAATCTTTTACATTTTACCGAAAATCTGCCAGTATAAACTTTAGCCCCTGATAAAAGTACCCAATAATCTATTTTATGACTAGTAAAAGCAGATTATGAAATATTCTTATTTTTTAAAGTTTCTATGTTCTTTCCTTTGCAGCTCTTCCTTAGATAAGGACTTAAAATAATCATACACGATTCTTAACCCTTCTGCGCGAGCTACTTTTGGCTCCCAATTTAGAATTTCTTTAGCCTTGGTAATATCTGGTTGCCTTTGAAGC
>Ga0115565_10004056_pt1 | contig 10102 bp, 8 predicted proteins | sample COGITO_mtgs_1105_FD_87199 | JGI IMG/M metagenome (GOLD analysis project Ga0115565, IMG submission 87199) | Pelagic marine microbial communities from North Sea - COGITO_mtgs_110530 | ecosystem: Environmental > Aquatic > Marine > Epipelagic | place: Germany:Helgoland, sampling site Kabeltonne... | reverse complement strand
TAAGTGGGCGCAAGAAAAAGCAGCCCGCCTACTCGCTAAGAAAAAATAAACCACTGCACGTATACGATAGTGACAGATAAAAAGTTTTATTTTTACACAAATCCCAAGTATTGATGCGCTACTTATATACGCTGCTTTTGTTAGGTCTTATTCTTGTATGGAGTTCTTGTCGTGACGACTTTGAGACCTCACTAAGTTCTGGAGATCTGACATTTTCTAGAGATACTGTTTATCTAGACACCGTCTTTACAAATATAGGCTCGAGTACGTATAATCTTAAAGTATATAATCGCAGTGATAATGCTATACGCATCCCTACTGTTGGACTAGAACGTGGCGAAACTTCTAATTATAGATTAAACGTTGACGGCATTGCTGGCAAGGCATTTCAGGATGTAGAGATCTTAGCTAAGGATAGTATTTTCATCTTTGTAGAAACCACACTAGATATTACTGATTTTACTGCGACAGATGGTGACTTTTTATATACTGACGCCATAACCTTTGATAGCGGTGCTGAAGCACAGCGCGTAGAGCTTGTAACGCTTGTGAGAGATGCTATTTTTCTTTTTCCTGATCGAGAGGAGGCAACAGGAATTATAGAAAAGCTAAACATTAACGGCGTAGAGACTGAGATAGAAGGACGATATCTCCTAGACGATGAACTTACATTTACTAATGAAAAACCATATGTCATTTACGGTTATATGGCCGTAGGCGATCCTGACGGAAATACTCCAAAAACATTAAACATAGAAGCCGGCGCGCGCATACATATACACAATGAAAGCGGTATCATCGTAGCAGATAATGCTACACTTTCTATAAATGGCTCCTTAAGCACAGATCCCGAACAATTAGAAAACGAAGTAATTATTGAGAGTGACAGGCTGGAACCTATCTTTAGCGAGGTACCAGGACAATGGGGAACTATTTTACTGACCGATGGTAGCATAAACAACACTATAAATTATGCTACGATAAAAAATGCACAAGTTGGTATTTTAAATGAGTCATCATCTAATACAGGAAATCCTAATCTCACGATTACAAACACACAAATTTATAATAGTAGCAACGTAGGTTTACTTAATCGATTTTCAAATGTTGTGGGTGCTAATCTGGTGATCAATAATGCTGGACAGTTTGCACTACTTAACCAACTAGGTGGACAGTATAATTTTACCCATTGCACATTTGCTAACTACTGGACGCAAGGATTTAGAACCACACCCGCCGTATTTTTAGATAATAGTTTAATCGCAGGAGAGACTTTATTCTTAGGAGACCTTACCGAAGCTAACTTTACAAACTGTATTATATACGGTAATCAGGGTGAAGAATTAGGCTTTAACCAAGAAGATGGAGCGGCGTTTAATTTTACGTTTACAAATACGCTAATACGTTTTGATGATACTTTTGGGCAGTTTTCTGGCGTGCCTAATTATGATTTTACAAATACCGCGCAGTACGAAAATATTCTTATTAGTGAAGAACCTGATTTTCAGAAACCTTCAGAAAACGTATTTTTTATAGGTGAAGATACTGCTGGCGAAAGCTTTGGCCTTTTAAGTGCTGCCGCTCAATTTCCTACAGATATTACAGGAGATAACCGCAGCTCAGCGACAGATTTAGGGGCGTATCAGAGTATTATATTTCCTGTAGAGGATTAATGCTATACACGCTTTCGCGAAAGCGTAATCAGAAAATACCCCGAAAAGGGTATGTTTCATATCATATCTGCGTGCTATATTGCAGCTCTAATCTAAAAAGATACGCATGAAAGTATTTAAATATTTATTTTTTGTTGGGATTTGTATGTCTCTTACGTTTTGTGAAACCACAGACGACACCGATACTCCAGACGACACTACCGATGATGGCGGGGTAATCATTTCCCCAGACAGCACCGAAAATGCGATACTAGAAGCTGATGTTGTCGCAGATGGCATCTCAATAAATGGAGCAACACGTATAACTGATGCACCTCCTACTCCTACTGGAAGTCCATCATTTACGCTTCAAAACACAACATCTGCCGTACGTGGTGAAGGTTTTAATATTGTACTAGACAGCCAGACAGATATAGTTGGGGCTTACTTAATTATCACCGGTAAAGATGGAACTCCTGCAGGATCATATTTTGACATTCCACAGTCATCTTTTAACAGTGATTTTACGGGGATAGACCGTGAAGATATCCATATGAGAAGTGCTCAAATTGAAGGTGAATCTTCTATAGATGTAGATTTTAATAGCTCAATTCCTGCTGGTGAATTTTGTTATCAATTATGTGTGTATGACGCTGCTGGCAACATATCAAACCCACAAGAAGTATGTGTAACGATACAAGAATGGGGTGGCAATAGCGACCTCGTAGGTACGTGGGGTTTTACATCTTTCACCGAAGGTGAAGATGGTGAAACAGACACTATAACTCCGGGCCAGTCGCTATGTTATGATGATGAATTGTTTTGTGCGAATGGAGATATGCTAACCTTCGAAAGCTGCTTTAAAATAAATACCCTGCGCTTTGTCTTTAATTCAGATGGGACGTATACACTACTTGAAGAAGCTATAGATGAAGATATAGATTATGAGGCATCTCTAGAAAGTTGCAGTATTGTAGATGAAGATGACAGCGCCTACACTTTTATTTCTCAGGGACAATGGGCGTATAATGAGTCTAATGGAAGACTTGCTGTCGTTTCATTTTATGAAGAATTTAATGAAGATGGAGACATTGAAACCGATACATATCCGGCAGGTGAAGGAGATTTACTCTTTGATGCAGCCATCTCAATAAGTGGTGATACCTTTACCATAACCGAAGATGATACAGATGGCTATACCTTTAGCATCGATTTTAAGAAGCAATAAACACATTGTTGTAATATCTAAAAATGCCGCTCTCACGAGCGGCATTTTTTTGTTATTCTAATTGCCTCAAAATTGCTAAGCCAAAAATAAACCCATCCTGGCCACCAGCTGGACCAAAGGATTTTATATAATCTATACGTAATGGTCGTATTTTACCCCAACCTATATTAGATACACCTACTGACCATTCGTAGTATGGTTTTCCGTCATTTGTGGTCAAGGCGTGGGCGCCAGCAATAAGATTAAAATTAAGTTGTTGTACGCCAGGAATTTTTCCTAGAATCCAACCCTTAAAGTTATGTTCTGCGTGTGCTTCTATATAGCTAGTATTTGTACTACGGGAGTAAAACGGTAACACATTAAAACGGTTGTTATACACACCATCACTAGCTAAAAACGATTCGTTACTATTAAAGTGTTGATAATCTACAAAGCTTATTCCTGCTCCAGTGTTTAGAAAACTCCCTGCCTTAAACGTATAGGATGTACGACCCTTATTAGCTGTATTAAATTCTTGTTGTAGCAACAATCGCACTTGATCATAATTTAATCTATCCTCAGAACCGCCTAAACCTTTCTCATAGGTTAGGGCTAGCGTAGGATAACGATCATCATCTATTCTAAATTTACCAGAAGGATAGCTATAGTATTTCTGGGCAACCTTTATTTGGGCCGTTATCTGACCTTTATAAATACTATGTTGTACAATCGCTGCAGTGTCATAATTTGTTATATCGCGTGGGTTGTTACTACGATATTCTAAATCATCTGACGGGAGCCAAACTTGGTCAGTCGTATTAAACAGTGGCCTGCGATCTTCATAGCTTCCTCTAGTGTATACGTGTACTCCATTAAAAACTTCCTGACTGTAGTTAGCCTCTACAAAAGCGCGTTCGTATATTTTAAGATAGTTTTTTTCGGTAAGTAAGGATATAAAACTGTTTGCTCTATATGAGATATCTGTAGGATTATAAGCGAGTGTTTCAAGACCTCCTTCTATACTAAAGTATGCTCGATTAGTGCGATTAAAACGACGTCGTATGCCTAAAGCGTAGCGCACACGATCTTCTGAGAAACTGTAGTTCGCTTTCGCGAAAGCGTATATACTCTTTGTAAAATCTTCATCACTCCACGATGAATATCCTAGCTCGCCACCTATTATAAACCCTTGAACCGTGTTAAAATTAGAATCACTTAATAGTCCAGTATAGCTAAGTCGCTTGCGATTATAAGTGTCTGTATTTGTGTATCCCATCACTGGGTCTATAAGCTTAAAACGATTCCGACTTTGGTCTACGCTATCTAAGTATGTCTTTGACTTACGTATTACTTGGACGCTATCTTTAAAGGTATAATCTGTATGCTCTTCTTTAGTCAGCGGTACAGGACGTATACGATCCCAATAAAGGCTATCCTTTTTATTTGCCTCTTTAGCAAAGCTCAACACCTCATTAGAAAATGATTTCTTTGAAAAAGTGGGATTAAGATCATAGTTGCTGTATTGCGCAGTAAAACGCCCGTCACCATTAATACCGAACATAGCAAACGTAAAGTCTATGATCTGGAGGTTTTTTATATACTGCTTACTCTCCTTATCATATGAAAATGTCTGCTTAAAATTAAGTTTTTCTATAAATGGCACTTGTATGGACTGCCCATTGGTCTCTAAATTTACGCCGTATAAATCCCAATCGTCTTCTACAATATAAATAATACCCAAAAAAACAGCATCTTTAGGTCGCTTTGGGGTTACTACGACTTTATTTATAAGCTTTGTATCTTCATAAAAAGTACCTTCTAACGTATAGTCATAATAGGAAAATGCATTAGATGCGATAGGAGATACGATCTCATTATTAAGAGAAATGGTATTCTCATAAAAAGAAAAATTAGCATCTACCGCTGTATTAAAACTAAAGCCTCTATCATCACCACTTACCTTACTTGCTGTAATTACTTCACTAAAATCACTTGGTCGCTGGTAGGCTATTTTTGAAACGGTTTCTGATAAATAAATAATTCCTGTTCGTGTAGAATCTAAGCCTCCACCAAAATCTCCCAGCTCCTGCCCTAATATTTTTTCTGGAGCATTTTTAAGCATCCATAATCCGCGAGAATAAAAATCTGCAGTAAATGAACTTGTGTTTTCTAAGTGTTTTTTGCGGTTTGCTATCGCTGCGCGTATGATACGATGTGCAGGATTTACACCCGATTCTATAACAACCTCATCTAATGATGTAGATTCTTCGGCTAAAATAACATCAAGTGTTATCGGTTCTTCTGTAAGTGTAATAGTTCGGATTTCTGTAGTATATCCTAAGAACTGAAATACAATATTGATTTCTTGTTGTGCACTAAAATCGTCTGTACTATTGAGTTCATACTCACCATCGCCATTAGTGGTTGTTCCTCGATATGTATTTTCTACGTAAATACTAACAAATGGGAGTGCCTCTCCGTCGGTATCTGTGACTGTTCCTACGACTTGTGCTTGCAGTTGCGTTAGACAAAAAAAAGAGCAAAGCGCAAGTATAAATTGTTTCATAAAGTGAAGATGCTGTGATACTAGTTATTAAATGACTTTTTAATACGACTCAAATTACGAGCGTTATCACGATCTTTTATAGTATCACGCTTATCGTAAAGTTTCTTTCCTTTTGCTAGTGCAATAACAAGCTTAGCATACCCATTATCTGCTACAAATAACTTTAAGGGAATAATCGTAAGCCCTGACTTTTTTACCTCACGATGCCATTTTTTTAGCTCTGCACGATTAAGGAGTAGTTTACGCTCATTTTTTGGAGCGTGATTAAAATACGTAGCGTGCGAGTATTCTTGTATGGTCATATTAATCACAAAAAGCTCACTAGCATCATTAAACTCACAAAAACTCTCTGCGATAGATGCTTTTCCTTCTCGTATAGCTTTAATCTCAGTACCCACCAATTTTATACCGGCGGTATACTTATCCATAATTTCGTACTCGAAACGAGCACGCTTATTTAATATGTTTACCTTATTACTCATAGCTGTGCAAAAATACTAAAACAAGAGTGCCTACACTCGTATTTACTGGTCTACCCTTATTATTTCTGAACTATTTCCCTCTGCCGTGATCGTTACCTTATACAGCGACGCATTATCTGTGTCGCTCATAGAAGGATATTGGTCTGTACCTAAAATGGCATTTGCAAAAGCGGGAGTGGTATTGCTATGTCCTACTACTAAAACTGTTTTTCCTGCATTCGCTTTCGCGAAAGCGTCATCGTATAAAGATGTCGGGTCATAACTCAAAATCTCTAGATTTTGTGCCGTTGCAGTAGGTTGTGCTGTTTGTTGGGTACGATTATATTCTGTGCTATACACTGCATCTAACTCTATTTCTGAAAAATAAACTGCCCAGCGCTCTGCTCGCTCAAGCCCTTCAGTTTTTAAATTCGGGTTACGATTCTCAGCATCAGAGCGATCTTTCTCAGCGTGACGTATCAAATAATAGGTGGTATGCTCCTCGTTTTCTTTACCTTTCTTCTGAGCCACTGAATCACAGGAAGTTATTATCATTAAGCTCGCAAACAAATAAAGTATGATTTTCAAAATATTTAATTTTAAGGTGTAAGGTCGTTATAAAAAATACGACCAAATAAAGGTAATGCCTTTTATACTTTAAATTATAAAGTTTGCTAAGAAAAAGAAAGGTATTATGCCTCTGCCCTAAAAGCAGAGGCTTTTTTTTTACAAGTTAGTAGCCATTAATACCATAGTATACGCTGCCATAAAAGTAGTCATCGTAATGGTGTAAATTGCGAGCATGGTATTGCGCTTAGTTGGTGGTTGTACTGCGATTGTTTTTGATTGCGTTTTCATAAGATTGTGATTATTGATTGATACTTAAAAGACGATAATCACGAGTAAATGTTACATTACTTACATTTTTAAACAAGAAAAACTCCCATTGTGAGAGTTTTTCTTGTTTAAAAAATAGCATCTTATAAAGATACCTGTGACCTACAAAACGCTCTTTATTTTACGCTTCTTAGCCTTCCAAAGTTCTAGGCTCTCCTTATGTTTTGCAATGTTTTTATGTACTTCTTTCACTAGAGGGTTATCATCTGCCACGTGCTGAAAGAATCCTAAATTATTTTCGAGCTGGTTTATTTCTGCCTGTGTTTCTTCTATCTTTTTAGTAATAAAGAAATGTTCTTTATTTAAATCACGACTGTCGTCACCCGCCATACTAGCAAGTTTATTTTCATACTTAATCATTTCTGATTCCTTACGACTTATATCCAACTGACTAAATAAACCGTCTAGTGCTTTATTAAACTGCTCATCTATTTTACGCTTATTTCGGGGTACGCGCCCAAGAGCTTTCCAGTCTGCAATGTGGGATTTTATAAGTGCTAGTGACTCTGATGGTTCACCTTCTAATTTTAGAGCACTCACTTTATCTAGCATTTCCTTTTTCTTCTCGTAAGCCTCTTCTTCTGCCTCGCTTGCTTTATTTTTTGATGCGTGTAAACGGTCAAAAAAGTGATTACAAGCGGCTTTGAACTCGTGCCAAACCTTATCACTGTCTTTTCTAGGTACGTGACCTATCTTTTTCCAGTCAGCTTGAATTTTTTTCATAAGCTCGATAGTAACTTCAAAGTCATCACTATCCTTATGCTCGTTTGCAATCTTGATAAGGTCTTTCTTCTTATTAAGGTTATCGTACTGCTCGCTTTTCTGATTCTTGTAATAAGCGTTCTTCTTCTTGTTAAACTCACGCACAATACCTTTAAAAGCATCCCAAGTATCTTGATTATTAGCCTGTGGTACTTTACCAGCCTTAAAGAAACGCTCACGTAAGGCCTCTACTTCCTTAATTCCTTTCTGAAGGTTACCGTGAGATGATAAATCTCCGTTTACTATCGCTGCAATCTTCGAGATAATCTCATGCTTTTCTTCTAAATTCTTAACGTATCCTTCTTCAATCTTAGCGATATGCTCCTGACGTTTATCATTAATCGTTTTAGTAGCAGCACTGAATTGCTCCCAAATTACGTCACTATATTCTTTTGCTACAGGTCCTATTTCCTCTTTCCACATACGGTGTAAGAGTTGTAGTTCTTTAAATGCTTTGTTTACATCACTCTCCTGCGCAAGCTCCTCTGCACGCTCAATAAGTTGTACTTTCTTAATTAAGTTTTGCTCGTAGTGCTTATCTCTAAAATCTCTATTAAGGTGCAAGAAGTCGTAAAACTGATCTACGTGATGGTAATAATTATTCCAAATCAAATTATAACGGTCACGTGGTATATTCCCAGCATTATGCCAGCGCTCTTGTAAATCTTTAAACTTGTTATACGTGATATTTACGCTCTCACTACCGCCTAACTCATCTTTAAGCGCCTTAAGCTCTTCTATAATCTGCGTACGAATGTCTAAATTCTCCTGCTGATTCTTTTTCTTATTGTTATAATACTTCTGACGTCTGTTTCTAAAATCGTAATACACCTCATTAAAATCCTTCTTTAAAGGCGCATAATGTCTGAAGTCTATAATATTACCACCCTCTTCTAAAAATGCAGTTTTTGCCTCTAACTCTTCTGCTTCAAAAATGGCATTAAACGCGTTTTTAATTCCCTCAGCTTGATCTTTAAGGTTCTGCGCAGGATGATTTGCTAGCAATTCTTTGAAGGTTGAAATAAGTTCTTCCTTACTTAGCTCTGTATAATCTTGTACCGGTATAACTGCTGGCTCCTCTTTTGTAACTGGGGCTTCTGTAGCGTTATCATCTGTTACAACCTCAGCTTTAGATGGTTCTATTTCTGCAGGTTCTTTAACCTCTTCTTTAGTATCTGTAGTCGCTGTTTCTTTAACTTCGTTTTCCTGTGCAACCACTTCTTCTATGTCTGGAGCATTTTCAAGTTCTTTATCAGTAGGAAGCTCGGTTTGCATAGCTTCTTGGGCTATGTTATCGGTTTCCTTCTCAAAGTTTTCTGGATTAGATACTGGGGTTTCTGCTGCTTTTGGTTGCTTTTCTTCAGACATTTGTTGCAATGTTAAGGGTCGTTAGTAAGCGTTAAAGATAGCGTTTACCTTGCAAAATGCAAGATTTAATGTTAGTTAGGTATTTTGCCAAATACGCCAAGAAGCCTCAGCCTGTAATTCTAACATACGCAAACCATTGCATATCAATGCACCACGCTGCTTACCTTCTTTCAAGAATCGAGTCTCAGACGGGTTATATATCAGATCGTACATTATGTGTTTTTCTGTAATAGCATCGTACAGAAACGAAGGCGCTTTCTCTACATCGGGGTAAGTACCCACAGGTGTGCAGTTTACGATTAATTTGGCCTCTTTTATAAGCGTTGCATTAAGATCATCGTAGGTTAGTGTTCCAGGATGGTCGTTAGTTTTTGCTATTCGCTTTCGCGAAATGTACTGACAATGCACACCCATTCCTTCTAAGGCATATCGTACTCCTTTTGATGCGCCACCAGTTCCTAGAATAAGCGCACGTACGTTTTCGCCACCGAGCGAACCTGTAGGAATCTGCTCTAATAAGGAATTTTTAAAACCTATAAAATCTGTATTATGACCAGTTAGTGATCCATCGGCGTGACGTTTTATAGTATTTACAGCGCCTATGGCTTGTGCATCTTTATCGAGGCTGTCTAGCATCTCAATGACATCTTGCTTGTAGGGAATCGTCACATTATATCCTGAAACTGAAGTGTCTGTAAGCACTTCTTGCACAGCAGAAACCGTAGCACAATCAAAATTTACATACGTAGCATCTCGCTTTTCATTTTGGAACTTTTCTGCAAAAAAACCTTTAGAAAAGGAATACGAAATATCTCGCCCTATCAGGCCGAACTTACGATTGTCTTGTGCGTTCTCCATATTTTCCTAATGCGATTACAGCAATGATTCCTACCAAGATAAATGCCACTGCGAGTGTATTTTCTAATGTAAATTCTCGCGGTATAAAACGTTCGTAGTTATCTAGTATAGGGTTTCCTTTTATATCGTAAGCAATTACTCCTGAATCATTAAGCTTAAATATTTCTTTTTTCCAAGGCCATACGACACCCAGTGATCCTGTTATAAACCCTATAATAGTGGCATTTGTTATTTTACGGTAATTCTTTAGTAAGAATGCTAGAAAGTGTGATAATGTCACTAGCCCAGTAAGTGACCCTAGTGAAAAAACAGTAAGCACTTTAAGCAATCG
>Ga0115565_10004053_pt1 | contig 10108 bp, 5 predicted proteins | sample COGITO_mtgs_1105_FD_87199 | JGI IMG/M metagenome (GOLD analysis project Ga0115565, IMG submission 87199) | Pelagic marine microbial communities from North Sea - COGITO_mtgs_110530 | ecosystem: Environmental > Aquatic > Marine > Epipelagic | place: Germany:Helgoland, sampling site Kabeltonne... | reverse complement strand
GGGGGGGGGGGGGGGGGTGGTGGGGGCGCCTGACTCTTCGGGGCCTGGCGCGCCTTTCACCCACGCCTGTTCCCCTTCCCCCCGCCCCCCCCCCCCCCGCCCTCCCCTGAAAGTCTTCTGCACTACCGCAGCACGCTCCGAAGACACGTGTCGCAAATTTGTGTATCCTCTTCACTGCTTAGTGCATTTTCATTCTGGCCTTGTACCACGGTACCTCCTTTGTGTGCACAGCGCTACCTACTGGTCTGCACTGTTTGTAACATGAGCACCGCTCAAACTTCGAGTTGTTGCGTGTTGCATCGCAGCGACTGCCGTGCGCACTCCGCAAACGTTTCCATCAAGCGCCGGAGCACTCTTTCAACCATCAGCACAATGCACAATGCACAACGCACTGCTCCCTTCCGGGGCACCATGCGAAAATGTCTGCGCCAGTGCGCTGCGTTGGCGGCGCTGTACGTGTGCAGCACGAGCAGCGCCACCGCTGCACAGCACGTGACGCCGGGGGTCATTGATGAACAGCAGTGGTTGCCGCTTGTGAGTGTGCCCAAGGGTGCACCGCAATGGAGTGCAGCAGCTGTGCAAGACGGCGTTGCGTCATACGCCATTGGAGACATCACTGCACCGGTGCTGCGCGGCATGCACCGCCGCACTGTGCAGCTGGACTTCCACGGACTTCCAGGTGTTGCATTTTCGCCGTCGCGCTCCAGTGCACTGCTGCGCGACGGCAGCAACGGCACTGCTGCGTATGCTGCCGCGGTGTTGCCGTGGAATTGCAGTGAACCGCACCGTGGGGTGCACCCCTGGGCGTGGGCTGCGCGCCTCATGCAACACAGCGCCGTTGCAGGGTCTTGGACGGAGATAGACACGTTGGGTGGGATGGGCATGCCCATTTCACCATTGAGCGTCCTGCGCGCGTTGAATGCACGGGAGGACTTGACGCACCCCCGGTGGGAGGGGCCCCTAGCCAATGCCGCGTGTGCACCTGACGCTGCGGCGCTGCGGTTTGGTGCGCACCCCGGCTTGAGCACCCCAGCAGAGTCCATCTTTGACACGTACGTGCCCACTGCTGCAGCACAGCACACGCAGGCTCTAGCGCAGTCAGCGGTGCCCTCAGCAGAGCAAGCAGCTGCAGGGGGGCCCTCAGGATCCCCGTGGGTGAGGGGGTGCCCCCCTGGGTACACTTCCACTGTGCGGGCTGCCTTGGAGCCGTATGCCCACGACCACGTGCCGGCAGAGGCCCCCGTCACTGTGTCCCCACACCTACGCCCAGCGCAGTTTTCCACCCCGCATGTGCACGCGGCACGGCACCTGGTGCCGCACGGGGGGCACCTTGCCCTGTTCAAAACCCGTGTGTGCATTGCAAACTCTACACAAGCCCCTGGCGGCGTACGCGTGCCCCCCGCGGGAGTGGGCGGAGCAGCTGCAGCGCTGCAAGTGGCCCCTCCCCTCCCCCACGCACTCACGTGTGACTGGCCAGAAGTCACCCCTGCACAGGGGGAGCAGTCTGCGCCCCTGCCGTGCACCAGCGCCGCGGCAGCAGCAGCGGCAGGTGGCGGCAGTGAGGGCCCACTGACGCACCCTGCACACTCTGGCACCGTGTGGGTGGTGAGGGACACACCGCACTACCGCGCCTGCCTCGCAGCGGTGCAGTGGGGATCCCCTCAAGCCCCTTGCCCAGTGTCCCTCGCACTGGAGGGAGAGGAGCCGTGGAACATCACGGTGCTGGGAGACAAGTGCGCTGGCAGTGCAGCGCAACCAGGTGTCACCCTGCACTCTGCACCAGTGGCGCAGTGGTCCCAGCTGCACTGGGAAGCGGAGCCCCTGCACGCCACCTTTGCGCACACACTGCATGAACGCCTTGGGGTGCCCCTGCACCAAGCAGACCCCCCCCGCGCGTTCTCAGTGGTGCGCGCCGGGCGGGTGCACCGTGTGAATGTGCACTACATCACCCTGCCCCACTCCACGCCGACTGGCTGGCCTGCCGTGCAGGGAGGAGCGTTGGTGGACTCCCCCCCGCACGCTGCTCAAGTGCACGTGGCTGCTTCTGTGCGCACAGCTGTGCGCAGTGTCACCACAGCCACCCCTCTACCGTACAATGCCCTAGTGGTGTTTGTGCATGGGGATGGGGGAGCTGCAGCTCAGGGCTCTGCGGCGGCGCGTGGCATGGATGCGCAGCAAGCGTGGAAGGGGGACAAGGCGGCGCAAGCGCAGCTGCTGCAGCATGGGCACCGCGTGGTCACCTGCCACACCATGCAGCGCACAGGGAGGCCGTGGTCCTGGCGCCACGTGCACGAGCGCACGGGGGCACCCCTGGAGGCACACGCCATGCTGGAGGCCATGGTGCGCGACTTCTCTTCCATCCCCGCATGGGGCGACGAGGACTTCTCAAAGACGGGGCGCTTCCACAGCGGCATCGCCATTGGAAATGTGCGGGAGTTTGTGCGGCTGTTTCAGACTCTGAACGTGACGTGGATGCAGCCCTCTGCCCTGCAGCTGGTGCGCTTGCATGACCCATGGGCGGCACTGCCTGGGGACCCACCGCCGTCCCCAGCTGCCTTGGCGCAGTGCGTTCCGGGGCAGTACTTAACCATGCCCCTTCCAGAGCTGCTGCCTGCAGTGCACATCCCGGCACAGCTGCTGGACGTCCCAGAGGGCTTCCCAGTGCGGGACCCTGCAGGGGAGCCAGACAGCCTGCGTCGCCCCTTCCTGCGGGCGGAAGGCGCTGTGCCTCGACTGCGCACCGCGGTGGTGGGCAGGGTGCCTTTGGAGCACTGGGACGCTGCAGTGCCGGGCACATCAGCGGCACACTGGAACTTGCACATGGTTGGCCCATTGCTGCTGCGGGCACTGGAGCGCGGTGACGGCGTGCTGCACTTCAATGGAGGGCGCTTCTCTCAGGACGGGTGGAAGGTGGCAGCACTTGCACGCTCTGCAGTGGGGGCGCGGGCATCCGCTGGGGCCTTTGCCATTGCTGCTGCAGCTGCACTGGCGCACACGCCGCTGCACACGTGGACGTCCGCTGTGGGCACAGCGCCTGGGGTGGCCCCCTTGCCGCAGCACGCCGGGTACACCTACGGCGCTGTGCCTCCCACAGCGTGGGACTCCAAGGACGCCTTGGCGCACTTGGTGCAGGGGTGGCCACTGTTGGTGCCCCCCGCGTGGCCCTCTGCGCTGCACGAATTGGCGGGTGTGGTGGCTGAGGACGCGGGGACTGGGGAAGAGGACGTGGGGTGGCGGGAAGACACGCAGCGTCCCCTGCGGGTGGACACCATGGACGACGCGGCCTTGGACAGGGTGCTGGTGGGAACGGGCTTTTTGGGGCGCCCCACGGTGCTGAGTTGCCCCCACGGAGGCAGGTGGCACACCACGCACGTTTCTGTGGGGGTGGGGGCGCAGTGGGTGGCAGCCTGCGGGGGGTCTGCAGACTTGGTGGTGTGGCAGCGCCCCGCCAGGTGGCAAGCAGCTGCTGTGGAGGCGTCTCTGCCCCTCATGCGGCATGCTGCAGGGGGCACCGCTGCTGCGTCTGACCGCCTGCACCCTCGGGATGCACTACTGGCTGCCTCTCAAGTGCGGGGTGCAGCTGTGGTGGCAGTGGACGCCACCCGCATGACGGCGCGGTCCTTGCTGGATGGCCGCTCAGCGGGGGCCCTCCGTGCATCCACGGCTGCGCAGTGGGCCGTGGCGCCCTGCCACGGTGCAGCGGCAGGTGACCACCTGCACAGCTGGCCCCGTTTGCTGCAATCCCTGCACCGCACAGCTGGACGGGTGGGGGTGTTTCTGTCTACCGAGCAAGTGCCTGGGCACTGGCCTGCGGACGGCACGCAGCAGCAAGCCGGAGCGGAGCAGGTGTGGCGCCCGGACAGCTTTGGGGGAGGGTCCCTGTGGTGGGCTGTGGGAGATGTGTGGACGACACAGTGCCCCCAGGACACCTCCGAAGCGCTGCACCTGCAGCGCAGCGTGCTGCCTGGTGAAGGGGTGGACTTGAACATGCGGCATTGCGCCGCAGCCACCCTGGGCACCCACGGCGTCACTGCACGCATGGACCCACGCACCATGCAGGCGCAGGGCATCACGTCTGCCAGTGCAGTGGCGCCTGCACCCATGCAGGCCACGCTTGATGTGCCTGCACCACAAGACTTCGTGCATGCATTGGCGTGCACTGCGCCTGGGTACGGCGCACACATGCCCTTGGGAGTGTGCACCTCTTGCCGCACGCGCCCCCTGCTGCGCCATGTGGCGAGGGGCGTCCCGGCGCACATTTGTGACGCCTGTCCCCTGCACACATACGAAGTGCCGGCGCCTTCAGGGGGAGGCACGCAGTGTGTGGCGTGCCCGTGGGGCACGCGGCAGCTGGTGCCCAGTGGCACCCTGGAGGCTTGCATCCCCACCGCTGCACCAGCGTGTCCCTCTGGTACGGACCGTGCAACGCAGCCAACACACATAGACGCGCCGCGAGCACCATGCTACGCTGTGCGCTGCATGCAGGGGTGGGGGGCGCCTGGAAACGGGACCGCGTGCACACCGTGTCCAGCCGGCACCGTGGGGCCCTTCCCCACGCACGTGGGAGACAATGAGTGCCTGGTGTGGGAGGATGCAGTGCGCGCTGCTCTGCACGCAGCTGCGGGATCAGGGCAGCACGGTGTGCCCGGCAGCGCGCAAAAGGCAGCCACTGCGGCGCTTTCTGCAGTGGCTTCAGCTGCGCAGCTGCACACAGCTGTACCGCAGGGGACACCTGCTGCCCTTCTGCACGCCGTGATGCGTGCAGGCCCTGCAGAGGCTCTCCAGGCACTGCCTGGCACCCTGCCGTTCATCGGGGCCCCTGCTGGCGCCCTCGTTCCCCAGCCGGTCGTTGGTGTCATGCAGACGGCGTGGCGGGTGCACCTGCACGAGACGCAGGTGGAGGCGCCCGTGGAAGACGCTGCGGAGGCGCCCGCCGTGGAACCCATCACAGTGGGCGACGAGGGGGACCAAGGCAGCACACTGTACAGCGACGCAGCGGAAGAGTGGCAAGCCACTGCGCTGCTGGCCATGTGTTGTGCACTCGGTGCTGTGCCAGCGGCGTTGTGTGCAGCGGCAGTGGTTGCGCGTGTGTGCCCTTCCCCGCACAGCTTGCAGGCAAAGCTGCAGCGTAAAGTGCAAAAGCTGCAGGGCACGCGGGGAGACGCCGTGCCTGGCTCAGCGGAGAGGTCCACCTGCACCTCCACGTGCCGCACCAAGTGCCGCCGGGTGCACCGCAGTGTCGTGTCCATGGACGCCCTTGCGGTGTCCATGCCGCCGGCACCTGGACGGGCTGTCACGTGGATGCCCACTGCAAGCGGCTGCATCTGCACTGCAGCTGCGTTGCTGTGTGCTTGCTTGTGGACGCTGGGCAGCGTGGCTTCCATCGTCACGCACGGCACCAACGTGAACACTGCCTTGGCGCCGCCCACTCAAGCCGCCCTCGTCGCGACGCAACAGGTGCCCACGGCGTGGGTGGTGCAACTGCCAGCGCCTTTGAACCTGCCCTCCCTGTGCCGGGATGCAGCGGTGTGGCAGCTGCCAGGGGGCAGCACGTGGAGGGCTGCACAGTGGCTCCCCGTCGCAGTCCAGGGTGGTCCCGCCAATGGCACCGTCGCAGCGTCCACGTGGGGGTGCCTTGCCGCGGTGACGTGCCTTCGGGACTACTCCGGCACACCAGTGCTCCTTCGGCGGAGCGGGGACGCATTGGTGCGCGTGTGGGCTTTCAGCGGGGCGGGTGGGGTTGCAGCAGCCGGAGGCACTGCAACGTGGAGGCCCTTGCGACAGCATGTGTACGCAGCGGCGGCACAAGCTGCGCTGTCAGTCACGGGGGCATCCCACGTCACAGCAGAGGTCTCCCTTGAAAGTGTTCGGGACACGCGGCCGGTGCCGCTGTGGGCTGCCGCTGCAGCTCGCATGCAACCTTCACCGCTGTGGCAAGTGGGGGAACACGCCGGTGTGCAGCCTGGGGGCATGGTGTTGCCCGCTTTGGACGTTCAGCAGCCCACGGAGTCGTTGGCTGCTGCAAGCAGTGCCGCTGTGCTGCTGCACGCCAGTGGCGCCCCTGCACCGTGGACGTACTCGCCAGCGTTGCACCTGCACACGCAGGCCTCCCGCACCCACATTGTGTACACCCTCAGCATGGCGTCCACTCCACAGAGCGCTCTTGCGGCGTTTGCATCCATGGCGTCTGTGCTCCTCACGTTGCTGCGTGTTGTGCTGCCGCAGGCGCACGCAGTGTCCTCAAAGTGCCGCGCTGCACGGGCAGCGCGTTCCCGCGCATCCAGTGCACACGCTGCGGCTCCCTCGAGAAGAAACAGGAGGGGGCATGACAGTAGCGGCCCCGCAGAGGTGTCCTCCCGGACACCTGCACCACTTGACGCGGTACCTGCGTTCCCAAACCTGCGTGCGCACGACGAGGCCTCCCATAACCCCTTGTGTAACGCTGCGTCCCTTGCTGCCCTGCACCTGGGCGGCACTGCAGACGATGCACGTGTCTCTTGGCGCTCAGTGTCTCGCCGCGGCGGCAGATGAAGCAACTGGAAATACCTCTGCACACACACACACACCCACACACACAGGGCCACCAGCTGCTGCACTGCAGCACGGGACACCTTGGCTGCTGGCTTAGACAAAATGTATTTCTAATCGGCAAAGGGCACCCTGCACAACAAAACGCAGCGTTTGCCCAAATGGGAGTGTGAACAGGAGCTTCACAACGCCCGTGTGCCCCTTTTTGCACGCACGCACACACACGCACGCACACAACGAAAGCCCTTAGAGAGCTGCAATCAGCGCCGCATGCGTCAAGAGCTTGACGCTGCTGCTGCCCCTTCACCCATGTCGGTAGGTGCGCTGCGGCGTGTGGCCTTTGCACTGCGGCGCTTCTGCTGTGCGCGCATGAGACGGTGGAAGTGGGGGCAAGGGCCTGCAAGGCGTGCAACAGCGTCTTCATCTTGCACAAACTGCCTGCAGGTCAGCAATGCCCTGCGCAGTGTGGAAGATGCAGTGGCGCAGCGCAGTGCATATGCCGCCGCGCCGGGGCGCCTTCGTGGGGGGTATCTGTTCAGTGCATCCCGCAAGTCCTCCTCCTTCATGCCGCTCACCACAGTGCTCAGGAAACCCTTGTGAATGTCGCCTTCCTCTTTGTAAAGGCGCAAGAGGTGGGTTCCTGGGACACCCCGCAGTGCACATGGCGCGTGCTGCGCAATGCACTGAAACAGCTGTGCTTGCTTGCTTCCTCTACCCCTGCCCCCCTGCAGGACGCCCATGGTGATCAAGGCCAACAAGGACTGCAACGCCGTGATGCACACACACGGCTCTTTGGGATGTGCTGGGTGTCGTAGGGACAGCAGCCCCACGAGGTGTTTGAGATTGGACTCTGGCCAGTGCAGCAGCGTGACTTCCAGGTGTTCAGGGTTGAGCAAGTCATACTGGGTGAGACCCAGGAAGCTGCACACGGCAACCGTCAGAACGCGCTCTCCGTCGGGGAAGGTGAAGCGCTGCATTCTGCAGGCGCGGCGCCACAGAGCGGGGATGCAGCGGAACAGCCGTGCATGAGCGCACGCCCTCATGAGGCTGATGAGCCCAGCACAGGTGGTGCTGCAGGTGACGGCGTCTTTCACGGCTTGTTCCACGGTGCTGCTCTGCACACCCCTGCGCATCGCTGCCGTGAGGTCGCCCATTTGCATGCGCTCAGCGCACAACTGCGGGGCTGCCCACAGGGCAGTGCGCAGCACAGACAGGTCAGCCGCCAGGATGTCCTCCCAAGGGAAGCCAGGCGCTCCCCGTTGGTGCACCCTGCGCATGGCGCGGGCATCCCGAAGCAGCACACCAAGCACGCCTGCGTAGGACATGCGCACCGCCCATTGCATGTGCCTGCACAGTGCAGCTGCATTTGCAGAGTGCCTGTCCAGAAGAGCCACCTGCAACATGCACATGTGCACCCGCTCTTTGCTTTCCGATGCACAGGTAGGTGCAGCGTCCATGCTGCGCGCATGGGCAAGCAGGGCATTCCAGTTGCGTTGCGTGGCGACACGTGCAGAGCACAGCATCCACATGACCGTGACGGGGTCCACAGCATCGGTGCAGCGCGGAGTGTGCTGACACGTAAGCACAACTGCACTGTACACGCTTCGCCACTTTGCAAGGCACATGAGCACTCGAGGCATGTCCAGTACAGTGCGCAGGGCTTTACGTGACCGCGTGCGCACAGCTGCGTGCACTGCAGTGCAGTACATGCCGTCAGTGCGCCAATCTTGGGAGTTCCCCTCACCAATCCACTGCACAACATCCATGCGCTCATGCAGCACGGCTGCCTCCATGACGTACATGGGCGGTCTTCCTGGATCCCACTCTTCCCGTGACGAAAACACAGTAGGGTGCAGTCCGCTCCCCATGAAGGCACACACCACTGTGGTGCGCCTGCACAACACAGCAATCAACAAGCACTTGCACAAGTGGCTGTGCAGCTCTTCTTGTGTGCATTGCTGCGCTGGAGCACCCGCCACTGCGCATGCCTCTGCACTGCTGCGTACAAGCGCGCTTTGCACGCACTGCAGGCTGTGTACAACAGCGTGCGAGTGTCCTGCAATGCACTGCTCCCACAGTGGCATACTGCACACAGCAGCCTGCCAAAGGCACACTCAGCAGTGCTGCGTGACTGACCTGGACAGCGCGCGGGTTGTGACACCGGGACGCCCCGTGAACGTTGCAACAGTGCATCACTTGGCTTTGTGGGAAAGGCGCACGCAAAGGCATCAAGAGTGCAGCAGGCAATGCCAGAGCCGGCTGTGCGGCGTAAGCGGCGTGAAGTCCTTCAGCAGGCACAGTGGGGTGGGGACGGGGGTGGGAACTGCACACGATCGAACAACCCCCCTTGCACACCTGGCTGTTGGCCGGCTGCAAACAACACGCGTACCAGCTGAGCCTTCATACACTCATTGTACATCCTCCCACTATAACACACACACGCACACACACACACACGCACACACGTCCACCTACATTTTTCAACATTGGTGCAGTGCCGCCACACCGTCACTCACGCACTCGTACAGAAATACCATGGGGCAACCCGTCACAACACCGTCTGCGCCGATGGCTGTGCACACTCTTGGCTCCCCGCAGACAACTGCTGCACTACTGCCTGCACCTCTGAATGCACCGCACGGTGCAATGCAGTGCAGTGCAGTCACCAGAGGCTTAACGTACTTTGGGGCTGATCGCGTTGGGCAGTACAACGAGACGATGCGGGAGCGCACACAGATGGAAAAGGACGTGCGCAAGGTGCTCACTATCATGAACCCCCCTGGGAGCTTGGCCGCCGAGCTCGGAGAGTCTTTGGGACACGCCGTGAAACCACACGCAGTAGAACAGGTCATGCGGTTTGGGGACCGTCTGGAGAAGCGTGGAGGAATGACTCAAGAAGAGGCAGCGAATCACATTATGTTCAGCGACGTGTTGCCGCATCATTGATGCACAGCCTGTACTATCATTAAATGCATTATGAGCCCTGAGCAAGCTCCACACGGGATTGGAACAAGGTGCACAGATGCGCGATCTTCTTTTGCAATTGCTGTAGTACTGCTCCCGCCCAGGCACACATGCTGTGTGCCCACACCACGGCTTGCCTCAATACGCTCTGTACAGCGTGCAAGCAGGCTTCCCCAGTACGGCATGCAGCTGCAAAGCCGCTCTCTGCAGCACATTGCACTGCTTGTGTTCCGTGTGCAGCAATGCACGCATGTTGCAGCACATCGTACACTGAGAGACAGGAAGCGTGGACATCCGTGGCACCGGTTACTTTTGCCACGATGCACGCTGCGCCCACTGCATCCCGCCAAGTGCATAACCACGGTGTGGAGGAGGCGCCAAGCACAGCGCATGCAGCTGCCCCCAGTGCAATGCCCATGGTCTGCTGAGGGGACGCCAGCTCTGTGTCACTTGATGCTTGCATTGTAGAGGGAAATGTAGCAGAGCCGTGCACACAATACGAAAGTGGGGGAAGGGGCGAAGGTTTTTGAACACACAGTTGTGAGCGTCTTGCAAGCACGCAGACTCCCCAGGGCAAACAGAGGAGGAGGGGGGGGGGGGCGGGGGGGGGGGCAGC
>Ga0115565_10004052_pt1 | contig 10108 bp, 7 predicted proteins | sample COGITO_mtgs_1105_FD_87199 | JGI IMG/M metagenome (GOLD analysis project Ga0115565, IMG submission 87199) | Pelagic marine microbial communities from North Sea - COGITO_mtgs_110530 | ecosystem: Environmental > Aquatic > Marine > Epipelagic | place: Germany:Helgoland, sampling site Kabeltonne... | reverse complement strand
CAACTAGACAGGTTTTGATGATCAATATCTAAAGATTTTAAAACTTCTAATATTTTACGATAATTTGTTGCTACATTTGACATAGATATTGGATTTGTTTCGCAACATTAAAATACTGATTTTTAGTATTTTATCCAATATCTTTTTTGTTTATTATCTCTAAATAATTACACCCAACGGGTTAACAGCACTTATAGTTTATCCTTGTATTAAAATACATTTTCAATGCTAGTTCAACATCTTTTTCCAAACAAACACGACTCTATTTTATGAAAAAATTATTTTCAAATTTTAAAGGAGATCTTTTTGGTGGTATTACCGCAGGTATCGTAGCTCTTCCTCTTGCCTTGGCATTTGGTGTTAGCTCTGGCTTAGGACCTAGTGCAGGTTTGTATGGTGCTATTTTTATAAGTTTTTTTGCGGCAGTATTTGGTGGTACAGACACACAAATTTCTGGGCCTACTGCTCCTATGACTGCTGTAAGTATGGTAGTTATTGCTAGTATTATTGCGGTGAATGATGGTAGTGTAGAGAAAGCACTACCATCAATTTTAGCTGTGTTTCTATTAGCGGGCATCTTTCAAATTGGATTAGGAATTTTAGGACTTGGTAAATACATACGCTACATACCTTACCCCGTAGTGTCTGGCTTTATGACTGCTATTGGACTTATTATAATCATTACACAAATACTTCCAGCAGTAGGGTATTACCCAAAGGAGGATCAAAACTTCGTAAGCACCTTTAAACCCAAAGCAGAAGAACTTATTTTAGAAAATATACTGCGTGAAGAAGCCGGCGAGGGTATTCTAGTTCTAGAAAATTTTGAAGAAACCATTAAACGTGCTCATGAGGTAACAGATGTTGCTATTTTACAAGAAGCTAAAATCTTAGCCGCAACTGCATCCTCTGGTGTAGTAGGTGCAGTTAAAGCATTCCCACGAGCTATTAAGAATATAAACTGGCTAGAACTAGGCTTAGCCCTTGCAACAATCATCATCATCTTCGGATTTAAAAAAATTACTACCGCCATCCCAAGTACGCTTGTTGGCTTAGTGCTAGTTTCTGGTGTTGCCTACGGGTTTAACCTTAATTACGAAACGATTGCCAAAATACCAGATGGGTTGCCGTTACCTAATTTCAAAATTTTCACTTCTTTTAAACTAGACAGTATTACTCCGTATATATTTACTGCGTTTACACTAGCTATTTTAGGTGCTATAGATTCTCTATTAACTTCGGTTGTTGCAGACAACATGACCAAAACCAAACACAGGCCAAACAAAGAACTAATAGGACAGGGTATTGGAAATAGTGTTGCTGCACTCTTTTCTGGATTACCTGGCGCTGGGGCAACCATACGTACCGTGGTAAATATTAACTCTGGTGGTAAAACAAAACTTTCTGGAATGTTTGCGGGTATACTACTGTTATTAATTCTACTTACTCTTGGGCCAGTTGCTTCGGAAATTCCTGCTGCAGTCTTAGCTGGTATTTTAATCACTGTAGGTATAAGTGTTATGGATTATAAAGGCTTAAAAGCAATCCCTAGTTTACCTAAAGACCTGAAAATCGGCCCTATTAAATTAAGCTCTGAGGTTATTACCATGCTTACCGTAATGGTGTTATCTACCTTTTGGGATTTAATTTATGCTGTAGGCATCGGGCTCATAATTGCCTGTTTGATGTTTATGAAAAAAATGGGCGATCTTACTGCGGAACGCTCTAATATTAAAACGCTAGAAAAAGAAAAAGCTTGGCCAGATGAGACCAACATTCCAAAAAAGTTTCGAGAACTTGTGTTTATTAAACATATTAATGGCCCACTATTTTTTGGCTCTACTAGCGAGTTTCAAGTTTTAGCAGACCAAATTCCTACTACCGCACTTACTGTAATTATACGTATGGGTAAGATGCAGTATTTAGATCAATCTGGGCTGTATGCTTTGGAGGATGTTCTTATAGACTTACGCAAATCTGGAATTAATATTTTGTTTGTAAATGTAATGAAACAACCTAGGTATATGATGGAACGTGTAGATCTTATTCCTGACCTTATACCTGAAGAATTTGTTTTTGAGAATTTTGAAAAGTGTATGGAGTGGGTAACACTGCACATGGTTAGAATTCAATCAGAAAGAGTAATAATAGATCAAAAATCATAAAAACCTATAGTCACATTTTTAAAAGTTTTAACTTTGTATTTCTAGAATTAAACAATGATAGCCACTCTTAAAGAACATATAGTAAAGGTTGAAAAATTCTTCTCAAAGGATGCCTCGGAAATAGAAGCATTCCGTATTGAGTATCTGGGAAAAAAAGGCTTATTAAACGATTTTTTCGCTGCATTCAAAACCATTCCTAACGATCAAAAAAAGGAGTTTGGGCAAGTTATCAATGAGTTAAAACAGGCAGCTACAGAAAGGGTACAGTCTTTAAAAGATTCTTTAGAGAGTAGTTCTGCTACTAGCGCTAAGTTTGGCGACTTGACCAGACCTGGCAGCCCGATTACCTTAGGAGCAAGACACCCTATCTCAATAGTAAAAAATCAGATTACCGATATATTCTCAAGGATTGGATTTAATGTTTCTGAGGGTCCAGAGGTAGAAGATGACTGGCACAATTTTACTGCTTTAAACCTTCCAGAGTACCACCCTGCTAGAGACATGCAAGACACTTTTTTTGTGCAAACAAATCCAGATGTTTTGCTTCGTACCCATACATCCTCCGTACAGGTGCGCTATATGGAGAATACTAAACCGCCCATACGTACTATTTCTCCTGGTAGAGTTTACAGAAATGAGGCGATTTCTGCTCGTTCTCATTGCTTTTTTCATCAAGTAGAAGGTTTGTATATAGATAAGGGTGTTTCTTTTGCGGACTTAAAACAAACATTACAGTATTTCACTACAGAACTTTTCGGGAAATCTAAAATTAGACTGCGTCCTTCTTATTTTCCGTTTACGGAACCGAGTGCAGAAGTAGATGTTTATTGGGGTTTAGAGACAGAAACCGATTATAAGATGACAAAAGGAACGGGCTGGCTAGAAATTATGGGCTGTGGCATGGTAGACCCTAATGTACTTACAAATTGCGGTATAGATGCAGAAGAGTATTCTGGCTTTGCCTTTGGTATGGGTATAGACCGTATTGCATTGCTGTTGCACCAAATATCTGACATCCGTTTGCTTAGTGAGAATGATTTAAGATTTTTAGAGCAGTTTAAAAGTTCGCTCTAGCACAACAAACAGCAATCACTTAAGATGAAAAAAGATATAGAAATCTCTGTTTCTAAGGAGGTATTTGTTGCCATTATTTATGATTGGGACGATAAGCACTTATCTAAGGGTTGGACAGCCTATATCCTTAACAATAGAACCAGTCCTATAGAAATGGTTTTGGTAGTATCGAAGGGATATGATGACGAGCGTAAAACGTCTACCTTGAGGCACTCTATTGGGGATGTAGCCTCAAAATCTTTTGAGAAGATTGAATTTGTACAAGACACCGTCTTGGCATTAGAAAATGAGTTTTTTGTTACCTTCTTTGCAAATGATAAACTTTTTGAAAGGCGTTTTCTATTTAAAAAAGACAGTGTAAATACGAAAGGTTTACGTAATATACCTCTTATTGATAAAGAAGGTATTTATGCTTTTTAAGTGTTGGGACACTGTATAATATTTAAAGAACTATATTTGGCTCCTATGGTACGCACTTAACCAAATCAGGAAACTTACATGTTTATAAAGAAAATTTTACCTATTATAATTGTGGGGATTATTACTGGAGTAATCGGATTTTCTGTTGGAAAAACGAATGGATATGCTTTCGCTGAAAAAATGCATAGCTATAGAGGTATCGAATCAATTAAGTCTGATTTGAAGCAGCAAGAAATAGAAATGATTGCAACTCTGTTAGACGGAAGCGTACGAATTGAAACCCGAAGTGAAGGCGGACTTTTTAATAAGGAAAAATCAAGATGGCTAATAGGTAAAATTCAGAATAACGCTTTACTTGCAAAAGCAAAAGATGTCAAAGTAATTGTGAAATTTTTATCGAAGACAAACTCAGAAATTGGAAAAGCAGAGTTTACTATTTATGAATATATTGAACCGCAAAATTCTCAATTATTTGAGAAAAAAGTTGATGTTTCTGAAGATGTAGCAGAATTTAACTGGAATATTTTAGAGGCGAAAGCGGAATAGAAATGTATTAAGTAAGGCTTAGATATAATTGCGATTTAGTGCTTAGCTGAAGGTATATCCTTGTTTAATACACCTAGTTTTTCTTTAGAAATTCCTAGTATGAATATCTAAAACTATTCTCATACAAAAAAATTAGATGATGTTTTAGAAGTAGTAAAAACTCCAAACGATACACATACAAAACACTTTAAGCTACATTCCTTCCTCCGACCCATCTAGCTATACAATAACTATTTAGGTTTACACTTCCTTTTCTATAAAAGGCAGTTCAGGATCAAAAATAATCCTTATTAATTGTTGTAATGCAGCCTCAAATGCTGCTAAAGTCTCTTCATTTATAGTATTGGTTACAACCTTACTTCCTTCTTTTTCAGCGAATAACATTGTGCCTGCTTGCAAGTTTTTTAAAGATATAATTCCCGCTTGTAAAGGCCTATCTCCATTTTCTTTCACAAACATATACGCATAGCACAGCAGCTGAAAGGCTTTACTAAATTGGTATTCTGTAATGAGATCTGTGTACCCCAATATCTCCACATTTCTTTTTTCTACTTTTCCAGTTTTATAATCAATTATTCGGGTAACCCCATCTAATTCATCTATCCTATCTAGTTTTCCTTTTAGTATTACAGTGGTATCTATACCAGGTATGTCCAAATGTACCGCTAGCTTTTTCTCTAGTGCTATTATTCTTATAGTATGTTGCGCAGCAAGTTCTATCTCACTTAGAATAAATTTTTCGATGTATTTTTTAATAACCCAATAGGAGATATAATTTTTACCTTGGTCTATAGCACCGTCTTTAAATGATTTTTTTAGGTTACGAACAACCACAGCATCTATATCTTTTAGCATCAATTCTAAAGAATGCTTTGTAAGTTGCTCTCCAACAAAAGGCGTGTATAAATCTTCTAAACTATCATGTACTACCGTCCCAAACGTATTTGCTTCAATCTGCTCTTCTACCGCTGCGACATCTGAAACCCCAAGAACGTTTTGTTTATAAAAGTCTATAGGATTTCTAATATAATTACTTAGTGAACTTGGCGAAAAGCCTTTAGCCGCATAGGCTTTTAGTGCTGCCATTAAGCTTGGCGTTTTTTCTATATGCTTTAAATTAGTCACGGTAGGAATAATAGTTGGTGAAGCTATTTTTTCTTCAATATCCTTTCTATTTTTATCCGCAATTAGTTGTGCAATAAGCCTACTTCTTTCTCCACCTTCTAGCACATCTGGCTCTGTATTATATAGTAAGTACACATTTTTGGCACGTTGCAATAGCCGATAAAAATGGTACGTATACACCGCATCTTTCTCCTTATAGGTGGGGAGTTTATACGCTAATTTTAAATCAAACGGGATAAAAGAATTGTTCGATTTTCCTGATGGAAGGATGCCCTCATTTACCGATGTAATTATAACCGTTTCAAAATCTAAATTTCTGCTCTCTAACATTCCCATTACCTGTAAACCATCTAACGGATTGCCCTGAAAATCTAGCGTTTCTGAACTCAAAAGATTTTTAAATAAATTCCTAAGTCCTTTTATTGTTGTTATATAACTGTACGTTCCCCTTAACTCTGTAATCTGATTAAAGAGGGTACTTATTTTGTATAACCGCTCTAAAGCTATAGTATTATTTTGGGCTGTAAGCACGTCTTTTAATATTGCTATGAGTAACTGACACGTTTGCATGAAAGCATCAGGACTATTCTTTAAATCTTGAAATAACGTAGTGATAAGGGTATTATCTCCCACATTTAAAGATGCCAATTGAGCTAAGGTGATGTAAGACCAGTTCTTGGCTTTTATAGCTGTAACGAGTTGCTCAATGCTATAAGTTGTTGTAGAGAATACTACAGCACTGTAAGGATGTGTTATAAACTGAAGAAAGTCTTTAAAAAACCACCCTCTTATATTGGTGGTTTGGTGTAATTCAAAAAAACTGGTAAAATACCCGGCTAGCGGTGTTGCCTGTAATTTTTGTCCCATGGTGATATTTACCGTAGGAATCGTTTCAGGTATTGCGTGTAATAACGGCTCCAATAGTGTTTCGTCTCCTAAAATTAGGGCTGTATTCTTCAATAATGATGAATCTTGCTGCTGTAGTTCCGCTAGTAATGTACCCGCATATTTAGTTTGAGATATATTCTTTGGTACTCCTATTACCTCAATTTTTTTAGTAGCTAAGTATTGATTGCTTAAACCTTGTATAGGATGTTCTTTAAAATAATTCCAGTCTTTATGCGCTCTGATAAAAAAACCTGCGTCATGTACAGGATCGTTCAAGAAATAAGGATCAATATCCCAGAAAATTTCTGAATTTCCTCTTGCTAAGGTTTCTTGTATGATTGTGCTCTCTGCTTTATTTAAAGCGTTGAAACCTATAAATATATGCGACTTAGACGTTTCTTTAAGGTACACACTTAAGTTCAGCACCGCTTTCCTGTAAGCTAACCCTTGGTGTGCTAAGCCTTTTTCTAAAAGTCCGTTATTAAAAGTTTCATATATAGGTGAAATATGATCCCAAAAATGCAAATAAGCATCAATTAGTGGTGTTTTTTGTTCCTCAGAAGACCAATGGTTTATTTCCTGCACATCTCTCAAATTAGAGAAAAGTGCTCGCTCATCTATAAGATATCTATCTATTTCATTAAAATCTTGTAGCAAGGTTTGTCCCCAACTTAAAAAGCTATCAAAAGACTCTTTATCGTAGTCTCCTACGGCTAAATAAGCTTTGTAGAGTTCAAATAACTGTTCTGTGCTACTTGCGTACTTTAACTTGGAGACATCCTCCACGAAAGACTCAATACTATATATGGTGGGACTAAAAATTGGCTGCGGCGTAGTTTTGGCAATTTCTTTTTTCAGAAATGTACCTGCTCGCTTACTGGGTAAGATAAATATAACCTCTTGAATATCTTTATGGGTCTTACAGACCTTTTCTAATACTTCCTGTATAAATGTACGCATGGGGTAAAAATAAAAAAGCTCCGCACAATGCGGAGCTTTTTTTGTATTTAAAACTATGTAGGTACTAAAAACTTATTTTACTAAGTTAATCTCAACTCTTCTATTCTGCTTTCTACCATTTCTAGTATTATTCGTAGCCATTGGCTTTTCCTCACCGTAACCCACTGCAGACAATCTAAACTCTTCAATACCTTCTTCAACTAAGAAGTCTTTTACAGAAAGAGCTCTGGACTCAGATAATCTCTGGTTTAGTTTTACACTACCAACACTATCTGTATGCCCTTCTACTGTAAACTTAGCAGTTGGGTATTCTTTAAGTATTAAGATAATGTCTACCATAACTGCTGTAGACTCTGCTTTAATAGAGGACTTACCTGTGTCAAATAAGATAGTTCTTGCATAATCATTCAATTGCTTCTGAACCTCAACAGTTACTTCAGGACAACCATCATTTGCAACCGTACCAGCAACATCTGGACACTTATCATCTTTATCTAAAACGCCATCACCATCAGTATCTGGCCATGGGCAACCTTTGTTCTCAGCAGGACCAGCTTCACTAGGACAGGCGTCATCTTTATCTGCAACACCGTCACCATCTACATCTGGGCAACCATTCATCTCCTTAGAACCAGCTTCTTTAGGACAAGCATCATCTTTATCTGCAACACCATCACCATCTTCATCTGGGCAACCATTCATCTCTTTAGAACCAGCTTCTTTAGGACAAGCATCTTTACTATCTTCAATACCATCACCGTCTGTATCAGGACATCCGTTGAATTCCTCTAAACCAGCAACCTCAGGGCATGCATCATCTTTGTCATATACACCGTCGCCATCTGTATCCGTACCACCAAATTTAACAGAAAGACCTGCTAAATGTTGAAAATGCTTTACTCCGTAATCTTCGAAAGCATGCTTGTAAATAGATTGTACTGTTAAACCGATATTTTCTGTAAACCAGATGTTTAAACCTACACCACCATTTACTGTACCAGCACCAATTTCATCTACCCAAGTGTAACCACCGCCAATTTCTACGAATGGATCTACTACTTTATTCTCTAAGAAGTTGTATTTGATGGTACCATCTATTGCGTAGTGTGTAAGATCGTCAACATCTGTATCGCCTAATTTTGTAAGTCTATTAATAGACCCTCTTGCACCAACAGTAAAACCATCACCAACATATCTAGATAAACCTAAATAAGATAAAGATGGGATAACGTTCCAATGATCTTCAACATTAAAGAACTCATTACCGAAAGAACTTACATCCTCAGTAGGATATACGTCAATAGCATTGGCTCCAAATTGAATTTGCCAAGGATTATTTTCGTCTTGCGCTTGTATGTTGTTAAAACCTACAACAAGTAGGGCAACAACCAATAATTTGCTAAGATGCTTCATTTTCAAATTTTTATTAAAGTGTTTATTTGGCGCAAATGTAAGTTGTTAAAGATTATGAACAAAATTCATATCTTATTTTTTTTGACTCTATTAATTCTATGAACGAACTATTTTACCGCTGTAATACACGTGCACAAACGGCTTTTTTGTAAAAATATAAACTTAATAAAGTGGTGCTGTATTCAAATTAACTCCTTCAATTTAAAAAAAATCTTTCAGAAACAGTGTGACCTTTAATTTAAGTTCCTCTGTTCTATAACATGTACTATCATACAATCTAGGCAGCTTTCAGGTAAATTAATTTTGTACTCTAGCCCTTTTAATAGTATTGAGTAATGTAAATTACTACTAGGTAAAATCATTTTTTAAATTTAAAACAAAATTATAGGCTTACTACTATCTTAATTGATCCTACTTATTAGTATTATTGTACATCTCGGTATCCTAATAAATTGTAATAATGCCTGTATTATTTGACCAATTACGCTGTATTTTTTTAGAAGTTGCGTTTAGGACTTAAATTTAGCTAGCAATAGCCACTAAGACAGCAGAACACTGTATGAGAAAATGTATTAAAGGTTGGGTTATCTTATTAGTAGTGGCTTCTTTATTGCAAAATATGAGCTGTACTACTTCTAAATACGCATCTAAACGCGCTTATAAAAAGATTTGGAATGAAATTACCCAATCTGAAGAGTGGCGAAGATCTTTGCGTAGCTATAATAAGGAGATACCTGATTTGTATGTAAGTATAGAGAATGATTACGCCCTGTTACCCAAAAGTTCATTACCCAAGAATGCTAAAAAATTTAGTACAGAATACAACGCTTTAGTAGCAAGGGCTTATTTTAAAATATGTGCGGAGGCGGATGAAGCAGACGATCGTATTACTAGAGAATTTAAGACACTGGAAAGAAAGAATAGGGCGGATTTATTAGATTCCATTACCCAAACGTATTTTGCTTCTACAGTTACAAAAAAGTATATCGCTCATAAGGCAATGATAAGGGGATTAAAATCTTGGAACATATTTAGCACGAAACGTTCTGGCGACTTGAACTTTTTTAAACTAGAAAATCGCGAAGCAATTCAGGAACAAATGAGTCGCGGCGCAACAGATGAACAGCTTGTTCATTTTTTAATGTACCAATTAGCAGATCTTTATCATAATGAAGAATAACCTAAAAGAACTAAAAGCGTTAAAACTGGAGGCCTATAACCATTGTACGAATGCTACACTAGAGCATGCCCTTAGAATACAGACACAAATAAAAAGTTTAGAAACAGCATTACGGTCAGAAACCAAAAGCAGCGCGGGTGACAAACACGAAACTGGCAGAGCCATGGTGCAATTAGAAAGAGAAAAGCTAGGAACACAACTTGCCAACGTTGAACAAATGCAGAGAACGTTGCAAAAAATACGAACAGATACGGTTGCTCCTATTGTAATTACCGGTAGTTTGGTCTGTACCAGTGCGGCCATTTACTATATTGGAATTTCTGCTGGAATGTTTTCT
>Ga0115565_10004051_pt1 | contig 10110 bp, 11 predicted proteins | sample COGITO_mtgs_1105_FD_87199 | JGI IMG/M metagenome (GOLD analysis project Ga0115565, IMG submission 87199) | Pelagic marine microbial communities from North Sea - COGITO_mtgs_110530 | ecosystem: Environmental > Aquatic > Marine > Epipelagic | place: Germany:Helgoland, sampling site Kabeltonne... | reverse complement strand
TATTTTAATAGTACTATTTGGGTCTCTTTTTAAAATATTCGCTTTTTGTAACTCCTCATTTTCAATTTTTCCTTCTAAGACTTTATCAACATTTGCAATCACTAAATTTTCTTTTTTAGTAACTTTAATAGAAGTTATTTTAGTGGAAGTATAAGATTCTTTTAAAGTTATTTCTTTAGTAATTACGTTTTTTATATTTTTTCCTGAAGGTACTTCTACTCCATCTTTTTGAACAATTGCCTCTTCAATAGGAAGTTCCGTTTTTAAATTCTCTATTTTTTCATCGATTATATTTGTATCAATTTGTTCAATAACAATAGTGTCTTTAAAAATAATTTCTTGCGAATTATTAGTGAAAAAATAAAAACCTACAGAAACCAATAGCAAAATACTTGCTGCTGCACTTATATAAAAAAACCAACCGATTTTCTTATATTTAGGTTCTTCATCTAATTGCACAGACAAACGTTCCCAAGCAGAAGCTGATGGCTCAAAAGTTCTGTTTTTGAACTTTTCTTTTATTGAATTATCTAATTTATTTGTTTTCATGAACTGCTGTATTCATTTTAATATAATTTTGCTGCAATTGTTTTCGCGCTTTAAACAACTGCGATTTTGATGTACTTTCAGAAATGCCTAATTGCTCTGCAATTTCTGAATGTTTATAACCTTCTATGGCGTATAAATTAAACACCATTTTGTAACCTTCTGGCAATTGATCTATCAGTTTTTGAATATCTTCTACAGCTGTGTTTTCTAAACTTTCTGTTGCTGCATCATTAAAAACATAGTCTTCATCCGACAAATCAATTACATTTTTCTTTCGCAGATAAGAGATGCACGTGTTCACCATAATTCTACGAATCCAACCTTCAAAACTACCTTCGTGTTTGAACTTGTGTAAATTTTTAAAAACCTTTAAAAAACCTTGTAATAATAAGTCTTCTGCATGATGCAAATCTTTTACGTATTGCCTGCAAACTCCCAACATTTTAGGAGAATGTTGCTTAAACAATTGTTCTTGCGCTTCTCTATTATGGTTACTCGCTTTTTTAATGAGCGATTTTTGTGAGTTATGTAGTTTTATAATTTTCAAACCTCTTAGTTCAGTTTTTAATGCCTTACAAATATATAGACTACCAAAGTTTTAAAAAGGTTGCTTTTGGATAAAAATAAAATTGTTATTAGTTTTTGGTTGATGGTTTAAAATAGCCCAATACCTATATTTAGAAACAAATATTTAAATTTATATAAAACTAAAAGTTTTTTAGAAAACATAAATTTCAATTTGAATTTATAAGAAAGAAATACATTCCAAATAACTTTTTAAAATAGACCTATACTTATACAAATTACATAACTTTGCAGTCAACAATTTTAGCATGTTAATAAAAAGAATAGGATATTTTTTAGTGGGAGTTTCTTTAGGTTCAATTGGTGTTTACTTTTTCTGGCAAAAGAAAAATGCAACCTTTGATTATGGAATGGATGCAAGAACACTAAAAACAATCAGAATTAAAGAACGCCTTTTTTCTGACAATGCTCAAAGAGTTATGCGTATCTCAGATATTGATACCACAAAAATTTCTACAATTTTATATAATGGTGATGTTGATTTCGGCAAAAGCAAACCAAGACAAAAACCGTGTGCTGAATATTATATTACTGGAAACGACGATTTAAAAAACGTAAGTTTATACGTTTCTAGATGCGATTCTACATCAACAATAAAAGAAATTATTATTGATTAAAATTATTAATTTCAATTATAAATAAGAAATTGGAGTTTTTAATTTCCTGAAACAATCAAACTCAAAATGTCACATTGAGCTTATTGAAATGTAGATTTAGTTTACGAAAAGTCTTTAAAAAACTCTGATTTTCAGTTCGTTATTTAAATTGGATTTTCGATAATTTTTAAAAACTTTATATTGCATTCAATAGTTTCATTTTTGGTCAAAAAAGAAAATACTCAATATCCTAAAACAATTAAAACTCAAAATGTCACATTGAGCTTGTCGAAATGCAAATCAAGTTTGTTAAAAATTACTTTACAAATTCTTACTAAAATTTGTTATTTAAGATTTTTCTGATGATAAAGAGCCTCAATTTTATCAACATTTTTAATCGTTTTTTTAACCCAATCAAAATATAAAATCTCTTTTTCTTTGGTTGATAATTGCCAAGCAATATTAGAATTTCGAAGTTTTGTTGTTACCGATTGTAAAATAATTGCAGCAGCCACAGAAATATTTAAACTTTCTGTAAAACCAACCATTGGTATTTTTAAAAAACCATCTGCTTGTTCTTTTACAAGATCTGAAACACCTTCTGCTTCTGCTCCTAATATAAAAGCGGACTTTTTACTGATGTCAAAATCTTGCAACAAACAAGAATCATTATGAGGTGTTGTTGCAATAATTTGATAGCCTATTTCTTTTAAAGCATCCAAACAAATTTGAGTATTATTCCCATCTTCTTTATGTCTATATTGATTTAACCATTTTTGAGAACCTTTAGCAACATGCCTAGAAACTGTGTTACTATATCTATTTTCGATGGAATGTACATCTTGAACTCCAAAAATATCACAAGTTCTTACAACTGCACTTGCATTATGTGGTTGATAAATATCCTCCAAAACAACTGTAAAATGTCGAGTTCTTTGTTCTAAAACGTTTCTAAAAGTCGCCTTTCTTTTTTCCGTTAAATATTCTTCGAAATACGCTAAAAGTTTTTCATCAATCATACATACAAACATAAAAATTATTATTTTTACAAATGATGAAAAATTTAGTTGTTTTAACAGGCGCAGGTATTTCTGCAGAAAGTGGTATTAATACGTTTAGAGATGCTGATGGTTTATGGGAAGGTCATGATGTGATGGAAGTTGCAACACCACAAGGTTTTGCAGCAAATCCAGAATTAGTTTTAGAATTTTATAATCAACGTAGAAAAGAATTGTTAAGGGTAAAACCTAACAAAGCACATTTAAATTTAGTGGCGTTAGAAAAACATTTTAACGTTGAAATCATTACCCAAAATGTAGATAATCTTCACGAAAAAGCAGGTAGCAAAAACGTAACGCATTTGCATGGAGAGCTTTTAAAAGCAAGAAGTTCTAAAGATGAATCTTTAGTTTTAGATTGGAATAAAGATTTAGTTTTAGGAGATTTATGTGCTAAAAAAAGCCAATTAAGACCACATATTGTTTGGTTTGGAGAAATGGTACCCATGTTAGAAAAAGCAATTGAAATTACTAAAAAAGCAGATGTTTTAGTAATTATTGGTACTTCTATGCAAGTATATCCAGCTGCAAGTTTGGTAGATTACATAGAACCAAAAACACCCATTTATTTTATCGATCCAAAACCTCAAATTTCAGAAAACGATTTTAATGATTTAACAATAATTAAAAATATTGCCAGTTCAGGAACCAATAAATTGTTGGAATTATTATTACAATAATTATACGATTTCAAAATAAAAATTTTGAATAAAATTAGGTTTCGACTGCGCTCAACCTGAAAATTAGAATTTTCTATAAATTTTTACACAAAATTAATCTCTAAAAATCGTATTACTTTATCATATTTTTAAGATAAAAATTTTCTACTTTTTCTCTTGCCCAAGGTGTGGTTCTTAAAAATTTTAAAGAAGATTTATAGGTAGGGTTATTTTTAAAAGCATTGATATTTAAAGAATATCCTAGTTCTTCCCAACCATATTCTAAATACAGTTGCTCTAACATGGTTGCTAACTTTATACCATGTAAAGGATTGTTGGGCTGTTCTTTACTCATTTATGTTGATGAATTTGCGATTTCTATAATTTCATCAGAACTAAAAATAGCCTGATTTTTATTTTTGTTTGCAAGTTTTTGCATACAAATAGCGATGTCTTCTGGATCAATCATTTTATACTTTTTTAAACCTCCAATAAATAAAGGATTTAAAACGCTCATAATTCCTTTGCCAACTCTTTCTCCTAATCTAAATTCCTCACGATCTCCACCAATTAAAGAAGGTCTTAAAATGAAAGTGTTTTTTATTTTTTGCTTTAAAACATCGCATTCCATTTCTCCTTTTGTTTTACTGTAAAAGGTATTACTGGTAATATCTGCACCCATGGAAGAAATTACAATAAAAGTATAAATATTATTTTCTTTTGATAGTTTTGCTGCACTTACGGGAATTCCATAGTCTATTTGTTTATATTTAGCAGTGTCTTTTGTCTTGGCAGCTGTTGTGCCAATGCAACAAAAAACAACATCAGCAATAAAATCTTCTTTATAATTTTCTAATTGAAATAAACTGATTAAATGCTGTTCAATTTTATCAGATTTTATATCCACAGAATTTCTAGAGAATAATTTAATTTTAGAATACATGGGTCTGCAAGCAGTTTTTCTAATAAAATACCACCTGTTAAACCTGTTGCTCCTAAAATAATTGCAGTTTTTTTAGCTTTCAATCTTTTATTTTTAATTTAGAATTTCATTAATATTTTTATTCCCTATGAACTATTAATTTGATTTATAATCATTCTTTTTTTAAATCAATCTCATCAAAAAAATCAATCTTATCAAAATAATTATTAAAAAACATAGAAACCAAGATTGGTTCGTGATTTTATTCAAAATTCTAATTGGTCTTAGTGAAAGAAAAATTACAAAAATCAAACTCAAAATAAGTCCAATTCCACTATAGATTTGTATCCAATATTTTGGCCCAATTACGGTCACAGTTACGTCTCGAACTCCATATGTTGTAATTGGAATTAAAATCAAACTTGTGATAATCCAACTAATATAGCTTAAATTCCAACCATTTTTTTTCTCTAATATGATTAAAATTCCAGATGTCATAAATAAAACGCCAATTATAATTGGAATCCGACTACTATTGTGCAAAAATAAATCAATTAAAGAAATATCAAATTTTGGAAATCCTTTTTCATACAGTTTTTCCATGTAAGAAAATTGATTTTGAGCAAGATCAAAAATTTTATAAAAAATAATTAATCCAAAAATTATATTAATTATTCCAAGTAATTTATATAATTTAATCCAAAATTTCTTCATTTAATTTTTTACAAACAATTTTAATAAAGTATTTCTATTTCAGTTTTCTCAATCTAAATCTGGTAATAAAAAATCATCCAAAACCGACTTTTTAGCCATCATTTTTTCAATTGCTTCTGTGGTTCTAGGCGCTTCTCCAGATAAATTCATTGGGCCATTTTTAGTGACTAAAATATCATCTTCAATTCGTATACCAATTCCCCACCATTTTTCATCACAAGGGCTACCATCAGGAATATAAATTCCAGGTTCCATAGTAACAATCATATTTTCTTCGAAATTTCTATAATTTCCTGGATCATGCACATCTAAACCTATATGATGCGAAGTTCCATGAGGAAAATAATTATGTCGTTCATCAACCGACTTTATAATGCCTAATTTAAACAAACCTTCGTTAATTATTTTTCTTGCAGCTTGATTAGGTGCTCCCATTCCTGCACCAATTGTATATAATTTAATTCCAGCTTCTTGAGCATCATACACCAAATCATAAATTTGTTTTTGTTCTTTGGTAAATTTTCCATTGGCAGGAATTGTACGAGTTACATCTGCTGTATACCCTCTGTATTCTGCTCCTAAATCCATTAAAACTAAATCATTACCAACTTTTGTTTGATTGTTTTCTATATAATGCAAAATACAACCATTGTTTCCTGCACCCACAATACTTGGATATCCTTCATATTCTGCACCATATTTTTTATAAACAAATTCATGAATTCCTTGCAATTCTGTTTCAGACATGTGAGGTTTCATAGCTTTCATCACTTCAATTTGACCAACAGCAGAAATTCTTACAGCTTTCGTTATCAATTTAACTTCAGCAGCCGTTTTTACTTCACGCATTGTAGCCATATTTGCTGATAAAAAAGTTAAATCGATATTTGTTTTTGGTTTTAATGCCAAGGTTATTTTTTGTTGATATTCCTTTTTTAAATCATCTGTAGTTGCAGATTTATAACCTTTAATTAATTCATCCTCATTAATTTCTGGAGCTCTACTTGCTAACCTATCAATAATATTAATAACATTTGCGCTACTTTCTACAGGTGTTTCTGCAATATTGTTATACACATATTCTTGCATTCTAGTTAAATACAAAGAAGGGTCATAACCAGCTTCCGTTTTAAAATTCTTAACCAAATTAAAAACATCTGCGCCTCCTAAATCTCTATAATCATCATTAAACTTTTCAATATAAACGTTGTCGAAACTTTTAAAATCGATTGGCGATTTTAAAAATTCACTTCCATTCAAAGCCATTTCAAAGCCTAATTCTTGCTTCGCCCCTTCAACTCCTAAACGTTTTCCATTCCATTGTTCTGCTCTTTGATCTCTTTCTTGCACATATAAAATTTCATTGTAAGTAGATCCATCATCAGCTGTTTGTTCATCAGAAAATAAAACTAAAACGCCATTTGGTTCTCTATAACCCGTTAAATAATAAAAATTCGGGTCTTGATGAAATACATAATCCACATCATTTGCTCTGTTTCTTAAAGGATTTGCAAAAACAACAGTCACTGAGTTTTCAAGCATTTTAGAGCGTAAAAGTTCACGTCTTTCTTTATGAAAATCTTTCGATAAAAAATCTGTTGGAGTTTGTGCAAAAGAGTTAATTGAGATTGCTAAAAATAGAATTAGTAAGGATTTAAAACTTTTCATAGTAGTAGATTGATGTTTATATTTTCAAATGTACTATTATTTCTTTTTTGAAATATGAATATTAACAGAATTTTAATGCTTAGTTATTATGAATTTTTCAATAATTTAGCCAAAAATTAAAGAATTTACTCAATGAAGAATATTGCCTTACACAAAGTTCACGAAAAATTAGGAGCAAAAATGGTGCCTTTTGCAGGTTTTAATATGCCTGTATCTTATGAAGGTGTTACTTCAGAACATTTAACAGTTAGAGAATCTGTAGGGGTTTTTGATGTAAGTCACATGGGTGAATTTTTAGTTTCTGGCGAAAATGCGTTGGCATTAATTCAAAAAGTAACTTCAAATGATGCCTCTAAATTAGCAATTGGTGATGCTCAATACAGTTGTTTCCCAAATGAAGAAAATGGTATTGTAGACGATTTAATTTGTTACAGAATTAAAGAACACCAATATTTATTAGTTGTAAATGCTTCTAATATCGAAAAAGATTGGAACTGGATTTCTAAATACAATGAAGATTTTAAGGCTGATTTAAAAGATTTATCAGACGATTATTCTCTATTAGCAATTCAAGGTCCAAAGGCTGTGGAAGCCATGCAATCTTTATCTTCTTTAGATTTGGCAGACATCCCTTTTTATAAATTTAAAGTGGGCGATTTTGCAGGTTTTGAACACGTTATCATTTCTGCAACTGGTTACACTGGTTCTGGAGGTTTTGAAATTTATTGTAAAAACAGTGAAGTGGAACAAATTTGGAACAGAATCTTATTAGCTGGAGCTGATTTTGGAATAAAACCAATTGGTTTGGCTGCAAGAGATACGTTACGTTTAGAAATGGGATATTGTTTGTATGGGAATGATATTGATGATACAACTTCGCCAATTGAAGCTGGTTTAGGTTGGATTACAAAATTCACAAAAGATTTTGTAAATCATGAAGCTTTGGCAAAAGAAAAAGCAGAAAAACCTACAAGAAAATTAGTAGCTTTTGAGTTGGATGAAAGAGGAATTCCTAGACAAGGCTATGATATTGTGGATGCCAATGGATTTGCCATTGGGAATGTAACTTCTGGAACCATGAGCCCTTGTTTGCAAAAAGGAATTGGAATGGGTTATGTACCATCAGAAATTGCTAAACTAGGATCTCAAATTTTTATACAAGTTCGTAAAAATGCCATTCCTGCAACAATTGTAAAATTGCCTTTTTATAAAGGATAAATATTTTATCGATTTATACTATAAATAAAAACCTCATTATCAGATTTTAATAATGAGGTTTTTGCATTTCATATTTGTAATTTTACGAAACTAGATTAACAAATTATAAACTATTTAAAATACTAAAAATGAGTTTTTTAAAGGCAGAATGGAGAAAATTAGCATTTGCTAATTATGAGGTTGAAGCCAGTGTTTTAGAAAAATATGTTCCTCCAGGAACAGAACTTGATTTATATGAAGGAAAATGCTTTGTTAGTTTAATTGGATTTATATTTTTAAATACTAGAATTTTAGGCATAAAAATTCCTTTTCATAAAACTGTAGAAGAAGTAAATCTTCGTTTTTATGTAAAAAGATTCGAAAACAATACTTGGAAACGTGGAGCCGTTTTTATTAAAGAAATTGTGTCGAAACCTGCTTTAACTTTTGTGGCAAACACAATTTATAAAGAACATTATGAAACCATGCCCATGAAATATTCTTGGGAAGAAAACGCCTTAAACAGAAGTGTTTCTTATCATTGGGAAAAAAATAAAATTTGGCAATCTTTTAAAGTTACAGCTGCTTTAGAGGAAATAGAAATTGAAGTAAATAGTGAAACTGAATTTATTACGGAACATTATTGGGGTTATGCAAAAGTGAATAATCAAAAAACAAATGAGTACGAAGTTACCCACCCAAGATGGAAACAATATAAAGTTGAAAGTTCTGAAATTAAAGTAGATTTTGAGTTGGTTTATGGAAAAGAGTTTGAATTTTTAAATAGCGTAAAACCAACTTCAATTATGCTTATTGAAGGTTCTAATATTACTATTGAAGGAAAAAAAACACTAAAAATAGCATCTATATAAATTGTTAATTTGCTTTTTACGACTAAAAATAGAAAAAAAATGAATTGCTTATTAACTGGTGGAGGAGGAATTGTTGGGAGTCATATAATTTTTGAATGGATTCATAAAGCGATTGTTGAAAAAACGGTAAATCATCTTTATGTAATTATTAGGGATAATGATAAATCTGCCAAAGAACGTTTATTAAGAATTTTACAAGATACTTCTCGTCCAGATTTTTTAAACAAATTTACGTTGGATGAATGTTTAGAGAAAATTACTTTAATTGCTAGTAACTTATCTGAAATAAAAAAAGAAACTTTAGAAAATTATAATTTTGAGACCATAATTCATTGTGCAGGTTCTACAAGTTTATTGCACACAAAAGACTCTGAAAAATTAGTACACACTCAAAATTATTTAATTACAAAGCATCTTTTAAAAGAGTTGCCAAAATCTGTAAATCGTTTTATCTATATTTCTACAGCATATTCTTTTGGCATTCAAAACGAAAAGGTAACTGATTCTATCGAAAATTATAACGTCAGCGATTTTAGAAATCCGTATGAAAAATCTAAATATGAAAGCGAAGTTTATGTAAAAGAAACTTGTGGAAAAAATAATATCGATTATCAGATTTTAAGACCAAGTATTATTTGTGGTCGATTAATAGAACAACCCTTTTTTGAAACACCAAAGTTTGATGTTTTTTATTCTTTAGCGATGTTTTTAGATAAATATGCTATTAAAGCAAAAGAAAAATTTAGAATTTGGATTGATACAAAAAGCGGTTTAAATATTGTTCCTGTAGATTTTGTGGCGAAATCAATTATATATGGTTTTTTAAATCCAAACATAAAAGAATTAAATATTGTTAACCCAAAACAGCTTTTACACAAGGAATATGTTGATGATTACTTAAAGTATTTCAACATCAATTCTTATGAATTTGTTACAGAAAAACCGCAAAATTTAAATGCTTTTGAGCAATTATATTACAAAACTATTGGAAGCTTGTTCGAAAAATATGTATCCATTCCTGATTTGCAATATCAATCAGAATTGATTTTAAAATTTATTGATAAACTTCAAGTAGATATTAATTTAGGAGTTCATGAAAATTTTATGAATTTGATTCATTTTTCTGTGGAAAAGAAGTTTCAGAAAAGTTACTAAATAATTTATTGAATTGGATTCATTAACACAAATAGTTTTAGGAGCTGCAGTTGGAGAAGCTGTTTTAGGCAAAAAAATCGGTAATAAAGCCATGTTATATGGAGCCATTGCAGGTACAATTCCTGATTTAGATGT
>Ga0115565_10004046_pt1 | contig 10122 bp, 8 predicted proteins | sample COGITO_mtgs_1105_FD_87199 | JGI IMG/M metagenome (GOLD analysis project Ga0115565, IMG submission 87199) | Pelagic marine microbial communities from North Sea - COGITO_mtgs_110530 | ecosystem: Environmental > Aquatic > Marine > Epipelagic | place: Germany:Helgoland, sampling site Kabeltonne... | reverse complement strand
TGGCGACGAGAGGGGCTTAAGGTTCCACAAAAGCAACCAAAGAAAGGGCGGTTATGGCTCAATGACGGCTCATGCGTTCGGTTGCGTCCTGAGTATCGCAATCATGTCTGGAGTTATGACATAGTAGTTAAGCAAAAACAGTAACTTATATTTAAAAACTGCAAAAAAATAGCGATTTTTAGGCATTTATTTTTGCAAATGATTAGTTTCCATTTTGACAACCATTAGAAATTGATCTGCGCACCGACAACAGGTTGGGGTTCATTCCCAAGAAAGGTGTGGGGCTAGATCAATGCGTTGGACGCCAAGACGGCCTACATTGAGCCAGATTGATCATAGGGAACTGGCCACTTCGAAAGTTTTTATGCCCACTTTCGAAACGAGTAGATAAGCGCGGATTTTTGATCCGGGATTTTCGGTCTATGACCTTGCGGCTCAACTGCCTGGATTGGGCCCAGTAACCCCCGTCGTTGGGCCCTGGTCCACGAACCACGGCCAGAGCAAAATCATCCAACGCAATTTGAGCCGCAGCAACGCCGATAATAGGTCAACAATACGAGGTCCTATGCCCACGGCCCTTGGCTCCATGTCTCAGCTTTAGGTATTGGGCTACAGCAGTCATTCATTAAAATTGCAGCGAAGGGCTTTTTTGAGCCCAAATTGACCGATGCTGCATAGGGTTCAAACGGCGGTTAAGCGCAGATAGCGACCTTTGAAAGGTCTAGTGGACGGCCCTTAGCAAAGTCCCAGTCTGGTGCGGTGCGTTAACACCCGAATTGTTTGAGACCATTTATCTACAGAGTAGGCTGTTAACATTCAAAGTTCTCAAGTCAGGTTGATGCGTATCAGTATGAAAATTTTAATTTATCAAGCCAAATCAGCGTTCGGCAACGTAAATTCCAATCTGGAGGCAATTGAACAAACGCTGAATGCGGCCGCGAAGATGAATGTCGATGTTGCTGTTTTTCCTGAATTGTTCTTGAGTCGTTATAATCTAGGGCAACGGTTGCGGGATGTTGCGCTCATTATTGACGGCCCTCAAATCGCGCGCATTTGCCAGTTGGCAGAAAACGTGGATGTCGCGGTTGTCGTCAAATTTCCTGAAAAAGATGGCCAAAATTTGTTCAATACGGCCATCGCGATAATGGCAGACGGTGGGGTCGTTACCAAGCACCGCAAATTTTTTTTGTTTGGGGATAGCGAGAAGGAAATCTTTCAGCCCGGCGACAGGTTTGCGACTTTTGAGATCGTGGACCATACTTCTCGCCTTGGCCCGCAACCAATCGCACCCGATGTCAACTCAGATCGCCGATCTGCAAAGCGCTAAGACGCGCTTTTAAGTATCTGTAGGGCCGCCGTTGCATCCAGAAAAATGGGATTGCCTTGGGCGCAGGGATCTTTGGCGGCGGCATAGGCGATCAGATCAGGGTCATTAACGTTAAGCCCCAACGCACCCAATGTATTGGGCACCCCCAATCGGATGCGCATCCCCTTGATCCAGTCGATGAAATCCTTAGCCTCATCGCCCAACAAAAGTGTCTTTGCGAGCACGGCCAGTTTTTGGTCAATAACTGGCAGGTTGAAATCCAAAACATAAGGCATCAAGACCGCGTTCAGCATGCCGTGATGCACATCATAAACGGCCCCCAAAGGGTGCGAAATGGCATGCATCGCGCCCAGACCTTTTTGCAGAGCAATGCATGCCATGCCAGAGGCCGCGAGCATGGTGCTGCGGGCCTCAATGTCGTCGCCATGCTTTACCGCGACCACAAGGGAGTCACGGATCATCAACATCGCCTGCAGCGCCAAACCATCAGCCATCGGGTGGTAGCCCGGCGTGCAATAGGCCTCAAGCGCATGGCTGAGCGCGTCCATTCCTGTGGCCGCTGTCAATGTCGCAGGCAGGTCAATCGTCAGGGCGGGGTCCATGATCACCAGTTCTGGCAACATGTCAGGATGAAAGATGATGACTTTGCGATGCGGATCTTCTTGGGTGATAACCGAGGAGCGTCCCAGCTCCGAACCTGTGCCCGAGGTCGTTGGCAGAGCAATGACGGGGAGCATCGCCGCGGCATTCACTGCGCGCCAATTGTCACCGATGTCTTCAAATTCCCAGATCGACTTGTCTTGGCCCACCATCAGCGCGATAGCCTTCGCCGCATCTAACGCCGAGCCGCCGCCCACAGCAATGACACTATCGTGCTTGCCATCGCGCAAGGCCACGGCCCCCGCCTCGACATTGCTGCCCGTCGGGTTGGGTTTGATCTGAGTGAAGGTACCGTGGGGGATGGATGCCGCAGATAGGGTCACCTGCATTTCGGTGATCATCGGGTGCGTGGCCAACCCTTGGTCGGTGACCAACAGCGGATTGTGCGCGCCGATTTCATCCAGGGCTGCGACGATTTCAGTGGCCCGCCCGAGGCCGAACCAGACCTTTGTTGGAAAGCTCCAGTTGGCTGCGGAAATTGGGGAATTACTCATGGGGCACCTTATCAAGTGAGGAGGAGGATTTACGTCTCTGTGGTGTCTGACTTTAGCCGCTCTGCGGCACGGCGGCGAAAGAAATCCGCCAAGCCAACCAAGATCAAAGCTGGGATAAAGGTCAGCGTCGCCAAGGCTGGAAAGATTGGCGAGGAGCCGTTGGCAATGCCGCTGAAAACGAAAGTCGGCAAGGTCCGCGAGGTGCCTGCAAGGCTATAGGTCAGGTAGAAATTACCCCAGGACAGCAGAAAGGCGAAAATGCCTGCCGAGAAAATTCCGGGCCAAAGGATCGGGATTGTGATTTCGCGCAGGACTTCCCAATTGCTGCAGCCACTGTCGCGCGCCGCGTCCTCGAGGGTGTCGTCAAACCCATGGATTTGCACTGCGATGATGATCAACGCGAAAGGCGTGATATAAACCACATGGCCCAAGACCGCTGACCACAAGGCCATGGAAAAATCAAAGAAATTGCCCAGAACCGAGAACCAAAGCAGCATCACCACGCCCAACATCAACTGCGGGAACAGCAATGGGGTAAAGGCCAGCACTTGAAAGCTGCGTTGGAAGCGGAACTTGAACCGCATCCATGCCACGGCGGCGGCGGCCCCGAGGATTGTCGACAGTATGGTGACGACGAACGAGAGTTTGAGCGATCCCCAAAGAGCGGGAAGGAAGTTCTTTTCCGCAAAAAGCGCGCTGTACCATTTCAGGCTGAAACCTTCGATTGGGAAAGTCAAAAAGCGCGATTCCGTAAGGGAAAACGCAACCAAAGTGACGATCGGGATGTAGAAAAATACCAAGGTCGCGATGACCGAACCATAGAGGATCACATTGGCCAGATGGGTCTCAAAACGATAGCGGCTCATGTGTTTCCCCCCTGTGATTTTGTGGTTTTAATTAGCAAGTACCCAAAGAACATCAGGGTCAGTGCGCCGATCCCGATGACAACAATCGTCAGGGCTGCACCCAAGGGCCAATTCACGCGGGTTTCGAATGTTTGACGGATCAGCTCGGCAGCCAGTGGGGAAGTGCCGCCGCCCATGATTTTAGGTTCCAAAAATACGCCAAGCCCGAGCACAAAAACCAGTACCGCACCGGCCAGCAATCCGGGTTTGGATAGCGGCAAGGTGATCTCCCAAAAGGTGCGCAGTTTGGAGGCACCGGAGTCATAAGAGGCGGCGATCAAATCACGGTCGATGCGCATCATCGAGAGGTAAATCGTGAAGATCGTGTAGGGCAGCAAATTGTAGACCATAGCAATCATCGCTGCCGTTGGTGTGAACAAGATGTCGCTTGCCGCCGGGCCAAAGCCCAACACCTCCAAAAACCCGTTCAGGACGCCGGAGCGATCAAAAAATAGCACCCAGCCAAAGGTTTTCAAAATGGCATCGGCCAAAAAGGCAAAGACGATCAGGATTTTGACGTGGTTTTCCATGGATGGCAGGCGGTTCACCAAGGCATATGCAACGGGCAGGCCCAAAAACACGCAGAGCACCACGCAAATCAGTGCCATTTTCAACGTGCGGGCCATGATGACCCAGTAATAGGAATGGCTAAATACGTCCTTCCAAGTGGTTAGGTCCCAGCTCCAAGCAACTTGATAAAGTTTGGTGACTTGAAAGCTGAGCAGCACCGTCATCCCGAAGGGGATGAGGAAGAACAACACCAGCACCGTCAACAGCGGCAGGGTTGCGATCTGCAACGCGGGGTGTCGCCATGACATGTTTTTAATGCGCATGGGCTAGGCTCCCAGCACGAAGATGTCGCTGAGATCAAAATTAAGGCGGACGGTTTGACCGACTGAGATCGGCACTTCGGCGGTGCCGGGGGTCTCGACCGTGACCTCGTTTTCAAGGCCCTGCACACGGACGCGGTACTGGATTGTCGCGCCTTTGACAAAAAACTCTTCGACCTCGCCGGTCATTTGGCAATTCTTGGGGGCGTCGGCATTTATAGTGATCATTTCAGGACGGATCATCAGCAGCGCATGATCTGCATCTAGGTCCGTGGCAAGCTGTGTGGTTTGCACTGCAGCTGCCGCGCAGCTAACCCCCTGCGCAGTGAAATTCGCACCATTTTGGGAATACGTTAGAGTGGCAGGCAGCAGGTTGGTGTCTCCGATAAACCCAGCCACAAAGGGATGCGCCGGACGGTAGTAAATATCGTTGGGCGTGCCGATCTGCAAGACATGACCGTCTTTCATCACACAAATTCTGTCGGCTAGCATCATCGCCTCTTCGAGGTCATGGGTCACATGCACAAAGCTGGTGCCAAGGGTGCGGTGCAGGCGTTTCAGCTCGGCTTGCAGGGATTTCTTTAGCTTCACGTCAAGCGCGCTAAGCGGTTCGTCCAGCAGCAAAACGCTGGGGCTAGATACCATGCTGCGAGCCAGTGCGACGCGCTGTTGTTCACCACCTGACAACTGGGAAGGGTAGCGGGTGAGGTACTCCTCTTTGAGGTGCATCAGATCTAGCATTTGGCGGACCTTTTCGGCAATCTCGGCTTTGGGCAGTCTAGCGATCTTCAGCGGAAAGGCGATGTTGTCGAAAATGGTTTTATGCGGAAACAGGGCCAGCTTTTGAAACACCATGCGGGTCGGACGCTCGGATGGTGGCACATCGCGCATGTCTTTGCCTTCAATTTCAAGAGTGCCCGAGGTGAGTTCTTCAAAACCTGCCAAGATTTTCAAAAGCGAGGTCTTGCCGCACCCTGACGGGCCAACGAGCGCAACGAACTCTCCAACCTCGACGGACAGCGTGATATCGTAAAGCGCTTGGTAGGCTTGGTAGAATTTGTTCAACGATTTCATGTCAATGATTGGTGCGGTCATCAAGACGGTGCCTTTCACGGCGTAAGAAATTGGACACGCCAGCCCCAGCAAGTGACAGGGCCGGCGCCGTGTTGATTAGTTGGCTGTCGCCAGCTCCTCTTGGAAGATAGCCAACATTTCGTCGATGTTTGGTGCAACATCGTGGAAGTGACTATTTTCCCAAGCATGGGCCGCATAGTCGATTTGCAATGCAGACTTTTGCTCGTCGGTAAAAATGTCCTCTGCATTCTTGTTAGGGACAAGATTACAGGTCGCATCAGTCCAGGCCAAATCAACCGCAACATCGGGCGATGTCATGTGACGCAACAATGCTTTGGCCTTGTCAGGGTTGTCTGTCCCTTTCAAAATGGCAGTTGCTTCCATCCAGATGATGCCTTGATTGAGCCCACCTTTGCGATCGGGCACGATTGAACGGATGTGATCGTGGCCTTCTTTACGCAGCACGGACGTTGCATAAGTCCCGCCACCGATTAACGTGCGGAAAGAGCCATCCAGAAGACCTTTTTGCGCCACGGATAAATCGCCGACCACAGCGCGGGTGTTCTTGAACAAGGCGCGCAACACCATGCGGATTTCGTTGAGTTCGGCTTCATCAAGTTCTTTGTAAGGATTGATGCCCGCGTGCAACGCCATCGGCATGATAGGCCAGTCGCCCCAATCCAAAACACATATTTTGTCTTTGTAGGCTGGATCAAAACAGTTATCGTAGCTGCTCCAGGATTCAAGCGTATCGAATTTGGTGTTCACAGTTGGGCCAACCCAACCCCAACGGGTCGGCAGGCCAGTGGTTTTACCGTCGAATTTTAGCGGAGTGAACGGGGCCTGAAATTGTTGATAGAAGCTGTCGTAGATGTCGGCAAATTCGTCGTCATCTAGGAATTCGCAAATCTCAGCTGGACCCATCCGTGCAATCCACGGGCTGTCCGAGGACACCACATCGAATTCGCGATAGCTGCCAGCGGCCAGTTTCGCAAAGCCACCTGCGCTATCAGAGATCAAGTCAATGTTGAGGGTGACATCATTTGCGGCCTCAAAGGCCTCAACGATAGAGGGCTTGTCGTAGCCTTCCCAGCACATATAGCGCATGTCGGTAGAGGCATGGGCAAGGGCTGGAAAAAGGCTCGCACCTGCTGCGATCGTGGCTGTGGAACCGGCTCCCATTAGGAACTGGCGACGGCTGGATGGGCCACTTGAATGCTTATCTGATTTTGTCATTTTTCATCTCCTTGTGTTGGCTTTCTGCAAAGCACTTTTGTGCCTTTTGGTCTTGGTTATACGAATTCAAGGTAGCGCTGGCGCTCCCATGCGCTCACGGCCTTACGATAGCTCATGTCCTCTTGGCGGCACACAAAAGCGTAGTTGTCGACAAAGGCGTCGCTAAAGATCGAGCGCGCCGTGTCGCTTGCAGCCAGTCTGTCAGCTGCGGCCGTCAGATCGTGCGGGAATTGCGCCTCAGGAGGGCCGCCCGAGGCGTAACAATCATCGTCGCGTTTTGCGGGCGGTGTGATGCGGTTTTCGATGCCCCAAAGCCCTGCAGCGATGCACATCGCCAACGCGCTGTGCGGATTGGTATCTGCCGAGGGGACGCGAAATTCGATCCGCGTAGATTTGGCGGAATCGTTGATCACCCGCACCGCGGTGGTGCGGTTTTGCACGCCCCATGCGGCATAAACTGGTGCCCATGCGCCTGGCACCAAACGTTTGTAGGCATTCACGGTGTGGCTGCAAAGCGCCAACCATTCCGGCATCAATTTGAGCAATCCGCCAATGAAGTAAAGCGCGTCCTGCGACAGCCCGTCGGGGCCATCCGGATCATGAAAACTGGCGCTGCTGTCATTCAGACTGCGCAGGGAAAGGTGCAGGTGACCGGATTGCCCCGGCACTCCATCGCGCAATTTCGACATGAAGGTTGAGGTTAGACTGCGTTGACCAAAGAACGGTTTGGCAAAGTTTTTAAATAAGGCAGCATCGTCAGCGGATTTGATACCTTCGGCGTGAGCAAGCGGCGTTTCAAAACAACCTTCGCCCATTTCCGAGTGCAGCGCGTCAAACCCAATACCCATTCGTCCCATCACATCGGCGTAGTCCCGAAAAATGTCTTGATTTTCGACAGCTGATTTCAGGGAATAGGTGGTGTTGCCAACGGCGAATGCGTCCAGATTGTTATAGGCTTTTTCCCGCAAGGTTTGCGGGGTTTCCTGCAGCAAGGTGAATTCAAACTCAAATGCGGAATGCACGGCAAAACCCATCTTCTTGGCCTTATCCAACTGTCCAATCAACTGGTTGCGCGGGCTTAACTCACCAAGGGGCCGGGTGAAATCGGCGATGCAGATCGCTTCTTTTTCATCAAAGGGCCACGCCCGCACGCTGGCCGCATCTATGCTGGCGGGTCGGTCCAAAAAGGCACCGCCGCCATAGGCCGTGTCTGCGATATCCCATTGATAAAGAACTTCGCAAAATGAATAGCCGTTCTTAGCGAACTTCACTGCCTTGGCCGCTTCGATCTTTTTGTGACGGAAAACGCCGTTAAAATCGAAAACGCCAATATGCACATAGGTTGCATCCAGCTTGGCCAACTGCTCCTCGAACGACGCGAGAATTAAATGACGGCTATGCCCCATAGTAGTATCTTACCAATCAATCTGTTTTTGCTAGAGTGATGGTACGCTTCGGGTGGACAATGGATAAATCCCCCCAAAGGGGGAGACGATAGGATTGTACGAGAGATGAATTTATCGGGCCAGAAATTTGCAGAATGGAACAGCCGGATTGCGCTGGCATGCAACGCTGTGGGGCAACCGGATTTCCCCGCCCTGCTGACGGACAGCATGCGTGTTGTGACAGATTTCCAAATCAGCATGACCTTTTCCTATGGGGTGGCCAATCAGGTGCGCTGTCTTGATCACAACATGATCAAAAGCAAAGCTGACATTGTCGTGCGACAATATCTGCGCGGGCCTTATCTGTTGGACCCATTTTATCAAGAAGTGCTGCGCGGGCGCACCGATGGCAGTTGTGTGTTATCCGAAATTTCTCCAGACCGTTTTTACAGCAGCGACTATTTCAAACACCATTACGCCCGCACTGAAATTGGCGACGAGGTAGGAATTTTTTGTCCTATTTCCGAGGACGAAACTACCGTTGTCAGCTTTACCCGCGCCAATCGAAAACAGCGTTTCAATGCGGCCGATCGCAAACGCATTGCCGCTGTGGTGCCAATGGTCCGGTCGCTGGCAATTCAGCATTATAGCATCACGGCGTTGGCGCAAGAGGACGCCGCCCTCCCCGCGATGACGCGCAGCATGATTGAAAATGCGTTTGGGCAATTCGGCAATGATTTACTGACGGATCGGGAGTCTCAAATTGCATCATATGTCCTTAAGGGCTATTCAACGAGTTCGATTTCTAGCCGATTGGAAATCAGCGTTGAAACCGTCAAAAGTCACCGAAAGAATGCCTATGCAAAGCTAAATATTTCGTCGCAAGCGGAGCTTTTCTCTATATTTCTATCGTCGTTGGAAACCTATTAGTCCAAATCATTCCTCCCTTTAAGCAAGCCCTGGAGCAGAAACTGACAAAATGAAATCTGTCCAAAAGCTTGAATGCCTCTTTTAAAGGCCGCGCGTGATAGCCTTTTGATGAGAGGTTTGCCCCAGTCCCGCTGAGCAAACGTTCATCCATACTGCAGCGAATGTCTCCTTTTCTAATTGGGTGTCTAGGTCAAGCTCATTTTCCTTCTTTTGAATGATCAAGGATCGTTTGTCCGGGTCACGCTTCTCTTCGCAATCTGGTTTGGCGTTCGAAGGGCGCCGCTGCATGCATGTGTCGGATTGGTTGTGGAGAGCCCCGCTTCCGGGCGCACTTCAAGTTGCGCAGCAGACATTTTCGTCTTCATCCACAGACCTCGTCCGGATTGGACGATCCCATCAGGTTGAGTGGGTGGCTTTTATGTCATGCCGTGCCTCCGACTTGTTCCTGACTGAATTCACTGCCGTCGATCCACAGACGGTGGAGCAGAACGGCAAGTTTGCGGGCGACGGCAACAACTGCGCGTCGACGACCTTTGGTGCGCACCAATCGCATGCCCCATAATTTGATCTGTGACCCTGTTATGGTTCGCATCAGCAATGCGTTGGCAGCGGCATACAGAGTCGCACGGACATCTCGATCTCCTGCCTTTGATATTTGGCCAGGATTGCCATGCTCGCCAGATTGGAAGCGTCTTGGCGTCAGACCAAAGTGCGCAGCAACTGTGCGCGAACGCTTGAAGCGGCTCGGATCGTCAACTGCGGCCTTGAACGTCAGTGCTGCAATTGGCCCAACACCTGGGACGGTCATCATCCGCATGCAAACCTTGTCTTGAGACGACGCACGTTTCACGCGTCGATCCAGCTCGAGGTAGTGTTGAAACAGGACAACCCGCGAGTCGAGCAATGGAATGATTGCATGCGCAAGGATATCATCCATCTCAACCATCGGTCTTACCAAGCCATCAAAAGCCCCATGTTTCACCGTTCGCGGCAATCGCACGCCGAAGATTTTAATCAACCGACGAACCTCATTGGCCAGATCCATTGTCTTCTTGAGCAGAGCTTTACGCGTGCTCAAAAGCACCCTCAGCCCTTGGGCTTCTCGACTCTTCATATGAACGGGACTAAACAAGCCGGTTCGTAAAATTTGGGCAATGCCCTTTGCATCCGTTTTATCAGTTTTGTTCCGCATCGCAGTTAAGGCGGCACTTACTTGCCGCGCTTCCATACAGACAACTTCAAAGCCCTTTGATTGCAAACCAAAGAACAGATTCTGGCTCA
>Ga0115565_10004044_pt1 | contig 10123 bp, 5 predicted proteins | sample COGITO_mtgs_1105_FD_87199 | JGI IMG/M metagenome (GOLD analysis project Ga0115565, IMG submission 87199) | Pelagic marine microbial communities from North Sea - COGITO_mtgs_110530 | ecosystem: Environmental > Aquatic > Marine > Epipelagic | place: Germany:Helgoland, sampling site Kabeltonne... | reverse complement strand
GTTTAGGTAATACAGATTTTGATTTGGCAGCGTCACAACCCGTTTCTTTTGTCATGGACGATGTGGTTAAAGAAAACGTAATTCTAAAATCGTTTCCGTTATTTGATGTTCAACAAGTCGAAGTTATTCGTGGTCCCCAAGGAACGCTTTTTGGTCGTAACACCACTGCAGGTATCATCAAATTTGATAGCGTAAAACCTAGCCAGGATTTTGACGCTTACGTCAAAGCAAGTTATGGCAGTCTAGAGACCAGCAATGTCGAAGGTGCTGTTGGTGGTGGTTTGAGTGACAACCTGAGCGGTCGTTTCTCGTTTTTGTCGCAAACCCGAGCAGATTATATCGACAACATTGCCTCTGATGAAGGCGACGCAATTGGTGCTTTTGACGAATTAGCGTGGCGTGGACAGTTATTATTTGAACCCTCAGAAGACTTGAGTATATTGCTTAATGCTCATGGCAGAGAATTAGAAGGCACTGCGTCTATTTTTAGAGCTAATATTTTCACCAAGGGCTCTAATAAACTAAATCAAAATTACGACCGCGACAGCGTTATTTATGACGCTAATCTATTAGGCGAAGGCTTTGATAATAATCCTCAAGAATATGAGAATTTGGGTGCATCACTAAAAGTAGATTATGATTTTGGCGATGTAACCATTACATCGATTACTGCACACGAAAGTGCAAGCGGCTTTAGTTTGGGAGACGTCGACGGCGGCTTCGGCAGTCTTGCACCGTTCACTCCAGATCCTCGCCCAGGCATTATTCCGTTTGACGCCGTGACGCAAGACAAGTTAGAAGATTTGGAACAGCTTACGCAAGAGATTCGTTTTGCTAGCGATACTAACGATGCTGTGCAATGGCAAGCGGGTGCGTTTTATTATGACTCATCATTTAATGTAACAAGTATCGATGGCTACTTTGGTGCTACTACGGTGTTTCACGAAAACACCACGTGGGCTGTGTTTGGCCAAACTAGCTATCAAGTTAACGAAAAGCTAAACCTTACTGGCGGTGTGCGCTATACGTATGACGAAAAGTCACTGGTCGTGGGCGCTCAAAACGTCAATGGTTTTGCACTCGTAACCGGTGATGCTTCGATTCAAGACTATGACCCAATTGATGTAGATGACAACCAAGTCAGCTTCGAAGCTAGTGCAAACTATAAACTAACAGACGATACGTCTTTGTTTGCGCGTTTTGCTAATGGCTTTCGTGCACAGAGTATTCAAGGGCGCGACGTTGCTTTTGAAGGCAGTCCGTCTGTCGCCGATGCAGAAACAATTAACTCGGTCGAAGTGGGTTTTAAATCTGATTTGCTAGACAACAGTCTGCGTCTAAATGCGGCAATGTTCTATTATACAGTTGACGACATTCAGCTTTCTGCCATCGGTGGTGGTGCCAACAATACTGCGCTTATTAACGCAGATAAAGGCACTGCATACGGTTACGAAATTGATGCGATTTATATGGTCAACGAATTTTTAACCCTGACAGCCGGTTATAGTTTTAACCATACCGAACTCAAAGATGACAATCTTACGGTTCGTCCTTGTGGCGCAAACCCCGCGTTTGGTGCATTTGGAAACTGCACTTTGTACGATCAACGCTCAGCGAATGGCTTTGATGCGATTATTGATGGAAATCCATTCCCTCAAGCGCCTCGCACCATCATGAACTTTACCGCAAGATACGCAGTGCCTGCTGGTAATAACGGTGAAATATTTGCCTTTACTGACTGGGCATATCAAGGTAAGACCAATCTCTTTTTGTATGAATCGGTTGAGTTTCAAACTGATGGCAATTTTGAAGGTGGTCTAAGAGTAGGATACGAAAACTTTGAGCATGCCTACAGCATTGCCTTATTTGGTCGCAATATCACCAACGAAGATAATGTCAAAGGCGCAATCGATTTTAACAACCTAACGGGCATTATGAACGAGCCTCGTGTAATAGGTGTCGAGTTTAAAAAGAGCTTTTTTTAATTCCCGAACGATTGATTGTTGATGAACTAACTTGCTCATGAAGTATGAGCAAGTTAAACACTTCATCAGTCATTATTGCCTAAGCACAAACAACTATTGACGTAACGGAGCAGTATTATGCCTAAGCAATAATGACGATTGCAAAGGCTTTCACAAAATCAAGTTCTACGACTAATGTTAAGCATGGTCTCACATGCGTTTGGCAGTGGATTGGTGAAACCCACACTGTCAATAGTCAAAGCCCTATAAATTAACTTTCTTATCTTTTAATTTTACGTCTGTATCAATTGGCCTAATTTTGCGCTTAAACAAACCTTTGATATCGTCTAACATCATATACAAAGAAGGCACCAATAGCAGGGTAATGACGGTCGCAAACAAAATACCGAATGCAAGCGATATGGCCATAGGAATAACCACTTGTGCCTGTAAGCTGCGCTCAAAGACAATCGGCATCAAGCCCATAAAAGTAGTAAGAGATGTAAGTATTATAGCTCTAAAACGCTCGCTTCCCGAACGCACGACTGACTCTATTAAGCTTAAGCCCTCTCTTCTTGCCCTATTGACAAAATCGACCATAATTAATGAATCATTAACAACAACGCCTGCTAGTGCGATGATGCCGCAAATAGACAATACGCTGACTGCCTGACCTAATATAAGATGACCAAAAATTGCTCCCACAAGACCAAACGGAATCACGGACATAATAATTACTGGCTGAGAATACGACTTGAGCGGAATAGCCATCAAGGCATAAATAACTAACAACGCAAACACAAAGCCCAAGGCAAGCGATACAATAGCGTCTCCCTCTTCTTGTGAACTTCCCACAAGACGAGATTTGACCTGAGGATAGCGTTCCAACATCTCAGGTATGACATCGGTAGTGACCTCTGTCATTAGGCTGCGCATATCAACAATGTCGTTATTAACTTTGGCAACAACCGAGACTGCTCGGCTGTAATCCACGCGAGTAATGGTGCTATAGCCTTTAGCAAGTTCAATATCTGCAACTTGACCAAATGGAATATCGTCACCGTTGGGTGCTCGAATGCGCATGTTTTCAAGATTTGCAATTGAATCACGCTCATCTTTTGGATACCGCACCATCACTTTGACTTCTTCATTATCACGCTGTAAGCGTTGCGCTTCGGCTCCAAAAAAGCCAAACCTGACCTGCTGTGCTAATTGTGCCAAATCTAAGCCTAACACTTGAGCACTAGGTTTTATGTTTAAGCGTATCTCGTCGCTGCCTTCGCTGAATGAATCAGTAACCTCGGTTATGCCATCATAGCTTGCCAAGTATGAGCGCATTTCTTGTGAGATGCTGCGTAATTGATCAACGTTGTTAGATCTAAACTCAAAACTTAAATCATTACCGCCACCTGGTCCACCCGGCGCGCCAATTGTCCAGTTTTTAACGCCGGGAACTTCCGGTAAATAGCTACGCCAAATATCTTGCATCTGAACATCCGTTATCTCACGCTCTTCACCTTTGGTTAATTCGATAAAAACTTGCCCCGAGGTTGAACCTTGGTCAAAGGCAAGCGCGTGCTTAACCACTTTTGTACCGGTTGTTTGCACTACCTCAGCTTCCATTTTTCGCAAGCCCTCCAAGAGGGTCATAATCGCTTGGTCTCGCTGTTGCAGTGAAGAACCTGGTTCAAGCTCTACGGATGCAAGCATAAAGTCTGACGGAATGCTGGGGAAGAACTGCCATTTAACTAAACCACTGCCAAACAGCCCTGCGGTCAAAAATAAGAGGGCAATAAAAGTAGATAGTGTTGTATAACGATACTTAATCGCTTTTCTCAAAAACGGTACGTATCTCTCATTAACAAATGTTTTAATGCCAATGCTGAAAATATCGCGTTTCTTTTGAAACCAATTGGCTTTGCTAGGATCGTAAGGCTTTAGTTTCATATGCGCTAAGTGCGCAGGTAATATTAATTTGGATTCTATCAAAGAAAAAACGAGACATAGGATAACCACCAGGCCTATCGTTTTCCATATAACGCCAAATGTGCCGCTTACCATTAGCATGGGCGAAAATGCGGCAATCGTTGTTAGCACACCAAAAGTCGCGGGCATGGCAACACGTTTGACGCCACGGATAATATTGTCGATGGTATGGCCATGTTTATCGACTTCTGAAAATGCGGATTCACCCATAATAATGGCATCATCAACAACTATCCCCAGGACCAAAATAAAACCAAATAGACTGAGCATGTTGATCGACACTGATATGTGCTCCATTGGCATCAACATGAGAGTGCCTAAAAAACAAACCGGCAAACCAACGATTACCCAAAAAGCAACCTTGACGCGCAAAAACAGCGACAACACAATAAACACCAGTATTGCCCCGATTAGCATATTCCATAGCATCATGCTGAGACGATCCGCGAGATAAAAAGAACTGTCGCCCCACGAGTCGGCCTTTAAATTTGCCGGCATCGTTTCGCGTTTATCATCGAGATATTGATTGACTACTTTTGATATTTCTAAGGCATTTTGGTCACCCACTGCTCGCACTCTGATGCTCATCGCGGGCTTTCCATCAAACAATGCAAATTGGTTTTCTTCTACAAAGCTATCCTCAATTGCGGCAATATCACCCAACAAAAGACGTGTACCATCTTCTCGCGTCACTAATACTATTTTTGCAAAATCCCATGCTGTATATGCTTGTCCATTTGCACGTAACAATATATCGCCATTTTCAGAGCGAATAGAACCACCTGGCAAGTCAATCGACGATGCCCTTACCGCATTGACTAACTGCGTAAAGGTTAAGTCATACTCTTGCAACCTTTGCTCTGATATTTCAATCGAAATTTCGTAATCGCGGTCACCAAAGACACTCACATCCGAAACACCCGGTAAGTTGGCAATTTCATCGCGCACTCGATTAGTGTATTGCTTTAGCTCTCTTTCGGTTGTCTCGCCATACACCGATACCCACATTACATCCTGAGGAAATTTTACCCTGTAAACGACGGGTTTTTCCGTGTCATTTGGCAAGCTAGGTATGGCATCAACCTGAACTTTAACTTCGTCTAAAAGTGTTTGCGTATCGTAACCATCAAGCACTTCGATGTTGATGGACGCGAGCCCCTCGCGGGCCGTGGAAGTGAGTTTTTTGATGCCCTCTAAATTCTTAATGGCTTCCTCGATTTTGAGAATAACCCCCTGCTCAACTTCTTGAGGTGCTGCCCCTAAGTAAGGCACTTGAATGGTGATTGCATTGACGGTAATGGCAGGAAAGACTTGCTTTTGTACTTTCAATATTCCATTTATGCCGCCTAAAATTATCATTATCATCAGCAAGTTAGCGGCAACGCTGTTGCGCGCAAACCATGCAATAATGCCTGATTTTGTATCAATGCTGCTCATTACTTGACCTCACTGGGTGACGTGATCGACGCTTCAAGACCGCTTTCTGGCAGTGTGTTATCCTCTACAAATCTGACTGGCATGCCCTCGTACGGGTTGGGCACAGCGCTAAATATGACTTTCTCATCTTTTGATAACCCGCGATTTACGTAGATAAAATTCTCATCAGCTCGCAATACATTGACGTCGTTGATACGCACTTTCATGTCATCCGCAACGGTTAACACCGTGCCGTCTAGTCGCAACACATTGCGCGGCAGAGTCACAATGTTATCAACATTTACACCCTTTACTTCTGCACTCACAAAACGACCGAATCTCAGAGGCATACTGTTTGATTGACTCGCCGAGCTTTTACGCAAATAAGGGTCTGTAACCTCTACAACACCATAAATAACACGACTTCTGCCGTCTAAGACAGCTTCGTCGCGCGTCAGATATCCGGACCAACGAATATCTTTGCCTGCTACCTCTGCTTTTAAAACAACTTCTGCTTGCGCATTAGAAACATCATTCAGAAAAGCCATATCATCATCGGTCAAGGGCAGACGGACCTCTGCAACTTCCGTCGAAAACACTTCGCCGATTTGAGTGCCCATCGGCAAAAACTGTCCCATGTCGATATTTCTGGATTTAACTAAGCCATCATAAGGTGCGCGGATTTTGGTGCGTTCAAAGTTACGCTTGGCTCTTTGCAGGCCGGCTTGGGCTGCTTTTAAGTTGGCTTGCTCTCGTGCTAATTGTGGTTTACGCAACCCCAACTCTGGTGCTTCACCTGTATTAATCGAACGCCATTCTTTCGCCGCCACTCTACCCCGCGCTATTTCTTCATCTAGGGCAGCTTGGGCTCTTGCAAGTTCAGCTTCTGCCAGCAACAGATCTGTTTCATAATCTGCTGTTTCTAGTTCGATTAAAATGTCACCTTGCTGAATAAATCCCCCCTCTACAAAATTGTCAGCAACGCTAATCACTCGACCACTAACTTGGGAGCTAAGCATGGTTTTATTTTTGGGCTGAACACTACCTTGTGAATACACAAAAAACTCAACGTTACCAAAAGTAATGGGCCGTGCATCAACCAAAAAGTCCTTTGTTACCACCTCTTCTTTTTCTGGTTTTTTCTTCATGCTGATCAATATCATCATGAGAATAATTGAAACAATTATGATGATAAAAGGGGCACCAAATTTTTTGAAAGTCTGACTCATTACTATCCTTGAAAAAAAGCGAAAGCTACGTATCTTAAGTGTACGACTAAAATCCAGTGTCACCTATTTTGTTTACAATAAAATTGTTAATGAATGTTACAAACTAAAGCGTCATACTCTCAGGATTAAACATGAAATTGAGCTTTTGTGCTCTGCCAACAAATAATGCGCCGATAATGAAAGAAAGTAATCTAACACAACACACAAAAGGCCGACTTCATATTAGTGTTCAAGCGGGTGATTTTTCAATTGATAGTGAAAGCCAACGGCTTAAGCAGCTCGCAAATAGTAAAACAGAAGTAGGCGCTATTGTAACATTCACAGGCACAGTCAGAGCATATTCGTCACAGCAAGCTATTACGGCTCTCACGCTAGAACATTATCCTGGTATGACTGAAAAGCAACTAAAGGAGATTGCGGTAGACGCGATGAATCGTTGGCCGTTGTTATGTGTCAGCATTATTCATAGAATCGGCAGACTCTCGCCAGGCGCTCAAATTGTATTTGTTGGGGTTGGTTCGATGCATCGAAAAGCGGCTTTTGAATCTTGTGAATTCATTATGGACGTTTTGAAAACCAAGGCAACATTTTGGAAAAAAGAACATTTTAACAACAGCCATCGTTGGGTGGACGTCAAAGAAAGTGATATCCAAAATGCGCAACGCTGGACTCCTTGACTAACACGTTTTCAAGATTTCGGTAGTGTGAACTTAAAACTTGCAAATACCGCCAGTCCTATTACAAAACCCACTAGCGTATTTACAAATATAATCCCCGTAGCACAGGCCAGTACAATACTTATGTTGGTTGCTCCCTTTTGTCGCCAACCGGCTTTGCACAAAGCAATCCCTGCTATAATCAACAACGGTGCTAGAATAAACTTAGGATAAACACTCATTGCCGCTAGCATACTGGTGCCTAAAAACACACCCAAAAGCACCTTCAATGTCCCTAACATAACAACACTACCGCCTGTGCGCGCCCCAAATTGATATTGAGCTGCGAGTCCACTGGCACCATGGCACATTGGTAATGCGCCCAGCGGCGAGCATACGATATTCATCCAAGCAACACTGCTGGCCATCTTGTTTGTAGAAACACCTTTTTTTGGAAAGTAATCGGCACTAAGTGCGCAGATGGCAATCACAGAGTTAAGCAGGGTTAATGGAAGTTGTGGCAACACCGCATACCAAAATGAGTGAGCAAAATCGGCTATTGATGGCCATATAAAAGTTACTGATAATAGCCAGTCAGCATTGATAGTAAAGTCACTCGCAGTTGAGTCATTGAAATATACGAGGACGATGCCTAAACCAAAGATAATCAACAATGTGGGAAAAGCTTTGTTCATGCTAACGAGCAATATTGACAACACACACAACGAAAGCAAACCAATACTTACCCCGGGTAAATTAAACAGCAGCACACTGTTCGTATCATCAAAAGACCAGTTTAATTCTGCCATCCATTGAATGGAGAGCCACATCAATTTTAAACCAACGCCTAGCTGAATTCCCGCGATCAGTGCCTTTGGTATGTAGCTTATCAAGCGCTGCAGTAAACCACTATATGTTAGGGCTAATAAGATAAGCCCTATCAAGAGGCCGGATGCCGCTACCTGACCAGCGCTTAACCCTTCGGCAATAGCAACAGCAGCAATCGCTTTCATCGGCTGAACGGGTATAGGCTGATTAAACAATATACCTGTCGCGATATTCATGATGCCTGCAGCAATCAATACAATTGCAAAGTTCATGTCTGTGCTAATGCACACCGCTACCATTAAAGGAATAAACAGGCCCAAGTCACCCAACGAGCCTGATAGTTCTTTAAGATTAAAACGCATTTGTGACAAGGGTGTAATCAACTAAGATAAACCTGTTCTAATAATAGAAAAAATAGTGCGGCATAAAAAAAGCCGTGTTGAAACAACACGGCTTTAGCATAACTCAGTTTTGAAAAAGCTTAAAGAGCCGCTTCTAACTCAGGTAGTATGGTAAATAAATCGCCCACTAGACCATAGTCAGCGACTGAGAAGATAGGCGCTTCTTCGTCTTTGTTTATCGCGACGATAACCTTGGAGTCCTTCATACCCGCTAGATGCTGAATAGCGCCAGATATGCCTACCGCAATGTAAAGCTGCGGGGCGACTATTTTGCCAGTCTGACCGACTTGCATATCATTTGGCACAAAGCCGGCGTCAACTGCCGCGCGCGAGGCACCGATTGCCGCGCCTAACTTATCTGCGATACCGTTTAGCAGAGTAAAGTTATCACCGTTTTGCATGCCACGACCACCAGAAATAATCACATCTGCTGCGGTTAGCTCTGGACGCGCTGACACGGTTAATTCGGCAGATACATAAGATGATTTTTCTGAAGCGATTTCGGTATCAATTGCAACTACTTCAGCGTTGCCATCAGTACCCGCTGCATCAAAAGAGGCGGCTCTAACGGTTACAATCTTCTTCGAATCTGTGGATTGCACTGTCGCTATTGCGTTGCCCGCATAAATTGGGCGAACAAAAGTATCTTCAGATTCAACCTTTATAATGTCAGATATTTGGGCGACATCTAATAATGCTGCGACACGCGGCATAAAGTTTTTACCCGTCGTAGTGGCAGCCGCGAAGATATGAGTGTAATCAGGCGCAAGTGCGACGACTAAATCTGCTATATTTTCTGGTAACTGATGCTCGTATACCGACTTATCGGCGAGCAGCACTTTGCTAACACCGCTAATTTTTGCTGCATCATCAGCCACTGAACCACAACCAGAACCCGCTACTAAAACCACTACATCAGATGAAGCAGATAGCGCTGCATGAACCAGTTTGTGAGTTTCTGTTTTTAACGTTTTATTGTCATGTTCTGCGTATACTAAAACTGTCATTGGATCACCTTCGCTTCATTTTTTAATTTTTGAACTAGCTCAGCTACATCTGCTACTTTTATGCCGCCACTGCGTTGTGCTGGCGCTTCAACCTTTAAGGTTTTAACGCTAGACTGCATATTCACACCAAAATCCGCGACAGGTTTGACATCAATAGGCTTACGCTTTGCTTTCATAATATTAGGAAGAGACGCATATCTTGGTTCGTTGAGGCGTAAATCAGTGGTCACGACGGCTGGCAAGCTAAGTTCTACCGTTTGCAATCCCCCATCTATCTCGCGGGTAACTCGCACTTTACCATCGACAACGTTGACTTCTGATGCAAAAGTGCCCTGAGGCATACCTGTCAAAGCGGCTAGCATCTGACCAGTTTGATTATTGTCTGAATCTATCGCTTGTTTACCTAAAATAACCAAGTCCGGAGATTCTGCCTCTACTACTTTTTGTAATAGTTTGGCTACTTGCAAAGAATCAACCACAACGCCTGCATCCGTCTCGATATGTATGCCACGGTCTGCGCCCAGCGCCAGTCCAGTGCGTATTTGTTCTTGGCAAGCTTTGTCACCAATCGACACAACAATAACTTCTTTTGCCACGCCCTTTTCTTTCAAACGGATGGCTTCTTCGATTGCAATC
>Ga0115565_10004042_pt1 | contig 10129 bp, 12 predicted proteins | sample COGITO_mtgs_1105_FD_87199 | JGI IMG/M metagenome (GOLD analysis project Ga0115565, IMG submission 87199) | Pelagic marine microbial communities from North Sea - COGITO_mtgs_110530 | ecosystem: Environmental > Aquatic > Marine > Epipelagic | place: Germany:Helgoland, sampling site Kabeltonne... | reverse complement strand
TAATCAATTTGATTATCTATATGGTAATCAGATTGTTAAGATCACAGTAATAGGCTACTTACCTCTATCTGCTGAACTATTGTGTTTAGACAATAACAGCAGACCTCATCACTGTACTAGCGAGCAGCTATTAACTGACATCAGGCCTCAAGTATTGGACACATTTCTAAGATTGAAAGAATATTTAGACGGTCTTGTACAGTACCTAAATAGTTAACAATTATGGCAGGAATCACCAATTTACAAAGAAAACGTTATTTCTCTTTATTGAGAAAATTAGGCTATAATAAGGAACAAGGCAATGCACTTGTGTATGAGTTTAGCGATAATAAGACTACCAGTGTTTCTAAAGGGAGTACTATGACTTATTTAGAGATGGCATCCTTGCTGCATCATTTATCCGAGTTTACAAACGACTACCAGCCTACTAATAGCCAACAGCTTAACACCATGCGTAAGAAGATGCTTTTTTTAGGCTATCAATTAGGGATGGATGTGGTCATGGGCCAAAATAAGGCTACTGATCTCCACAATAAGAAACGCAGTAGCATAAACTACTTTCAAGTAAACCAATGGTGCATGAGCAAACGCTGCACTATTCCTAAAGCACTCAATGATTACACCACAGAGGAATTAGCCAAGGTAATTAGTCAATTTGAAATAGTGACTAAAACAGAATTAGCTAGGTGGGAACTTTAATACCTTAAACAACGCGCATTATGGCAAGCATGAAAGACCACACCCTGCGAAAATATAGGGACATAAAGAAAGATTTTCACAATCAGTACGAAGGCTTAGGTATTCGCAGGGATCGCGTGATTGCCTCACTAGCGTGGGATTACTATTTAAGTGAAAGCACTGTCGAAGCTATTTTATGGATGAATTTAGACGAATTAGAAACAACTACTGAAGATGAAACATGTGATCAAATCGAGTAAGAGCAATTACGAGGTGACACTTAGCTATGGCGTAAATGGCACACTCATAGGTGTTGCCTTTGATCGGGAAATTAGCCAAGAACAATTCGAGGCAGTATCAGGATCAATTTATTTTCATGAGGGAGATTTGTTACAAGCCTTCAAAAAATTCCCTCACCTAATCTTTACGATCCCAGACGATCTATCTTTTGATACTTTCTGGGATGCCTATAAACTCAAACGAAACCGAAAACGGGCAGAAAAGCACTGGGATAAAATGAATATTGCACAAAGAACAGCAGCACTTGCCTACATTCCAAGATACATTTACTCGGTTAAAAAAACAGGCATAGCCCAAAAGTACCCAGATACTTTCCTATTAAACGAAAGCTGGACAGATCAATAAGTCAGAAACACTAAAATTATATTATGGGACGATCAATTTCCGCAACTACTATTCTAAACAATGACTACCCACGGCTAGAGGTAAGTGATCATGTTAAGAAGCTGTTAGGCAATGTTGAGGTGGGTTTCAAAATGCTTATTTATGGGCCATCAGGAAGCTTTAAAACTACCTTCGCCATTAACGAGTTGGCTATCTATTTAGCAAAAAATCACGGTAAAGTCTATTACAACTCTATTGAGGAAGGTGATGGCGCATCTATTCAGGACACATTACGATACTGCGAAACGGAGGAGCTAGAAGATGGCTCACTTGTCTTCAAAGACTTGCCAGATGGCAGGTTTATGTTTGGTGATAGAGATTCGTTAGCCGAGATGATGGATAAGATTGAGCGCACGAAACCTAAGTTTATTTTTATTGACAGTTCCGACTTCTTACGACTTACTTCGGAGCAGTACAAGAAGCTAGAAAAACTGTGCAATAAGCCGCGTAAAAGTGCTAGGCGGTCGTTGATCATTATCAGTTGGTCGAAAAATGGCGTACCCAAATCGCAGTACATGAAAGATGTGGAGTACATGGTGGATATTAAAACCTATATCGAGGATGGTATTGTAAATACGCGCAGCAGATTTGGTAAAACTGAACCTTACCATGTTTTAAAACGCAAGTTCATTGCCCCAAAAATTGATAGGCAACAATCGATCTTTAACAACTAAACTTGAATGAACATGGAGAAGCTTATTGAAATTATTGCAAAATGGCATTACCGCGCTTCTAAGCTAAAAATTGCCATCTGTTATAGTAGCTACTTTTTAGTAGTATTCATCTTGCTGTATCTGTTTTTTGAGAAATATTAAAAGAATTTCAACAGTTATGATAAATCATATTAAAATAGAGCTACCAGAAAATTTATCTAAACAATTATATCAGGCACTTAAGCAATTTTTAAAGAGAACTCCAAACCCTTTTAAAGAGCAAAACAGGCTAATAGAACGTGCTGAACAATGTAAAAAAGAATATGATGAAGCGTTGGAGCAACTGGTAAAATACAGGCTCGTAGCGCAAGTCAACAACTACAAAAAAGAACTTGATCAGATTATTGATACTCATGCAGGCAACCATCAAGATCGGATGTTTAAGTATCAAATTCTTAATAAACTAACCGAGTAATAATGAATGAAATATTTTTTTTATCGAATTTGTTAAACCAGAATAATAGAAAATTTCACCAAACCCTAGTATAAGATGTCATTAAAAGAATTTGAAGAGTTAGTACAGAAGAAAGATATTTCTCTAATGGTTATTGAACTATACCTTAATGAAAAAGGGTATGTAGTTCTTAAACAGGAAGAATATGATAACTTAGAAGTAATTGACCCAGATGGTGCTGTACCATAAGTTAAGCAAAATAAAACCTAAAAAAACAACCTCCTTAAAGTTATGATACTTTAAGGAGGTTGTTTATTATTGAATAATAACTAATTAAATTAAGCATCATGGGGTTTTTAGAAAAAGCAAAAGAACAAGCTGAGGCAAAGAAGCAAGAAGAAATAGCAAAAAGAAAAGAGGAAGCAGCTGCCTTCTTGTTTGAGAGTGAAGAAATTGAACATTTCTTCAAAAATGAAACATTCGGATCAGGTGATGACTTTACTTGTATCACGTCACTACGTTTGATTACCATAGATAAAAGCTTTCTCACAAGTAAGAAAGCGGTGTTTAGTATTCCTTTCAGTAAGATCAACTACGTGTCCTTACAAAAGGGAGGATTCTTAAATTTTTCCAAAGAAGTCGAGTTTGGTATACATAATAAAAGTATGTCATTGAAATTCTTTAACTCAGAAAAGGCTCTTGCTTTTCATAAAGCACTAAGTGAGAAAATCACTCCAAATCAAACTGAATAATACCCATCTTCTTCCTCCACTGGAGGAGTTGTCTCTACCCGTTCATTTTGCATATCGTCTAGCGGAACACGCTCAAAAACACGATCAGCAATCTGAAAAGCAGTATCATCTGTTACCTTGGTGCTATACGTAATCAGGGTAACATTTGTATTGATAGGGTTTAGATCAGGATCGGTACTAATACGCCTTAGTGGTGTAAAGGCTTCACCTTCCAAACCGCTAATGATAGCATGTACCAGCTTTTGCATTTCAAATATCTCCAAGGCGTAGCCCTTATTTTTACTTTCCATAACTTGCCCAGTACGTGTCATACCTACAAAACTTTCTCCGTAGTTCTCTAGCTCCAAATGCAGCCGTAGTGTCAAATCGCCTTGCTGTATGCCTACGCCTTTATCCGTCCATTGGGCAGCCCATTCATAGAACAATGCCGGGCGTTTGTAAGGCAAATGCAATTCAGGGTAGATGTACTGACTTTTAAACAAATCGAAGTACTGGATAAAGGGAACATTGAACTCCTCAAATACGGCTTTATTTTGTGTCAGCCGCTCAATAATACTGTTGTATATAAAATCCATAGTTTATTTAATTGCTTGTTTTGTCATTGCCAATGCTTCTCGTTCTATCTTTTTACTCAAGATGGTAGAGTTACCCATAAACTGCCGTCTTGGTATACGGATATTTTTTTTCTTGCTGATATACATGTTGAACCAAAACTCAGCATCTTTCTTCTTATTTGCTTCTTTTGCATTCAAATACTTCCAGTAGAAAAATTTCTTCATTTTTTCTGTCACAGGAATTGAGCCTCCTTCATTATGTATTCGGGCATAAGGTTTATCCGATCCAATAATCACATAACGCGGTGTCACGCGCACAATACGGATACTCCTCCGCAATGCTCCTGATTGCTTCCCTACCATAATAGGATTGGCAAAATTATCTTTACGGTTTCCCCAAGGCTCGGTACGGTTATCTACCCAGTCTTTGGTTTTAAAACGTTCCTTACTAAAGCGTACCGCTATTTGTCCAGCTATACGGGGTAATTTGCGGTACACGCCTTCAAGTTCATCTAATTGCTTAAGCCATTCCATCTTAGCTGTATTCTAGTTGTCTGATAAATCTTAAAAACACTTCCTCCATTTTCTCTTCAAATTCAGACATACTCATTGCACCATTACTACCTGAGTCCTGAATAATGTTATTTCCTTTATGCAAGGCTTCAATGTTTACCGTCACATGTCGGACATTAGGCTGAGTAGGCCCGGTGGGTGAAGGATCAATACCTCCACCGCCTCCAGCAGTAGTAGTAGTATCAGCACTAGGCGGAGCTGCAGTAGGATTGGGAGTAGGTGCAGAAAGGTTATCCTTCTCTTTTTCCTGTTGCAACTCGGCTATCTTGCTCTTTTTCATACTCTCATCATAGCCTGATTGGAACGAGTTTCCAAAATCAATACTATTCCAAGTTCCTTTAAAAGCTTTAGCGGCTTTAACAAGTCCAACGTCACCACTTACAACAGCGGAAATCAACATGCCAGCAGCTTCTAATAACCTCATTAACTGTTTCATTACATTGACGATACCATCAATATTTGCTCTAAATGAGGAAGAGTGCCTATATAGCAATATAAACCCTGCAATGGCTGCGGCTATCCAACCAACAATTGGAATAGACATAAAGCCTAGTTTTATTGCATTTAATGCACCTGCAAAGGTTAGGCTTTGTAAGGTAGCCATAATGGCTAACCCTCTATAAGCAACAAAAGTGGTAACTGCTTGATATTGAATTGCAAGAAATGAGGTGATTGCATGAAATCTCATAGCAACAAATGCAGCAACTGATTGATACTGAATCGCAATAAAAGCCGCAACTGCTTTTGCTTTAAAGATGACTAAAATTAGCCCTACATCGATCAGTGTACTTCCAATGCTACGAATAGTATTTATTAACGTCATAATGGTTTTTTGAATTGCACCACTATTAGCTCTAAACCAAACAATAGCATTATTGACACTATTTAAACCTCGTGCAATGATAGGTAATATTACACTACCTAATTCTATCATGACCACATTCAAACGATTTCCTACAATACCTTTTAAGGTATTAAAATCGCCATTAGCATTTTTAATTGCCTTATTAATATCAAAATTCACATTATCGAACTTCTGAAAGGTTTCTAATACACCTGTACCATCATTACGAAGCTGATTAAGTAAATCACGTAAACCTTCAGTACCACCAATAGATTCACGGAATTTTAAAAAATCTTGATCGCTCATTTTAGCAAGCTTAGGTACAAGGTCTTTGGTGATGTCTTCTAAACCACGCATTCCACCTTGAGCATCAAAAGCAGCTACTCCAATTTTTTTAAATGCTTTGGTCGTGTTTTTGGCTGTGAGTGATTCAAAAGCTGTTTTAGCTTTAGTCGCTGCCGTGGCAGAATTGGAACTAATAGAAGTAAATACCGCAAATACTTTATTGGCAGTATCTACACTTTGCCCAGCGGAAGCGGCTGCACCTGCATACTCAGATTGTACTTTTGCCAATTCGCCAAAGGTGGTAATACCAAGCTGCACCGTTTTAGCATTACTTTGCAAAAGCATATCTACATCATTTGCACCGAGCTTAAAGGCTTTCATGCTCTTTACGGTGGCATTAATGCCATCAGGCAATTCCTGCCCAGTAGCCACGCTAAACCGCCCTACCTGCGTGACGATCTTAGCGGTATCTTGTCCAAATGTACCTAAGCCACTTTGCACATCGTAAAATGCTTTAGCAGCTTCATTTCCACCAATACCCACATCAAAGGCAGTATCTAACACCAATTGCCTATACTGTTCTAATTGCTCGGTAGACTTATCCAAATTGAGCTGCCTAATATTCAGAAACTCTTTGTTAAAGCTTGCCGCTGCGTTAGATACCTTTCCTGCTATGGCAAAAAAGGAGATAGCAGCAGCCGTTACCAATACGTAAGGGTTGCGCATCAAGGTAATAGCACGCGCAAAGCCCGGTACTTCATCTTTAATAGCAGAAAAAGCTTTTATATGACCTGATTTTAACTCTTTCAGTTTTTCCTGCATAGAGCCTACGTTCTTTTTGATAGATTTTCTTGCTTTAGTAAGGGAAGTTTCAAACTTACCCTTTAGCTCTAAGATCATATCTAATTTAGATTGTGCTGCCATAGTAATTACTGTTTAATAACGAGTCGATTTTTTCATAAGAATGCCCTTGCGGTATTCTTGAGTCATTGACTGCTGCCAATCCTGAATCTGAATTTTGTTATCTTTTGCTTGAGCTGTTACCGTGTACCACCCATCTTGATAAGCTTTAACATAGGTAAGCTGCTGATCATCTGCCCAGACTTCATCAGGTGTTGCTAAAATGTTACCAAGCTCTGGCAGTACATTTAATTGCGGATTAGGCAAAGATTGTTCTACTGTAGTTTTGGACAGTGCAATACTACGCTTGAAAAAGTCCTCAAAGTGGAGTGTATTCTTTTGCCCTTTCTCTTGTAGCAAAATCTCATACCAATTTCGAAAGTCATCTTCTGATAGGCTTTGAGGCATTTGGTCAAAGGAGCTACGATTAATATTAGCAGTATCTTGCAAACCATACACCTGCGCCTTTAAATTTTCGGTGCTAGGAAATTCCTTGTAATAGCTATGATTAGTATCAAAGATGTGATCCACTTTACCGGGATTACGTTTAAAGCCTTTTGCTACTGCATCATCAGGAATAGGCTTGAGTGTTATCTTTCCTGTTTTACGTACCTGAATCACCTCACAACGATCACCATAGCCATTCGTAGGATAAATAGTATTCCAAACAGGATGATCTACGGGAGCGGTAGTACCTTCTAATACTTGATGTGAAGGACGAACTCGTTTATCGCGCATAGTCATATACTGCAAATCAAACAAGTCTTTTTCTTCGACTTGTCTCAACCAATTGGCGGCATTCTGTGCTGTTGCTTCAGCTGTTACAAATTCCGTATACAGATAGGCTGTTTTCTTACCTATGATCTTTTCAGCTTCCAAGCTAAAGGCATCAAAGGAGCTGTGTTTTCTTCTTAATGCGTTCAGCTCTGTTACCTGTTGCCAACTTGCCGCTGCTGAAAAGCGAAAGACACTGGCTTGATACATGGCAGCTTTATAGTGATCAGGGCTATCATAGTCAATGGCCTTAAGCCGTTCATTAAATCCGTTTAAAAATGCTTTATTCAACAAACCTGCATACAGCAAATAAGCATTAAAAGGTATGCCCGGTGCTTTGCCTTGAAAAATAGCGGTAAACAATTCGTTAAAGGATTGTTCCCACTCGTTTAAATCGCTTGCTGTTGATGCAATTACTATTGGTAATTCACCGCAACACAGCCCACCTATTGGCTCTTTATGGTCAGTCGGCTGGTGGATAGTCCACTGACCATTGGTAAAATTTTCAGGTAGACCGTTAGTAGGTGAAGTAGCTTCTTTGCGCTTGGTTACTGGAATGCCATAGGTACGTGTGATCCACTCCTCCTCTACCTCATAATGTTTGAGAACTCCTTGCGTAATTTCCCATTGTTCTTTTTTGCCAAGCTTCTCGGTCATATCCCATTTAAACCGATCTCCCTCCTGAAAAGGATAGCCAAGTTTGATGAGTTTAGGAATCAAATAGAAGTTGCAAAAATTACTGAAGGCTTTCATATCTGCCTTTATAATCAGCTCACTTACTTTGTAGTGAACTTCTGATTGTGATCTTGATGAACCATCATCTGAAATCATTGTGCCACCTACAATCGCTTTGCTTATTTCAGAATTACAGCGTTCAATTTGCTTGTCATATACCTGATAAGCATCACGGGTGTTATTTTCGGTAAGTTCTACGGTTGTGCCTTCAGGAAACACGCCATAGGCTGCTTGTCCCATCTTAGCGAGCATTGCCTCAAGTAGATCCAGGTGTGCTTTATCGCTTTTATTTGTTTTTGCCATTCGGAAAGGCATTCCAAATAAATCGGCAAACCTAGCCCAAGCTTGTTGTGCATTTCGCTTAAAGATAATTTGAGGCGCAATTGCCACCATCAAACCAAACTTATCAGCCTGACCAAGCTCAAACATATAGTCGGCATGTTCTTCGGTATCCCATCTGGTGCCACGCAACAGATGAGCGGACAATTTTACTTCTTTTCTTTCTGGTATTAGTCTACCTTTTGGAAAAGCTTCAATAGCAATGATTCGACCGCTTTCAATTTCTGTTGCTTCTAGTAGTTCCGTGCCTGTAAAATTAGATTCGAAGTAACATTCCATTGTTTTATTAAACCAAGGTGTTTCTAGTGATGTTGTTGCCTCCTCTCGTTTTGCGCCCTCTCGATCAACAATGACAAAAGGCGAAGCCATGGCAGACATAATCCGTATTTGTTTTTGAGAGAGATAATGTAAATCCATCTCAAGCTCGCGAGCCAATTCAATATAAGGTCTACGCGTAGGATAGTAAGGGTCTTCCATACGCTTGATCGCATTGCGCCATTCCTTTATATTCTTCCTTGATCGGTCTGTAAACTGTTTTACAATTTGATTGATCAAGATGCTTGATTGCTCATTGGAATAATTCTTCCTTTGACGGCTTTTACCCCTGTTGCGGTGTCTTTGTTTTTCCATGCCTGTAATAATTGAAAATAGACCCGTTAACAGCGTGTTAACGGGGTGTGTAATGAATTAATAGCGATAGCTCTCTGCCTCATCAGAGCCAAACCGAAAATCGCTTTTGATTTCTTCTTTTTCGAGTTGAGGCAAATCTGCTTTGAGCATTCCCTGCGATACACCTTTCAACCATTGCATCGCTGCCTTCCATCGCTCTTGAATAGTAGCCGTATAAGTGCGGACAGAATCAGCCGCGTAATAATGATAAATAGTAATGTCGGCTAGGTACATCATCACCATTTCATCTCGTTTATCAAACACTTGCCAATTTTCAGCATTTGTAGGCAGTACCTCCGTATTATTTTCTAGTGCTTGGTATACTTGATAGCTTTCTTGTTCGTTAGCTCTGTAATAGCAAAGCGAATCAGTATTAAAAGTAAGTGCATCGCTGTACTCAAGCATAGGATAAAAGATGGTGGCAATATCATAGCGATCTGCTAAATAGCTCTTCATAATTTTCGCTGCAGCGCGTTCTGCATTTGGTAGCCGTTGATCATCATCATTGCTGATCAAAAACGCCACATCTTCACGAAGTTGAAAACTGTAATCATCAGGTGTTAAAAATCTAATAGACATAAGGAATAGCATTAAGTAATAAAATAGACCAGATATAGTCGATGACCTCATTAACAATACGAGGCACAAACTTCTGTTTAAAAGATTTTCGTTCAAGTTCATCCCAAGCCGCAGCATCTGCATCAGGAGCATCATCATTTGTATTGCTACCTTTTTCAAAAGCAATGAGTTGATCTATACCCTCTTGAAAATCATTACTGCCTTTAAAAAGTAGATTGTAAAAAATCCAGCTTCGTTCATACCTACCGCGCATAGATTCAATACGATCGTACTTCCCTTCCTTACTTTTTTTATCGGGTACAACAGGAATATGATACCCCCTTTCATCTCCAACAGTATCAAAGTCATTTACAAACTCATCTTGAGCAAATAAGCCTTCAATTTTGTAGGTAATATTGGGACTTTTCAAGTCCCAATCTTCATATAGATCATAGAGCCATTCTGCTGCTTTCTTTCGTGATCCTCTACGCACATAGCAAGCAAGTAAGTGATACTCCCTCCCTATTTTACCCCATAAGCGAATAGCTTTGTAATCGCCTTTGTCTTTGTAGGATAAATCACCATAACAGCAAAGGGCATCATATTGACGAAGTTCAGGAATTGCCTTCCATTGAATCATGCCTTGTTTAAAGATGGTTCCTTCAATAGTCGGTTTG
>Ga0115565_10004038_pt1 | contig 10137 bp, 7 predicted proteins | sample COGITO_mtgs_1105_FD_87199 | JGI IMG/M metagenome (GOLD analysis project Ga0115565, IMG submission 87199) | Pelagic marine microbial communities from North Sea - COGITO_mtgs_110530 | ecosystem: Environmental > Aquatic > Marine > Epipelagic | place: Germany:Helgoland, sampling site Kabeltonne... | reverse complement strand
TATTTCCTGATTGATTCCAAGTACTTCCTACAGGAGCATAAAAAACAAAATCTTGACCACTTGAAGCATTTTCTACGATTAAAATTTCATTATTGATAGACGCTGTTCCAGAATTTACTTTAATTTCCACAACATCGTCTGCATCTTTTGTATAATATAAAAAAGGCATTCCAATTCCTGATGTTACATTTAATTCATGATTAGCATCTTTCCAATTCATGGTTACTGTCCAATCTGAATAATCAGAAACTGTAGTTTTATCTGTATTTAAACCTTGTAAACCAACTTGAATTGGAGCAGAATCGCCTATAACTCCCCAAGGAATATACGTAACAATTAAACCTGTATTGGTGGTTTTCATCGTCATTGGATAATTAAATAAATTATCTGCGTGATTCTCCTTTATCAATTTAGACCACCAATCATTTGTTGGAACTGGCTTACCTAAAGCATTACCACTTAATTGAGGAGATCCTGATGGAAAACCATTTCTCCCTGCTTGATCAGTTCCTGGAAATGAGTTTGTATAACTTCCATTACCAACTTGGGTAATTTGAGAATTTATAGAAAGACTGATTGAAATAAGAAAAGCCGAGAAAAATGCTTTTAAGAGGGAATTTTGATTTTGATTGAAATACATAAAATAAGTTTAAGTCACAAATCTAGGATTTTATATATCTAATTTCTAAAAACTCAACTATACAAAAACAATACATTATAGCTTTTACCTCAATAAAAGCTTCGTTATTTAATTTATTTCATAAAAAAATCCGTTTAGAAAATTTCTAAACGGATTTTTATATTTTAAACTTCTTATTTAAAAAGGAATTACAAATTAATTAAAAATTTGTATCCATTTTTATATAATTCAAAAACTCTCTTTTGGTATCTCTTTCTTTAAATTTACCCCCAAACTCTGCTGTTACAGTTGAGCTTTCTATATCTTTTATTCCTCTAGAGTTTACACACAAATGTTTAGCGTCAATTACACAAGCAACATCTTCTACACCTAAAGCTTCTTGCAATGCTTGTACAACTTGCATAGTTAAACGCTCTTGAACCTGAGGTCTTTTTGCATAATATTCTACAATTCTATTCATTTTTGATAAACCAATTACTTTTCCATCAGAAATATAAGCAACATGTGCTCTACCAATAATTGGTAATAAATGATGCTCGCAAGTAGAATACACAACAATGTTTTTTTCTACCAACATTTCACCATAATTATAATTATTTTCGAAAGTTGATGGAACTGGTTTGTTTTTAGGATTTAACCCCATAAACAACTCATTTACAAAAGCTTTTGCAACTCTTTTTGGAGTTCCTTGTATGCTATCATCTTCTAAATCCATTCCTAAAGTGAACAAAATGTCTTTAACACTTTCTTGGATTCTATTTATTTTTTCTTCGTCAGAAATATTAAAAGCATCCGCTCTTAATGGAGTTTTCGCAGAAGTTCCTACGTGATTTTCTCCTAATTCCTCGATTCTTTCGTCATTCATTTTGCTGTCTAATTCAAACATTTCAAACTAATATATTAAAATGCAAATTTACGTCTTTACAACGTATTATAAATAGTTTTATATCAATTAAAGTTATAATAGAATAAGTCTTGATAAGTAAAGTTTACAATGCTAAAATTATATTAGTAAAGAATAAAGCACATAGCAAACTAACTCTTGACTTCGACAAGCTCAGCCTGACATTCTGAATTTAAATTGCCAATCGTTTTTAACTTAATAATCTCTTGACAACTCTCTTTTCTTCTCTTAATTTCACTTCCTAATAAATATTCCAAATAGCGATAAAAGTTTGAAATCCAATTATTAATAATGATACATTATTTTAATTTTATTTTCTCTAAGAAATTTCACTAATAAAAGAACCTACTTTAATTTCTCAATCAATTCTTGTAAAGAGCAATTTGACTGCTCTCCAGAAACCATATTTTTTAAAGTGAATTCCTCTTTTTTCATTTCATTAGAACCAGCAATCACCACAAATTCAATTTCTCGATTATTTGCATACGTCATTTGCTTTTTCATTTTTGCATTATCAGGATATAATTCCGATTTCACATTATTAGCTCTTAACTTTGTAATTGCTTTCATGCAATACAAACCTTCTACATCTCCGAAATTAACAAATAACACTTTTGGTTTTGGCAAAGCCACAGTTTTAAATAAGCCTAATTCTTCTAAAACTAAGTAAATCCTATCCAAACCAAAAGAAATTCCAACTCCAGAAACATCTTTCATTCCAAAGATTCCTGTTAAATCATCATATCTTCCTCCACCACCAATCGAACCCATTTTTACACCTTTTGGAGCAGCAACTTCAAAAATTGCACCTGTGTAATAATTTAAACCCCTTGCCAAAGTTACATCAATCTCTAAATTAGCAGATTGTAAACCTAATTCAGCAACCGAATTTATTACAAAACGTAATTCTTCAACACCTTTTGTACCTTCTTCCGAAGTTTGTAACATGTTTTTTAAAGATTCTAATTTGTCTAAATTAGAACCCGTAAAACTAAATAAAGGCTGTACTTTTTGAATTGCATCTTCCGTAATTCCTTTCGAAATCATTTCTGCTTCCACTTTTTCTTGACCAATTTTATCTAACTTATCTAAAGCGACTGTAAAATCGATTAATTTATCTTGAGCGCCAATTACTTCTGCAATCCCCGATAATATTTTTCTGTTGTTTATTTTGACGGTTGTTCCTGCTAAGCCTAAACTTGTAAAAACGGCATCATATAATTGAATAAACTCAACTTCTTGCCATAAAGATTGGCTTCCAACCACATCTGCATCACATTGAAAAAATTCTCTAAAACGCCCTTTTTGAGGACGATCTGCTCTCCAAACTGGCTGAATTTGATATCTTTTAAAAGGAAAAGTTATTTCATTTTGATGTTGCACAACATATCTTGCAAAAGGAACAGTTAAATCGTAACGAAGTGCTTTTTCGGAGATTTGATGAGTAATACTATTAGATTTTATATTAAGAAAAATACTTCCCCAAATTCCGGAATAAATTTTCTGTTGATTGTTTTCATCTAAAGGTAATTCCAAATTATTATATTCTCTATGCAAAGAAGAAATCATATAATCCAAAATATCATTCGAGGGTAAGTTTTTAATACTATTTTTCCCTCCATAATTGATAGCAGCTAAATATTTGTTTACAATTTTAACCCTGGAATCTCTGTAAAGCCAATCAATTTCATCAATTTCTTCTTTAGTAAGTTTTTCATAAAACAATGATACTGTTTTAAAAGCGCCTAAAATGCCATTTTTTACTTTCTCGAAATAATCCCCAGAATTCAAAATCTTAAAAATCAATCGATCTCCTTCTTCTCCATATTTTCCCATCAACGTATCTGAGTTTTCAAAACTTGGAGTTTCAATGGGTTGAAATCCATAGGTTTCAAAAGCAGTTTTAATCGTACTCATAATATAATTACGATTAGCAACTTCTGTTGGCGAAAAATCTCTTGTTCCTTTTGGGATGCTTGGTTTCATTAAATAGGTTTTAGGTTTTAGGTTTTAGGTTTTAGTGCTTTCACTCAAAACTTAAAACTCAAAATTGAACACTTGCAATTAAAAATTGCGCGTGCAAATATCGTTAAAAAGTTATACTTTTTTGGTTGTTTCAATGGTTTTATTTCGTCTTCTTAAAGCATAAATTGTTGCATTTAATTCGAAACCTAACAACAGAATAATTGCATTTAACCAAATGAATAACATCAAAATTAAAAGTGTACCAATGGAACCATATAACTCGTTATATTTTGCGAATTCATTAACATAATACCCAAATAAATTAAAAGTTAAAAGCAGTAAAATAGTAGTAAAAACAGAACCTGGAGAGAAAAATCTTGAGTGTTTTGCTTCTTTAACTCCATAATGATACAACATGGAAACTGTTACAAAAATCATGGTAAGAAAAATAAAACCACGTACAATTTGAATCCAAATTAGATTGTTTTCCAACCAACCTAATGTAACAAAATCTTTTAAAATAAGCTCAAAAAATATGATGATTGCAACAGTAATCAAAAGAAAAATAACAATAATTACAGAAACAAACATAGCTATAAAATAAGCTCTAAAAACGTTTCTTATTTCTTTTACATGATAGGAATATTCAAAACCTCCAAAAATGGCATTTACGCCATTTGTCATTAAAAAAATTGAACCAATAAAACCAAAGGAAAGCAAGCCTCCATATTGATTTTTAATAATATCTACCAAAACAGAATCTACTGCATCAAAGGTTTTTGGGGGTAAAACATCACTAATAATTGATAGCAAACCTTCTTGTGCTCCAGGAATTGGTAAAAACGGAATTAATGTAAGTACAAATAATAAAAAAGGGAAAATCGCCATAAAAAAACTGTATGCAATTCCTCCTGCTCTTGTGGTTAAAGCTCCTTCTACAATGCCAATAAAATACATTTCCAAAAGGTCGTATAAAGACATGCCTTCTAACCCAGGAATTTTTATTTTTTTCCCAAATTTTACCAAAACATTTACGATTGGTATGTTATCTAACTTGTCTTCAATTTCTTTACTCATAAGCAGCCCCTTTGTCTTTGCAGACATTTCCCCAAAGGGAAAATTTACTCAATACTAATTTCGTTTAAATTTAGAAAAAGTTGTTTATAAATTATTTCTCTTTGAATTGCTGAAGTTGAATCTTTTAAAAATAAAAAATTTGCTCCATAACCAAGAGTTGCAAAAAGTCCATAATCTTTATTAAATACAAATGTTGTGTTATGGCTTTTTATTATTTTACTTTGATACATTCCAAAATTAACTTTTTTAGTTTTAAAACTTTTATTTGTCATTAAAAAAGTATCTAAGTCAGAAATTAAAACGTTTTTATTGCTATCATATTTCAAAAATATATTTTTGATAGCATCTTTATCTTGAGTATAATTATATTCAATTAAAGCTTCATTTTTAATTTTAGTAAATAAAAGCTTTTCAATTTTATCATTTTGTAAAGAATGTAAAAAAATAGTTTCAGAAGTATTACTATTTCCGCAAGAATAAATAGTAATTAAAAAAACTAAAAGGGCAAAAAATTTATTTTTCATTCAATAATAATTTTATAGTTTGATAAAAGTCCGACAATATTTTGCTTACTAAATTTTGCGCCTTTTAAATGGTTTTTTTCTGGATTGATATCGAAATTGATGGCAGTTCTAAAATCTGATTTTTCCAAATTCGTTTCTTCAAAATTAGCATCTTTTAAATCTGAATTGTCAAAATTAGCATTTTGTAAAATCGTTTCTGTAAAATCTACTTCCTCCAGATTACAACTATTAAAAATGGTATTTGGTATTTTTAATTGATAAAAAGATGAAAAGTTTAACTGACATTCTTTGAATGAAAATTGCAACAAAAAAGCATCACATTCATGAAACTTATCTCCTCTCATTTTACAATTGATAAAATCAACATCTTTAAAAGCCGTATTTGATACAACTGTATTGCTAAAATTACAATCGACAAACTCACTTTCTACAAACTGAATATTGGATGCGTGAATTCCTTCAAAATTGCAATTTAAAAATGTACAATTTTCATATTCTCCTTTTTTGATATTTTCCTTTGAAAAATCAATTCCAAAATATTCTTCGTTGTTGAAATAATTATCTATCAAAAATTTTATTTATTTAATATTCCATTCATCCAGCTAAAGCTGGATGCTATTCAACCAATATTATGGTTAAATTTTTATTACAATTTTGAAAACAAATCCTAAAATTAATTTATAATCACAAAATCAACCTTAAACTTTAAACCAGAAACTTTGAACCTTTTTTACAGCGCTTTTAAACTCAAATCTAAATTATAAACCGAATGCGTTAATGCACCAGAAGAAATAAAATCGACACCACATTCTGCATATTTTCTAATGGTTTCTTCGTTGATTCCTCCAGAAGATTCTGTTAAACATTGGTCGCCAATTAAAGCGACTGCTTTTTTGGTATCTTCGTAATTAAAATTGTCGATTAAAATTCTGTAAACACCTTCGTTTGTCAGTATTTCTTTAATTTCTTCTAAACTTCTAGCTTCTACAATTATCTTAATATCCAGCTTTTTTTCGGCTAAATATTTTTTAGTTTTGGTAATTGCAGCAGTAATTCCACCAGCAAAATCAATGTGATTATCTTTAATCATTACCATATCATACAAGGCAAATCTATGGTTTTCTCCACCACCAATTTTTACAGCCCATTTTTCTAACGCTCTAATTCCTGGTGTAGTTTTTCTGGTGTCTAAAACTTTGGTTTTAGTTCCTTTTAATAAGTCAGCAAAAAAAGCAGTTTTGGTTGCAATTGCACTCATTCTTTGCATCGCATTTAAAACCAAACGTTCTGCCATTAAAATAGATTGTGATTTGCCAGAAACATGAAAAACAATATCTCCATATTTTACTTTTTCGCCGTCATTAATAAAAGTTTCTACTTTTAAATCCTTATCAACATAACAAAAAACTTGTTTTGCAAATGCAACACCTGCAATTATTCCTTCGTCTTTTACCAGTAATTTTGCTTTTCCTTCTGCATCATTAGGAATACAAGAAAGTGAAGTATGATCTCCATCTCCAATATCTTCTCTAATGGCATTTTTTATAATGATGTCTAACTCGTCTTGAAATTTTGCTTCTGATATCATAAATTCTATATTCTGCTGTAAAAATAACAATGATTTTCTTTTTTCTCTTACTTCTGATGATTTAATGTTTTAAAACTAATAAATTTGTTTTTATTTACTTGCAAATTTGTCTTCTCGAGCGCAGTCGAGAGATTAGTTTTAAATAAGTTAATTGTAAAATAGTTCTCAACTGCGCTCGAACAGACATAGAAAATGAAAATTAAACTACTCGCAATCGGAAAAACCGACAATAAAAACTTAATCAAGTTAATTGATGAATATCAAAATCGATTAAAACATTATATAAAGTTTGAGTTGGAAATTATTCCTGATCTTAAAAACGTGAAAAATTTAAGCGAGGTTCAGCAAAAAGAAAAAGAAGGCGAATTAATTTTATCGAAATTGCAAAACACAGACGTTTTGGTTTTGTTAGATGATAAAGGAAAACATTTTACTTCGATTGAATTTTCTAACTATTTACAGAAGAAAATGAATGCTGGTTTAAAACAATTGGTCTTTGTAATTGGTGGTCCTTATGGGTTTTCTGAGGCTGTTTATCAAAAATCAACAGGGAAAATTTCACTTTCTAAAATGACGTTTTCTCATCAAATGATTCGCTTGTTTGTTGTTGAGCAAATTTATAGAGGCTTTACAATTTTAAAGAATGAGCCTTATCATCATGAGTAAAAGAGGTTAATCCTATCCTTCCCAAAGAGAAGGGAAATCTTTGTGGAAAATTACTCTATTTTAAAAATTTTATTAATAAAAAAATTCATTTTTATTTCTATTTTTTTTTGAAAATTGAGCTTCTTTAAAAGCAGAATGTAAAAAAACAACTTCAAGAACAACAATTGGAACTAAAAAAAACAACAGAAAGGTTTTAATTTACACTCCCATAGAATTGTGGTCGATGACTTTATAAGTTTAAAAAATAGTATTAAATAAATTTAAAAAATCAACTAATCTCACTCCAAATTTTAGAACTTCTAGAAATTGCTAAATAAGTAGCTTTAATCATCGCATTCTCTGGTTTCGATAAATTTGAATCCTCTTGCAATAAAGCAATTGCTGTATTTCTAGCTGAAACCAAAATTTTAGAATCTTTTACAACATCTGCAATTTTTAAGTTTAAAACCCCACTTTGTTGGGTTCCCATTAAATTTCCTGGTCCACGTAATTTTAAATCTACTTCAGCAATTTTAAAACCATCAGTGGTTTCTACCATGGTTTTTAAACGTGTTTTTGCTTCTGCTGATAGTTTAAAACTCGACAATAAAATACAATAACTTTGGTCTGCTCCTCTACCCACTCTACCTCTTAATTGGTGTAATTGAGATAAGCCAAAACGCTCTGAACTTTCAATAATCATTACACTTGCATTGGGCACATTTACACCCACTTCAATTACAGTTGTTGCCACCATAATTTGAGTTTCGTGGTTTACAAAACGCTGCATTTCATACTCTTTGTCTGCAGGTTTCATTTTTCCATGCACAATACTTATTTGATATTTTGGCAACGGAAATTCGCGAGAAACACTCTCAAAACCATCCATTAAATCTTTATAATCCATCGTTTCAGATTCCTGAATTAACGGATATACAATATAAACTTGTCTGCCTTTTGCAATTTCATCTTTCATAAATTTAAAAACCGATAGTCTATTACTATCAAACCTATGAACTGTTTTTACTTCTTTTCTTCCTGGAGGCAATTCATCAATTACAGAAATATCTAAATCGCCATAAACCGACATTGCTAAAGTTCTAGGAATTGGTGTTGCAGTCATGACTAAAATATGTGGAGGAAGAAAGGCCCCTCCAACCTCCCCAAAGGGGAGGCCTTTCTCACTGTTGTGTTTTTCTGCATTCTTTAATTCTTGCGAAATCTTTGAAATTGTATTTTCTATGTCTCCTATTACTTCTTCGTTTGTAAATCTGATGACTTTGAAGCCTAAATCTTTTAAAATATTGGTTCTTAGATTATCTGCTTCTTGTTGTTCTTTTGTGTTATGATATTTTCCTTCAACTTCAATAATTAAGTTTTTTTCGATACAAATAAAATCGACAATAAACTCATCAACAATATGTTGTCTTCTGAATTTCACATCTAGCTTTTTCGTTTTCATTTGTTCCCAAAGAATTTGTTCAGCTTCTGTAGTTTTCTTTTTACGTTCCAATTGCAATTCTTTCATCAATTTATAAACTGATGGACGAGCAGTCATATATTTTGTACGCAAAGATTGGGCTCCTTCCCTTTGGGAAGGTTGGGATGGGCTCTGGGATGGGGCTCCTTTTTTCCAGAGTTGTGCTCTTTGTTTTACCCCAAACCTATGTTGCTCATCAATTATGGCAATTCCTAAATTTTTGAATTTTACTTTATCTTCTAACAAAGCGTGCGTTCCTATTAAAATATGTAGAGTTCCCTCTTCTAAATTAGCATGAATTTCTTTTCGTTTTTTAGTTCTTACTGAGCCTGTTAAAATATCAACATTAATATCCATTCCCTGTAAAAGTTCTGAAACAGCAATATAATGTTGATTTGCCAAAATTTCAGTTGGAGCCATAATTGTGGCTTGAAAACCATTATCGATTGCTAAAAGCATGGATAACAAAGCAACAATAGTTTTTCCTGATCCAACATCTCCTTGTAGAAGACGATTCATGTGTGCACCTGAAGCTACATCTTTTCTTATCTCTTTTAAAACTCTTTTTTGAGCATTTGTTAAATCGAAAGGTAATTTATCACTATAAAACTCATTAAAAATTGGTCCAACATTTTCAAATACAAATCCTTTTATTTTTGTTTTGTTGATGAGCTTTTTACGCAACAACTGCAGTTGTATAAAAAATAATTCCTCAAATTTTAAGCGATTTTGAGCTTTTGCTAAATTTTCTTGACTTTTAGGGAAATGAACATTTAAATAAGCGTCTCTTTTAGGCATCAACTTAAAATCCTCAATAATTTCTTTTGATAACGTTTCTTGAAGTGAATCGTAAATTTGTTGTAACAATTTCTGAATATAATTGCGAATCAACTTATTGGAAACTCCAGCGTTTGTTAATTTTTCTGTTGATGGATATACAGGTTGCATTTTAGATTGCAACTTTTTTTTGTATTCTGTAACCAATTCCATTTCTGGATGTGGCATGCTAAAAGAACCATTATAATGATTTAGTTTTCCATAAATAACATAAGGTTCATTTACTTTTAAGGAGTCTTTAATCCATTTTTGGCCACGAAACCAAACCAATTCCATTGTTCCTGTTGCATCTTGAAAAGTAGCTACTAACCTACTGCCTCTTTTTTGTGCTACCGATTTTATGTTGGTAATTTTGCCTACAATTTGTACTTCAGATGAGTTTGGTTGTAACTCTTTTATGGTATAAAATTGAGTTTTATCAATATACCTAAATGGAAAAAAATTAAGTAAATCGTTACACGTTTTTATACCTAATTC
>Ga0115565_10004035_pt1 | contig 10141 bp, 10 predicted proteins | sample COGITO_mtgs_1105_FD_87199 | JGI IMG/M metagenome (GOLD analysis project Ga0115565, IMG submission 87199) | Pelagic marine microbial communities from North Sea - COGITO_mtgs_110530 | ecosystem: Environmental > Aquatic > Marine > Epipelagic | place: Germany:Helgoland, sampling site Kabeltonne... | reverse complement strand
TTTTTTTTTGTCGTAATATTTTTTTTTAATTATTTCTCTTCATTGATAACAGAAGATTTTAATTCTAAAAATTTTGCATTTTTCTTCTTGTTTAAATAATGTCTTAAAACACCACCTTTTACGTTATTTACATCAAACTCAACAATAAAAGCCTCTTTATCTATATCGTTTATAGTGGAGTACATTTTTTTGATATCAATCCTATTAATAATTGTATGAATAATATCAAAGTCTTCTGTATGCCCTTTACTACCAAAACCAGAACTCCCTTTATAAACTGTTAAGCCAACACCTAATTCTTCTAAAATTGCTATTTTAATTAAGTCGTATTTTTTAGAAACGATGGTAATTCCAATAAAATCTTCAAAACCTTCTATAACTGTATCTGTAACTTTAGCTGCAATTATATAGGTTAAAATAGAGTAGAGGGCTATTTCTACAGAAATTACAAAAGCTGTAATTGAGAATAATATAATATTAAAAATTAAAATAACACGCCCAATACTTATACCGAATTTATCATTTATAAAAACGCCAAGAATCTCTGAGCCATCTAAAACAGAACCGTTTCTAATGGCAATACCAATACCAGAGCCTACTAATAATCCTCCAAAAATGGAAATTAATAATTTATCATTTGTAATGGTTTGAAAGTTTTCGAAATGAATAAATAAGGCAACTCCAAGAATACTAACAACAGATTTAATGACAATTCTTTTAGAAACTGTAAAATAACCCAATATTAAAAATGGAATACTTATAATAACTAACAGGTAAGACATGTTAATATCCACTTGAGTTCTTACCAGCAAAGCAATTCCAGTTACACCACCATCCAAAAAACCATTGGGCAATAAAAAAGCTTTTAAGCCTAAACTGGTTAAAAAGATTCCAATGAGTACTTGGAAATATTCAAAAAAATGATCACTGGTTTTTTTATATTCCATTTAATTTTTTCTTTGGCAAGCCAATAATGTGTTTTTTAAAAGCATAGCAATTGTCATTGGGCCAACTCCTCCAGGAACTGGTGTAATAAATTCCGATTTTTTTGAAACTTCCTCAAAAGCAACATCACCAACTAATCTATAACCATTTTTTTTGCTAGAATCTGCTAATCTTGTAATTCCAACATCAATAATTGTTACATTATCTTTAACCATATCTGCTTTTAAAAACTCGGGAATTCCAATAGCAGCAACAATAATATCAGCTTGTAATGTAATTTCTTTTAAATTTTCAGTTCTACTATGGCACATGGTTACTGTTGCATTTCCAACGTTTCTTTTTTGAGATAATAAAATACTCATGGGGCTCCCAACAATATGACTTCTCCCTAAAACAACAACATGTTTTCCTGAAGTTTTTACATTATATCTTTCTAATAACTCTAAAATTCCGAAAGGAGTTGCAGAGATAAAAGTTGGTAAATTTAAAGCCATTTTGCCCACATTTGTTGGGTGAAAGCCATCTACATCTTTATTTGGGTCTACAGCCATTATTACCTTTTGTTCATCTATATGTCTTGGTAAAGGTAGTTGAACTATAAAACCATCAATATCATTATCAACATTTAAAACTGCAATTTCGTTTAAAAGTTCTTCTTCTGTAATGGTTTCTGGTAATCTTATTAAGGTAGATTCAAAACCAACACGTTCGCACGCTTTTACTTTTGCGTTTACATAAGTAATACTTGCGCCATCATTACCAACAATTATTGCAGCAAGATGTGGTGAATCTTGTCCATTATTTTTTAGTTCATTTACTTCTAAAGCAATTTCCTCTTTAATGTCTGCTGCTGTTTTTTTTCCGTCTAATAAAATCATTTTTCTTTTAAAATATAAAGTATTACTTGTATGTTATTGTTTTTAAATTCTTTTAATATGCTGTAATCTGTATCTAAACTCTTATAATCGTCATCACTTAAATTGTAAACATTCGAATAAAAAACATATTTATTTTTTTTATTAAAATTTTTAAAAGCGCGATAATCATTTTTAAAATCTACATGATGCAATGCTGTTTTATTCGGAAAAAAGCTTGCTACATTTTCAACGTCAATTTTATTTTTATTCAAATAATCAATTGCTTTTAATCTTAAAGAATAATAAGGTAAATGTGCTAAAGTAGCATCCCAACCTTGTGCTATTTCTCTAGGATAAATCCATAAATTACCAGTGATTAAAGTTATGAAAATTAAGCTATAAACAAATCTCTTTTTCTTTAAAAATTTAACGAATAACAAAAATGATAATAAATTTAAGAGAATATAAGAAATCAAAAAATAACGATGCCCAAAAGGGTTGGTACTTAACAAACTTGCAATTATTATAAAAAAAACACTCGAAAAAGAAAGTATTAGTAGTTGTTTAGTAGCTTTATTGAAAGCTGATATTTTAAATTTTATAAAAATATAAGTGATTAAAAAATAAATTATAAATCGACCATAATCGATATATTTATGCACTAAAACTGCACAGTTTTTAAGAAATTCTTTTATAGAAACAAAATTTCGATGTCCAGACCAAGGAGAATTTTCATGAGAAACTAACCAACTTTTATCTATATAATGAATTGATAAATAAGTGATTGCTGGGATAAAGCCAAATACATAACTAAAAATAAATTTTTTTGATAAGATAGTTTTGGGTGTTTTTACAATGTATTTTAAGTTGATAATCTCAAACAAAAAAACGCCTCCAAATAATAACATACTTCTTAAAGAAATAATACTCAAAAAGAAAAGCGCTATTATTTTTAAAAGATAGCGTTCATTCAAAATTGAGTTGATTGCCAATAAAAACAGAAAAAGTTGTAATATTTCAGGGTTTACCAATACAAATTGTGTGGACAAAGTTGGGTCGATAATAATTAGTAAAAAAGCAAAAAAAGAGTTCGTTTTGTTTTTTGTAAAATAAGTTATTAACCGAAAAAGTTGATAGAAAAAACCAATTGTTAATGGAAACATTAATAAATGGCTAACCCATAATTCTTGCCCAAATACCTTCCATAAAATTGCTAATAAAAAACCTAAAGTTGGTGGATGACCTGCATCTAAATTATCAGGAAGCATCCAATTAAAAAGATTATTTTCATATAAATGTCTGCCTATTTTTGATGTAAAAAGCACGTTATCCCAAAACATACCAACATCCATAGAAAAAAGAAAAATGGCAAAGCTGATTATTGTAAAAAATAGATATTGATTTTTTTTAATATCAAAAAAACGTTCCAAAAATAAAATCTTTTTCATGTTATGTTTTATTGATTATCTTTTTTAGATAAGACTCTAATTTTAAAGTGATGTTTTTATCATCAATAATCCCAAATGTTTTTAAACCATACAAACGTGCTATTTGATCTGGAATTATACCAATATTAAATTGAACTATTTTTGATGTTCTCATTATTAAAAACATCATTTTTTTTGGAATTCCAATTGTCAGGAAATTCGTTTTTCGATTCCTTTTTACAAGGGCTAAAATTTCTTGAAACGTAAAATGTTCATTTCCATTAATGTGAAAAATTTTATTTTTTTCTTGATTGATGAAAATTTGCTCAAATAATAAAGTTGCAACATCATAAATATATATGGGCGAAAACTTAGAAGACATATTTTTTGGATATAAAACAAACTTCTTTTTTAAAGAATTTTGAATCAATTTTTCTAAACCTTCATTTTTTGCGCCACCAAAAATTTCTGAAATTCTAATAATTTTCCAATTTTTTAAAGTATCCTTTAGATAGTTTTCTGCTAAAATTTTCGATTTAGAATACGCTCCATTATTAATATTTGCAGTATTAGAACTTATGTAAATAAATTTTTTAACCTTCCATTTTTTAGCAAAATCAATAAGGTTTTTAGTTGCTATAAAATTAATGTCTTCGTATTTTTTTTCATCAAAAGAATGGGTAATCGCTGCTGCATGGATTACAATATCACAATGAATTAAATATTTTTTGTAGGTACTTGGAGTTTGGATATCTCCTTTTAAAATTTTTATAACATTATTTTTTTCTGAAATTAAATTTCTCGAAAGTCCAGTAATTTCATACTTTGAAGAATCAATTAAAGGAATTAATTGTTGAATTACGGAAGAAGTAATCCCTGTTATAAAAACTCTTTTCTTCATGGTTTAAATTCTTTATATTTAAACAGAATAAGGTTCTTTACAAATTCTAAAATTGCTGAAACTTTCACAAAAGACTGTCGATCATTTAACGATAAAAATTCAGTTGGAAACTCGTAAAAAGAGATCCCTAATCTTTTTACTTCTAACATTATTTCTGCATCTATAAACCAATCATCAGAAGTTAAATTCATTTGATTGTAAACCTTTTTTGTAAAAATTTTTGGCTTAGAATTAATGTCTTTAGAGTCTATTGAAGAAAATAAAATCGAAAATATAAAATTATAAATTTTAGAAATTAATTTCCTGTAAAAGCCATCTTCTCTTTTAATTCTGTAGGTTTTTATAAAATCGTATGTACCTTTTTTTATTTCGATGTAACATTTGGTAATGTTCTCAATTGGGAATTGTCCATCTCCATCTATAACACAAATATAATCTCCTTTGCAAATTGCCAATCCTTCTTTCATGTCCCAACCCATCATTCCTTTTTTAGGTTTGCAAATGGGTTTGTAAATAGCATCTTTATTAGCAATTTCTTGGACTATGGTTGCAGTTTTATCATCAGAATTTTCTATAAAATTTGCCACTAATATAATTTCAAAGTTATCCGTAAGTTGTTCAACTGTTTTTCTAACTTTTTCTATAAATGGAATGATAGAATACTCAGATCTATAGCATAAAACAACAACTGACAATTCTGGATTTTTTTCCATTTAAAATATTAATATTCTTTATTGATTTAAAATTAAAAAAGGTTACTTAAAAAGCAACCTTTATATTTTATTTCATTCCTTTCATCATTTGCATCATTTTTTTGCCACCTCCACCTTGCATCATTTTCATCATTTTGCTCATTTGGTTAAATTGTTTCATTAACTGATTTACTTCAGTAATTGACGTTCCAGAACCTTTTGCAATTCTCTTTTTTCTGCTAGAATTAATGGTTGAAGGCGTGCTTCTTTCTGCAGGTGTCATAGAATGTATTATGGCTTCAATTCCTTTAAAAGCATCATCATCAATATCTACATCTTTCATTGCTTTGCCTGCTCCAGGAATCATGCCAATTAAGTCTTTCATACTTCCCATCTTTTTGATTTGCTGAATCTGACTTAAAAAATCATCGAAACCAAATTGATTTTTAGCAATCTTTTTTTGTAATTTTCTTGCTTCTTCTTCATCATATTGGTCTTGGGCTCTCTCAACAAGAGAAATAACATCTCCCATTCCCAAAATCCTGTCAGCCATCCTATCTGGATAGAAAACATCAATGGCTTCCATTTTTTCTCCAGTACCAATAAATTTAATAGGTTTATCAACTACAGATTTAATTGATAATGCAGCACCACCTCTTGTATCTCCATCTAATTTTGTAAGTACAACACCATCAAAATTTAAAATATCGTTAAAGGCTTTTGCAGTATTTACAGCATCCTGTCCAGTCATAGAATCTACCACAAATAACGTTTCTTGTGGATTTACAGTTTTATGAATGTTCGAAATTTCTGTCATCATTTCTTGATCTACAGCCAAACGACCTGCAGTATCAATAATCACTACATTTTTACCAGTTGCTTTTGCGTGTGCAATTGCATTTTTAGAAATTTCAACAGGATTATTATTACCAACTTCTGCATATACTTCTACACCAATTTGCTCACCAACTACTTGTAATTGGTTAATTGCTGCAGGTCTGTAAACATCACAACCTACTAAAAGAACTTGTTTAGATTTTTTGTTTTTTAAGTAATTTGCTAGTTTTCCAGAGAAAGTTGTTTTTCCTGAACCTTGCAAACCAGACATTAAAATTACAGTTGGTGAACCTTGTAAATTAATACCAACAGTTTCGCCACCCATTAATTTGGTAAGTTCGTCTTTAACCAACTTTACCATTAATTGTCCTGGATTTAATGTTGTTAAAACATCTTGTCCTAAAGCTTCAGTTTGTACTTTTTTGGTAAATTCTTTGGCAATTTTAAAGTTAACATCGGCATCTAAAAGTGCTCTTCTAACTTCTTTTAAAGTTTCTGCAACATTTATTTCTGTAATTTGCCCATGACCTTTTAAGGTGTGTAAGGCTTTATCTAGTTTCTCACTTAAATTATTAAACATAATTTGTATTCTTTTTTAGTAAACACAAATATAATTATAACAACTCGCTTATAAAAGATTAATTTCTTTTTAAAAGTAGACTTGCAAAAAAGTTAAGAAAATGAATAAAAAGGGATCCTACAAAAATCAAGATTGATAAAAAAACCAAAAAATTAGCATAATCATTTGGCATATTATAATTAGATAAAGATTTATCTCCAAACCAATTCCAATGATCTTTTGTAATCAATAGGAGTAGCGCTAAATTTTGTAAAATTAAATGTGTTATTGTTAACCATTTTATAGGTTGCTTATCTGTCCAATTTAGGGCAAAATAGTTTATGGTTATCATTAAGTAAAAAACAGCAGAAAATTGACAAAAATATTTGTAAGAAATTCCATAATATGTGTCGTAAAAAGAAAAATCTAAACTTTTATCGCTAAAAATAAAACTAGCTATAAAAGCTGATATTGATAATCCGAAGAAAAATAAATAAGGTTTACGAATTAAAATCATCTAAGAATATAATAACTTTAAAGTTTCTGTATGATGTTGTGTATGATGAGCCGTCCACATTATAATTTCTCTAACCGTCATTTTGCCCATTAATGGATGTGGAATTACTAAAGTATCTAAATTTTTTTCGCTTATTTTTTTGGTTTTGTATTGTAGTTTTTTCTGCTGAATTTGCAATCTTGTTAGCAAACGTTCTCTTTCTTTTAAAGAAGGTTTTTTTAAATTTTGATTAAATTTTGCCGCTCTTAAAAAGTTTTCTTCTAACTTTTCATCATATCTTTTTGCGACCGTTTTATAATCTCTAGAAGGTCTGTTTGCCAAACCAAATTTATATTTTAGAAAAAATCTAGGATAACTTAATGCGTTATTTAAAAGTTGTAAACTATCTACCAAATGCTGAATATGTTGGCCTTCAGTCCATTTATCTTTAGGCCCTTTTTCCCAATTTTCTATAGGTTGATTTTCTAACCACGAAAATAAATCTTTATGCTTTTCTTCCAATAAATCTGCAATTTCAATTTTATCCATTAACTTAACATTAAGACTTTAAATGTAAGGAATAAAATTAGAATTACAATTCACTACAAAAATTTTACAGTTCATTACAAGCTATTTTTTTTAAGATTGATGTTCAAATATATTTGTAACATCAAACTTAAAAAACATAAAGATGAAAATTTTATCAAACACAAAAAAAATAAAGTTAATTGTACTTTTTATGGTGATGCTTTTAAGCTCGCCATCAGAATTTTTTGCACAAAATTCTTTTAAAGTAAATACAAATAATGGTAAAAGTAAAATAACCGTAAAAAATAGTAGAACAGATTTTGAAGTAGAATATGAAGGCGAAATTACTTTGTCAGATGATGATTTAGATATAAAAAGTATTTCTAGAGGTGGTTATATAGAAATTAAAAAATCTAGTTTTGGAAGAAGTCGTAAAATTATTATTGAAAATGATGGTGGAGAAATTACTAGAAAATTTTACATAGGTTGGAGCGAAAAGGACTATTATCCTGATGGAAAAGATTGGTTAGAAGATATTTTACCAGAAATTTTAAGATCTACCACAATCGGAGCAAAGAGCAGAGTAAACCGTTTTTATAAAAAAGGTGGTACAGATGAAGTGCTGTCTGAAATTAAAAAAATGGACAGTGATTTTGTGCAAAGTGCATATTTTAAACTGCTTTTAGAAAAAAATATATCTACAAAAGAAACTTTACAAGTTTTACAATCCATAAACAGTGTCATAAAATCTGACCATTATTTAAGTAATATTTTAAGAAAAAATCAAGATTTATTCTTAAAAAGTCCAGAAACAATTGATGCTTATATAGCTGCTGCAAAAAATGTGGGTTCAGATCATTATTTAACGCAAATTGTAAAAACTGTGGTTTCTAATAAAGATATTTCTGATGTACAGTTAGCAAATCTTTTATCGATCTCTAAAAGTATAAATTCTGATCATTATTTGAGTGAAGTATTAAAAGAAGTGATGAATAAAAGAGAGTTAAATACCCAAAATATGGAGCAAATTATGATGCTTTCTAGTACTATAAATTCAGATCATTATAAAACTGAAATTCTAAAAAAAGCGTTAAAAAGCGAAAATATATCTAAAGAAGCATACAACAGTTTTTTAAATTCTTTAAAAGATATTAATTCGGATCATTATTCTTCTGAAGTAATTAAAGAGTTAATGGTTAGTGAATTAGATACTCAAAGTTTGACTCAAGTTTTAGATATTATTCAAAAAAACGTTAATTCAGACCATTATGCAACTACTATTTATAAGAAAATGGCAAAAAGAAATGATTTAACAGAAAACCATTTAATTATTATTTTAAACGCTACAGAAAATATAGGCTCTAGCCATTATTTGTCTGATACGTTATTAGCATTTGCACCTATCGTAAAAAAATCTTCAGGTAAAGTAAAGGATGCGTATATAAAAGCAGCAAAAACAATCAATTCAGAAAGCTATTTTGGTAGAGCCATGAAAGCAATTTATTAAAATTTTTGCAAGGTAATACGTTTACAAATTGTAGATGTATTATCTTGCTTTTATGCAATTAGCCAAAAACCAAATCAACAATTTTATTTTGAAAAAATATTTTTCAATAGCATTTTTAGGAGTATCATTGGGTATTTCTATTTGTTTTTTTCTTGTGTATAGTGAGTTGCAAGATGTAGCTATTTACGAAATTAAAGAAGCAGTTTTATCAGGGTTTTGTGGCGTTTTTATTGCTTTAATAATCTCTAAATCTGCAAAAATTCTTAACAATACTTTACCTTGGCAAACCCAAACAGGTAACAGGTTGTTAGTCGGTTTTATCATTCATTTTCTAATTGCTTACTTGGTGGCTTTTGGTTTGTTTTATAGCTATAGTATTTGGTTTGTAGAGCTCCAAAATTTCTCTTTAATCTATAAAGCAGCTCTTATAAAATTAGCTATAATTTTACTGATTTTAACACTTATTTTTGAAGTAATATTTTTCGCTTTATATTCTTTTTATTCCTATTCTAAATTCCAAATTGAAAAGGTAAAACAAGAAAGAAAACAAATAGAATTACAGTTAAAAGCCTTAAAATCTCAATTGAGCCCTCATTTTTTATTCAATAGTTTTAATACTATTTCTTCTTTAATTTATAAGGATGAAAACAAAGCAGAGATTTTTATAAGAAGATTAGCAAAAATGTATGCTTACACTTTGCAAAGTTATTACCGAAAATTGATTACTATAAAAGAAGAAATCCTTTTTGTGGAATCTTACATTTATTTGTTACAAACACGTTTTCAAGATAAATTTACTTGTAAAATTATAATTTCTGATGATGTATTGTTGACTAAAATTCCGCCTTTAACCTTACAAATATTGGTTGAAAATGCTATAAAACACAATCAACTATCAATTGATACACCTTTAGAAATAGTAATATCATCCACAGAAAATAATATTGTAATTGTAAATAATATTACAGAATCACCTAAAAATATTACTTCTTTTAAAATTGGTTTAAAAAATATAAACTCACGCTATTTATTATTGATAAACAAAGCTATTTCTACAATTAAAACAAATAATTTTACAGTTCAATTACCTATTATAAGATGAAAAAGTTATTTGTACACCAGCCTCTTTTTCGTTTATTAAGTCCGCTTTTTTGTGGAGTAATTGTATATCTGCTAATTTTATTACTAAATAATAATGTACAACAAATTCAAGAAGAATTTTTTAATGTAGAACTTTATTTTTGTATTGGTTTAAGTTATTTAATTCAAGAATTTTCAAGAGTATTGTTACTGCTTTTCAAGCGATTTTTAACAGATAATTTATCTGTTTTAAAAATTTTATTGCAAGTTGTAATTTCAATGATTTTATGTGTTGTATTAGCCACAATTGCA
>Ga0115565_10004033_pt1 | contig 10150 bp, 11 predicted proteins | sample COGITO_mtgs_1105_FD_87199 | JGI IMG/M metagenome (GOLD analysis project Ga0115565, IMG submission 87199) | Pelagic marine microbial communities from North Sea - COGITO_mtgs_110530 | ecosystem: Environmental > Aquatic > Marine > Epipelagic | place: Germany:Helgoland, sampling site Kabeltonne... | reverse complement strand
TCGTCCGTATCTTCAAAAACATATTTTTCTCCTAATATTTTTGGACTTTCATAAATCATTTCGTCTTCTTCGTGGAACTGGCCCTTTCTCCTAATGAATGCTTCAATTAAATCTGCCGATTCAAAACCATTGGCCATTTCTTTCTTAACATAATCCCAATGGTATGAGTATGTATATCCATTAGTAGATATTAAAGGAACTACTTGTTTGTAAGTCTTACTTATTTTCAACAACTCTATATTAGCATATTGTCTAACATTTTCTATTCGGTCCATTTGCTCTTTCAAAAAGTTCAAATTATATTGCGGTGGAAGATCGCCTGGTGTAGTCCTGTAATGATTGTATATGGTTCTTATAGCGTCGCCAATAACCGTATTAAATACTTCGAATATATCCAATATAGCTCTTTCCTTTTTCTTCTTTCTATCTTGTTTCATTAATTTTGTTTTTAAATAAGTCTCTGTTACTTCTTTTAATATATATAAAACTCTATCGGTCTCTCCATCATTATTCGCGTGGCGATTTATTAACCGTCTATATTTGTCCAATTCTACGTTTTCAAAATGAGAGGCTGCCCTATGCATCTTTTGTAAAGTCTCACATAATTTAAATACGCCTAAAGCAATATCAGGCACATTCAATTCTAAGTGATACTCATATACTTCACCCATTTTCCATTGATGCATTCTTAATTTATGTGGTGGAATAACATAAAATCTATCCGGCTGTCTCTGTATCTTTATATTTAAACCCCCCGAAGGTATATCGGTCTCTCGTCCTCTTAGTGTCCTATCAGTAACATAACTTAATGTGTTTTTTTTACCCCAACTTTTAACACCATGTTGCGATAAATAACATTGAAACATCTTATACTCTTCTGAATAATACCGCAAGAAACGTTCTATTTTACATTTTGCATTGGGAACACGGAAATATTTCATAATTGATGAAAACATACCCCAACCAGGCAATCCGCCACACGCTATCGCTCCTGGATTTTGAACATTTCCTCCATTTTGTCTCTGCCATTGATAATAGTGTGGATTATGAACAGTTCCCGATACTTTCAAACCTGTCTTCCAAGAAAACGGAACCTTACATTGCGTACACCACATCTGGTCACATCCTGAAATTTTAAATATAGCAGCAGAACACGACGGGCACGGCTTAGTCTCCTTCTTTAACAATTGAGCACTCGTCAATACATCAGGATTACAGGTGTGTTCTGCTTCTTTATCTTTACCTATAACTTCCATACACTCTTTACAAGTCCAGGTCTCACATACCCCGCATTTCCATTGTGACGATAGGAAACCGGTGCAATCATCAACAGGACAAGCCCTTACAAACTCTTTCTTTTTCTTTTCCATTTCCGCTTCTGTAGACCCATCTACATTCCCATTCTCTATATTACGTTTCAATTGTCTTTGCATATTTAGCAAATTATTATATACATCCCTTGCTTCTTCTACCTGCTTGAGCATAGCCTTTTCTTCAACCTTCATCTTTCGCAATTTAATAACCCTTTCTACAGCAGGCATCGTTTCAGGCATTCTCGCTTTCTCCATATCCCACAACAACTCTTTCGTGTGGTGTCTATACGTTCCATGCATAAATCCCCCTAAATTATCATTACAAAGGGCGTCAGTCCAACCCATTTTACACCCCATACAATGAGCATCCTTTTTACTTAATAAATAGTGCTTAACACAAGCTACACATACTTTCAAATCGCAATTCACGCAATCTATTTTTTTTCTTATTTGTTTCGTGAATGACTCGCAACAAATGTCGCAATCTACGGGCATTTTTGAACTCATGATATACTGTTATTACATCACCCATATATTATAATTTTCATTCAATTTTATTTACTTTTAAAAAGGCACTAAAAAAAAAGCACCTTCAGGCCCACCCTTCAAATAAAATTGATTTAATTCTCAATTGTAATCTGAAGCAATACTATTAACATGTCTTCAAAAGGAAAAACTAACTTAGAATTGGCTTACACGCCACACAAACTTAACTATGTTATGTATTTACATACTCGCCACCGAATGAGCGGACCTGTAAGAATGTGTTGTCCTCAGGTTTTCAATGCTAATGGTGAATTTGATTTAAACGCAAGTGATTGGGGAAAACAGCAACTGGAACTTAAAGAAGTGTTACATAAAATCGTCACTGGTGAAAATTTAGATGATAATAACCTAAAAAGAAAATTCGCACTATTAGACATTACAGACCCATGGAGCTTAAAAGGTTACTTTGCTAAAGGAAAAGGTCTTGGTTACCCATTTCTCGCCAAAGGAATCTATCAGGACCACAATGGATTTTTAATGGATAATATTTGCGGAACTGAAGGTAATGAAATGGTTTGTTTTATACAAGCTACCGGAAAAGTCGCATTTGTTGAACAATATCTCGCAACTCAAAACAAATCAAAACCTAAAATTGTAAGAATTGTTATCTCATCCCAAGTTCCAAAAGATACTATAGCGGTTCATCCATATCGTAAAAACGATTTCAAATATATTCCTTCTTATTATAGAGGCGATGAAGGCATTACCAGATTACCTGCTATTATTGATTTTGCAGACAAATATAGAAAATTGGAACCACTCGCCCCCGATGCTCATATCCCTACCACGGATGAATTAAAGAAAGCCGCCGAAGATTTAACTGGAGAAAAAGCAAACGTTTCTTCACTTAATTGATAATAGTTAGATCTCAAACTACAATCAATTCATACACATATTATATAACATTCTATTTACTAAATATCCTACACCCATTTGAAGACTCAACAATACTAAATTAAAGCAATATTGGTTCTTTTTTTTATCCATCATACACGGAACTACACTAACTAAAGCTATTACAGCACTAAATAACGCAAATAAACCTGAAATATAAAAATAAATACAATAGTTTTTGTCCAAAGGAGCCATTAAATTATCAAAAAATTCCATTATATAAATAAATAAGATTATTTATTAGATAAAATTTTATAGATTCTATATATATATGTCCAAGAATAAAGGACCCGAGATGACCGATTTTGATGTAGATAACTACCAAAGTGAAGAATTATTAGCCATTATGGGCGTTTTACAAGATATAAAATTAACAAAAGCCGATATCGTTGCAATAACGCAAAAATATATTGATAAATACGACGATAAACCCATTTTTAAAAAATTCTTTTTTGATGTTAGGAAAAAGTTATTAATCGATAAAGATGGATTACAGAAAGAAAGTATATTTTATGATGGTGTTGGTGCTAAAAAAACAGACGATACATTGGTTGGTGATAGATATTCCGGCAAAATTAAACATATGGATGATAGACAAAATGTTATCGCTGAATTAAGAGCCCCATCCGCTTATTCTCATCAGCAATTTTATACTCAAGGGACTACTAATCCTACAAAAATACAATTTATAACCAGAACCATCAATTTTGATAGTGCTTATAGAACTATTCTTGACCCTTCTTCTGTATCTTGTCCATCTATAGGGCCGAATTCTAATAAAAAATTACAATCCTCCACTAATTATACCATTAATCTTAATCAACCTTTAAAAAAATCCATGGAAATATCTCTCATTAGTGCCGAACTCCCTTATAGTTGGTGGGTATTCAATGCCGAATACGGCACTAATTACTTCTGCACCGATAGAGAAGATGGTGTTCCTAAAATAATCCCCGAAGGTAACTATAAAACTCCCGCCGATATTGTTACCGCCCTTAATGCTATAGACCCAAGTCTAAATCTCCTTTTCTCCTACGACCCTCTCAAACACAAAATATCCGTTAAAAATAATAATCTATTTAATATTAAAATTCAATGGTATAGACCTTCGGCCTCCATCTCTTTATGCGTCGAAGGCGGTGGTGTCGGACAAAAAATAGATTATAATCTCGGTTATTTATTGGGTTTCCGATTGACTGAATATATTATTCAACCCACACAATCCGCCACCGGCGAAGCTTTACTTGATTTATTGGGACCAAGATATTTCTTATTATCTATTGATGATTTTCAAAATAGTAAGCCTAACCAAGACCTTGTTACTATCACAAGTAATAAAGCCAATTTTAACTTACCCTCTTATTATAACCGGGAAACTATGCACATGGGTTTAACTGACCCATGCCTACCCCAATGGAATTTACCTGAACAAGGTTGTCGCGCAACCCCCATCAATCGTGATTTAAGTTCCAATTTAACAGCCGCTCAACGTTATACAGTCGACCAACTCAAATTAGCTATCAGCGGCAAACCCGCCGATAGATACACCAGTCCCGCTTCTACTGATGTTTTACAAAGAATCCCTATCCCCAATGGACCTATCACTAACTTCGGCACATTCATTTTTGCTAATCCAAGGCCCGACCTCACCAAAAGAATATATTTCGGACCTGTTAATCTCTCCGCTTTCCGCGTTCGTCTTTTAAACGATAAAGGTTATATCGTTAATCTTAATAATATGGATTGGTCCTTCTCTTTACAAGTTAAAATGTTATATCAATATTAAGATATTTTACAACAACTTTTAAACATATTATTCCTCCTCTCTCTACTTAATTCCAGATTATCTTTTATTACATTCGGTGAAACGCCCGCAACCTTCGACTGTTCGTCCCAGTTATTAAATATGTTATTCCCTATAAAATATAATAATCCCGCCGCATTATCATTGTTCTTCGCACTCATTTCCCAATATAAACAACCATTATCATTCGCCCAACCCTCCCCCGCCTCATAGGCATATGCCCTTTTGAGATCCGTCTTATTCCCTATTATTATAGGCATCCCTACCGAATCCGGACTCTTCTTCTCATTAAATTGTTTTAACCATTTAGACGCATTCTCCAAAGCATCACGGTTTGATACATCCACTACTATACACGCACAAGCCACCCCTCTATAATAGGTTTGTATTATACTATTAAAATTCTCTTGTCCCGCCGTATCCCATACATGAAACTTTATCTTTTTACCTCGTGTTATATTACCATACATTGCTGAAAAATCTAATCCTATTGTCGGCTCCGCTTGAAGTTTGAACCCTTTATTTCGTAACCTTCTTACTATACTCGTCTTGCCAACAGCCGTATCTCCAAGAAAAATTATTTTAAATATATAATCATATTCCATAACTTGTTTTATTTTATCCATTTTATATAAATAATTATATTATTATAATATAATTATGCCCAAATCAAAAAAATGTATCTCAAATAAAAATAAAAAAAAAGCATGTACAAAGAAAAACCGTAAAAAACCTAAGATAAACACTAATCTATCTACTATATATAAAGACCACGAATTTGGAGGAAAATATCCCGTTATCACCTTCGATAGATATGTCGCCCAAAGACGTGTTGATAATTTCAATCTACCCTCTGATTTCTCTTCTAAATCCAATATTAAAGGATTAGTTCTTAAAGAATTTATTAGACGCTTCATCGCTTATTTAAAATTCAAAAAAAATCAAAAATTATTATATAAAACCCTCAAAATCAAGTATAGTAAAAATAATATTGAAGCTAAATTATTACAATATTCTAAAAAAATAACTAATCTTAAAAAATTAGAACAATTATATAAGACTATCTTATCGTCCAAATAAAAATTTATCTATTGTCGTCTTCACACAAAATATCCTATGTAATATTATGCCCGATAAAAAACAACTACATAATATTAACCATATATTCGTTTCCGGTATTATATAATATTGTATTGCCTTCGCCAATAGTATTGTAAGCAATACATCCACTATGGCTATATTCATTATTCTATAACTATGCACTCCTGTTTTTGGTTTCCCAAGCATATCCTTATGCTTACAAAAATGAAACATTAATATATTATTCATTGATATATTAATTTTTCTTTGTACGGTTATTCCTTTTGTTTCTCCTTTTTTTACTTCTACTACTTTTCTTCCTTCTCTTTTTCTTCTTCTTCCTACCACCACCTTGCTCATTAGCATCTCCAAATCCCTCTGAGCTTTGCTCTGTTATTGGAGCTGATTCTCGTTGTTCCCTTATCTCTTTTTGCTTGGCCAGCTCTTCCAAATTCACGGGAATATTTTTAGGTGGCCATTTTGGTGGTGGATCTCCTTTTGGTGGTGGTGGTTGTCGTTGTGTCAAGTTCGGGGGTTTTATCTTCTTTATTTGTCTTTTAGTTTCTGGCGCCGGTGGATGAAGAGTATTCAATTCATTACCACCACAATTATCTTTACCACAATCAACCTCCATTCCGCCTGTATCTATATCTTTATACATATCTTTATGATCTGGTATAATTGTTGCTTTAAGTTTTTCAAAATCTTTACCGAACACATTTAAATCTATTTCTCGATAATACTGAGTTGTCTCATCACTCACCTTGTCCATATCAGCTATTGTAAATCTTAATATACCGTTTTTATAAGCAGGGTCCCCCGGCGTTGTTGAAGGATATGCTCTAAAAAAATATGATTTACCATATTTATTTTTCATTTTAATAAGAAAGGAAGGGACACATAAATCAATATATTCTTGAAATTTATCTTTATCTTCATTCATATATATTAAATATACATAATTATTTAATATATTAATCTCTTAAAAATTCAATTAAAGTAATCAATTTTTTCTCCTCTTCTTCGATACATTTGGTCATGTCTCTTGTATGATTATTGAGTATTTTCAATTTCTTCTTCTTGTCCTTACCATATTGCTTTACAAAATCTTCAATTTTTTTCAACTTCTCTGTAATTGTCCAGTCCATATTGATTTCGGATAGTTTTTTAATTATCTTATAAGCTGTTATAATATTCTCCATATTGCTGGATGCGTTGCATAAATATATAACCGGCTTACCATTTACAGTATCAATAGTCCAATTGTCTATGTTACATATACCGCGTTTCATACTTAAGAAAATCCCTCCAGTAAAATTATTACCTGTCATATCCTTTTTAAATTTATTGACTTCTGATGTTTTTACATTAGCACTATCATAATTTTTGACTTCTACCATTATATTAAGAGAAGCGTCGTGGATAATCAAATCACCAGCGCCTCCTTTTTGTGCTACGTCTTCTATATCTGCCTTTGGTAAAGACATTGTTAAAAAATTTTGAATGCTATTTTCTCCTACCTTCCCTTTATTTGATGCTACTTGACATTTATCATCGTCATTCATTTTATCAGCCAAATCTTTCATCGTATTTCTATATTCTTCATCTCTTTTTTCTTGATATACTCTTTCATTTTCCCTCATCTTATCTAATTTTTCATCAAATTTTTTCCTCATTTTATCCGCCAAATCCCATTTTTCCTGTTTAAGAGATTCAATATCTTCAGATAATTTCTCTATACGGCTTTGAGAATTCAATAACAATGATTCAAATTTGTTTTTTTCAAGTTCTTTCGCTTCTTTAATCCCATTACTCATTTCTTCTCTATTATCATCCTTAATCTTCCTTATCGTTTCTTTATATTTTTTAATCTGTTCATCATATTTCTTGTTCATATCACCATTTATTTTTTTAATATCGTTCAATTTATCCTCCCAATCTTCGTTATTTAGCGTTATCTTTCTATCCTTACCACTTAAAAACATTACCAATCCTAATTTTATTATCGTTTCTTGTTCTTCAAGCGATTTATTATTGAATTCGCCAAATATTGCATTATCTTTTGGAAATCGCATAGTTATTAAATCGTTGCTTTCATAATCCATTAATTTATATATAAACTACATTATTCTTTAATCTCATTTAAAATAATAATTAGCTTAATATATATATGAATTTTAATCAGCAAAAAGAAAGGCAGGATATGATTTTAGAGCCTTTGCAGGTTATGATACAATTATCATTAGTAAGCCACTGCCCTATAGGAACCAAAGTTAGCATTTCTAATAATATACTACACATACAAAAACCTACATATTCACAAGGTGCTATTAGATGGTGGTATGGCGATAATAAAGATGATTTATATTATCTTTTCCATGCAATTCGTAGATTTTATTTATGGTATAAAACGGATGGCAATAATCCAAAAAACGCATATATATTAAAATCGGCTATAAAAGGTATTGACGCACTTATTAATACTTATAAAAATACTAAATTAGCTACTATTACTACAACATTACAAATGTATAAGAATATATTAGACCTTGATACACAAGAATTATTTAAAACCGATGATGCAGCTGTTAATATAGATAATGTATTTGAAAAAATAACTGATGTTTATGAAAAAAGAACATTGGTTGTTGTTTATAATATTCTTAATATTTTAGATAATGATACTGATGAAACAAATAGAGCATTTTATTATGATGCTATGCAGTCCTTTTTAAAGCCTACTAATCTTAAAATACAACAATGGATTCGTGATAATTTAACTTGTTAATTCGTTATACGCATCCACCATTGTTGTATTTTCCTAATCTTTTTAATATTATATTTATATCTTTTCAACATTGATTCCACATTTCTAATATGACTGGTACCACAATATGAACTACAAAACATTCCGCCATACTGCGTTGTTGGGTTCCTTTTTGAAATAATATATTTAAAATCCGGAAACGGCGATATTATTTCTATTCTTAAAGAACGCCCACAATGTGTGCATTGAGTTTGAGTCATTATGTATAAATATTTGAGTATAAATATATATATTCAAATATTTTAAATCAATTTTATAGTTCTACACCCGGTGGGCGTGTATCACGATCCTCGCGCGTTTCAGTATTATGATAATAGCAACCACCGTTTGACCACGGAACCCGAATCCAATTATGTTCAACTTTAACTTTCTTTTTTTTATCAGTATTTCCCGCGTTTATTCCTAAAAATAGAAAACTTACTACCCCAATCACCTTTAGACAAAAACTTTTCTTCATTATAATTAATTTTTTCTTATATTTTTAAATAATATTTTCTGCTATTATTATATAATGGTCAAAATTCCAATCGCGAGTACAGCAACCAAACTTATTAATCGTGTTCATCAAATGTTCAAAATGATAAATAGAGGTTTGTTTCACGGCAACGCCAAAGTTGTTAAAAAAACAGGTAACGGTGCCGCAAAATTATTAAACAAAGTCGGCAAGTTAACGAAACCCGTTAGATTAGATAATGGTGCTATTCAATATACTATTAAAGGAGCCAGTAAAGGTGTTGTTGTAGTCACCGGAACCGGTGGTAAAATTATTAAAAAAGGAGGTGATGCCATAGGATCTGTTGTTGGTGGTGTTAAAAATTTAAGTGTTGTTCTATTGAAAACCAGTGCTGGTGGTATTAATAAACTTACCAGAGGTGTCCTTGATTTAAGAGGAGGACGTAAAAGTCGTCGCAAACGTCGTAGAAAAAGTAAAAAAAGCCGTAGAAAACGCAAGAGAACTCGTCGCAAACGTCGTAGAAAGGGTAAAAAATCCAGACGTAGACGCCGCCGTTAAAATAACTGATTCAATACTTGAATAAATTCTTGTTTCGATATTGACTTAGGACCAACTGTATTATTATGTTCAAAATTTATAGTTTCTTCATATTTTCCTATAAATTTCTCATCTCCTTCATCTAACTTCATAAAATAATGACTCTGTTCAGATATTTCTGATAGTGGGTGAAGGAACATATCCAATATTAAACCTGCGCGAACTCCTACTCTTCTCAACGCATATCTACCATGTAATTTCTTTGTAAATTTATAACCCTTTGGTTCTAATTTTACTGGTTTTTCACGTTCTTGATCCTTCTTTACCCATATTTGAAATACACAAGGAACATCTATTTTTGTTCCATCCATTGTAAAACCATCTTTATCCACATCCTCCTCATGTTCCAAATGATAGTTTAGAGGAAAGTATCTCTTCATACTATCCTTTTTAAAGCTTTTGGGTAATATAAACGCCAACGACTTCGTTTTCTCACACGATGTTATGCGTTTTATAAATTTAATTGCTATAGAAGATTGCCTTCCAAATGGTGGATTTCCAATAAAATGCAATGGTATTGCCCAAATATTCAAATTTAAATTAAAGAAGTCTTGTTTTATAATATTATCGGCTTCAGGTGCAATATCATAAGCTAATAGATTTCTATCTCCCAAATATGATGTGAAAGATCCATT
>Ga0115565_10004029_pt1 | contig 10154 bp, 7 predicted proteins | sample COGITO_mtgs_1105_FD_87199 | JGI IMG/M metagenome (GOLD analysis project Ga0115565, IMG submission 87199) | Pelagic marine microbial communities from North Sea - COGITO_mtgs_110530 | ecosystem: Environmental > Aquatic > Marine > Epipelagic | place: Germany:Helgoland, sampling site Kabeltonne... | reverse complement strand
TATATTTATATCTTTTGTGCCATTTTCAGACTCTTTAAACATTTGGGCACCGCCGGCACCACAACACAACCCTCTAGACTTACAACTCTTCATTTCAACTAGCTCTGCATCTAGTTTTCTAATCAATTCCCTTGGAGCTTCATATATATTATTTGCCCTACCTAAATAACAAGGATCATGAAATGTAATGCGTTTTCCTTTAAAAGAGCCACCTTCCATACTAATACGGCCGTCATCTAATAACTGTTTTAAAAATTGAGTATGATGTACTACCTCGTATGAGCCACCCAAGCCCGGATACTCATTTTTTAAGGTATTAAAACAATGGGGACAGGCGGTAACTACTTTCTTAATCCCATAGCCATTTAGAACTTCTATATTCGTTACGGCTTGCATTTGGAATAAAAACTCATTACCAGCTCTTTTTGCAGGGTCTCCGGAACAGCTTTCTTCTGTTCCTAAAACTGCAAAAGAAACATCGGCTTTGTTTAAAATTTTAACAAAAGCCTTCGTTATTTTTTTTGCTCTATCATCAAAACTACCTGCGCAGCCAACCCAAAATAATACTTCTGGTTGTATACCTGCTGCAGAAAGTGCTGCCATAGTGGGTACTTTTAATTCGCCCGACATAATTTTATTTTACTGGTTCTGAACTCCAATTTAAACGATCCATCTGATTGAAAGGCCATGGTGCTCCATTATTTTCGATATTGCTCATCATGTTATTCAAATCTGTAGGTGCTGCCGACTGCTCCATTACCAAATATTGGCGCATATCCATAATAATAGATAGCGGATCTATATTTATTGGGCAAGCTTCTACACATGCATTACAAGACGTACAAGCCCATAACTCCTCACTAGTAATATAATCATTCAATAATTGCTTACCGTCATCTACAAAAACTCCTGCATTTGCATCTATATTCTTTCCTACTTCCTCTAGACGGTCTCGCGTATCCATCATTATCTTTCTAGGAGATAGCTTTTTACCAGTTTGGTTTGCAGGACATTCACTTGTGCAACGCCCACATTCTGTACAGGTATATGCATTTAATAATTGTACCCACGTTAAGTCTTGTACATCAGACGCTCCAAATTTCTCTGGTTCACCTTCCTCTTCTGTTACAGGAGCGTAGGGGTCTGCAGAAGGATCCATCATCAACTGCACCTCCCTAGTAACTGCGGCTAAATTTTCAAACTGACCTTTTGGTGTTGTTCTACCATAATAAGTGTTTGGGAACGCAAGTAGTATGTGCAAGTGTTTAGAGTAGTAAAGATAATTTAGAAAAAGTAGGATTCCTATAATATGCAACCACCATGCAGTACGTTCTATAACGATAAGTGTAGCTTCTGGTAGAGTACTAATAAACCCAATTAAGTACTGACTTATAGGAAAAGATCCTGCTCTTAAGTAGTGTTCTGAGCCCATGAGCTGCAACCGATAATCTGCGGCATTCATAGATAGAAATAAAAACATTAAAACCAATTCTATATAAAGAATTAGATTCCCGTCTTTTTTTGGCCAACCTTCCATTTCTGGACTAAGGAATCTTTTAAGCTTAATTACGTTCCTACGTAACCAAAATAGTACTACAGCTACGATTACCAAAAAAGCTAATATTTCAAAAGATGCTATTAAAATATCATAAATTCTTCCCAAACCAGCAAAAACACGATGCGTACCAAACAGACCATCTACTATTATTTCTAATACCTCAATGTTTATAATTACAAAACCAACGTAGACTATTACATGTAAAATGCCCGCAACTGGGCGTACTACCATCTTTGTTTGTCCTAATGCAATTTTTGCCATGTTACGCCAACGTAGTGGTGTATTATCACTAAGATCAGCTTCTTTTCCTAAGAATATATTTCTTCTTAATTTAAGAATATTTCTTGTAAATATTCCAATTCCTAAGACTAAGAATATGGCAAATACTATGTTGGGTATGTAGTGCATTGGCTATTCTTCTATACTTTCTGCAGGATCCTCTTCTGGTAGTGTGTACTCTTTTTGCTTCTTTCCAAATACAGATACGTTTACATAACGTTTTGGGTTTAGTCTAAAGTCTTGTAACAGTAAATCTAATTCTCTTGATGCACTATTTAGATTGGTATATAACTCCTTATCATCCATTAATTTACCTACAGTTCCATCTCCGTTCTCTAATTTTGCTATAACATTGTTTAAACTAGTAACGGTAGTTTCCAAACTTGCAATAGTATTAACTAAACCGCTATTATTTAAAGAAGTAGCTAAGGATGAGAAATTTTCTGTCAGTTTTTCAAAATTACGCAGCGAACTGTCTAAACTGCCTTCATTATTCTTTAAAATATTGTCTAAGGTACTAGCGCTACCGTTCAAACTAGACATAAGCGCATTTAAACCATGTATAGACTCCTGTAAATCTCTTTTTGTTTTCTCATCTAAAACATTATTTACATTTATCAATACGGAATCTGCATCCATAACGGCAGCTTCTACCTTTCTAAATAAAGGAGTTAATTTCTGCTGCGCTAGCTCTGTTAACCCTGGTCTAGTCTCTGTTAGTAATGTGTCTCCAGATTGCGCATCAGGACTACCATCTAAAATAGGTGTTATTTGCAATCCCTTACCTCCTATAATTCCAGTATCATATAACTCTACCTTACTATATTTGGAAAATTTAAAATCGCTACTTACTGTAAAGGTCACAACTAAATTACCTTTCTTATCCATGAACTGGATATCGTTTACTTTACCTACACCATACCCGTTTATAGATACAACGGTGCCAGCTTGTAAACCCCCAACATTAGGGTACACGGCATACATTGTTTTGCTATTATCAAAAAGTGGTGTAGATTTTAAGTAACTAAAACCCATCACGAAAAGTAATACACCTCCAATAACAATAATCCCTGTTTTAAGTTCTCTAGATAGTTTCAAAAAAAATATTTTATGTTATAACAAAACTATAAATAATTAACGTACCAATTACGTCTATTTTACTGTGTAGAAAGTGCTTCCTTCATAGAGATCCTTTCCCCTTTTTTATAAGCAACAATGTAAGCTGTCTTATATCCTTTTGAGATTGCACTGGCTTGCATCATTTTAGCTTCTTTTAAAGACTGTGTTTCTCCATACAAATATCTGTAAAGTGTTTTTACAGGCTCTTTCGTTATTTTACTGAGTCCTTTAAAGTTAGTAGGGGTTAAAGCTATATCCTTACTACTAGCCATCAACTGAACTTTAAATGTTGCCTGATAAGAAAACTCTTTTGTTATGCTCGGCTCTTTTAAAGCAGTAACTGCTTCTGAATTAGATACTACTAAAACTTCCTTTTTCTGTTCTAGAATAGGTTTTTTCACCTCTCCCTTTTCCGCTATTATTTCTTTAGGAATAACTGGGCCTGCCACACTAGCATTTGAAACATTTTCTGTAGTTGTACCCTTATATTTTAGTATAGCACTTGAAATAGCTGTAGCAATATCTGCCTGCCCTTTTTTAGAATTAAGAAACGCACCCTCACCTTTATTAGTTAAAAACCCTGTTTCTACTAATACGCTAGGCATAAATGTTTGATGCAGTACAATAAAACCTGCCTGCTTTACTTTTCTATCTGTTCGCTTTAGTTTTCCTGAAAAATTATCTTGTATCATTTTTGCTAGCGCAATGCTCTGGTCTAAGAATTCTTCTTGCATGATGGTTAAACCTATAACTGACTCCGGTGCATTTATATCATAACCTGCATAGCGAGTTTCGTAATTATCTTCTAAATATATTACGGAGTTTTCCTTCTTAGCAATATCGAAGTTTTGCTTATTAGCATGCAACCCTAAAACAAATGTACCCGCCCCTTGGGCATCGGAAGAGTGCGCATCGCAATGTACAGAAACAAAAAGATCTGCATTGGCTTTGTTAGCGATCTCGCCCCGTAAGAAAAGATCTATAAAAGTATCGTCTTTACGGGTGTAGATGACCTTTATATTTTTATCAGCTTCCAACAGTTTACCCACATTCAAGACAATATTTAAGGCGATGTTCTTTTCTAAATACCCATTACCAAGATTTCCTGGATCATGTCCTCCATGACCTGCATCTAATACTACTACAAACGGAGTAGCAGTACTAGTTTCCTGAGCCTGTATATCAACAAAAAACAATAATAGAAAGCTAAATATGCTTATCTGAAACAAAATAAATTTTATTTTCATAAACTAGGTTTAATATAAAAATGCCTTCAGCTTCGGTTAAATATATGGTAACGCCCTATGAGCGAAATAAAAAATATATGTAAGTTTGACACTTGAAATTTACAGTTTTATACGTTAAAACGTTACAAAAATAGGATATCTAGACTTGCAATCAAATAAACATCACGTACTTTTCATCCTACTACTACTACTGGGCTACGCTTATATTAATGCTCAGGAGACCAAAGTTATTCCCTTAAACTTACTAGCAAAAGATACCACTATCACTGCTCCATTACTCTTAAAGGTTCTTCCTAAAGATAGTTTATGGGACACAATGGCTAGTGATAATATGTCTACAACCCCCGCATTATTGTTAGACAAAATATCTTACAAAGCAAAAGACTTTGTTAGGCTTAGTAAAAGAGAAAATAAAATTTATTTATACAATGAGGCAGCACTTTATTACCAGGACACCGAGCTCAAGGCGGGAGTGATAATCATGGATTATCTTAAGAATGAGGTCTATGCTGGAAGGCTAAAAGATTCTTTAGGTAACTACTCTCAACTTCCTTATTTTAAGCAAGGTACTAACGTTGTAATACCAGATTCTATCAGATTCAACTTTACTACACAAAAAGCGATTATCTGGAATTCTAGAACAGAACAACAGGCAACCGCAGGTAATTTAGGAAATGACGCTATGAAGGTATATGCGACAATTACTAAAAAAGAAAATGACTCTGTATATTTTCTTAGCGAGGCGAAACTAACTACCTCTAAAGACACTATAAATCCTGACTATTATATTCGTATAAAGAAGGCGAAATTTGTGCCAAAGAAAAAGGTGATTGCCGGCACTAGCATCTTATATATACAAGATGTACCCACTCCTATTTTACTCCCTTTTGCTTATTTTCCATTATCTACAGGCAGATCTGCTGGTATTCTTATGCCATCTTTTGGTAATGACCCAAATACAGGTTATTTTTTGCAAGACATGGGATACTATGTACCCATAGGAGATTATGCAGATATAACACTTTCTGGAGACTTTTACACCAATGGCAGCTGGGGTGTAAGAACTGCCTCTATTTATACAAAACGCTACAAGTATAGAGGAAACGTTAATTTCAGATATGAGAACTTAGTTACCAGCCAACGTGGTTTTAGTGATTATAGCTTCTCTAGAAATTATAATATTCAAATTTCTCACACACAGGATACAAAAGCAAGTGCTAATTCCAGATTCTCTGCTTCAGTAAATTTAGGAAGCAGTGAATATTTTAGAAATTCACTCCAACAAAGTAATTTACCCAATACACAAAACAATACACTGTCTTCATCTGTATCCTACTCCAAAACTTTTCCTGCATACCCCTCTATTAATATGAGTTTGACCGCTACACATTCTCAATTAACCTCTGCTACAGTAGTAGATGAGTCTGTAAACAATATCTCTATGACGCTGCCCACGTTTCAAGCAAGTATAGAGCGTATTTTTCCATTCGCTACAAGAGATGGAATAAAAAAGGGAGCACTTCAAAATATCAATTTACAATACAATATAAACGCTCAAAACAGCCTGACTACAAACGATACGGATTTTTTAACGTCTAGAATGTTTGACAATGCTAAAGTTGGCGCTAGAAATAGCATCCCGCTAAGTACAAATTTTAAAATAGCAAAATTTTTTAGCGTAAGTATGGGTGCTACCTATGAAGATACCTGGACTATGGAAACGTATATCCCCAGATATGATCTTGCTACCGAAAGTACTGTTATAGATACTGTTAGCGGATTTGATCGTTATAACAAATACAATTTTAATGCCAGCATAGGAACTACACTTTATGGCACTTTTAATTTTGGGGATGATAAAAAAATACAGGCCATAAGACACGTGCTGAGGCCTTCTATAAACTACGGATATGCGCCATCTTTTGAGCAATTTTATGATGAGTACCTAGATGCTAATGGAGAATTAGTGCAATTTAGTAGGTTTGCTGGCACATTAAATGGCGCTCCTAGTTTAAGGAAGTCTAATAGTTTGAGTTTCTCTCTTGCCAACACGCTAGAAGCTAAAGTAAGAGATAAGGATAGTACTGCTACAGAGGCAAAGAAAATACCAATCCTAGGCAACTTTAATATTCGGAGTACTTATAACCTTGAATCTGACTCATTAAAACTTAGCCCTTTGAATATAAATGGTGGAACTACACTGCTGGATAATAAAATGGCCGTAAATTTTTCTGTAAATTTAGACCCGTATGCTTTAGACAATAATGGTATTAGAATAAATACATTAAACATAAACAATGGCGGTAGCTTTTTAAGATTAACTAGCGCAAATACTAACATTAGCTATGCTATAAATAGCGAAATGTTTAAGAAGAAAAATAAAAAAAGGAAATCCGAGGCAAATGAAGATAAAGAAAATCCGTTTGACTATGTAGCCCAAAGTGGCGGCAGATCAGATGATTTATTTGGTAGAGCAAATGATTTCTCTAACCCAAACACCAGAGATAGCAATAACAAGCAAGATGTAGAGAATCCTGTATATGGGACTAAAATACCTTGGAATTTTAGGCTTGCCTACTCTGCAAATTACCTAAATAGTGCTAGGCAAGATGAGTTTGGAAGTCAATCTCTAATGTTTTCTGGTGATATAGAACTCTCGCCACGATGGAAAGTAGGAGGTTCTTCTGGCTATGATTTTAAGAATGCTGGATTTACACTGACACAACTACGTTTTGAGCGTAACTTAAAAAGTTTTAACATGCGCTTTAATTGGACTCCTTTTGGGCAATACAAACGTTGGTTTTTCTTTATAGGCATAGACGCCTCTATACTCAGCGATTTAAAATGGGAAAACCGAAGTCAAGTAACTAGAAATTAAAAGCCCTACTATGAAAAAAATTATTTATACAAAGAATGCTCCAGATCCTATTGGACCTTATAATCAAGCGATTTTAAGTAATAACACTTTATATATTTCTGGTCAAATAGCACTGGATGCAGCCACAGGAAAATTGATAGAAGGGACTATTAAAGAGGAAACTACAAAATGCTTGGAAAACCTTAAGGCTATTTTAAATGCAGCTGATATGACATTTGAAAATGTTGTAAAGTCTAGTATTTTTCTAAAAGACATGTACCAATTTGCAGAAGTAAATTTGATATATAGTAATTATTTTAAAGCGGAAACAGCACCTGCTAGAGAAACCATAGAAGTAGCAAATCTACCAAAATTCGTAAACGTAGAAATTTCTATGATTGCAATTATGGAATAAAAAAAAGCGAACATTTACATGTTCACTTGATGAAAATCTACTAAACCCTCTATAGGTCTTTGTCTAATAACACCTGCAATTAAATCATTGCGCTTTAAGACAATTTTCAATTCTTCTCTTAAATAGTAAGCAATACTGCCCACAAAGTTTATTGGCACTTTTGTAGCCAACTCAAACTGCATTATGTAGTTGTTTACAAACTGCTGAAATCCTTTATCAATAACACCTTTAGCGTAAGGATGCTCCTTATTTTCTACTAAAAAGCGTGCAAAGGTGGCCAAATACGTATTAGGATTGGGCTGTTTGTATAAATTTTCCTTTATTACGTCCGCTTCTAAATCATACTCTTTCGCAAACTTAATACCTAAATCTTGCGGCATTTTATGAAAGTAGTAATCTCTAATTAATTTCCGTCCAAAGAAGTTTCCACTTCCATCATCCATAGGTATATATCCTAGAGAGGTCACCTTTTGAAATAGCTGATGCCCATCATAATAGCTACAATTAGACCCTGTACCTAAAATACAGACAATTCCTTGATGCCCTAATTTTGTCGTAGCATATATGGCTGCATAAGTATCTTCTTTTACTTCGATTTTAGCCTTAGGGAAAAAATCTAAAAAAATTTCTTTTAGAAACTTCTTCATCCTATCGGTGCCACATCCTGCACCATAAAAGTACAAATGCGAAACATCATTTCTATTTTTAGAAATTTCAAAATTATTTGCTAACCTATCTTCTATTACCTGTCTTGTAAGAACTTCTGGACTTAAACCTAAGGTTTGTGTCAAAAAAAGCTGTTTTCCTGTTTGGTCTAAAGATATCCAATCAGACTTGGTAGCGCCACTATCTACTATTAATATCATATTACAAATAGATTTATGATAATAATCCTGAAACAGCGGCGCAAAACCTCCGTTTCAGGATTATAAATTACTATTAAATAAACTTAAAGTGTGTTTATATGTTGCATTAGGTCTACCATTTTATTTGAGAAACCTGCTTCATTATCATACCAGCAAATAAGCTTAAAGAATTTTGAATTTAGTTCAATTCCCGCTCCAGCATCAAAAATACTAGTTCTTGCATCGCCAATAAAATCTTGAGAAACCAATGCTTCTTCCGTATAGCCTAACACACCTTTCAAGTTTCCTTCAGAGGCTGTTTTGAAAGCTTTTTTAACCTCTTCGTAAGAAGTTTCTTTTTCTAAACGAACTGTTAAATCTACTACAGAAACATCTGCTGTAGGAACTCTAAATGCCATGCCCGTAAGTTTTCCTTTTAATTCAGGAATAACTTTAGTTACTGCTACCGCTGCACCTGTAGATGCTGGTATAATATTTAAAAGAGCACTTCTACCACCTCTCCAGTCTTTTCTAGAAGGACCATCAACCGTCATTTGAGTAGCTGTAGTTGCGTGCACTGTTGTCATTAATGCCTCTTCAATACCAAAAGCATCATTTAAAACTTTAGCCATAGGTGCTAAACAGTTTGTAGTACATGATGCGTTAGAAACAATTGCATCAGATGCTTGCGCATCCTTATGATTTACACCCATTACGAACATAGGAGCATCTTTTGAAGGAGCAGAAATAACTACCTTATTAGCACCACCATCTATATGGTATTGTGCAGTCTCTAACGTTGTAAAAATACCTGTACATTCTGCAACAGTTGTTGCTCCAACGGCATCCCACTTAATATTTTTTGGCTCTCTTTCTGCCGTGATTCTTACTGTTCTACCATTTACAACTAAGTGCCCGTCTTTTACGTCTACAGTACCATCAAAATTACCATGAACAGAATCGTATTTTAAAAGATATGCTAAATGCTCAACATCCAGAAGATCGTTTATAGCAACTACATCAACATCACCACGTTTTACTGTAGTTCTGAAAACCAATCTACCAATTCTACCAAATCCGTTAATTCCTATTTTTAAGTTTGACATTAATTATATGTATTTAAATATTAAAAATTATGTTGTCATTATTTCAGAAACTCTAATAAGTTCTTTGTCAATTTTAGTGTGCCCTTTAATAGCTTTATTTATAGGTGTCAAAATTAATTTGTTATCTTGAATACCTACCATTAAATTGGTCTTACCTTCCAAAAGCGCTTCTACGGCCTTCACTCCCATTCTACTAGCAAGAACCCTATCGAAACAAGAGGGCGCTCCACCACGTTGCATATGGCCTAATACAGAAACTCTTACATCATAAATAGGCAAATGTTCTTCAACATATTCTGCTAATTCAAAGACATTTTTTCCAGATTTATCACCTTCTGCTACTATAACGATACTGGACGACTTCCCAGATTCTTTACTTCTTTTTAGAGACTCTAACAAACGGTCTAAACCAAGATTTTCTTCTGGTATTAAAATCTCTTCTGCACCAGCTCCTACTCCTGCATTTAAGGCAATGTGTCCTACATCTCTGCCCATCACTTCTACGAAGAAAAGTCTATTGTGAGAGCTTGCAGTATCTCTAATTTTATCTATAGCTTCTACAACAGTATTCAACGCTGTATCAAAACCTAAGGTATATGTGGTGCCAAATATATCGTTGTCTATAGTACCAGGAATCCCAATTACAGGAAAGTCAAATTCTCTATTAAAAATCATGGCTCCTGTAAAACTTCCATCCCCACCTATAACTACAAAAGCATCTATATTCG